>Ga0210383_10000220_pt1 | contig 55976 bp, 58 predicted proteins | sample IncBWC14OmetaG_FD_160072 | JGI IMG/M metagenome (GOLD analysis project Ga0210383, IMG submission 160072) | Forest soil microbial communities from Barre Woods Harvard Forest LTER site, Petersham, Massachusetts, United States - Inc-BW-C-14-O ...
TCCGATCTCGTCTGCCGTCAACTCGTCGGCAGTATTCATACGCATATCAAGGGCAGCCGCTTCGCGGAACGAAAATCCCCGCGCTCCTTGATCAAGCTGCATGCTCGAAACTCCCAAGTCGGCCAAGACCCCGTCCACCTTCTGAATCCCCAACTCTTGTGCGACCTCCGCAATCTTCGAGAACGGCGACTGCACGATCGTCACTCTCGCCCCAAAGCTCTTCAGCCGTTCCCGCGCCAGCTCTAACGCCTGTGCGTCCCGGTCCAGGCTGATCAATTTGCCTGAGGTCAGCCTTGCGGCGATTGCTTCCGAATGCCCGCCGGCTCCCAGCGTGACGTCTATGTACGTTCCTTCCGGTCTGATGCCCAGCCATTCCAGCACCTCTTGCAACATCACCGGCGTATGCGCCGCACTCAATCTGTTTTGCCCTTCGTATTGCCGCCCCGCCCCACCAAAAACTCGAAACTCGTCAGTTCATTGCTTCTTTACTTCCTAAATCCCCAGCGCCGTATCGTCAGCCGCTGTATACGGCTCGTTCTTCAACTTATCGAGCATCCGCGTGTGATTCATCACTTCGAGATAATTCAGCGCCCCGTACACATCCACTTCCCCCATTGTTTGAGCGGCGTCGCGCAGGACCGCTGGCAAAAGAACTCTCCCCTGTCCATCCAATTCCGCCTGCTGCCCGAAATAGCTGGTCCGCAACAGAAACTTTTGTTTCGCCACGTGCGTGCTTGGCAATTGCGCCAGCCTGTCCTCGATCTCCGACCAAACCTTCATGGGATAAATTCTTGCCGTTTCGCCCGTCGTACTTGTGATATAAAACTGGTTGCCGTACTCCTTGAGCTCGTCCAGAAACACTGAGGGAATCTTGAGACGCCCCTTCTCGTCGACTTTCGCCGGACAGTTTCCCCGCAGCTTCATAGATCCTATTCAATGGCTGGTTTTGGACGCCAAATGCGCTTACGTTCACGATTGCCCTCGAGAACGTCTGGATGGCCCCGGGAGAAACTCTACTTTACTCTACTACTGACCACTCTCTCCCACTTCTTGCCACATAATAGGTCGGATTTGGCGGTTGTCAAGAGAAAACATGCGTCCTGTTGAAAAATTTGTGTTCTCTCACGATCCCGAAAAAATAAAAATTTCCCTACTACAGGTTGTGGTTTTCCTTGCGAGGCATCTCTACCCTTCGTAGGACCGCTTACGCCGCTACGACCGGCCACTTTTGGGTGTGTTCTTCCCTCCCGTTCAAGTTCGTGTTACACTGAAACCAGTTTGAATTTTGAATCTCGTGTGACTCTAGGAGCCTCTGACCATGGAATGGACAACCCCTCAACACGAAGAGATCGATCTCAACTGCGAAATTAGCTCGTACGCCAACGCCGAGCTGTAGAACCTTGACCGCGCCCAGCGGTCATCTTTCGGCGTGCTTACATGCGCGTTAAAGTCCTCGGCTCCGCGGCCGGGGGCGGCTTCCCCCAATGGAATTGCGCGTGTCCCCAGTGTGAAGGTGTGCGTTCCGGCAAGCTGAAGGCTCGCGCACGGACACAAACGCAAGCCGCCATCTCAACGGATGGCGCCCGCTGGTTTCTTCTTAACGCCTCCCCTGATTTACGACAACAGATCCTGTCTTCCGCTGATTTTGTCCCTCCGACTGGTTCGCGGAACTCGCCGCTTCACTCTGTAGTCCTGACAAGTGCCGACGTGGATGCGGTGATGGGGCTGCTTCATTTGCGCGAATTTCAACCTCTGCAGATTTTCTCGACGATTGCCGTGCGGCGCATACTTACGGAAGAGAACAGCCTGTTTCGCGTTCTGGCGCGTTCCAATCCACCGGTCAAATGGGAGACTCTGCCGCTTGATCGCCTCATGCCGCTGATTCCGGCCTCGCCGACGGACAAGAAAAGCGGCCTCTTCTGCAAAGCGGTATCGCTCAACGGAAGTTTTCCGGATTACGTCAGCGAATCCTTGCGCAATACGCTCGCTCCTGAAGAAGCCGTCATCGGCCTGATCTTTGCTTCCAAAGAAAAGAAATTTTTCTATGCCCCCAATCTACCTGGAATGGGGGATCACTGGCTGCGACTCGTGGAAGAAAGCGACCTCGCCATACTCGATGGCACTTTCTGGAAAGATGACGAACTGCACTCCATTCAAAGAGGCAGCAAGTCGGCTCGGCAAATGGGTCATCTGCCGCTTTGGGGTGACCGCGGGTTGCTCCGCCAGCCGTTTCGGCCGAGCAAAACCAGGCGCGTGCTGATTCACATCAACAATACGAACCCCATCTTGAATGACGAGAGCCCGGAATCTCGCATCGTCCGTGAAGCGGGCTGGGAAATCGCCTATGATGGAATGGAACTCGCGATATGAGCCGAGCCCAATCCATCGACGCGTCCGCACCGTTGCTTTCAGAAGCCGACTTCATCGCGGGATTTCACGCCATTGGCGATGAGCGCTACCATCACAAACATCCATTTCACGCGCTCATGCACGAAGGAAAACTGACGCGCGGCCAGCTTCAGGCTTGGGCTTTGAATCGCTATTACTATCAAAGCCGCATTCCTATTAAGGATGCGGCCATTCTCGCGCGCAGCGAAGATCCCGCGTTTCGCCTCGCTTGGCGTAAGCGCATCCTGGACCACGATGGCGACGGAGTGAAACCGGGTGGCATTGAGAAATGGCTACGGCTTGTGGAAGCCACTGGGATTTCTCGCGAGCAGGCGCTTCGCGGCGACGGCATTCTTCCCGCCACGCGCTATGCCGTTCAGGCTTACGTGGATTTCGTCTCCACGCGCTCGCACCTCGAGGCCGTGGCTTCCTCACTCACGGAAATGTTTTCTAAGAAGCTCATCACGCTGCGCATGGATCGTTTGCGCCTGCACTATCCGTGGCTGTCGAGCGGCTTGGACTATTTTACTGGCCGCCTGACGCAAGCTCCCGAAGATGCGGACTTTGCGCTTGCCTGGGTCGTCAAACACGCAACAACGCGCGAACAACAGGAGAGAGCCCACGCCGCCTTGCGTGCGAAATGCGACATTCTCTGGGCACAGCTCGACGCGCTCTATTTCTCGTACGTGAATCCTGGCTGGCCTCCGCCTGGCGCCTTCCGCCCTGCCGTCGAGGTGGGCTCCGTATGAGCGTCGAACTCGAGAGCCGTCCGCGACTCGCACCGGGTTGCCGCATGAACGAAAAGAGTCAGCAGCCGCGCACTCTGCTGATGCCGGAGCGCGCGCTGCGACTGAATGGACCAAGCCTCGAAATTGTTGAGCGCTGCGACGGCCAGCACACCGTTCATCAAATCATTACCGAACTGCAGCAACTCTACTCGAAAGCCGAGCCGGCTAAAGTCGAACAAGACATCTTGGGCTACCTCGCCCTGCTGCAAAAAGAACGCGCCCTAGACTTTGAAAATGGCGGCAACAATTAGGGAAGATGCCAACGAAGTTCGCCACGATTCGCGCAATCGCAATGATCGTCGCAGTATGCTGGTGTTCGTGCTACTGCTTTAAGACCGCCACTGAGCGAGGTGGGAGCTTGCGTCGGTACAACCGCGCGATATTCTTCATAGGTGCGATCCTCATGGCGGGAATGGCTATCGGTGGATTTCTTTTGGTGACGGGAAAACTGAGCCCAAGGTAGTCCTGCTATTGACCTATGAGCCTGACAGCTACGAATCCTCTTGCCCTCATCGCCGAACTAACGCACCGCTGTCCGTTGCACTGCGTCTACTGCTCGAATCCTCTTGAGCTCCAAGCCCGCGCTACAGAACTCTCCACCGAAGACTGGTCCCGCGTGTTCCAGGAAGCCGCCGCTCTCGGCGTCCTCCATGCCGATTTCACCGGCGGCGAACCTCTCACTCGCCCCGACATTCTCGATCTAATCCGCGCCGCTCGCTCCGCCGGCCTTTACGTGAATCTCATCACCTCAGGCTTGCCCCTCGACGAATCGCGCCTCGAAACTATCGTTGCAGCCGGCCTCGATCACTTTCAACTGAGCTTTCAAGGCGCGCGCGAAGAAATTGCCCGAGAAATCTCCGGCACAAAAGCGCACGCGCAAAAACTTCGCGTCCTCGAATGGCTCAAACGTCATCGCGTGGGCGTCACTCTCAACTTCGTCATTCACCGCCGCAACATCGATCAGCTTCCGGAAATGCTCGCACTCGCCGAAACCTCCAGCGCCAGCCGCGTCGAGTTCGCCAACGTTCAATATTACGGGTGGGCCTTCGCTAACCGCGATTCCCTTCTACCTACACGCGAACAGCTCACACAATCTATGGATTTTTTGAAAAACGCACAGGAACAACTGGCTGGAAAAATTAAGGTTGAATATGTCGTTCCGGATTACTACGCGAAATATCCGAAGCCCTGCATGGGCGGCTGGGGCCGCAAACTCATGCTCATCACGCCAAACGGCGACGCGCTTCCCTGCCACGCTGCGCGCGTGATTCCATGCCTAACTTTCGAAAACGTAAAGAATCGCAGCGTAAGCGAAATCTGGAATTCGTCTGATGCTTTCCAAAAATTCCGCGGCGAAGCCTGGATGCAAGAACCCTGCAAAACCTGCGACCGTCGCGCTCTGGATTTCGGCGGCTGCCGCTGCCAAGCCTTCCTTCTCGCCGCTGACGCTACCGCGACCGATCCCGTCTGTTCGCTAGCCCCGCAACGCCACAAAGTAGAAGCCATTCTCAGCGAAATCAACTCTGTAGGGGCGGGGCTTGCCCCGCCCTCCGCAGCTCCACTCGTGGAGGCGCCGCTCACCAAACCCGACTGGCTCTACCGCCCCAATCCTTCTTGAGTTTAGGCGGTCGCCGGTGCTTCCGGCTGCCGCTGCAAAGGCATCACCACGCGAAAAATAAAAATCATGCTCCCCAGAAAACAAAGCGTGCCAAACACCGCCAGCGTATAAGGCGCTCCAATATGCTTCGCCACTCCCCCAGCGATGAGCGACCCAATCGGCTGCACGCCCATAAACATCGTCGCGTAAACCGCCATGATCCGACCGCGCAACTGATCCGGCACGCGATTCTGCAGGGTCGTATTCGTTGCGGCCATCTGCACGGTAGCGCAAAATCCCACCACCAAAAGCACCGCCATAGATAGCCAGAAAAATTTCGACTGCGAGAAAATCACCAAGCCCACCGCACAAAGTGTCGAAGTCGCCGCAATCCACCGCGCCAGCCCCTTGTAACTGGTCCTCGCCGCAAAATGCAGCGCACCGAGCACCGCGCCTACACCTGCGGCGCTCATCAACAACCCAAATCCTTTCGCGTCGCGATGCAAAACCTCACTCGCAAAAATCGGCAGAAAGACTGAGTACTGCAGTCCCAGCAAACTCAGCATGCTCAAAAGCAGCAGCGTCGACCGAATCGGCAAATCGCTCATCGCGAACCGGAATCCCTGCAGCAAACTCTGGAACGGCGAACCCGCTTCCTTCTTCGATTCTCTCTTCGTAATCCGCATCGCCAGCAGAGCGCCAATCACCGCCAAAAAGCTGAATCCGTTCAAAAGAAAACACCACGCCGGCCCTTTCCACGCCAGCGCAAACCCCGCAATCGCCGGCCCGACAACCCGCGCACCATTGAAAATGGAAGAATTCAGAGCAATCGCGTTGGGCAAATCTTCCTTGACCACCATTTCGACAAGAAATGCCTGCCGGATCGGCACGTCAAATGCATTCACCACACCCACGAGAAACGCGATGAAGATCAGCTCCCACACCTGAATAATGTTTGCGAACGTCAATCCAGCCAGGACAAACGCCAGCACCATCGAAACCGTTTGCGTCCAAATCACGCCATGATGCCGGTTATAGCGGTCGCCGATGTAACCGCCCAACGCGGCTAAAAATAGGATGGGAACCTGATTCGCAAACCCGAACACGCCGAGGAGCGCCGCTGAATTCGTCAGCTTATAGACCAGCCACAGCTGCGCCGTCGTCTGCATCCACGTGCCGATGAGCGAAGTGAGCTGCCCTGCGATAAATAATTGAAAGTTGCGATGCTGCAGTGCGCGAAAGCGCGGCGACAAAACGGGAATGGCGTCCTCCCCTCGTTGGATGCGCGCGACGTGACCTAGTCACGATGCCGTGCCGCTTATGCCGTTGTCAATGGAGGCACAAATTTCGCTGCGGCCAATTTGTCTGATGGAGTTATTTGGAAAAGGGAATTGCCGTGCGCAAAGCGTGCGTTCAGAAAAGACGGAATCGGCGATGGCTTCGTTACTCGCCAGGCGGATCGGGCGCTCCGCCAACATGCAGATGGCTCAAATCACGCAACGTCGCCTTATCTTCGTCGCTCATTCCGCGCGTGAACTCAGGATCATTCAACCTTTGATTCCGCGCCGACTCCGGCATATTTTGCAGCACGCGCAGTCTCTGCCTAATCGCTTGCCGTCTTTCCTGGGGCATCTGCCTCCACTTCGGCAGCACATCGTTCTTGATGTGGTCCTTCTGTGCTGGTGACAGTTGATTCCAGGTCTTAACGCGATCCTGCAATTCTTGTCTTTGCGCCGGACTTAGATTCTGCAATCTCCTGTTGTTCTCAAGGACTCTTTGTCTTTCCTGCGGTGGCAGGTCGCTGAATTTCCTCTGCGGCTGCGGCGGATTGTAAGAGGACGGCGGCCGGTTCGGATTGTTGTTGGGATTAGGGCTAGGACGCGGCACGGAGTGCGGCTGGTTCCCGCCGTTTCCCCGAGGAGCTCCCGCTCCGCCGTTCGGATGTCCTCCGTTTTGCGGCGGTCTTGCCGCATTCTTCGGCGGCTGAGCCTGATGCTGCGGCGGCCGGTTCTGAGATTTCGGAGGCGTATGCTGCTGCGGCGCCCAATGGGCAACGTGGCCGCGCTGCGCCATCGAAGGGGCGGCCAGCACTGCGCCAAGTCCCATCACCAGCAAACATCCTGCGAGTTGGAGTCGAGATCTCATCGATTACATCGTCTGACTATTACCGTCGTTCTTCGGCTGGTCCTGGTTTTGATCCTGATTACTGTCGTTTACATCATCCGGCTGAACAGGTTGCGGCAAATCCGTCAGAGCTCCGAAGTCCGAAAGTACGTCAAAGTTCTCGAGCACAGGCAAGTCTTGGTTGATCTGCGCTTCGTCCGCCGCCGTAAGTGTACGATCGATTGGTCGCGAGCCAATCCACACCGTCGCGAGCAGTAACAGCGAAGCTGCAAACGCCACACGCGGCGACGGCGTAAACCATGCCCACCAGCCCTGCTTCACCGGCTCCGCCGCCACACGCGCGCGCACTCTCACATCAAACGCCGCCGACGGCTCGATCTGCGGCAACTCATCCAGGAAGCCCGCCACCGCGCGAAACTCATTCACGCGCAGTTGGCACGCTCCGCACGCGGAGAGATGCTTCTCCATCTCCAGCCGTTCGCTCTCTTTCAAGCGCCCGTCCACGTACGCCAAAATCTTGTTTTCCATTTTCGTACAGCTCATAACAACCATCCTTCTCCACCCAGGGTCTACTTCTTACTTCCCTTGCAGCCCGGGTTGTAGTTCCTCTACTTCCCTTGCCGCGCCACGAGGGGGGCTAGTTCCACTCGAAGCGTTTCGTATGCCCGGAAGAGCAGCGATTTCAGTGCGCTCTCCGAACATTCGAGAATCTTTGCAATATCTCCATAATCCAGCTCTTGATATTTGTGCAAAAGCACCGCCGCGCGCTGTTTCTCTGGCAGCTTATCTATCGAGTGCCGGATCATCTTCTTCCGCACCTCTTCCACCATGTACTGCTCGATGTTCGGATTCTTCTCGGCAATGTCCAGCGGCTTCTCATCGCCATCTTCCGCATCGATCGTCACCGGCGCATCCAGCGAGACTTCCATTCGCTGGTGACGGTTATCTCGCACCGAGTTCAACGCCAAATTTGTGGCGATCCGGAAAAGCCACGTCGTGAATTTGGCGCTCGGCACGTAGTCCTTCCGTGCGCGATACACTCTCAAAAACACTTCTTGCGCCAAGTCTTCCGCCTCTTCCCGCGCGCGAACCATGCGGTAAAGAAAGTTGACAAGGGGTGTCCTGTAGCGCTGAAGGAGAAGCTCGAACGACTGCTCGTCGCCCGCCTTCACGTCCAGCATCAGTTGGACGTCCGACCTGGCCATAGCCGCCACATTCTATCGAACCCTAGCGGGGTCTTAAAGTTGCAAATGTTTATCTGGCGTTTAGGCGAAGGCGGGGCGAAGAACAGGCGAATCAAACGTGGAATAAGTGCTGCATTATCAATACCGTGGCCACTCCAACGAACACCAGCGCGGCCATTCTCCAATTAGGTTCCCGGTTCACTTCGGGAAGCAAATCCGTCGCCGCGACATAAAGCGTCACTCCTCCGGATATCGGGAGCGCGTATTTCAGTTGGCTTTGCAGGACGCTCGTGAGCAAAACTCCCAGCAGCGTCGCTGCTCCTAACAACCCCGACGCGAGGATTGCGTTGCGCCGCCCTTGGCCGCTAGCAAGCACTAGCGACGCCACCGTGAAGCCTTCCGGCAGCTTATGTAGAAATACCGCCACGAAAATCATCGCTCCGAGCCACACCGAAACGAGAAACCCCGCCGCAATCGCCACGCCATCGAAAAAAGTGTGAATCGTAAGACCGAGCAAAATGGTCGTCCGTGCGTGATGATGGCTCATCTCTTCGTGATGCGTCTCTTCTCCAAAATGGAAATGGGGCGCAATGGTGTGCTCAAAAAGATGCACGAGAAAATACCCGATCAGCACAAACACGAGTGCCTGCTCACCCGCTAAATGAATGGATTCGGGAATCACATCGACAAACGCCACGGCCAGCATGTATCCGGCGCCCAGCGCCAAAAAATATTGCAAATACCGCTGCGGCCAGTCCCGCCGCACCACAAAATACCCGCCAATCAAATTCCCCGCCGCCGCAACGAGCCCCAACCCCGCCGCCAGCCCCGTCCGAAATGCCAACGTATGTTCCATATCAGTGGGACAGACTTCAGTCTGTGCAAACCCTCCGTCTCGACAATCAGTCGCCTGTTGCGAAGCTGAGAATTCCATAGATTGAGATTGCCAACTCAATCCAAGCAGCAACTATAAAGACCTGTGCGAGGCTTGACGCGTCGCGCGATTTGAAAGGAATGCAGCTACGCCATGTAAATTTTGCGGCAACTAAAGATCCGACTAAGAAACTGGCACCGAGCGACCAGCAAACATAATCCGGAGTGAAGTCAGTGTTGCTTCCTCGCGGCACCTGCGCGAGCACGAATGAGAAAAACAGGATCAGCGTGCCGAGGATATAGGCCGTCCAAAATATGGCGCGTTTGAAGACTGTTCGATCGGGCGAGTCAGGCATGTTTCCTTCTTTGCAGAACAATAAGATGAAGCTGGCCTCTGGACCTTTGGGATCGCCGTACACTCCCTTGCTGGCTTCATCCACTATGCCGAAACAAAATCACATCCCCCTCTTGCACAATATATTCTTTCCCCTCCAACCTCACCTGCGCCTTCTCCCGCGCCGCCGCAATACTCCCGGCCGCCAAAAGATCGCTCCACTTCAGAACTTCCGCCCGAATAAATCCGCGCTCGATATCGCTGTGAATCGCCCCCGCGGCCTTCTGCGCCGTCGACCCCTTGCGAATCGTCCAAGCCCGCACTTCCGGCTCGCCCGCCGTAAAGAACTGAATTAATCCCATCAAGTCATACGTCGCGCGAATCAACCGGTTCAACCCCGGCTCCTTCAATCCATACGAAGCCAAAAGCTCCGCCGCCTCTTTCTCGTCCATCTCCGCCAGTTCCGCCTCAAGTCGCCCGCAAATCGCCACCACCGCCGAATTCGGCTTGCCTTGCAGCGCGCTCAAGTTGTGCCGCTCCACCGCCGTATCCAGTTTGTCGGCTTCGTCGTCGCCCAAATTCAGGACATACAAAACTGGCCGCGCCGACAAAAACAAAAATCCCCCAATCGGCTTCCGCTCCTCCGCCGTCAACTCCAACTCCCGCAAAGGCTTCTCCGATTCCAAATGCGCCTTGCACTTGTCCAACACCGCTTTTTCCGCGAGCAAAAGCGGATCGCTCTTCTTCTTCAAATCTTTTCGAGCCGTTCCAACCGCCGCAAAATCTGGTCATGGTCCGAAAGGATCAGTTCCAACTCGAGGTTCGTCGCATCACGCAGAGGATCAATACTTCCTTCCGAGTGCGGCACCGACGGATCGTCAAACACGCGAATCACGTGGGCAATCGTGTCCACCTCGCGCAAAGGCGCCAGCGCGTCGCGATTCTTTTCCTTCTGCATCCCGCCCAAATCCACGTACTGCACCGTCGCATACGTAATCTTCTTCGGGTCATAAAGCTTCGCTAGCTCCAGCAGCCGAGGTTCCGGCACCTTCGCCACGCCAACATGCGTAGCCGACCCGCCGCCCTTCCCCTCGACATTCGCCTTCGTCAAAATCCGAAACAGCGTCGTCTTCCCAACCTGTGGCAATCCAATAATCCCTGTCTGCAAGTCGCTTCCTTCCCCTACGCCGGTATTCCTTCAACTCAAACCCCTCATCCTAGCACACACGCCTTAAGCCATTGAGTTTGCGATGACGACCTCTGAACGGACGCCCACTTGTATGCTAGGCTTGCCATCTTATGCATGCATTCGAGGTTTTCCTCAACAAAAAGCGCCTTTGCATTGCCGGGATTGACGGGGACTGCGTCCTGTCCGCGATTGTGAACTACGTTTCAATTAAGAGAGCTCGGTCCAATCTCACTGTGGGCGGCCTCAATACCGCGAAGGATGAGCACGTGAGGTGGGTGAATCGCCAACTGCGTGTTGGCGATGAAATTCGGATTCGCATCGTCAAGAAGAGCCGGGCCGACAAGCCAGTCGAGCGCTTTCCCCGGGATCGATCAAAGGAAGTTGAATCCATGAAGCGCTATGTCCGCGAATACGCCAAGCAACTCGGCTGGGAGATCAAGGAATCGGCCTGAACGGCTTGGACTCCCTCGATGGACATCACCATTCTCGATCTCACCGCCTACATCGGCCTCATCGCCGTCGGAGCCATCACGATCAACATACTTCTCGGCGTGATGATGGCCTTCCGCTATAGCCCCGTCCGCAACTGGCCGCATCACCGCTTCAACTATTTCCGCCTCCACAACTGGACCGGCTACATCGCCCTCGCCGTCACGCTCCTCCATCCCCTCCCGCTGCTCCTCAACAAGTCCCCAAAGTTTCGTGTCCTCGACATCGTCTATCCCGTCCACTCCCCGCAACAACCTCTCGAAAACACCATCGGCGCCATCGCTCTCTACATCGTCGCCCTCATGGTCATTACGTCCTACTTCCGCATCCAACTCGGCCGCCGCACCTGGAAAGCCTTCCACTTCACCGTCTATCTCGGCGCCGTCGCCCTCTTCTACCACTCCCTCTTCACCGACCCCGACCTCAAAGGCGCCGGAATCGACTGGTTCGACGGCGGAAAGGTTTTCGTAGAAATCTGTGCCTTAATGATCCTGATAACGATCATCCTCCGCGCCCGCCACGCCCGAAAGAAAGGTCATCTCAAACAAGCTGCACACTAAGCCGTCACTTCCTCGTAGCCTTCGGCCGGGATCGCATTCATACATTTATCAGCACCGACTGCGCCCGGCGGTTGTGATAGGTGGGCCATCCAGTGCCAGGTAAATGAGGCAGTTATCGGCCAGCGTTTTTTTGTAAACCAGGCAATAGGTGCAGAAATATCGTGTGAATGAGCACTTGCCTTTGGCACAGAGATTGCTGGAAATTCCGCGAGGTTCGCGCGCCGTTCTTCCATGATTACCCATCAACGTCGGATAAGACTGTCCTCAATCCTGACTGCAGTCCTGATATTTACTGTGTTCGTTTTCCCCGATGCGATTCGCGCGGATACGGCGCCTCCACAGGCCGTATTGAGGGCGTTTCCTTTGCACAATAGCCCGCATTCCGCGGACATATCGCCAGATGAAAAAACAGTGGTCACTGAATCCACCTTACAATCGGCGATAGGAATTCCTGGGATGAAAGGATTTACGGAAGTCGTGCAAACCTGGAGGTTTGAACAAGATGAATTGGTCGCTGAATTCCGCTTGCCAAAGATCGAGGTGAAAGCAGACGCCAATGGTAACTTCAGCGACCCCACTTACCGCGAGAGATTTGTCCGATTTTCACCCAATGGGAACATGGTGGTAGCTCTAATAGACCGGACAATCCACGTGCTGCGTGCGGCGGATATGACACAGATTCAATCGATTCAGCTCTCGGCGCCGAATGAGTCGAAGGTACGCGCTCTGGAGGTCTCTCCAAGGGGGGATGTAGTGGCAGTTCTGTGGATTACAGATGAGCTGCACGGCAGAGTCGATATATACGACCTTGCGTCAGGCAAGTCTCTTCAGAGTTGGGAGACTCCGTTCGGATTGGTGTGGTTCACACAGGGACTTGCGTGGCATCCGAACGGGAAGCTTCTACTCCTGGCAGTCCCCAATGTGAGCCCGTGCGCGTCCCCCGACAGCCAACCTGACGTCTTCGCATTCGATGTGGCCACTGGCGCCATCAAACAGAAGTTCACGACCGGTTTGCTGACCGGCAGCATCGCGGTTAGCGCCGACGGGCGTGTGCTCGCCGTCGATGAGGGCTGCTTAGGAGTCTTTGCGAATCACGACCCCAAGCTTCGTGTATTCGACCTTTCTACAGGCAAGAGAATTCGGGAAATTTCCGGAAGGGGAGCAGGAGTGCGCTTCTCCGTCTCCAGTTCTGCTGACGGCGGCAGGTTTCTCGCGTTCACAGGCAAAGTGAAGATGAAGTTCGATTGGTCTGACGGCGTTCCGGGCGGCGTAAGAGTCGACGAAACATTTTCGGTATGGAATCTCTCAAATTACCAGGGAATCGTCACATCGCAAAACTTACCTGGTCTGGAGGCACTGGGCCTTCGACTAAGCCCGAAAGGTGGGTACGCTGTATCCATCGGAAAAAGTTCGTTTATTTATCAGCTCCCACCGCGCTGAACCGCTATCAGTCCTGCAACTCCCTTTTGCGTTCGTTGGGGACCTTGCTAATCTATCCACCCGTTTCCAGAATGGAGCAACCGTGACCGCCCCTCCCACACCGTCCTTCGACCTTGCGGAAGCCATCAAGCACCTCACCGAACGCGACGAAAAGCTAAAATTTCTAGTCGCCGAAACGCAGGCGTTTCAAATGGACGAGGACCATCTCCAGAGCCCCTACGAAGCCCTCCTCGAAGCCATCGCCTACCAGTCCATCTCCGGCAAAGCCGCCGCCACCATTTTCGGCCGCATCAAAGCGCTCAGCTCCACCGGCCGCGCCCCCACCCCGCAAGAAATGCTCAAACTCCGCAAACAAGCCCTCCGCAAAGCCGGCCTGTCCGGCGCAAAAGTCCTGGCCATGAAAGATCTCGCAAAAAAAACAATCGAAGGCGTGGTTCCCACGCTCGAAGACGCACAAAAACTCTCCGACGAAGAACTCGTCAAACGCCTCACGTCCGTCCGGGGCATCGGCGCCTGGACGGTCGAAATGTTTTTAATTTTCCGCCTGGGCCGCCCCGACGTCCTGCCCATCCACGACCTGGGCGTACAAAAAGGCTGGTCCATCACCTACGGCAAAAAACACAAGCCCAAGCCCAAAGAACTCCTGGCCTTCGGCGAACGCTGGCGCCCCTACCGCACCGTCGCCAGCTGGTACATGTGGCGCGCCTGCCACCGCGCCGGCAACGCCGCCATGCGCAAAATCCGCCCCGCCAAAGTCCGCAAGCGCAAACCAAGCAAGAAGGCCAAATCCAGCCGACGTAAAATGTAGGTGCCGGGCTTTAGCCCGGCCTGCCCTTTCTTTCCCGGCATTTCTCTTCTTTCCTAATTCTCTTCAATCCGCGCCGCCCACAACATGTTTCCATTCACGGCAAACACATTCCCCATCGCCCGGCTCACATCATGCTTCTGCGCCGTGGGCCGAATCACCATCTCCTTATGCGTCTTCTCATCCATCCACCAGATCTTTGTCGGCCCTATTTCCGGCTCCGTTTGATACACGTCCAAGGTTCCATCACGATCGGTAGCACTCTCCACCAGGTTCTGCAACGCCGCGGCGGAAAGCAGCGTCAGCCGGTGCACGGTTTCCCACTCCGCGTCCCCGAATGGCGCTCGAACCATTCGCACCATCTCCTGTCCGTCTTCAGGCAACGGCCAATCGTCCAGAAACGCGTCAGACCGGAACAAGGCGTTCAGCCTCCCTTCGGTGAAGAGCAGCTTCCCGCTCGCGGCGTCGTACCCGTCCGTCTCGTTGTACCCGATCGCCACCACCGACGACGCTCCCGACAACCTCAAGTAGTAAGGTGGCGTATCCGTTTGCAGTTTCCCGTCAAGCAACGATTTTCCCGTGGCCCGCTCCACTCGATGCAGCCCCTTCCAATCCGCATACAACAGCGTGTCCGAGCTTCTCTCCCAGACAAGATTCGTCGTATGCCCGTGGGTCTTCGCACTCCAGCGCTCCTTCCCGCTTTCTGCGTCCACGGCGGCCATCCGCTTCTCTCCAATCGCCACGGCCAATCCGTCATCCACCAAAATCCCCGTTACCTTGCCCAGATCATCGATCGTCCACGCTACTTTTTCCGTCTCGGGATCAATCGCCTGCACGTCCTTCGACACGTAAATCAGCCGCCCATTTGCCATCTGCAACGGCATCGGCAGGCTTCCTGACCACAAATGTTTTGCCCCGTCTTCCCACACTACTTTGCCGCTCGCCAGGTCCATGCAACCCAGAAACCTGTTGCCGAAATAAACAAAGAAATGATCGCCGAAGGCGCTCACGTACGTAGTTCCCGGGGTAAACGTCCGCGGGTATTCCGCATTCCACGCGATTTTCCCCGTTGCCACGTCCAACCGCTCCAATTCAAATCGGTAGGGATAAGGAAGTACACCGGAGGCAAACAAAAACGGCACTTCCGAAGCTGTTGCCGCTGCAGCTTCTGCCACCAAAATTTTCTTCTGCACTCTTCTCGACACCACCACAATCTGCCCGCTCTGATACGCCGGAATCACCGTCATCATTTCATCCAACGGAGCCTGATCCCAGAGCCGCTGCCCCGTCATCAGGTTCAGCGCAATCAGCCGTCGCTCGGCACCGCTCGGCAATCTCGCTCCATTCAGCAGCAGCACTCCCATCCAAGGGACTTCCAGCACGTTCAGTCCCCGTTTTTCGGCTCCAGGTATGTCCGCCACGGAGATGCCATCTAGCTTGACGTCCGCTAACTCCCACAATTCCCGACCGTCTTTTCCATCCAGCGCTGTCAAACTGTTCCCCGCCTTGACGAGCAATATCCCCGGCGAAGTCCGCACATACCACGACACCGGCTTTGCAAATTCTTTCGTCCAATTCAATTTTAGAGTTTGCGAATTTGTGGAAGGTCCAAGAAAAAACAGGACACACAACAGTACTAGAAAACGAATCCGGCCTGGAAGATGCAAGGCGCCACCTCGCGTCGTAACTACCCCTGAGATTGCCGCCCATACTATCAAAACTTTGCAGCCCCATTCGCCTCGTTTATCCTCCGAGCCTCCTCGCGTCTTCTCGGGACTGAAGCGCTCACCATCATCGCGGAGAAGAACGCCTACGTGGGAGCCAAAACCGCGAAATGGCGAGACCTCTCCGCCTCGACGGACTTCAATACCATTCACTCCCCAAAATAGGCAATTCAACCCCGATTTCTAGCCGTTCAGCGGGTTTCGCTGGGCGCTCCCGCCTGAGTTGGGTTAATATTCACTCTGCGCAAAAGTCTGTCCTGCCTTCCATACTCTCCCTTAGACGAACAAGCGGATGCGGGGCCTGCGCACACGCAGGAACCGGCGCAACTCCAATCCTTTCATGGTTTTACTTCATAACTTGCGGACGCCCCGGGCGTGGGGGCACGGCCGAAACAGAAATCTAACGTGGAAAGCTCTGAAGTCCGACTAACTCCCTTACCATCAAATACATAGCGGCAAATCCGGCTAGCAAAACGCCGCTTTCGAGCGAAACCGAAATCAGGTGCAGCCGGCTGAACTCAGCGAGCAGTGGGCTATCCGCCGACGTTGCCTGAATCGAACCCATCTGCACTCTCAAAACGGCCATCTTTGCGCTCACGGTGTACTGCGAGATTGCCGTCAGCGCGATCATCAGCACCACGCAAAGCGCTGCTGGCGTCACAAGGCTGGTAAGGCTCCGAGTCCGCACCAGCCTCACAAGCAGGAGCACGATTCCGAAGGCGATGCCGCCGAGATGCATACGAGTCAACGCAAACCCCACGACGGCTCCAGCATGGTCGCGATTCGGCGCCAGCACGCGAAACGCTCCGGGCGCCACGACAAAGCTCAGAAACACATCGCTCCCAAGCCACAAGCTCAAAGCCAGAAATTCAATTGTGCGAAGAATGGAAGTCACGGCGGGATTATACGCCGTCAGCGTAACTTGTGAACGATGTAGCCCTTACTCGACCGCGCCACTCAACTTGCGCGTACCCGACACGTAGGTCACCGTGTTGGTCACCATGTAGATCGGCGTAACGATGACCGAAACGATTCCCCACGGCCCCAGAAGCAGATTTTTCCCCATGAACTCCCAATACTTGCCGCGCATACAGGTCTTGCACATATTTGCCTGTATGGTTCGCGTCTGCCGCAAGACGATCATCCCAATGTTGTGGTGGAACTTGACTGGACTGGTCTGCCGCATGTTTCCGCAAATTTGGCACTGTCCCATCATTCCCGCAGCGCTGGCGGGGCTAGCCGTATTCATCCGATTCGGATTCACACTACCCATGGATGCCTCCTCGACGATCAGAAAGTGGATTGAGCCCTGCCGCTCGAACCGGCACGCTGTTATTGGATGGCCATTTATACGGCTAACTAGGGATTAATTCAACGGGAGTCTCGCACCTCAATGTGCTTTTGCAACCCTGTTTTACCGATTGATGCAACCACCGATTGAGCACACGTTTTCCTACTTTTTGATTCGTTGCGGAGTTTAGTGCCAAAATGAGAGGGTTATGGTGGGCGACAAAGGACTTGAACCTTTGACCTCTCCCGTGTGAGGGGAGCGCTCTAACCAACTGAGCTAGTCGCCCGGTCCGTACAGCCGCGACGCTCGAAAGCGTCATCTACCTATTTGTAGCAGGAAGGACCCGGGTTTTCAACAGATGCCGACGGCCACGTCCCAAATCGTCTCGCAACTTCAGCGCTCCATCTCCCGCGCGATCTACGGCAAGGAAGAGGCGATCCAGCTCGCGCTGATTACGCTGCTCGCGCGCGGACATCTTTTGATTGAAGATGTGCCCGGCGTCGGCAAAACCACTCTCGCGCAGGCTCTCGCTAAATCGTTTCATTGCACGTTTCAGCGCATCCAGTTCACCTCGGACCTGCTGCCCAGCGACGTTCTCGGCGTCAGCGTGTACAACCCCGAGTCGCGCGAGTTTGAGTTTCGCTCCGGTCCGATTTTCGCCAACGTCGTGCTCGCCGACGAAATCAATCGCACCACTCCGCGCACGCAGTCGGCGCTTCTCGAAGCGATGAACGAAGCCCAGGTCACTGTGGACGGCAAAACCCTAAAGTTGCCGCATCCCTTTCTGGTTATCGCCACGCAGAACCCCGTCGAGCATCACGGCACCTACCCGCTACCCGAATCGCAGCTCGACCGCTTCTTGATGCGCATCAAAATGGGCTATCCCTCGCACGAGACCGAGCGCGAAATTTTACGTAAGCACATCCATGATGACGCCCTTGCAGCCCTCGAGCCGGTCGCGGACGTCAGCGATGTTCTGGAAATGCAGGAATCCGTCGCTCGAGTGAAGGTGGACGCCAGCCTGCATGACTACGCTCTCGAGATTGTCAATCGCACGCGCAAAACCGAGCAGCTCGCTCTGGGCGTCAGTCCTCGCGGCACACTCATGCTGCAGCGCGCAGCGCAAGCACGCGCTTTTCTCGATGGCCGCGATTATTGTTTGCCGGACGACTTCAAGCAGCTTGCTGTAGCTGTTTTTTCGCATCGTGTGGTCGCCAGCTCGCGCCACGCATCCCTTCAGAGAAAATCGGAGACCACCGAATCCGTCCTCCGGGAGATCGTCGACTCCGTTCGCGTACCTCTGTGAGTCTATCCTCGACAGTCGCGCAACTCTGGGCCAAAGCGGACCGTTCCGCCGTGCGCGCCTTCTTTCTTTCGGTCTCAGCGCTGGGCTTTGCGTTGCTACTCGCGCTTTATTCCGGCACGGCCGCGGAGTTGGGCCATCTGGCCCTTGCCATTGCTTCCGCGCTCGGCGCTCTCCTTGTTGCGGCCTGGGTAGCCGTCACGCTCGTCCCGGTTCTCGCCAAACGCACGCCTCTTCGCTGGATCGGCTACAAAATGGAGTACCGCGTCACTCGCGAAGGCTGGATCTACATTCTGGGAATTTTCCTGGTGGCCGTGGCCGCGCTGAACACCGGCAACAATCTGCTCTTCCTGATTCTCGCGAGCCTGATCGCCATCATTTTAATGTCCGGAATTCTTTCTTCCATCACCCTCTCCGGCGTCGAGATGCGCTTGCAGCTGCCCGATCACATTTTCGCGGGCCAGCCGGTGCGCTCGATGGTCGAAGTGCACAACGAAAAGCTGACGCTGCCGTCGTTTTCGCTGCGCGTCGAAGCTGTTCGCGGGAAGAATGCCGTGAACTCCGCCATGCTCGAGACGCCGGTCTATTTTCCCTACATTCCGAAACATGACCGCGTGCAACAACACGTACCCATGACGTTTCCGCGCCGCGGCATCTATTCTCAGGAAGCGTTTCGTATCGTTACGAGATTCCCTTTTGGTTTTTTGCAGAAAGCGCGCCGCATCGATTTAAAATCCGAAGCGCTCGTCTATCCTTCCGTCGAGCCCACGCGAGATTTCTTTGAAGTTCTCCCAGGCATGCAAGGTGCGCTCGAAAGCCTGGCCAAAGGCCGCGGCCAGGATTTGTACGCATTGCGCGACTATCAGCCGCGCGACAGTTCTCGCCACGTGCACTGGAAAGCCTCTGCACGTCTGGGTTCCCTGATGGTGCGCGAGTTCACGCGAGAGGACGATTGCCGCGTGATTCTTGTGCTCGACCCGCATGCTTCCGCCGGCCTCGCCGCAAAAGAGGCGGAGGCTCGCTTTGAGCGTGCCGTGACGATGTGCGCCGCGTTGGCCTGGCATTTCTACGAACGCAATGCCATCTTGCAATTTCGCACTGCGGGCTTTGAAACTCCGCTCGTTGAAGCCGAAGAAGTTATCTTCGACGTGCTGCGCCATCTCGCGACCGCAAAACCCGTTCCGCCGGACCCCAAGCGAGCGCTGCTCTCGGACCTTGCCAACACTCCCGAGATCTTTCGAGTCATTGTGACGAGCGAATCCCGCGGCTCCATCCCCTCCAGCATTTGGAACCAGTCCTGGGTCATCTTTCTTGAGGATCTGGTCACTTAGACTGGCTTTCGCCGCTCTTTGGCAAGCTCGCATCTTAATTGTGCGAGAATACGGCGTGATCACCCTTACGCGCCGCGAGCTCGCCTCTTTCCGCAAGCAGCTGCTCGCCTGGTTTCGCCACTTTCAGCGGGATTTGCCGTGGCGGCGCACCAAAGACCCCTACGCCATCTGGATTTCGGAGATTATGCTGCAGCAAACGCGCGTCGCGGCAGTGATTCCTTATTACGACCGATTCCTCTCGCGCTTTCCTAATGTGCGCGCACTCGCTGAGGCGCCGCAGGAAGAAGTGTTGAGACTGTGGTCCGGCCTCGGGTATTACAGCCGCGCGAGAAATCTGCAAAAAGCAGCGCAACAAATCGTTGCGCAACATCGCGGAGAATTTCCGCAGAAGGAAGAGGATGTTCTCGCACTCTCCGGGATCGGTCCTTATACCGGTGCTGCGATTCTCAGCATTGCCTTCGGCGCAAAACATGCGGTCCTTGATGGCAACGTCGCGAGGGTCCTCGCGCGGCTCGGCGCCGTTCACGGCGATCTGCGCGAATTGCGCCGCTGGCAATCGCTACAAACGACGGCGGAAGTACTTCTGGATTCGAAATCACCTGGGGATTGGAATCAGGCTATGATGGAACTCGGCGCGATGGTCTGCACGCCGCGCGCGCCGCAATGCTTGCTATGCCCCGTGGCCAAATTCTGCCGCGCTCGCCAATCGGGCGATCCCGAAGCTTTTCCCGAAAAACGCAAGAAACGCGAAGCCGTGCAAATCGTTCTTGCTGCCGCGGTCCTTTGCACACCGCGCGGCCAAACTCTTCTCTTGCCCCCGCCGGGAAACAAAAAGGAGAACAGGCCCGCAGCCGATGACGTGGCCACGCTTGTCTCGAGGATGTGGCATTTTCCGACAATCTCCATTCGAAAGAATGCGTCGACAGAATTGAAAAATTATCTCGCTGACTACTTGCCGGCCGGCAACGGCAAGCTTCACTTGGAGCCGCTCGCTCAAGTCCGCCATGCAGTGACCTATCGAAACGTCATGGTTCTTCCCTTTCGCATCGCCATTGCAAAACTCCCGCGCATCCATGGGGCGCAGAGCATTTCACTAGAGGATTTCTCAACATTGCCTGTTTCGAATCTCACACGAAAAATCGCACGCACCGCGCTCTCAGAATCAGCGGAGGCCGGCGCGCAGCCATCCAAGCTGAATCTGCATCTGAAGCCATAAACGTTATCGTTTCGCGCTGCCGCCGCCTCCGCGGGCCGCCGTAGTGCTAGGATGAAATGGTCCCCTATGGCCGCCTCCGCATCCGTCGCAAGTGTCCCCGCGCTCCCCGCCGAGCGCTTCTTTCGCACATCTCTTTTCCTGCTGATGATGACCGCCATCGTCACCCTCGTGAGCACGGGAAAACTCGATCTGGTCACGATGATTGTGGCGCCTTCTGCCGTCCTCTACAAAGGAGTCCGTTGGTGGAGGCGCTGCCCCGCGGAAATTCCTCAGCGCGTCGCAACGCGGCTGGTTGTCGCCTACTTGCTCGTTTTCCCGATCGATGTCGTCTTCCTCTCGCGTTCCTTTGTGGCAGCCTCGTCCAACCCCGCGCTTTATGCCGCTCTGCTCGGCGCGGTGCATTTTCTATTGTTTGTGATGCTGATCCGGCTCTACAGCGCCAACACGGACCGCGACGCGCTTTTTCTGACGATGCTCTCTTTCGCGGCCATTCTTGCTTCCGCCGTTCTCACTATCGACACGACTTTCCTCGGTCTTTTCTTTCTTTTTCTTTTGTTCGGCGTGGCTACTTTCGTCGGACTGGAAATGCGCCGCGGATCGAAAGGCGCGATCGCGCCGGAAGTCGATTCCCAGCCCCAGCAAGAACGCCGCCTGGATCGTGCCCTGGTCTTCGCCGCGCTAAGCGTAGCTCTGGGAGCCATGATTATCGGCGGCGCGCTGTTCTTCTTCTTTCCGCGTTTCAGCGCCGGCTATCTAGGCCGCACAAGTTTGCAGCCGACGCTGATGTCGGGCTTCAGCGACGATGTTGAACTCGGCCAGATTGGTGAAATCAAGAAAAACTCGGCCGTTGTCATGCGCGTGCGAACCGGCAAGCCGGTCGGCTATCCAACGCTGCGCTGGCGCGGCATCGCGCTCTCTGCATTCGATGGAAAACGCTGGTCCTCGCCCGACCGAGACTCGGTCACCATTCCCGCTGGAATAAATGGCGTGATAAACCTCGCGGAACGGCCGCCGGAGCCGGATCCGACCGCGACAGCCTTGCGTTACACCATCCTTCTGCAGCCCGTGGCGACCGACACGGTTTTCGCGCCCGCAAACGTTATTTCCATACGCGGAAATCTTTCCGGCGAAGGTTCAAACGAGGAGATGGGCGCGCGGCGGAGTTATATCATTCGCGATACGACCGGCTCACTCTTCAATCCTTTCCATAATTTCACCACGCTGAGGTATGAAGGATTTTCCTTGCTGCCGGCGAGAAATGTGCCTAGATTGCGCGCAGCTTCCACGGACTATCCCGAAGAGATTCGCAACGCCTACTTGCAGCTGCCGAATCTCGATCCGCGAATTCCGGAACTGGCGAAGCAGATCACGGCGCGCGCGCTGACCCCCTTCGACAAAACCGTCACGCTCGAAAATTATTTGCGCTCGCACTACGCCTACAACCTAAACCTGACAGGAAAGCCCGGCGATGATCCACTGGCACATTTTCTTTTTGAGACGCGCTCGGGCCATTGCGAATATTTCGCTTCGGCGATGGCCATCATGCTGCGCACGCTGGGCATCCCCACGCGAGAAGTGAATGGCTTTTTGCCGGGCGAATACAACGACCTCGGCGAAGACTACATCGTGCGCGCCAGCGACGCGCATAGCTGGGTGGAAGTTTATTTTCCCGGCACGGGCTGGATGACTTTCGATCCCACGCCGCCGGGAGCGGAAGATGCCGGCGGTTTCTTCTCGCGCCTCGGACAGTACATGGACTGGTTCGAGCTTTCCTGGAACGAGTGGGTCATCAACTACGATTTCATTCATCAAATTTTGCTGGCGCAAACTATGCAGCGGAACACGCGCTCGTGGACGGAAACTACGCGCGCCTGGTTCGTGCACCAGCAGGCAAAAGGGCGGCGGTGGATGAGGACCTGGAACGGCGAGCTGCGCTTGCTGCTCCCTCTCGCTGTGGCGCTGTTTTTGCTGGCGCTGCGCTTCGATTTGGTTGTCGCGTTGGCACGGCGGTTGCGGCTCTCGTGGCAGCTTCGTTCGCCGGAACTGGCGCGTTCCAATCCGCAGCTTGCTTCGCGGCTGTACGGAGAGCTCTTATACTTGCTCGCGCGGCGCGGGTTCGCACGCCAACCTACGCAAACGCCGTTTGAGTTTGCGGCCGCCATTTCGCAGCCGCGTGTCGCGCCGGCTCTTCAAGAATTTACACAGCACTACACGCAAGCTCGTTTTGGCGGGGCGCCTTGCGACACGATTCGGCTGCGCGCGCTGCTCGAGCAAATTCGCTCCTCTTTCGCTTCGCGCTGATATGAACGTGAAACCTTATCGCTTCTGGATCCTGTGCGTCCTGCTGACGCCTGTGGCCGCATCCAGCCAAGAGAGTGGCCCGACCCCTGCCGAGGAATGCCGGTTTATCACCGCGGCAGATCTGGCCGACTCAAAAGCTCCCGCTTTCACGGACTACCCAACGCCGGCTCATGGAACGATTCGGACCGCCAAGCTCGACCTCACGAGTAATCCAGTTGCGAGAACATATCGAACTGTACTGCGACGAGAAATGGCCGAGGGGGCTAATTTTGCAGGGCATTACAGAGTGGCCTTCTGGGGCTGCGGGGCCTCTTGCGCGATGTTTGCGGTGGTCAATCTGATTACGGGGCGTGTCATCACCCCAAAAGAGTTCGCGACCGTGGTCGGCATACATCTTGCCGCTGATGACTTCCTGTCCGGCACCGCAAGCAGCGGTTGGGGCTTTCGCTTTAAGAACGACAGCAACCTGCTTGTAGCTCTTGGAGCCCCTGACGAGGATGAATCCAGGTCAGGCGCCTATTATTTTCTGCTTGAGGGCGAAAAGCTTCGGCTGGTTCACACGACACGAATAAACAAGAATTGCGAAAACGCGAAGCCGGAACAAAAATAGGCTGCCCCTCTGTGGGGACCCAGCTTTTCGTATCCCACCGCAGCCGCGTGTTACAATTGAGAATTGCGCAAAGGCGCTAATTTACTGCCTATGACTAAGGTTGGATTTGTGAGCCTGGGATGCCCGAAGAACCTCGTCGACAGCGAGGTGATGATGGGCATTCTTACGCGCGAAGGGTATGAGTTGACGCCGCGCGCGGATGAGGCTGAGATTCTCGTTGTCAACACCTGCAGTTTCATCGAGTCCGCGCAAAAAGAATCCGTGGATGCGATTCTGGAGATGGCGGAGCACAAGAAATTTGGCGCGGCGCGGAAACTGATTGTCGCGGGATGTCTTGTCGAGCGTTTTCGCGAACAGATTCTTGAGCAGGTTCCGGAAGTCGATGCCGTCGTGGGAACCGGTGAAGTGGAGCGCATTCTGGAAGCGGTCGACGGCGATTTGCGCGTGTTGCCGGCGGCGCCGCCGGCGTTTCTTTATCACGACCTGACGCCGCGCGTGATCACAACACCGCGCCACGCCGCGTACATCAAGATCGCCGAGGGTTGCGATCATCCCTGCACGTTTTGCATCATTCCGCAATTGCGCGGCGCGTTTCGCAGCCGGCGCTTTGAATCCGTCGTACGGGAAGCGGAGAATCTCGCGTCCTCAGGCGCGCGCGAAGTCACCTTGATCGGCCAGGACACGACTTCTTACGGCGAGGACCTCGGCCTTCGCGATGGACTCGCACAATTGCTCGAGCGGTTGGCCCAAGTCGAAGACTTGCTTTGGGTGCGTTTTCTTTACGCGTATCCGAATCGCGTGACGCAGAAATTGCTGGATACTCTTGCGGCGCATCCGCGACTCGCTAAATACATGGACATGCCCTTGCAGCACGCCAGCCGCAACGTTTTGGCGCGTATGAAGCGCGGCTCGCACGGCGACGCCTTCTTGAAACTTCTTGAGCGCATTCGCGCGACGATTCCTGGCGTTTCGCTGCGTACTTCGTTCATTGCGGGCTTTCCCGGCGAAACGGAGAAGGACTTCGAGGAGCTTTGCGATTTTGTGCGCGCAGGGAATCTCGATTGGATGGGTGTGTTCGAGTATTCGGACGTGGACAACGCGAACAGCTTCGGACTCGATGCGAAAGTCGATGCGGATACGATTACCGATCGACGCAACCGTCTGATGGCTATCCAAAAGAAAATCTCGCGCGAGAAATTGCGCGCCTGGAAAAGCCGCACGGCCACGGCGCTCGTCGAAGGCCCGTCGAAGGACAATCCGCTGGTGTGGGAAGCGCGCCTTGAAGGCATGGCGCCGGATATCGACGGCAAGCTCTATCTTGCCGATATTGAATTGCCGAGCGGCGAAACGGCCGAGACTGGCGACGTTGCACGCGTTGAAATCATCAAGGCCGACACGTATGACTTGATTGGCCGCGTTGTCGAGATTCTGCCACGGCTACGGCCTCTCGATGGCAGACTCGGCGAAGCGGCGTCTGTGCCTCGCGTTACGCCGGCCGAGAAACTCCATCGGATTGCTACTGGCGCTCCGCTTCGCGTCCTCGGCTGAGCTATACTCACTCTTCAAGAAACTCTACTCCGTGAACTCTGCGTCCTCTGTGTAAAATCCTTTTTACAGAGAGAGCGCTGACAACACAGAGTTCAGAGAGAAGAAAAATACCGGCATCGTGTTTTGGCGAGAGGCGAACCGCGAGCCATCGGGAGTTTTTTCAAATGAAACATCGCTGCCCCATCTGCAAAACGGCGACCGATTCGGAAATCAACGCGGACTTTCCCTTTTGCAGCGAACGGTGTCGCGACCGCGATCTGGGCAATTGGGCCACTGAGAAGTACGTCGTGTCCGAACCTGTCTTCGATATGAGCGAACTCGACGCGGCCAAAGAGCAGGGCGAACAGAAGGCTGTGGACGAAGACGAAGATTTCAAGGGGTACCGCAAACCCGATGACACCATCCACTGAAGTTCCCGCAGAGGCTGCTTCGCCGAAAAAACCGCGCTTGGCATTGGCGATTGCCACGGCGTTGGGCGTCGGGGACATTCCCAAAGCGCCGGGCACGTTCGGCTCGCTGGTAGGAATCGCCGCAGCGATTCTTACGCACCCCGTATGTTTGTTTGTTCTGCTCAATGCCACGATCAACCATCGCACGCTGTACGCCGGAATAGGAATTGATCTGCCGCCTCTATATGAGCGGTGGGCATTTGTCGTCCTTCTCGTGCCCTCGATGGTCTGTTTTCTCCTTGTCAGCGCGATTGGCGTCTGGAGCAGTTCGCGTGTGGCCGCTTACGCCGGCATCTCGGACCCGCAATACGTGGTCATCGATGAAGTAGCCGGAATGTTCCTGACGCTGGTGCTTGGAATAGCCCCCCTGGGCCCGCCGACCCATCTTCTGCCCACAGAGAATGCGTCGATCTTCGCGCTCTACTCCGGATTGAGCTTGCTCAACTGGAAATATTTGCTGCTTGGATTCGTACTATTCCGCCTGTTCGATATTTGGAAGCCTTTTCCGGTGCGCCAACTCGAAAAACTTCCCCGCGGCTGGGGGATCATGGCGGATGACTGGATGGCAGGCATCTACGCTGCTATCCTGTTGCGAGTGGCGCTACACTTTGGGTTGCTTGGTTGGGTATGAAATTCGGTTTTGGGTCATCGGCAGAAAAAAACGGCATTCCCCGCATCGATAGAGTCGCGCCTGCCGCTGCCATCCCTGGTGGTGAGATTGTGCTTCACGGCAGTGGATTCGCTTCGCGCGCGCACCCCCTGCCGGTGGTACGTTTTGGCGAAGTGGAAGCCGGACTGGCGCTCGCCAGCGAAAATCGGCTAATTGCGCGGGTTCCAGAAGGCGCGACCGGCGGCGTAGTCCGAGTGTTCAGCGCGGCAAACGAAAGCCAGCCGCATCCCGTCTCGATCGGCGTGCAAATCGCGGACAATTTGCATCCCATTGCAAACCCCGCTGTCGATTCGTATGGCAACACCTACGTTACGTTTTCGGGAAATCGAGGACAGCGCGTTCCTGTTTCGCTTTATAAAATTACGGCGAACTACAGCGTGAAACCGTACGTGACTTCGCTGGTGAATCCCAGCGGGCTGGCGCTGGACCGCGCGGGAAACCTCTTCGTGTCCTGCCGGAACGACGGGACCATTCACCGGATTACACCGGAGGGCCGCGCCGAGCAGTGGATTGAGGGGATGGGCGTCGCGACGGGCATCGCGTTTGACCGCGCCGAAAATCTTTATGTGGGCGACCGTAGCGGAACCATTTTCAAGATTAGTACAAGCCGCGAGGTTTTTGTTTTTGCCACCATTGAGCCGTCGCTGGCCGCGTATCATCTCGCGTTTCATCCGAACGGCGATCTATATGTGACCGGCCCGACGACTTCCAGCTACGACCGCGTCTATCGCATCACGCAGGGCGGCGAGGTCAGCACGTTCTTTCGCGGCCTCGGGCGTCCGCAAGGTCTGGCCTTCGACCGCGACAATAATCTCTACGTCGCGGCGTCGTACGGTGGGCGCCGCGGCATTATTCGCATCACGCCGCAAGCCCACGCTGACGTTGTGCTCAGCGGCTCCGGCCTCGTTGGCATGGCGCTGCAATCCTCGGGCCGCGCCATTCTCGCCACCACGGGCGCGCTCTTCACACTCGACTGGGATGTTCGCGGCTTGCCGCTTCTCGGATAATTGACACGATGAAAGCAGAAATTATCGCAGTAGGTTCGGAGCTGCTCACGCCGGACCGGCTTGATACCAATTCGCTCTTCCTGACCGAGGAGCTGAACAAGATTGGCATCGAGGTGGTGAGAAAGACGGTTGTGGGCGACGACCACGATTTGTTGAGCGAGGCGTTTCGAGATGCGCTGGATCGTGTCCCGTTGATCATTTCTTCGGGCGGACTTGGCCCAACCGAAGACGATTTGACGCGCGAGACGGTCGCTGACCTGCTCCATCGCAAGCTCAAGCGCAACGACGACATTCTTCGTTACATCGAGGGGCGGTTCCGCGCGTTGAATCGCGAAATGCCCGAGGTCAATGTGCGCCAGGCGATGGTGCCCGAGGGCGCGGAAATCCTGGAAAATCCGCGCGGAACCGCTCCCGGCTTGTGGCTAGAAGACGGCGGACACTTCATCGTGCTGCTCCCAGGGCCGCCGCGCGAGTTGAAGCCGCTGTTCCGCGAACAAGTTCTGCCGAGATTGGAGCGCCGCGCTTCCAGCCTGCGCATGTTTCACCGCGAGATTCGCGTCACAGGGCTGGGCGAATCGCACGTCGAGCAGCGCATCATGGGTATCTACAAGCGCTTTCCCGAGGTGAACACCACCGTCCTCGCCGCACCTGGCGAAACGCAGGTCCATCTGCGCATTTGGACGGACGACCCAGAGCATGCGAAAAAAACTTTGGACGAAATCGTGAGCGGCTTCGAGATTGCTCTTACTGATCGCATCTTCAGCCAGGATGGTTCACCGCTGGAGGAAGTGATCGCTGCGGAGCTGACTATGCATAACGCCACGATTTCCGCAGCGGAAAGCTGCACGGGCGGCCTTCTAGCGCAGCGGCTGACGAGTATCGCGGGCAGCTCTTCATATTTTCTCGGCGGAGTCGTTTGTTACAGCAACGAACTCAAGACAGCGTGGGCGGGCGTGCCCGCGGAACTCATTCAGGCCAAAGGCGCAGTCAGCGCGGAAGTCGCCGTTGCCCTTGCGGAAGGAATTCGCCGCCGCGTGGGCAGCACGTTTGGGGTCGGCATCACGGGAATCGCGGGTCCCGGCGGAGGAACAGAAGAAAAACCAGTAGGAACCGTGCACATCGCGCTCGCGCACGCGGGCGGCGTAAAGGAACGCGGCGTGCGTTTCCCCGGCGACCGCGAATCGATTCGCTTTCAGGCTTCGCAGGTCGCGCTCGACATGGTCCGCATCCACTTTCTCTACAGCGGCAAGCAGCTTCCGACTCGAGCCTGAGCATGCGCCTCTTTGTTGCGCTGGAGATTCCCGCAGCTGTGCGAGACAATCTGGCGGCGCAGATGAAAGAGCTGCGCGATTTGTCAGTGCAGGTGGCCGACAAGCGGCCGCGCTGGGTGCGCCCGGAGAATCTTCACGTGACGCTCAAATTCATCGGCGAACTGTCGCCGACAAAGCTCGAAGGCATCCGGAGTGCACTCGCGGCAATTCATCCGGTTGCGCCTGTGGATCTACAGTTTCGCGGGCTCGGGTTTTTTCCCGATGATCTATACCCGCATGTTCTCTGGGCAGGAATAGAAGCTTCGGCGAACTTGCCGTCGCTCGCGGCAGACATCGATAGCACGCTCGAAACGCAAGGCATTGCAAGGGAAAAACGCGCTTTTGCGCCGCACCTAACGCTTGCAAGGTTCGAACCTCCCGGTCTGCACGAAAAATTGCGCGCCGTGATCCAGCAGAACTCCAAATGCGAGTTTGGTTCGCTGCAAGCGCGCGAATTTCAGCTGATCGAGAGCAAGCTGAAGCCTGCAGGAGCCGAGTACACTTCCCTCGCCTCTTTTCCCATCACTTCTGAGGGCTAGCACCAGATGACCGAGCTGAACGCGACACTCCTCTCGATTCCCGCTGCTGCGTACCTGCTCGGCTCGATGCCATTTGGGCTGCTGGTGGGCATGCTCTTTGGCGCTGCGGACGTTCGCAAAGCGGGCAGCGGCAATATCGGTGCGACCAACGTAGCGCGCGTCGCCGGGCCGCTCGCGGGGATACTCACTTTGCTGCTGGACGCGGCGAAAGGCGCACTGGCGGTCCTTCTGGCCGCACGGCTCACAAACGATAGCGCGCTATGGATGATGATCGCCGGCCTGTGCGCGCTCGTGGGGCATTGCTTCCCGATCTGGTTGGGATTCCGCGGAGGCAAGGGCGTAGCTACTGCAGCAGGCGTCTTTCTGGTGTTGTGCCCGCCGGCGTTTCTCGGCGCTGTCATTTTATTTGTTCTCGTCGTTCTTTATTGGCGCTTCGTGTCGTTGGCGTCGATCTCCGCGGCGGCAGCGATGCCCTTATTGATCTATTTTTTCTGGGCTCCGCACCACGCGCCGCCCTACGTTGTCACGTTCGGCTCGCTGGCCGCAGCGCTGCTGATTGTCTACAAGCACGATGCCAACATTCAGCGGTTGGTGCAGGGCGACGAACCGAAATTTTCGTTTCGCAAGAAAGCAAGCAAAGAGGACGCGCCGTGAAGTGTCTCGCCATACTGGGCGGCGGAAGCTGGGGGACGGCGCTGGCTATCGTGCTCTCTCGCGCGCACAAGCCGCATGAGATTTCACTGTGGGTGCGTGATGCCGCGCTTGCGGAATCCCTCCGCCGCGGCCGCGAGAACGCACTCTACCTTCCTGGCCACAAACTACCAGAAGCCGTTCAAGTCACCCATGACGCGAAAGCGGCTTTGGAAAGCGCGGAAGTGATCGTTGGCGCAGTCCCAGCGGCGCACGCTCGCAGCGTTTACCGGCGTGTTCTGCCGCACATCGTTCGTGGTACGCCGATCGTCAGCGCGACGAAAGGGCTTGAGCCCGCCACACACGCGCGTATAAGCGAAGTCATTTCTCAAAGTTCCCAGGCAATCTCGCCGGCATCTCCTGCGCGAATCGCGGTTCTTTCAGGGCCATCTTTCGCCGCGGAAGCAGCAGCTGGCCAGCCCACCGCGGTTGTTCTTGCGTCGAGCGATCTCGCTCTCGCGAATGAACTCCAGGAGGAATTCGCTGGCCCCAATTTTCGGCTGTACACCAACGAGGATGTGCTTGGCGTCGAACTCGCAGGCGCCATGAAAAATGTGATGGCCATCGCGGCGGGCGTCTGTCAGGGCATCGGCCTCGGGTCAAATCCGCTGGCAGCGTTGATCACGCGCGGGCTCGCGGAAATGACGCGCCTCGCCGTCTCTCTTGGAGCGCGCCAGGAAACACTCAGCGGGCTTGCCGGTCTTGGCGACTTGGTTCTAACCTGCACAGGATCGCTGAGCCGGAATCGCCATGTCGGCATCGAGCTGGGTAAGGGGCGCTCGCTGTCCGAAATCCTGGAAGGCATGAAAATGGTCGCCGAGGGCGTGGGCACTGCCGGAGCCCTCTTGGCGCTCGCCCGCGAGGCCGGGATCGAACTGCCGATAACGGAGCAAGTCGACGCCATCTTGAATCTGGGCAAGCCGCCCCGAGAGGCCATCCGAAGCATCATGGACCGGCCCCTAAAACGCGAATAACTGCGCGTTTTCGGAGCTTTTTCGAGCCCTTGGACCGCTAGAAGAGCAAGTCGGCTCAGGGAACAGCCACTAGTACCAAGGTTCCAGTTGCAGATGCGCGACGCCGCGCCATACGCAGGCCCCGCTACCCCTTTTCTTCCCCTAAAATTAAGAGTCGATATGCCGGAAGCCGTGTCAACTACGTGGCAACGCCTGCGCAAGGGACGCGTGCGCATTTTGTGGCTCGTTCTGGGCGCGCTTCTGCTGGTCAGCGCGCTGCCCATCGGGCTTTACCACCGCCAGGTGCTCCAGCTTAGCCAGGACAAATTGACGGATACCGAGAGCGTTCAACAATCTGACTTGACGCGGTCACTGGCACAGGAAATTCAGACTTTCGAGTCCAATCAAACGCAACAGCTATTCAGTGAGCGGCAAATTCTGACCTTGACGGGCCTCATCGACAATGTTGAAGACCCTACCTCGGAGCCAAAAGTCACTCATCTCCTCGAGGATTTCGTCGAAAGCAACCGCGACACATTTCTATATCTAACCGCTGTAGATAAAAACGGCAAGGGCACCAGCGCCTCGCAAGGCAACTTCCGCGCAGAACAGGACCCTTTTGTCGCGAAGGCTTTGATGCGTGCATTTCAGAACTGCATGCAGTCCGACGAGTTGCACATCGTTAAGTTTCGCAGCGAACCACTCGCGCTCGCGCCCAACAACCAGCCTGCTTTCGTGCTCGCTGTGCCGCTCAAGGACCTGATCGGTAACTTTACGGGAATGCTCGCCGCCGTCGTTTCGCTCGAGCCGATCGCACACCGCTTGCGCGACGCCAGCGTGCGCGGACGCGTCGTCTTCGTCGTGGACCACTCCGGCCACGTCGTCGCCCATCCGGATACGACCAATTTTGTGCCCGGCGCCGAGGCCAGTGGAAAGCTCGTCGACGAAATTCGCGGCCTGCCAAGGGACCTGCGCAATACGGGGACGATTCGCTTTACGGAAAAGGTGAACAAGCACCCGGTCGAGATGATCGGAACGTACAGTACGTTTCCGGAGGTCAATTGGGCGGTGGTCGCCGAACGCAGCTTGGATCAGGCTCGTGCCGACGCAGGCGTAACGGAATTAAACCGCCAGGCTTTGGCTTTCGTTACCGTGGTAGTTCTGGTGGCCATTCTCTTCGGCTATTTTTTTGCCGTGGGAATCAGCGGGCCGATCCGCGGCCTCGCGGCTTCCACGCGCGCCATTAGCCGCGGCGAATTTCACCAGCGCTCACCCGTGCGAGGTGCTTCGGAAATCAGCGAGCTGGCCGAAAACTTCAACAAAATGGCCAGCGACATCGAAGAGTACATCGAAAAGCTGAAGGAAGCGGCGGAAGAAAACCGGGAACTGTTTATCGGCTCGATTCGCATGCTCGCTGCGGCCATCGACGAAAAGGATCCATACACGCGCGGTCACTCCGGGCGTGTGGCGAAGTACTCGGGGCTGATCGGACGCGAGCTTGGGCTCTCGGCAGAAGAACTGGACAAGTTGCGTGTCGCGGCGCTGCTCCACGACGTCGGAAAAATCGGCGTGGAAGACCGCGTGCTGAAAAAGCCTGGCGCGCTGACGCCGGAAGAATTCGATTTGATGAAACAGCACACCGTGAAAGGCGCGAACATCATGCGCCCGGTCTCGCAGCTGAAAGAGATGCTGCCAGGCATCGAACTGCACCACGAACATATCGATGGCCGTGGTTATCCGTATGGTCTACAGGGCCAGCAAATTCCGTTGATGGCGCGCATCATCGGAGTTGCGGACACGCTGGACGCCATGACCACCAATCGTCCGTACCAATCCGCGATGGATATCGAGTTCGCGCTGAATCGGATCAAGTCCCTCACCGGCTCGAAGTTCGACGCCGTCGTTGTCAACGCCCTCGAATCCGCCATCAATTCCGGCAAGCTCCGCCTCAGCGCCGTCGAAGTCACGGTGTAACAAACGGGGGGACAAATGATCAACCGTAAGGATACATTTTCCAAAACTGGACACTTTCTGCCTTTGAAAGTGCTAGTGAATGCTTTCGCCTACTGCTGGCTCGTGACGCTAGTTTCTGTTCCTGCGGTCGCCGAAGATCTCGTAACTAGCTTCGAGGAAGCCGCTGCGCGTGGGGAGGCGCTGGAAAAGGCGCCGGCAACCAAAGAGTATTTCTCCAAGATACTGATGCCGTATTTTGGCCAGAGATATTCGAAAGTGCTTCAGTCCTGTTTTGCAACAGTTCCGAATCCTGACAACGCCTCATTTTCATTCGTCGCGGCTATCGGGTCAGATGGACGGACCATGCGCGTCTATCGCGACCGCGAGACAAACATTTTCCGTTGCTTGAACGACTCGCTCACGAAGGAGACCTTTCCGGCGCCACCCATCGTTCCCTACTACTTACACATCGCCATGAAATTTACGGACGACCCTTCGCCGGCGCGTGTCGCCACTGAGAGCGCACCGCCGCTCGTTTTGGAACCCAACAAATATTCGTATACGTTCGGTGTACCTGCGGGGTGGGAATACAGTTTTGAACAGGCTGAGGAAGCCGGTGTCCGTCTGCTCTTCTTCCCGAAAGGCGGAAGCTTTGCTGCTTCGAATAGCATCGTCTACGTCAACGAGGCCAACGATGATGTTTGCGGAGCGAATTGCACTGGCATGCTCGCTCGTGCCATTGAAAAAAACGTCAGAGAGTCTCGGGAAGACAGCCCCGTGCTCCAGGTCGCGAACGCGAACCCCATCGCGATTCGGGGAGGCGGCACAGCTACGGTTCGCATTCTCACAGGATGGAGAAATCCTCAGCAAGTCAAAGAAGCCTTGGCATTTATCGAGCACGATGAGGCTATTGTTCTCGTCGTTCTGACAACCAAGAATGTAAAGACTTGGGATCAGGATTACGCAGCATTCCAAGAAATCGTGGCCGGGCACAAGTTTTTCAACTGTAAGTCTCCGGACCTGGCCGCTGGCTGCCACCTGTAGAAGCTGGAGCCCGCCACCCACATCGGGTGCTTCTGTTACAATTTTAGGTTGCGCTGGCCCCGAAGCGCTCAACCTCATGATTTCGCTCTTTGGAAAACCGGAAAAAGTTGAACCGTCGCTGCTTGAACGGCTGAAGGCCTCCGTCAGCAAGACGAAGGCGGCGCTCTCCGAGTCTGTGGAAAACATTTTTCTCGGCGAGCGCAAGATTGACCCTGCGCTTCTGAAAAAGCTGGAAACCGCGCTGCTCTCGGCAGACCTGGGCGTGAAGCCGACACGCGAAATTCTGGATGCTGTGCGCGAAAAGCTGGATCGCAACGCGCTCTCGGATGCCAGCCAGCTTAAGCGTGAGATCAAGTCGCACATCGTTCGCATACTTACGATGAGCGAGGCCAAGCTACCTGACGGCACTACAGGCAGCACGATCGCCTCGTCGGCCAACAATCCGGCAAGCTCGCCAAACGGTAGCGGGCCGCGAGTGATCTTTATCGTTGGCGTGAACGGAGCGGGAAAAACCACCAGCATTGGCAAGCTCGCGAATCGCCTGCGGCAAGAAGGCCTTAGCGTTGTGCTGTGCGCGGCCGATACGTTTCGCGCCGCCGCCGTCGAGCAACTCGAAATCTGGGCGAAGCGCAACGGGATCGACGTAATCAAACAAAAACACGGTGCGGATCCTGCCGCCGTCGTTTACGATGCGATGGCTGCAGCTAAAGCGCGCGGCGCAGACGCCGTCATTGTGGACACCGCCGGCCGTCTTCACACAAAATCCAACCTCATGGCCGAGCTGGAGAAAATGAAGCGCACCGCAGCGAAAGTCATCCCCGGCGCGCCCCACGATGTGCTACTCGTGCTCGACGCCACCACCGGCCAGAACGGTCTCGCGCAAGCTCGCGAATTTACTTCCGCTGTCACCGTTACCGGCATCATTCTCACCAAGCTTGATGGCACTGCCAAAGGTGGCATCGTTGTCGCCATCGCGCGCGAACTTGGCTTGCCCATTCGTTTTGTCGGCACCGGCGAACAAATCAACGACATGGTGCCCTTCGACGCGGAAACCTACGCGAACTCTCTTTTCGACTGAGCTCTGAAATGCCTAGCGAGCCCCTTAAACTGTGGACCGTAAAGGATGTCGTTGTGATGAAGGGTGTCATAGTGTTGTTCCCCGGCTTGCCTCGGGATTTTCCGCACCGAATCTATGTGGGAGACAATATTGAACTGCGACGTCCAGATGGGACGCGCACGTCGACAGTCATCGCTGGTATCGAGCACGCCCGTATGCTTGACGGCGGAAGCCAATGGCCGCTCCGTTTGCTGGTTTCGATAAAAGAAGGCGATGTCCCGATTGGAACTGAAGTATGGTGGGTTTCGAGCGGGACACGGCAGGTCCGACCAATTGTCTAATTCAACTTCCATCCACGCCACTCGTTTCATGGAACACGCGCTGGAATTGGCTGGCAAAGGCCTGGGCCTTGCGAGCCCGAATCCCATGGTCGGCTGCATTCTCGTCCGCGAAGGCCAAATCGTCGGCGAAGGGTTTCACGAATACGAAAAGCGCGATCACGCTGAAATCGTCGCGCTGAAATCCGCCGGCGAAAAAGCGCGCGGCGCGACGATGTACGTCACGCTGGAACCGTGCAATCACACCAGCCGCACCGGTCCTTGCACGGAAGCAATTATCGCCGCGGGCGTTCAGCGCGTCGTTGCGGCGATGGAAGATCCCAATCCCGCCAACTCCGGCCGCGGCTTCGATCGACTCCGGGCCGCCGGAATCGAAGTCTTCACCGGCGCGGGCGAAGAAGAAGCTCGCAGCTTGAACGAACCTTTCGCTTGCTGGATTCGCACAAAAGAGCCATTCGTCACGCTGAAATCCGCGCTGACGCTCGATGGGCAACTTGCTCTTCCCCCGGAGCGAAACAGGTCGCACGGGAGATCCAGCAGGAAAAAGGTATCAAACTGGATCACCTCAGAAGAATCGCGCGCCGAAGTTCACCGCATGCGACACGCCGCTGACGCCGTGCTCACAGGAATCGGCACCGTCAAGATTGATGATCCGCTTCTCACCGATCGAAGTGGCCTGCCACGCCGAAGGCCTCTTCTGCGCGTCATTCTGGATTGGGGACTTACGATCTCGCCGCACTCGCGCATCGTGCAGTCCGCCAAGAACGATGTCCTGGTTTTTACGCAGCAACATGCGAATACTCGGAGAATTCGCGCTCTCGAGAAAGCCGGCGTCGAAGTCGTCCGAGCCTCTTCCCGCAACGGACAAATCCATCTGGAAGCTGTTCTCGCCGAGCTTGGCCGCCGCGAAATACTCAGCGTGCTTCTCGAAGCTGGCCCGACGCTTAACGGCGCCGCGCTTTCCGCAGGAATCGTCCACAAACTCTTTCTCTTCTATGCGCCTAAGATTTCCGGCGAAGCGCGGGTTTCCTTTGCCATCGCGCCCAATCTCAACCTCCCGCCGCTGCAAAGGCTGCGCACGCAAGCGTTCGGCCCCGACATCGCCATCGAAGCCTACTTGCAAGACTTCTACCGCTAACTATGAAGGCGGCAGCTCTGCTGCCGCTTTCCCGGCGTCGATTCAGCGCGAGTCCCAAAAGCGGGAGCAGAGCACCCGCACTCCACATCGCCGTATCAATCTTTAAGGCGCAAAACTGCCGCGCCTTCGATGGCATCGTTTTTCAAGGCATTCAGCGCGCGGTTAGCCTCGCTCAGTGGATAGATTTGCGTGTGCATGCGAACGGGAATCTCCGCCGTGACGCGTAGAAAATCTTCGCCATCCTTGCGCGTATTGTTCGCCACGCTGCGAATCATGCGTTCTTGATATAGCAAGTCGTAACTGAACGACGGAATCGGACTCATGTGAATTCCGCCGAGCACCAAAACGCCCCCTTTGCGCAAAGCCGCAAGCGCCGCCGGAACGATCTCGCCAGCTGGAGCAAAGACTATCGCTGCATCCAGCTTTTCCGGAGGCGCGTCCAAAGTTCCGCCTGCCCAAGCCGCGCCCAGCTCAAGCGCCAGCTTCCGGTGACGCGCGTCGCGCGTCGACGCATACACCGTCACGTTCCAATGCCTCGCCACTTGAATCGCAATGTGCGCCGCCGCGCCAAAACCATAAAAGCCAAGCCGTCCGCCAGCTTTGATGCCCGAAAGCCGCAAGCAGCGGAAGCCGATAATCCCCGCGCAGAGCAGCGGCGCAGCCTGTTCGTCTGTAAATCCTTCCGGTATCGCGTAAGCAAAATCCTCCGGCGAGACGATGTATTCCGCATAGCCGCCATCGACACTGTAGCCTGTAAACGTCGGGTTGTCGCAAAGATTTTCTTCACCGCGTCGGCAGTACTCGCACGATCCGTCGGTGTGATGAAGCCAGGCGACGCCAACACGCGCTCCAATCGCATAGCGCCGCGCTCCTTCGCCAAGTTTCTCAACAACACCGACGACTTGGTGGCCCGGAATGACCGGTGATTTCCGCGACGGCAACTCGCCTTCGATCACGTGCAAATCCGTCCGGCACACGCCGCAAGCGCTCACGCGAACCAGCACTTCGCCCTTGCCGGGATTCGGCACGGGCACGTCGGCAATCCGCAGCGGATTCGTCTCAATCCGCGCAGGAGTGTTGAGCAGGCAGGCCTTCATGGTGCGACCTCAATGGTTGGGCGTTGGGCGTTAAGCATTCAGCTTCAGTCTAGTGCTTTCTGACCTCGCAGCGAAATGCTGTACACTCAAAAGGAAAAGCGCACTAGCTGAGCGAATTGAGGCTAACGAGCAAGCTGTGTTTACTGGAATCATCGAACATCTCGGAACGATCGAGTCGCTTGAACTCAAGCCGGGCAGCGGGCGCGTCACGATTCATGCGCCCAGCCTTGCGGCGGCGCTTGCCGTTTCCAACAGTATCGCTGTGAACGGCTGCTGCCTCACGATCGTCGCTTGTGACAAAAAAAACTTCTCCGCTGATCTTTCCGGCGAAACCATCCTGAAAACATCATTCGGCGCCAAGAACGGCGCGATGAAAAAAGGGACACACGTTAATTTGGAGCAGCCGCTCACAGCAGGCAAAGAATTTGGCGGCCACTTTGTTCAAGGACACGTCGACGGCACCGGTCGTGTAGCGCACCTGAGCCCGGAAGAAGCGGGAAGCAGCAATTGGTGGTTCGGCGTCGAAGTTCCAGAAGACTTTGCCCGCTACATCGTACCGAAAGGCTCCATCACCATCGACGGCATCAGCCTCACCGTAGCGCGCTGGAACGAAACCACGCGCGTAGCGGAAGTCGCCGTGATTCCCTATACCTACGAGCACACCAACATTCGCGACCGCAAACCCGGCGACGCGGTAAACCTCGAAGGCGATGTTCTGGGAAAATACGTGGAGCGTTATCTCGAGACGCGTGAACAATCTTCTTCCAAACAAAATTCGCAACTTACTTTTGACAAGCTTGTCGCGTAAGGCTTCTGAGGGCAATCCGTGCCACCTCTTTCCGGAATAATCGAAACGTGCCTCTACGTCGAGGATATTGGCAGAGCGTCCCAGTTTTACGAAGAAGTTCTTGGCCTTCGCCAGATCGCGGGCGATGACCGGCTGCTCGCATACAGCGTAGCGGGAAAAAACGTTTTGCTGCTTTTCAAGCGAGGTTCCACGAGCCAGCCTCTCGACTTTCCAGGTGGAACGATTCCGCCCCATGACGGTAGCGGCCAAAACCATTTAGCGTTTGCTATTTCTGTGGAACAAATTCCCGCATGGGAAAAACAGCTCGAAGAGCATCGAATTGCGATCGAGAGTCGCGTCCATTGGCCACTGGGCGGCACCAGCATTTACATTCGCGACCCGGATGCCAATCTATTGGAACTTGCCACGCCTGGAATCTGGCCCATCTACTGAAATCTGTTTCTCTGTCTATTCCAATATCAACTGCCAGCCATGGCCTCTCGCGCCTTGGCACGTGCACCGCGCCAATAAAGCAAGAGTCCAATCACTATCGTCGCGACAGTGCCAATCACAAGCTTCATTTCAAACCCAAACTTGTTCGTCGAATCGCCCGGCGGGACCAGCGAAACGAGTATGCCAATCAGCACAATCAAAAAGCCCGTGCCGGAAATGGCCCACACGCCGGCTTTGCCGCCCGGAATCAGGATTGCCTCAGAATTTTCCCTGCGATCCTTTCGCGAAAAAAGACGGATGGCCGCCGCAAACATGTACAGAAACGGAATGAAATAAAGAATGTTAGTCGCGCTCACCAGTACATCGTACGCCCCGCGCGTCGATTCGTTAATTTGGCTGACCAATAGAATCGCGCATGAAATCAGCGCCTGCACAAGAATCGCAACATACGGCGTCTTCCAGCGCGGATGAATTTTCCCAAATGCCTGCGGCAAGTAGCGGTCGATTCCCACGACGAACGGCACTCGGGCAATCCCCGCTACCGTGCTCCCGACTCCACCGGCGTTTCCTAGCGTCACGACAATCGCAGCTACTACTCCCAGAAATCCGATACGCAGCGCGATCGATCCCACCGTGATGGCATGAAACACACCGCTGGTGTTCGACACTTCCGCGGCAGGCACGAGGATCAGCACGGCGATTGTCGCGAGGATATACATGAGCGCAATCAGCACAGCAGCAGCGTACAGCGCGCGCGGCAACGTTCGCCGCGGATTGCGTACTTCCTGGCTCATGGCTGAAACCAACTCCAGCCCGCTGAACGCAAACGCAATCTGCGACCAGAAATTCACCGTGTCCCAGTTCCAAGTCGGCAAAATGTTGTGCAACGTAAAAACGGTTACGGCGCCGTGCTTCATGGCGATGATCGCAGCGACGCCGACGACGGCCATCAGCGGTAAATACGTCGAGACACCACCGACGTTCTGCAGCCACTTGCCTATGTTCAGCCCTATGATATTCAGCCCGACGGCCACGATCAGGTATCCGATAGAAAGGAGCAGCAAAAATGTGCGGTCGTGCTCCAGCGCCGCTCCGCGTTCGCCCAAAATGTAAGCGCTCATTGCCGCACTCGCGAGCAAAAGCCCGGGAAAATAAAAAACGGTATAGGCCCAGTAATTCCATCCGGCGATGAAGCCGTGAAAATCCCCAAATGCTTCTTTGGTCCAGACGTACAGGCCGCCCTCTTCCGGAAAGCGCGACGAAAGTTCGTTGATCACCATCGCCGATGGAATAAAGAACAACACCGCCGCGATTACCCACAAGCTGATCGAGGATGGGCCGTTGTGCGCGGCGGCGGCAACCCATCTCGGGCCGAGGACCGTGGCGATGTTGAAAAGCAACACATCCCAAAATCCCATGGTCTTGCGAAGTTGCTGGATCGGATTGGATTGCGCGTCGCTTGTCTGACTCACGCAGCCGTCCTCCTCAATTCGTTTTCCGCACTCGCCCCTTTATGCATACAAAGCCTTATAGTATCGATACCAATCGCTCTGAAAAGTTTCGTGCGGATCGTATTGCTTCTTCAGGCGCAGAAAATCCTGGAACTGTGGATATGCGGTCGCAAGGTCGTCTCGGGTAGCGAAACGGTTATAGGTGAGATAGAAGCTTCCGCCTCTTTTGTTGGCAGCGCGGATAATCTGGCGGCAAACCTCGCCGGTTTTCTTCAAATCTTGCGCTTCGCCGGAGGTGTGCGGAGAAAATATCACGCACGCGTAGCGCTTCTTGGCCCACGCAAGATAGGAATCCTTGTCTTGCTCGATGAAGCGCACCGTTCCGTAAATCAGGGGCATCCCGCTTTCCAGCAGAACGCGTCGCGCCTCTTCGAACAGCGGGATCAGCTCGTCGCGCGGTACGTACACCTCGAGAATCAAGTCCGCGCCTACGTAGCTCGCTCCAAACCGTTTCTCGATCTCGGAGTGATAGCCGGCGGGATAGGTGCTCAGCTGATGCAAATCCGACCATTCCACGTTGCGATCTTTGGCCAACTCCAATTTTGCGTACCGGCGATAGGCCGATCCGCGATCGCGATGAGCAATTTCGAGGAGGGCCGTCAACATTTTCGCGTCGATATCCGTGCTCTCCGTTCCAAGCGGAGTTTCCAGCGGAACATTCTCATACGTCGTCAAAATTCCCGTGCGTAGAAAATCGCGGGAAGTCTCGTCAATGTTGTACTGGAAATACCCAAAAGGCGCGCCGGCTGCCTTTCGCCCCTCTACCAGAGCCACCAACTCCGCCGTGGTTCGCGTTTCGACATGCCGCCGGACCTTGCCTCTCGGCGCCAGCCTCAATCCCACCGCGGTAATAATCCCAAAAAGACCGTAGCCTCCCACGACCAGCGAAAAGAGTTCCGCGTTTTCTTTGCGGCTGCATTTTTTTAGGGAGCCATCCGCGGTAACAACTTCGACCCACTCCACGTCGCCGATGATCGGCGGTGTGCCGAGACAATGGCCGTGCGCGTTCGCCGAAATCGCGCCGCCGAGACTCATCCGGTCAGCGCCTCCCTGTTTCTGGCGAATTCCCCAGATCACATTTTCTTTTTGTAGCGCGGTATATCCATGGATAAGCTCCGGCCACTCGATGCCCGCCTCAACATGAAGCACGCCAGTCTTCTCATCCAGTCCGACGACGCGATTCATCGCGCGCATATCCAGAAGAACGGAATCCGTTGCGAACTGTTGCCCGCCAGCGGCGTGACGGCTGGCGGAAACTGAAAGCGATCGGCTGTGTTTGGCACAGTCTCTGACGAGATTCCGAACTTCTGTGAGCGATGTTGGACGTGAAATGCTCGCAACCCATGTCGGATTCAGCCCGGTGTGCACGTCGTTGACGAGCACGCCTTTCTGCACGGGAAAGGCCGCTCCTGAAGCCATCAGCGGAGCAGCGGCCATTCCCTTCAGAAAATTTCGGCGCTTCATCCTCGCGCCGCCTGGTTCACAGAGTCACGTCCAGCGCGGGAATTAAAGCATCCTGCATGCGGAAGTTGTGGAGAAATGGATCTTTCGAGTTTTCGAAATCAGCCCACGGCCCGAAAAACCCGACGCGACCCTCCTGCAAGAACACCACCGTGTCGGCGAGCTTCTTGGCGAGATGCGTGTCGTGCGTCACCACGATGGATGTGCGGTGAAATGCATCCTTGAGTCGGAGGATGAGGTCGCCCATGTGGCCCGCCATAATCGGGTCGACCATGGTGGTCGGTTCGTCAAATAATATCGCGTCAGGATTTTGCGCGAACGCGCGCGCCATGGCTACCGCGCGTTTCATCCCCGTCGATAATTCACTCGGCAGTTTATCGAGGACATCTTCCACTTCCAGCATCTTCGCCAGCTTCGCGACGTAAGCGTCGATATCTTCGTCTTCCAGCCCCGGCTGCTTTTCGAGCGGAAACGCAATGTTCTCCCCCACCGTCAACGAATCGAACAGCGCGCCGGACTGAAACACCATGGTCACTTTTCGCCGGACTTCTTCAAACTGCAGCTCGTTGAAATCCGTGACGTCCTGGCCGTCCACAAGAATGCGTCCGGAATCCGCCTTCATGAATCCCATGATGTGCTTCAGCGAAACGGATTTTCCCACGCCGCTGCGCCCCATGATCACGCACGTTTCGCCGCGCTTCACAGTCAAGCTGACGTCCTTCAACACCGCGTGATCGTCAAACGACTTGCAGACGTCGCGAAACTCGAAGAAGTTTTCAGCGCGCGGCTCGGCGTTGCCGCCTGCCGCGCCGGCATCAGCGGCGGTGGATCCCCGCGCTCCGCCTGTCTCCATCGCGGCAACACCGAGGCTGATATCTTTTGCGTCTTTCATCGCTTGCGTCCGTCAGTCGCGTTTCGCATCCACAATCCGGCGAGCCTCTTCGTAGTCCGCCGCGGTGTTCATATTCCAGAAAAGCCGTCCAGCGCTATCAAATCGTTTCCAGTCCCGCTCGTCAAGAACTTCCGCGCGCAGTAGTGATATCCCTTGGGTCACTTTGCGAACGCCTCGCTCGAATGCTAATTGCAGTGTCCCCACAGCGTCGGTTCGCCAGCATGCGCAGAGTGGCTCCGGCCCATGCGCAGAATGTGGCACGACAACCTGTGCGTCGCTCTTCGCTGCTCGCTCCACAAGAAATCTCAGCCAGTCCTCTGTCAAAAACGGCATATCGCAACTGACAATAAGGTTCCAATTTGGTTTGCCATAGCTTTTTGCACTGACTTCGAGTGCCGTGACGATTCCGCCAAGCGGCCCTTCGCCCGGCCAGCGATCAGGAATGATATCGACGTCGAATCCCTGATGTTTCTCTTGCGAACCTCCGACAATAATCGCCCACCCGGTAGCTTTTATGAGCAGGTCTATCATGTACTCCAGCATCGGAATTCCACCCAGTTTGGCAAAAGCTTTGTCTTCCCCGAAGCGCGAACTGGCTCCGCCCGCAAGGACAAAGCCTGCGACGTTCGTCCCTACATTGTTCTTTCTTCCATCACTCATGAGCTGCCGTCCTCTTCAACCAAATCCCGCCCCGGCCGCCGAATCCCTAACTCCCGCAATTTCTCCTGCAAACTCTGCCGGTGCAAACCAATTGTCGCCGCCGTCCGCGAAACATTCCACCGATGATCCGCCAACTGCTTCGTCAGATACGCCACCTCAAATTTCCGCTTCGCCTCGCGGAAATCCTTCTCGCCAAAACCATTCTCGGCCGCCCCATCGGAATTTCTGTGAGGCGCGGCCTCCCCGCTCACCACTTCGGGCGGCAAGTCCCCCACGCTAATCTCTTCTCCGCGGCACAACACCAAACTCCGCTCCAACGCGTTTTTCAGCTCGCGAACATTTCCCGGCCAGTCGTATCGCTCGATCGCCGCCATCGCTTCCCTCGTCAACCGTGCTGTACGCCCAAGCCGCGTTCCGTGCATCTGCAAAAACGCCTCCGCCAGCACAGGGATATCCGCCTTATGCGCTCGCAAAGGCGGCAACTCAATCGTCACCACCCGTACTCTATAAAACAAATCCTCGCGAAACTTTCCCGCACGAATCTCCGCTGCCAAATTCCGATGCGTCGCGCTAATCACCCGCACGTCCACCGGAATCGGCTGCGTCCCGCCAAGCCGCTCGATGGTACGGTTCTCCAGCGCGCGTAAGACTTTTGCTTGGGTTACAGGATTCATGTCTCCAATCTCATCCAAAAAAAGCGTCCCGCCCGACGCCAACTCAAACTTCCCCTTCTTCTGCTGCGCCGCCCCTGTAAACGCCCCGCGCTCATACCCAAACAATTCCGACTCAATCAAAGTCTCCGGCAGGGCCGCGCAATTCACAGCCACATAAGCCTTTCCCGCGCGCGGCGACCGCGCATGAATCTCCTGCGCCATCAAATCCTTTCCGGTGCCGCTCTCGCCTAGAATCAAAACGGTCGAATCCGCCGACGCAACGCGATCCGCCATCTCAAACGCCCGCCGCATCTCCGCCGTCCGCCCGATCATCTGCCCAAACTGCCCCTCGGTCGCCATGCGCCTGCGCAAGGAATCATTTTCTTTTTCGAGCGTCGCCAATTTCAGAAGATTCGCCACCCGCTGCCGCAGCTCCTCCAACTCGAATCCCTTCACCAAATAATCCGCCGCCCCAAGCTGCAGCGCCTCCACCGCCGTCTTCGCCGTATCCAAAGCCGAAACCATCAACACCGGCACATCGTTCTCCTGGTCCCGCATCCACCGCAAAAATTCCAGCCCACTCTGCCCCGGTAGCACTACATCCAGTAACACCAGGTCCGGCTGCTCGGTATTCAAAGCCGCGCGAGCCGCTTCCGCTGAATCCGCCTCGGCGATGCGGTATTTCGCCTCCAGTGCCCGCCGCAACCCATATCGCGCCGCCGGTTCGTCATCCACAATCAATATCGTCTTCATCGCCGCTTTCCCTTTGCATCTCTGTAGGGGCGGGGCTTGCCCCGCCCGTCGATCGACGACCTGGATTCATCTATTCGCATCGTTCCCTCGGTTTCTGTTTCTCTGCTCTGGCGGCCTCACCCAAAGTGGGAGGGGCAAGCCCCTCCCCTACAAAGGCAAAATCACCCGGAATCGCGTTCCCCTACCGTCCTTAACTGGGCTTTCCCAATCCAACTTCCCTCCAAACTCCGCCACACGCCGCGCCACAATCGCCAAACCCAGTCCCGTCCCCTGCGTCTTCGTTGTAAAAAATGGCTGCAAGATCTTCTCGCGCACGTTCTCCGGCACACCCGGCCCGTCGTCCTCCACCGCAAACAAGAATCCGTCGCCATTCGCCGAACCACTCACCTTCACGCGCCCATCGCGAGCAGTCGCCTCCAGCGCATTCACCACGAGGTTCGACAAAATCTCGCTGACGGCCTCCGAACTAGCCGCCAACTTTTTCCCGCCAGCCTCAACTTCCACTTCAAGCGCCACTCCACGCCGCTCAGCCTCATGCCGCAAAACTCCGCTGACTTCTTCTGCCACCGTGCGAGCATCGCAAGTCGCCGCCACCACTCCCCCGCGAATCGCCGGCCGGCTAAACTGCAGCAACTGGTTCAGTTTCGACGACAACCTCCCAATCTCCTCCAACACCATCTTCGTTTCCCCGCGAATCGACTCCGGCAACTCGTCACCCTCCAACTGCACCTGCAAAATCGTCTTGATCGACCCCAGCGGATTCTTCAAATTGTGCGAAATGCTAGCCGCCATCTGCCCCAAAACCGCCAACCTCCCTCTCTCCGCCAGTTCCCTCTCCAACTGCAATTTCTCCTCAATCAACCGGCACAAGTCCAGCGCCCCCGGCAACTGCTCGCACAAAAACTCCAGCGCCGCCGCCGTCTCTCCCGACAACATCGCCCCATGAGCCTTCACGCGCAGCGCTCCGAGTAATCGGCCAGACTGCCGAATGGCGAAAACCTCTTCGGCTGCGCTCCCCTCAGGATAGGCCTCTGTAGCCTCGCCGAGAGAAAGCTTCACCTCAGCGAGCTGCAGCTCTTCACCGATCCATTTGTCGATAAAAACCGTCAACCTTCCCAGGTTGCCGAGCCGCGCCACCTCTTGAATCGGAGCCATCATGCGCTGCGCATGGTCCATCTCCGTCTGCGCCGTCCGCCGCAAAATCCCTCGCATCAATCGTTGCAAAGGCTCAAAAAACACCACTGGAAGAAACAGCAAAATGGCAGCAGTTGCCTCCGGCGGCAGGTACGGCTCCATCCACAGACTGGCGCGACGAATCAAGCTCAGGTAGAGCAAGGCGAGAAAGGTCGCGAAAACCGCGTAGATAAGATTCCTCTGCCGCCCAATCTGCAAAAAATTGAATTTCTGCACATTCCGAACCAGCATTGCCAGCGGCAAAATGACCGGGATAACGACGAGGGCGCTATATATGGCAGCGTTTTGCTCAAGGAATCCTCCCCAACGGTGAAGGAGGAGATGAATGAACAAAATCCAAGAGGCTATCCCCCACAGGTCCCCACGCAGGGACTTGTGAAATCTTTTTTGTTCTTCGTCCGGAGCCGTCTTCATGAATCGCCATTGCCAGCCCCCCGAAACCACCAGTGCGGTAACAAGCCATATCTGGAACTGCCATCCCAAGAGATCAGTGGGCAGTAGGAAGTCAAACCCACTGCGTAAGTTCAGCGCGCCGTACAGCTTTGGAAGCAACAATGCCGCTGGGAGGTAAGCCAGCGACAGCCACAGTCGCTTTTGAGAGCTCGTGGTAAGCAGTTCTCGAATCTGTGCGTATTCAACGTGCAGGTGCACCAAGATAGAAGGCAGAAACCACAAACCCAGACACAATACACTCCAGGAAAAAATCTCGAGAGAAGGGGGAATCGTCGTGTAATAGAGCTGCGCATTCAGCGCCAGCAGTGAAGCACCAAAGAAAAGAACAAGCGCCAGGCACAAGAAGAAGAAAATCCGCTCGAAGTTCCGTTGTCGGCGGTGGCCGAGAATGACAACGAGCCAGAAAAAGGGTAAGAGGGTTCCGGCCGTAAGAAGGATCAATCTAAGATAAACGAATTGATGCACTCGAAGACCCCGTCGCGATTCTATCCCTCGAAGAGGAGCACGGCAATCGCCAAGTGTCGTATTTTCCTTGCACCAGCTAAACTGCCACAAACAAATGGCTTAGCCGTCCATAAAATCCACAGTCGCCACACCAATCTGTCCGCTTAATCCTTGACATGCAGCACTTTTCTGCTATATTAGCAGTCGACTGCGAGGAGTGCTAATTCCCCTTCCGTGCTCCCAGTCTCTGTTCAAACCGTAAGATCAACTATGGAGGTTCTTCCAAGATGGCAGTGAATCTGACCCCGCTACACGACCGCGTTATCGTGAAGCGCATTGAAGAAAAAGAGTCCGTCAGGGGCGGCATCATCATCCCTGACTCCGCAAAAGAAAAGCCCATGGAGGGTGAAATCATCGCTGTTGGCGCTGGCAAGCGCGAAAAAGGCGAACTGATCCCGCTCGACGTGAAACCAGGCGACCGCGTTCTGTTCGGCAAGTACAGCGGTACCGAGATCAAAATCGAAGACGAAGAGTACCTCATCCTTCGCGAAGAAGAGATCCTTGCCAAACTGAGCGGCGCAGCCAAAGCCGCAAAGAAGTAACTCAGCCCCACTCTGTAGGGGCGGGGCTCGCCCCGCCCGGCAGTTCGGCTCTGTAGTGGCCGGTCTTTAGACCGGCGAAGTTTTCTCAAAAATTAAGCATCTCGCAGAAAGAACATCAGGAGGAAATACCAGTATGGCGAAGCAGATTGTAACAGGTGAGAATTCCCGCCAAGCGATTCTTCGCGGCGTGAACGCTCTCGCCGACGCAGTAAAGATCACGCTCGGCCCCAAGGGCCGCAATGCCGTGATCGAAAAGAAGTTCGGCGCGCCGATCATCACCAAGGACGGCGTCACCGTGGCCAAGGAAATCGAGCTGCAGGATCCCCTCGAGAACATGGGCGCGCAGATGGTTCGTGAAGTCGCTTCGAAGACGTCCGACGTCGCCGGCGACGGCACCACCACCGCAACCGTGCTCGCACAGGCGATCTTCCGCGAAGGCGTTAAGACTGTCGCCGCAGGCGCCAGCCCCACCGCTCTCAAGCGCGGCATCGAAAAGGCCGTCGAAGTTGCGGTCGAAGAAATCCGCAAGCTCCACAAGGACGTCAAGGGCGAGATGATCGCTCAGGTTGGCACCATTTCCGCCAACAATGACAAGCAAATCGGCGGCATCATCGCCGAAGCGATGAAGAAGGTCGGCAAGGATGGCGTGATCACCGTCGAAGAATCCAAGACGATGGAGACCACCCTCGAAGTAGTCGAAGGCATGCAGTTTGACCGCGGCTACCTCTCCCCCTACTTCATCACCGACCCCGAGCGCATGGAATGCGTCCTCGAGGACGTTCGCATCCTTATCCACGAAAAGAAAATTTCCTCGATGAAGGATTTGCTCCCGTTGCTCGAGCAGACCGCCAAGATGGGCAAGCCCCTCTTGATCATCGCTGAGGACATCGAAGGCGAAGCGCTGGCGACCCTGGTCGTCAACAAGCTCCGCGGCACGCTGCAGTGCGCTGCCGTCAAGGCCCCTGGCTTTGGCGACCGCCGCAAAGCGATGCTCGAAGACATCGCCACCCTCACGGGCGGCAAGGCCATCACCGAAGACCTCGGCATCAAGCTCGAGAACGTGAAGCTTGAGGATCTCGGCCGCGCCAAGAAAGTCACCATCGACAAGGACAACTCCACGATCATCGAAGGCGCCGGAAAGTCTTCGGACATCGAAGGCCGTGTGAAGCAGATTCGTTCCCAGGTCGAAAACACCACCAGCGACTATGACAAGGAAAAGCTCCAGGAACGCCTTGCCAAGCTCGTCGGCGGCGTTGCCGTCATTAAAGTCGGCGCAGCGACCGAAACCGAACTGAAGGAAAAGAAGGCGCGTGTCGAAGACGCAATGCACGCCACTCGCGCGGCTGTCGAAGAAGGCATCGTTGCAGGCGGCGGTTCCGCCCTGCTCCGCTGCATCTCCGCGGTCGAGAAGCTCAAGCTGCACGATGACGAAGCCGTTGGCGCAGGCATCGTGAAGCGCGCTCTCGAGGAGCCTTCCCGCCAGATCGCACTCAACGCCGGTTTCGAAGGTGCTGTGGTGATCGGCAAGGTTCGCGACTCGAAGGATGAAAACTTCGGCTTCAACGCCGAGACCGGCGAGTACGGCGACATGGTCAAGATGGGCGTCATCGATCCAGCAAAGGTCACCCGCCTGGCGCTGCAAAACGCAGCTTCCATCGCAGGCCTGATGCTCACGACCGAAGCTCTCATCGCTGAAATCAAGGAAGAAAAGGCTGCAGCAGCTGGTGGCGGCGGCGCCCCCGGCGCAGGCGGCATGGGCGGCATGTACTAAAATCCCCTGTAGGAGCGGGGCTTGCCCCGCCCTTGCAAGCGCGATTCTAGTTACTCGCAAGCTTTACCAGCTAGCCCAAAACCTCAATCCAAAGGGCGTCCCAGGTGCAAACCAGGACGCCCTTTTTTTGCTAATTTGGAAATCAAAAAACCTCGCTGTTTAAGAATTCCCTCGACTGGTACGAAAGGCCAGTTGGATTTACGTGACGGACCCCGAGCGTCCTCTTGCCGAATGCAACTCCGCGCCCCAATCTAAAGAATAGCAGCGCAGCCTTACGGAGCATCCCTTTTGTCTATCTTGTTCACCAGTCTCTGGCCCGGTTTGGTGATCTGGTCGCTCCTGTATGTGTCCGACTACGCCTTCACGATAACGTGCGCACGCCTTTACCGCTCCGGCGTGAACAAAATACTGGCTTTCGAAGGCAGTTTCGAACTCACTCCTTATTACCAGCGAGACATCGACTCTCTCAAGGTCATTAGTCCCCGCTTCGTTGCCATGTTGTTCGTTTCCGGGCTGCTGCTGGCCTGGATTTGGTTCCTCGCCTCGCAATCCGCGCAGGAGTTTTACGCATTCATGCTGGGATTTATGGTCCTTCTCGAGCTGGCAATCCATGTCCGCCACGTTCGAAACCTCTTTTTGTTTCGCATGCTAGGCGATTCAGACAGCGTTCGCGGCCGCATCGAGTATTCCCGCCCCTTCATACTGCGAACGTCCTCAACCGAACTATTCTCATTTTCAGGCCTATTCCTATTGCTCTCCGCCTTCACGCAAAGCTGGTTTGTGTTTGGAGGCGCCGTAGCATGCACTTTGACGGCCTTAAAGCACCTCCAAATGGCGCGAAGACTGCCCTCAAAAACGCCCGCCGCCCAGCCTGAGCCCTTCTCCTAGCCTGCGAAAATTAGCCAAGTCTACTTTCCTTGCCTCCGTCCCCCCTCCTCCGCTAAACTCTTCGAGCCTCGCCACCGACTCTTCAGGGGAGAGTCACGACATGCCAGGACTTTTGCAGCGGCTCATGCCGCGCGAAGAGGGTTTTTTCGACCTTTTCGCCCAGCAAGCCGAAAATATCCACGATGGGGCGGAAGCCCTCCTCAAAATGCTCTCGCACTACACGGGCGTCCCCGAGCAAGTGCAGATCGTCAAAGCCATCGAGCACGAGGGCGACGAAATCGCCCACCATCTCCTCATTAAGTTGAATCAGACTTTCATCACGCCCTTTGACCGCGAAGATATCCACACGCTCTGCAATCAACTCGACGACGTCATCGACCTGATCGACGCTGCCGCCAGCCGTTTCGTCCTCTATCGCGTGGATTCCATCCGCGAGGGCACCGTAGACCTCGTCAAAGTTCTCGTCTCTGCCACGGTCGAAGTCACCGCCGCCGTCAAAGCCCTTGGAACTCCCGAGAAGGCCCTCAAGCATTGCATCGAGATCAACCGCTACGAAAACGAGAGCGACCGCATCTGCCGCACCCTCATCGCCCAGCTTTTCGACGAAGAAAAAGATTCGGTACAGATCATCAAGTGGAAAGAAATCTTTGAAGTCATCGAAACCGCCGTCGACAAATGTGAAGACGTCGCCAACGTAATCGAAGGCGTCATCATCAAGAGCGCTTGATTCGCCGATGACCAGCTTTTCACTCCTGCTCGCCGTCGTCTTTCTCACTCTGGCCTTCGAGTTTTCCAATGGCTGGCACGACGCCGCCAATTCCATCGCCACGGTTGTCTCGACTCGCGTACTCACGCCGCTTCGAGCCGTCGCCTGGGCGGCTTTCTGGAACTTCATCGCCGCCTTCGTCTTCGGCACTGCCGTCGCCGCCACCATCGGCAAAGGCATGATTCATATCGAGCTGATCAATCAGCAAGTCCTCCTCTCTGGCCTCCTCGGCGCCATTTCCTGGAACCTGATCACCCTCGTTCTCGGCCTTCCCACCAGTTCTTCACACGCTCTCATCGGCGGCTATGGCGGGGCAGCCGTCGCCTATGCTGGGTTCAAAGCGCTGATCCTCCATGGTTGGGTTAAGCCGGTGATTTTTATCTTTCTCTCGCCGATTGTCGGAATGATTCTCGCGATCACTCTAACCATCCTCACCAGCTGGATCGTCCGCCGTCAGCGTCCGCAGAAAGTGGACCGCTGGTTCCGCCGCTTGCAGTTGCTCTCTGCGGCGCTCTTCAGCCTCGGCCACGGCACGAATGACTCACAGAAAGGCATGGGCATCATCACCACCGCGCTCGTCGCCGGTGGACTGCTCAAGTCCTTCTCTGTTCCTTACTGGGTCATCATCTGCTGCCATTTGGCTATGGCTGGCGGCACCATGGCTGGCGGGTGGCGCATCATCAAGACCATGGGCCAGCGCATCACCAAGCTCACTCCTTTTGGTGGCTTTGCCGCGGAAACCGCGGGCGGCCTCACGCTCGTCATGAACGCGGTCTTCGGTATCCCCGTTAGCACCACTCACACGATCACCGGCGCGATCGTTGGCGTCGGTGCCACGCGACGTCTTTCCGCAGTCCGCTGGGGCGTCACCCGCCGCATCGTCTGGGCTTGGGTCCTCACTATCCCCGGCGCCGCCATCATCGGCGCCGTCGTCTTCCACCTAATCGCTCCCATCCTCCGTTAGCCAACCGCGCCAGGCTCGCCGACTTGTAGGGGCCGGGCTTGCCCGGCCCAGGCGTCGCGCTGCCCGCCGAACCGCCTTGTCTTTCCTCCCTATCCTTTGATACATATTCCCTATCAAACCAACGGAGGTATCGATGAGCACATTTAGCCGGTTGACAGGCGGGACGCGCGAACTGGATCTTGAGCTACTCATCATGCGCGTCGCCTGCGCCCTTCCCTTCATCTACCACGGCTGCGCCATCCTGTTTGGAATGTTCGGCGGCCCAGGCCCCCACAATTTCGCCGTCGGCATGAAAGCTCCGGACATCGTCGGCTATCTCGTCGGATTAGCGCAGTTCGCGGGTGGCATCGCAATCCTGACCGGTGCGTTGCTTCGCGTCGGAGCGGTCTGCGTAATAATCGTGATGCTAGGCGCTATCTTCATGGTCCATCTTCCGAACGGATACGACATCGGCCACGGCGGCCTCGAATACGCGTTAACCGAGCTGCTGCTCGCCCTTGGCTTATTGCTCGCAGGCCCCGCCAAGTATTCGCTCGCCAGCGTCCTACCCGCTCCGCTACAAAAGCTTTAGCCCCCGCATCCAATTCGCGTGCGCCGCGAATCTCATCCTTGGGGAATCCCTCCTTGGACCGTCGATTTTCGTCCCGCGAAACGCCCAGTTCCCGAGCAAGTCGATTTCGCCGTGATCGGCGCTGGCTTTGCCGGCCTTTCCGCCGCAGCATGGCTCGCCAAGCTAGCCCCCGGCAAATCCGTCGTCATTCTTGAATCCGAATCGATCGGCAACGGCGCCAGCGGCCGCACCGGAGGCATGGCCCTTTCCGAAACCGCCGCCGGACCGCTCCCTGGCCTCGGCGACGTTCTCGCCGGCTACAAGAAAATCCTTCGCGCCTTGCACGTCGACTCCCGCCTCACACTTCCCGGCGCCTGGGAACTCGGCCGCTCCGGCTCTCCCAAAAACTCCCCCATCTCCTGGACCGACTCCGGCAATCTCCACGTCGTCAAAAAAGTCCCCGGCGGCACAGTCGACCCCGGCAAAGTCGTCTCCGGCCTTGCCCGCGCCGCGCAAAACGCCGGAGCCCAAATCATCGAGCACGCCGAAGTTCTTTCCATCTCTCCCACGAGCCCACACGCCGCAGCTGCGTCGCGCCTCTCCAACGCCGCAAGTCACACCAACGCCGCGGCGAGTGCTTCAGACGTTCCACTCGCAATCCGCATCCGCCTAAAAACCGCCCGCCGCGCCAAACAAAAAACCATCCTAGCCCGGCAAGTCCTTCTCACCACCAACGCCGCCTCTCTCCATCTCACCGGCCTCCACAACCAAGCCGAGCCCAAACTCACTCTCGCGCTCGCCACCGCCCCGCTCACTCCTGCGCAACTCCGCGCCACCGGCCTCGCCGCTCGCCGCCCGTTCTACACCGTCGACTATCCCTACCTCTGGGGCCGCCCCCTCGAAAATAACGGCTACATCTTCGGCGCAGGTCTCGTCCCCATGCCCACTTCCTGGGACGCCATGTTCTCCCGCAATTTCTCCAAACGAAAACCCCAACACACCTTCAGCGAACTCCTCCGCTTCGACATCCACCGCGGCGACTCCGCCAAAACCCTAGCCTGGCTGGAATCCCGCGTCCGCAACATGCATCCCGCCCTAAAAAACATCCGCGTCACCCACCGCTGGGGCGGCCCCATCCTCATCACCAAAGGCATGCATCCCGTCTTCCGCCACCACGTCCACCACAAAAACATGCTCACCCTCGCCGGCTTCAGCGGCCACGGCGTAGCCCTCTCCGTCTACCTCGGCCACTGGGCCGCCCAATCCCTACTAGGCCACCGCCCCCTCCCCCACTGGCCCCGCTAGCTTTGATTTCGAGCGCCGGCTTATTTACCAGAAGATATTCCCTAACGCCTTCTAGTTAGCATTGACTTATAACGAATACAAAGCGAATACTAACGCTGTCATGAGCGAACTTCGATTCGACGAGGTGGGCTATTGGTCGGAAATAAAACTCGAGATTATTAAGGAATACGCATCGGCTTACTCGAGGATCCTGGCCGCTCGAAAAACGCCCGCCCTTTCGCATATCTATATCGACGCATTTGCTGGCCCCGGAATCCATGTTGCGAAATTCACGGGTAGCTTCATTCCAGGAAGCCCACTAAACGCCCTGCTAGTGCGACCGCCATTCCACGAATACCATCTGATTGACATTGTTCCAGAGAAAATCGATAACCTCCGATCTTTAGTGGGCGATCGCAAAGATGTGTTTATCCATCAGGGCGATTGCAATCAGATTCTTATGGAAACCATATTCCCGCGGGTAAGATACGAGGCGTACCGAAGGGGCTTATGCATTCTTGATCCCTACGGATTAGACCTCGATTGGCAGGTAATCGCAGCTGCCGGAAAAATGAAGACGCTGGACGTGTTTTTGAATTTTCCTGTTGCCGACATGAATCGAAATGTTCTTTGGCGAGACCGCGAGGCCGTGGATCCGTCCCAGAAGAAAAGGCTCAACAAATACTGGGGGGACGAGTCTTGGCGCGAGGTCGCCTATCGAACCGATGGGAACCTGTTCAACACACCAGAGAAGCAATCAAACGAAGTAGTCGCCGATGCCTTCCGAACTCGACTTCAAAGCGTAGCAGGATTTGCATATGTCCCAGAGCCCCTTCCTATGCGGAATACTAGAGGCGCGATAGTTTATTACTTGTATTTCGCTTCCCAAAAAGATACAGGGGAGAAGATCGTAACGGATATATTCAGAAAGTACGAAGAACAAGGAGGCATGTGATGGCAATTGAATCCTCCATTGAATGGACCGACGCAACCTGGAATCCCGTCCGCGGCTGCACCAAAATCAGCCCGGGCTGCAAACACTGCTACGCCGAAACCTTCGCCGAACGCTTTCGTGGAGTGAAGGGCCACCCTTACGAGCAGGGCTTTGATCCTCGCCTCGTCCCCGCAAAACTTGCCGAGCCTTTGCGCTGGCGGCAACCCAAAATGATTTTTGTGAATTCCATGAGCGACCTATTTCACGATTTCGTTCCGGACGATTATATCGTCGCTGTCGCCTCCGTCATGGCCAAGGCCAACTGGCACACCTATCAAGTTCTTACAAAGCGCTCCGATCGCCTCCGCAGTCTTCTGAATTCGAAGCTCCATTTTGCCGCTCAGCAACCGCACATCTGGTGGGGCGTCAGCGTCGAGGACAAAAAATACGGCGTCCCACGCATCGCCGATCTTCAAGTGGCAAGCGCCGCGATTCGCTTCCTCTCCGTCGAACCTCTTCTAGAAGACGTTGGACAACTGGATTTGCGTGGCATCGACTGGATGATCGTTGGTGGAGAAAGCGGAGCAGGCGCCAGGTCGATGCAGGAAGACTGGGTTCTCTCCCTGCGAAATCAATGCCGCAAAACCAAAGTTGCCTTTTTCTTCAAACAATGGGGAGGCGTCCGCAAAGCCAAAACCGGCCGCCGCCTACAAGGCCGCACCTACGACGAATTTCCCGCCCGCGTACCACATCCAGTCATGAGCGCTGAGGGATGCTCAATGGCCGTCAATGAAATCGAGTCGCAATTCAGACCGAAGACAGTCTCAATTTCATCTCTTCTTCGTCCGCCCCGTCCGGTGCTCGTCTAATCTGGCGCCGCAGATGCCCTAAGCCGACTGCGCTTTAGTCCCCGCCGCGCCCGGCACCTTAGCCGCCAGGAGCTCCAATTTATGAACCTGCGGATCCTTCGCAAACAGCTCCTTTGCCTTCCCGAACAGCGCCTTGGCGATTTCTCCGTTGAGATGCGCCTCGCGCCCGCTCTCATCCGCGAACGTATCGAAAATTCCAAACTTCGGCCCACCCATCGTTATCGCGTACCACGTAATAGTTCCCTGTTCCTTCTCCGCCAGCGCCTGTGCCGACTTCAAAAACTCCGCCACCTCCTGCTCCTTACCCGGTTTCGCTTCCACTTCCGCCCAAATCGCTAGTTTTGGCATCGGTCTGCCCTCCAAGCTGTAAGATGCTCCCGGCTCACTTTGGGTTCGCCTAAGATTTTGGCCAACATCCAGCCTCTGCTTCTCGCCATAGGCTCGTTGTCTTCGAAGCTCTGCAGGTGCACACCAGCTCATGCACTCTGATTTTTTCCACAGCCCGTTCGAACGGTACTAAAACAGTAATTGACATTCACAATATCCCATGCTACCATTTCACATGCTTGCCGCATTGCCAACGCAGCCGTCCTCTGGACTCGATCCCATCGTTCCGCTCTTCTCCGTGACCTCTGCGACCTCTGCGTTAAGATCCCCACGCAGCCTCATCGCCGACTTTTGCCCGCATCCGCATCAACCCAATCACTTCCCTCTTTTTCCACACCCAGTATACATCGCGCGCGCAGG
>Ga0210383_10000221_pt1 | contig 55904 bp, 51 predicted proteins | sample IncBWC14OmetaG_FD_160072 | JGI IMG/M metagenome (GOLD analysis project Ga0210383, IMG submission 160072) | Forest soil microbial communities from Barre Woods Harvard Forest LTER site, Petersham, Massachusetts, United States - Inc-BW-C-14-O ...
GATAACCGCGTTTACTAGGCGCTGAGCGGCAAGTGTTGGCCGGAACTCGCGAGATGGCCGCATGGGTTTCATTTTCGAGATCGACAGGAAATTCGTTTGAATTCTCCAAACTCCGGGAGTAGAGTTGCAGAATTCTCGGTTGGGCCCCCATCTCCAAACGAATCCATAGGAGGGATCATGCGTCGCTTGCCTCGACTCCTTTTGGTTCCTCTCCTTGCGCTCGTCGCCAGTCTCGTCTACTTCACGTCCTCCGCGCAGGAGAAATCTTCCAGACCCGATTTTGATATGACCGCTAGCTACATCGAAGCGTGCAGTTGCGACATGTTCTGTCCCTGCTACTTCAACACCCATTCCACAAATCATATGAGCGAGCATCATATGGATGAGCATTTTTGCCGCGCTAATCTCGTCCTCAAAGTGGACAAGGGCTTTTACAAAGACACCAAGCTCGATGGCGCCAAGGTATGGATCGCCACTGATCTGGGCAGCGACTGGAGCACGGGCAAGGACTCCTGGTTGGTGGTGAATTTCGATCCTAGCGTCGGCAAGGAGCAGCAGTCCGCACTTGGCGACATCCTCGGCCAACTTTATCCGATTCCGTGGCAGAAAAAGGCAGTGAATACCGCTGCGTTTTCATGGGACGTGGACTCGAAAACCGGTCTGGCCCACGCCAAGATGGAGAACGGCAAGGGTGAAGTCATGTTGGAGCGTGTCAGCGGTAATAATGCCACCCACGAGGTTGTTATTCACAACTTGAAATACTGGGGCGCCCAGTCCAACGATGGCTTCCGAATGTGGAAGAGCAAGCACGAAGCTTTTGAGGGCGACGGCCACAAGTTTTCCTATGACGGCACGAACGGGTTTCTGATCACCGTTCATTTTTCTGGCGCCGCAAAATCTGCCTCTGCGGATTAATCTAGCGGTCGGTTTCAGTCCGACCCAAACATCTCTTCGATCAAAACTTCGACCATGATTGGTTCTTCGAACTCCCTCTCACGAGGGAGCGGGATGCTCCATCAAGTGGACGACGCTTTACTGCACGCCATGTCCGGTACCGAGCTGTCCCGCGTACGAACCGAACTCCGGCTCCTTCCTCGTGAGCCTAACAACCAAAGACTGCTCGCGTCGAGAGGAGCCGACATTGTTATGCAATCAAGTGGTTTTCAAACGCCCCAGTTGCCCAGTTACCGCGTTTTAGATACCAACTAGCGCCCACGTTCTCACCCCTTCACGATCTGACCGAGCGCAGCGCCGATCTCACGCCAGCTTCTTCCAGATGCGATGCCCGCGTTGTATTCTCCTTCGAGCTTGGCGCGTTGTCCCTGCGTGACCCATTCTTTCAGATGCAACTGGCAGATTTCCTTCCATGCATCCGGTGCTTGAACGGCAACTTTCTTCGCAGCTTCTTCAGGCGGGACGTACGCGTGGTTCTTGCGACCATTGACGTATTCTTGTTGTTGAACGCCGACCGCTGCCGCCTTCGGCTTCGGTTCTTCCTGGCCGAACGCGTGGTTCAGTTTTCCACCAGGTCCGTCAGGGCGCTCTTGCTTCGGTTGCGGTTTAAAGTGAATGCGCTGCCCAGAGTCGGGCGGCTTGGTCTAGGAGCGTTCGACCTTGGGCTTCGACTGAGCTCCTGGCGGTTCGCGGAAAGGATCCATCGGAATCGGCGCGTATTCGACCTCGATGATCTCAAGGTGCTCCGTCTTTGCTGGCGCGCGCAGTTCCACGCGGTCGCCGGGGCTCGCCTTCATCAGCGCATTGGCGACAGGCGAGCGCCAACTGATGTAGCCGCGGTCGAGGTCCACCTCGTCGATGCCTACGATCGAGACGACGTGTTCGAGGCCGGAGGCGTCCTTGTAGGTCACGGTTGCGCCGAAGAAAACGCGCGTAGCGACTGACCCTGGCCGCGGAGCGGCGGGATCGACGACCACGGCCGCGTCAATGCGTTTCGTGAGAAAGCGAATCCGCGAATCGATCTGGCCTAACCGTCGTTTGCCGTAGAGGTAGTCGGCGTTTTCACTGCGGTCCCCGTTACTAGCAGCCCACGCTACGACCTCCACCACCGCGGGCCGCTCGCGACTCAGTAGGAACAAATGCTCGTCTTTCAGTCGCTGCAACCCGGCGGGCGTGATGTAGTTCTTGAGTGTCGGGCCCGCTTCCTCGCGCACCGGTCCTCGGAGCGGCCGCTTTTTTCGCATTTGCCAATCTGCCATGGGATTTCGTGTACTTGTGGGTGCCCCAATCTCGGAAGGTCCGCGCCTCGGTCCCGATAATTCCTCGTACGGTGAACGTGACGTACCCGGGCTAGATGTCGAATGATATATCGGTCTTTCCTGTGGCACTCTTAGAAAATGCTGTGACCGGTCCGATTACATATCAGGGCGAAGAAGTGCGCGGTTCACCTACCTACGCTAACAATTCTGGGAATGCGATTGTGAGAGTAGCCATGCCTGCCGATTAACGCATTATAAAAGGGCGCCCGTTGCTTGTGCCGGCCAGCAAGTGTATGCACCTCGCTACCGTGCCGAATGCGAAAAAAGAAAACCCCAAGAGCCTCCCAACATTACATGGGCTGGAGAGCCGGGCAAAAATCTTTGCTCCCTCCAGTCGCCGGGGAGTTTTTTCTCTTGACTCTCCCCTTTATAGAACGCGGTTACGGTACAAGTGGAATTGGCCTAATCCTCAATGTCCAGTAATCCGACATATCAGGACTTTGGAGCCGCTCGTGCAAGAATTTCCTCAATGACCGTGGTCTTAGCATCGGCATAACCCTCGACATCCGACCATTCTTTTTCTGCCAAGTCTCGTTTGGTTCGTTCGTAAAGCTCGCGATCCGCGGCATTGCTGCGCAGCCAGTCCCGGAAATTTAGAATGCGATTAATTTCCGGACAGCCAGAGGAAAAAACGTGCAGGTTAATGTCCGCAGCAGGACCCTTAAACATGCGGTGCTCGTACCAATTGGGTTCTCGTATGCGAAGCGAGTAGCCAGACCGTTCCAGGATCGGCACATACACTGGTTCGTCTGACGAGTCTGCAACAACGAGAAGGATATCGATGATGGGTTTGGCAGCAAGGCCTTGCACCGACGTCGACCCGATATGCTCGATTTGTAGGGCTTGGCAGCCAAGCAGAATCACGATTCGGTCGGTTTCGCGCCGAAATACCTCTGGCCACAGTGGGTCGTAGACCATGATCTGAATCTGCGAAGACACCTCAACGCTCCTTTGCATACTCGCAGCCATCATCACTCACATTTGCTAGTCTCTCCACTCGGGACTTGAGCCCCTGCGCTTCCATCGCTAAATAGCGATTATTCAATTTTCGAGTGGCGAAGCCCAATATCCCCGCGAGCAGGCCCTCGAAACGCAAAGAAAGCCTTACACGGCTCCTTTCGCCAAACGGGACGACCAAGTGCTTTGCGACAACGCGCACACCAGGTGCCGAGTTGACCCAAGTGAAGCTTCGAGGTGAATCACGGGCCTGAAGCAGAGGTTGGCGGCGGCAAATCACGACCTGACAGGACGTAGATGCCCAGAAACCGAATCGTCGATTGCGTCCATCGAAACGGACATCCACATGTCGTTCTCGGAGGCAAATCGGAGGGTGATGTGGAGGTCCTTGATCCAGAAAGAGGGACTCTTGAGCGGGATTCCAACAATCTGCCGAATGTGGTAGGTCTTGGCATCCACCCAGATGTCGCCAAGCAGCAGGCCCTTTTCCTGACGCTTTGGAATGATGTGCAGCACGTACTCAGGAACCGCTCCGAGGTTCTCCTCGCGCAAGAAGACAAAGTCATAGTTGGATCGGCACACATCGCTCTTGTGGCCCGCTTGGGTAGAAGCTATTTCCTGTTCCAAGACGTCGTGGACAATATTTTTACCCATCGGGTTACCATGCTCTTCGGCGATGTTGAATGTCTTGATGTTAGGGGGAGTGAAACTGACTTGAGCAGTTACTTCCGAGGAAGGCTTTCGATCGTCGCCCCGGAATAAAATATATTTCCGCGCCACTTCGTAGGGCCTAGAGAGGGCAGCGTTGTGCTCCTCGGTTCGCTCTAAATTATCCAAAATTAAATCCAAATTCGGCGCGCTTTCCTTTGATTGCTGGGCATCCAGCGAATAGGGAAATACCCATAGCGTTGCCAGCAGGGCAAGACGAACGATGGGACTATATCGCTTCGCTGTCGTCTGAGCGGTTCCGCGCCCTTGCTCTCCACCCCTCTCGCCCCCGACGCTGGCACAAATACCAAGCATAACTGCCATGTTTAATCGGTCCCGAACGGCGTGTCTGTACCATGCAAACCGTAATTTCGATCAACAATAGGGCGGCCGTCTTTACCGTGCCAATTCTCAGGTGAACTCAAGCGAATCTTCAGGTCCTGGAGAGCCTTTAAGACCTCAGGAAATGGCTCGATCTCCGGTTTCATTTGGACTCTCGCTAAGCCGTAGCCCCTGGTCGGGAACCTGCGATGACACCAAGACGTGTTGGGTTAATGGTGCTCGACTTTGATTGATTCGTTGAGGAGGCTTAGTTGGCTGAAGATGAAGTACTCGCCGGGTTTTGTAGCGCCTAGCGACGCTACTCGTGCTTTTGCTCCCTCAAGAGTCGGGAGGGATGCGAGACGAACTTCCTGCCCGCTCTTGGCGACTCGGAATACGTCGAAGAGTAGAATCGCGTTTGATTTTCTGCCCCGCTGGCGATGAGTCTGTCTGTGCGTCATCAATAGTGTGATGCGGGTTGGACAACTAAAGCTGCTACAATCTCGACGGCCTGAGCGACGTCTCGCGGTCGAGGCTAAGCACTTTCTGGCATACATCTGGCCTACGCAGCGACGAACCTGTAGAATTCCTATAATTTATAGCCATTGACATACGTAAGTTACAGACTATAAAGAGAACCTAAGCCTCTATAATGAACACTTACGAAAAAACAGAGGGGGTGTATTACGGTTAACTCGTAGCGGGTTAAGGACACGCCTGAAGTGGATACGGATAGTCAAAACCCGCACCTCAAAATCGGAGGGAGCGGCATCCGGCCGAACCAACGTGGTCCGATCCAGGAAGGAAGGATCCCTGGTCGTTGATTTTAGAGACCGGCGGGGTTGATGGCTAGTAGTCGTGGCTCGGTCATCTCTTCGATGGCGTAACGTAGACCCTCGCGGCCCAGACCGGAGTCTTTGACGCCGCCGTAAGGCATGTGGTCGATCCGGAACGAAGGGACTTCGCCGATCATCAGGCCGCCTACTTCGAGTGTCTCGAAGGCCCGCGTGATGCGCACGAAGTCGCGGGTGAAGACGCCGGCCTGCAAGCCGAAATCGGAGCTATTGATGGAAGCAAGGGCATCACCGTAATCGTTAAATCTTTCGACTGTGACGACCGGCCCGAAAACCTCCATGCAGTTCACGCGCATGTCGGGTTTGGTATCAGAGAGCACCGCAGGGGTGACCGTCGAGCCCGTGCGCTGCCCGCCGCAAAGGAGTTGGGCTCCCCCGCGGACCGCTTCCTCGATCCACTCGGTGACGCGTCGTGCCGCGGCTTCGTTGATCAGCGGGCCAACGTCGGTGGTTTCGTCCAGAACGTCGCCGACTTTCAATTTTTGAACGCGGGGTACGAGCGCGCCGACGAATTTGTCGTAAACGTTGTCCTCCACAAGGATGCGCTGAACGGAAATGCAGGTTTGCCCCGCATACGTGAACCCTCCGGCTGCGCAACGCTCCGCGGCGAAATCCAAATTCGCATCGGCGCAAACGATGACGCCGGCATTGCCGCCGAGTTCCAGCACTACGCGCTTTTTCCCGGCTTGCGCCTTCAGTTGCCACCCGACGGCGGTGCTGCCCGTAAAACTGAGCAGCTTGATGCGATCGTCGCGCACGATCAGCGCGGCGTCGTCATTCGACAGCGGCAGCACATTTAATGCGCCCGCGGGCCAGCCCGCCTCTTCAATAATTTGCGCGAGCTGCAAAGAAGTGAACGGAGTCTGAGGCGCGGGTTTGAGGATGATCGTGCAGCCCGCGGCCATCGCTGGCGCCAGCTTGTGAGCGACAAGATTGAGCGGAAAATTGAAAGGAGTGATCGCGGCAATCGGCCCGAGCGGAAATCTTCGCACAATTCCCCAGCGCCCTGCGGTCGATGCTTGCCAATCGAGCGGCAGGTACTCGCCGCCAACGCGCACAGCTTCTTCGGCGGCAACGCTGAACGTGAAAATCGCGCGATCGACTTCGACGCGAGACGCCGTCAGCGGCTTACCCGCTTCCAGCGCCATGATGCGGGCCAGTTCGTCGCGATGTTTTTCGATTCCGGACGAGACGGAGCGCAATATCCTCCGCCGTTCGTAACCGCCGAGTTTCCGGGTGACATCGAATGCGCGAACAGCGGCCGCGATGGCAGCTTCCGCATGTTTTGCGGATGCGCGATAGGTGGTGCCGACAAGCTGTCCGGTTCCCGGCGATCGAATCTCGATGGGCTCGCCGTCCGTGTGCCATTTGCCGTCAAGCAAAAAGCCCACGTCGAGCGCGCTGGCATTTGTGGACGAACTGTTTGTAGACGCGGTGTTTGTGAAGGTTGTGCTCATAGAGAGTTCCCGGACCAGTTTGCGCCCGAAAGCGGCAACGCTTCAACTTCCGCGGATCGGAGTCTTGTCCGCAGGAAACTTAAGGCGCCCGCTTCGGAAAGCGGCCGCTACAGGTTCACGCGTGGGACAGCGCGGGTTGTTTCTGCTCTGCGACGGAGGCTAATGCCGCCTCGATAACATTAAGGCCTTCGTCCAGTTGTTCGTCGGTGACCACCAGCGGCACAAGAATGCGAATCACGTTGTTGAATGTGCCTGCGGTGATGGTGATCAGTCCGTGCTTGTAGCAATACTCCGTGATTTGCTTGGTTTCCGTGTCGGCGGGCTCGCGTGTTTCCGCATTGCGTACCAGTTCAATCGCGCACATGCCACCGAGCCCGCGAACGTCGCCGACCAGCGGCCACTTTTTCTGCCACGCGCGAGCGCGCGCCTCGAAATGCCTTCCGACCGCTGTAGACCGCGCCAGCAAACCATCTTTCTCGATAGTTTCAATCGCCGCGAGCGCCGCGGCGCAGGACGCTGGATGTCCACAGAATGTTCCACCCAGCCCGCCAACTCCGGGCGCGTCCATGATTTCGGCGCGGCCCGTCACCGCGGCGATGGGCATGCCACCGCCCAGCGATTTCGCCATGGCGATCAAGTCCGGCTCGATTCCGAAATGCTCGGATGCGAACCATTTACCGGTGCGCGCGAAGCCCGACTGCACCTCGTCGGCGATGAACAGGATTCCGTGCTTGCGGCAAATCGCTTGCAGAAGCTTGAAGTAATCGCGCGGCGGAACAACGAAGCCGCCCTCACCCAGAACGGGCTCGGCGATCACGGCAGCGACGGATTCAGCCGCGACCTGGCGCTTGAACGCATTTTCAAGATGATGCGCGAACGTTTCCGCGGTGGCGGCGCGGTCGCCGCGGTACGAATAAGCAAACGGGATGCGATATACATCGCTGGCGAAAGGCTCGAAGCCGGCCTTGTACGGATGCGCCTTGCTGGTCAGCGACATGGCCATCATCGTGCGTCCGTGAAAAGCGTCCTCAAAGCAGATGATCGCTGGACGCTTAGTGTAAGCGCGGGCAATTTTGACGGCGTTTTCAACCGCCTCGGCCCCGGTATTCAGGACAATCGTTTTCTTTGCAAAGTTGCCGGGCGCGAGACCGTTCAGTTTTTCGGCCAAACTGATGTAGCTCTCATACGGGGTGACCGCGAAGCACAAATGCAGATGCTTCTCCAATTGCTCCTGAATCGCGGAGATCACGCGTGGGGCGCGATGTCCGACGTTCAGGCAGCCGATGCCTCCCGCGAAATCGAGATAGCGGTTGCCGTCGACGTCATGGATGGTCGCGCCTTCCGCGCGCGCGGCGAAAACGGGCGTGGTGTTGTACGGCCCGCGAGGTACGGCAACCTCGCGGCGAGCCATCAGCGCGCGCGAGAGCGGCCCGGGAATTTCTGTGCGAATTTGAATTGTAGCCATTTCAGTACCATCCGATTGGAGTTTCGTCGAGATTCACAAAAACTTGCTTGGTTTCGAGGTATTCCTCAAGGCCCCACGGACCCAACTCGCGGCCGAAGCCTGACTGCTTGTAACCGCCCCAGGGCGCTTCGACATAGGTTGGCTGCATGTGGTTGACCCACACGATTCCGGCGCGCAAAGACTTGACGACGCGGAATGCCTTGTAGATGTCGCGGGTCCACACGGCCGCGGCCAGCCCGTAGGGCGTATCGTTGGCGATGCGGATGGCATCGGCTTCGCCGTCGAAAGAAATCACGGAGGCCACCGGACCAAAGATTTCTTCACGAGCGATGCGCGCGCTGTTTTCCACGTCGTAAAAAATCGTGGGTTCGAGGTAGTAGCCTTTGCCGAAACCTTTCGGCCGGCCGCCGCCGATCGCTACTTTGGCCTCCTTTTTTCCGATTTCCAGATAGGAGCTTACGCGGTCGTATTGCTCCTTGCTGACTAGCGGACCCATTTTGGTTTCGCGCGCGAGCGGCGGTCCAAGCGTTATGCGCTTGGCCTTCTCGGTCATGGACTCGACAAATCTGGAGTAGATCTTTTTCTCGACCAGAATGCGGCTGCCCGCGGAACAAACTTCACCTTGATTGATGAAGACGCCGAACAGGGCGCCGTCGACGGCGGCTTCCCAATCGGCCTCGGCGAAGAAAATATTCGGAGACTTGCCACCGAGTTCGAGAGTGACGCGCTTGAGCGTGTCGGCGGCGCTCTTCACGATGATTTTTCCGACGGCTGCGCTGCCGGTGAAAGCTACCTTGTCAACGCCAGGATGAGCAACGAGCGCGGCGCCAGCAGTTTCACCGAAACCGTTGATGATGTTCACGACACCGGGCGGCAAACCCGCTTCTTCAATCCAATTGGCAAATTCGAGTGCCGTAAGCGGAGTCTGCTCCGCGGGTTTCAGTATGCAGGCGCACCCCGCGGCGATCGCGGGCGCGAGCTTCCATGCGGCCATCAGCAACGGATAGTTCCATGGAATGATTTGCGCGGCGACGCCGACGGGTTCGCGCAGCGTGAAGCTCAAAGCATTCGCAGGGACGGGATTGACGTGCCCCATGACCTTTGTTGCCAACCCGCCGTAGTACTCGAAACAGGTTGCGACGTCGGCGATATCGTATTCTGCTTCGACAATCGGCTTGCCGGTGTTGCGGCATTCGATGTCAGCCAGCCGCGCGGTATTCTGTCGGACCTTGTCGGCGAGCTTGAAGAGAATGCGCCCGCGATCTTGTGCAGTGGTCTGATGCCAGGGTCCGTTGTCAAAAGCTTCGCGCGCGGCTTTGACGGCGACATCGACGTCGGCGGCGCCCGCTGCGGCAACGTGGGCGATCACTTCCTCGGTGGAAGGATCGTATACGGGAAAGGTTTCGCCGGATGCACCAGCGACCCATTGGCCGTTCACATAATTCTTATAAGTCTGTACGTCCGCTTTTACGCCACCCGGCATGACATTCCTCCACTCCAAATACCTTAGCCCACAGGCTGCATCGCAGCCAGTTTGCGTGCTGCTTTCCGCCGGCCATATACGAAGAAGAAAAATGCCGCGAGGCCGATGAACAGCAGCGTTCCGCCGAACATCCACACTTCGTACGACATAATCGAAGTGATCTGCTGGGCTGGAAAGAAGGCCAGCGCGATTCCAAGGATTGTAGTCACCAGCCCGCTCGCACCCGCAAAGGAAAGCATGGGCTTGCCATAGCGACCTTTGACGAACGACGTGTCCGCGGCAATCTTCAGCAGCGCACCGAACATGTAGAGAAACGGCACAAGTTGCAGCACCACCGCCAAGGAAAGCAGCTTCTGAAAAGTTTCTTGCACGCCGGCGGCCGTAAAGTTCACGATCACCAGAATCATCGACACCGTCGCATGTACGATCAACGCTGCGTACGGCGTCGCATACTTTGGATGCACTTTGCCGAGCCACGACGGCATGTAGGAATCGAGGCCGGCGACGAACGGGATGCGCGCGGAACCCGCGAGCCAGGCCGAGCCGATGCCGGCGATGGAAACACTCAGCAGAAATGCAAAGGGCGCAATGATCCACACGGCATTCACTTTCGCCGCCATATGGCTGACGGCCTGCACGATGCCTTGTAGAACGCTGATGTCTTGCTTGCTGACGGCGATCAGCAGGGTCAATGTCGCACCGATATAGAGGAGTCCAGACAAGACGCCGCCCCAAGCGACGGCTCCAGGCAGAATGCGTTGAGGATTCTCAATCTCGTCACCCATGACCGACGCGAGTTCGAGACCGACGAGACCGAAACAGATCACGCCGAAGGAGTTCAGTACGAAGCGTGGGTTTGCGGGAATCTGAAAATCCGCGGTGGTGACTGTTGTCCCGAAGCGAAACCAAACAATGATTCCCAGGCCAATCAGGACCGCGGCGGCAATTCCGGTGCCGATCGCGCCGAGGTTATTGATCCATTTGCCTACGCCAAGTCCGATAACGTTGAGTACCACCAGGATGGCGAGAAGTATCAGCGAAGCACTTAAAGCGAAAACCTTGTTGTCGGCTAAGGATTGATGCCCCGAGCCGAGAACGAAAACGAACACGCCGACGAAGTACAGCATGATCGTCGGAACGTACATCATGTTGTTGGTCCAATAGCACCAGCCGGAAAGAAAGCCGTGAAAATCGCCGAAGACTTCCTTAGCCCAAAGGTAAACGCCACCCTCTCCGGGATAGCGGTGCGCCAGTTCAATCACGGCAATGCCTTGCGGCCAGAAGAAGAGAATCAGGGAGATGATCCACAGCCAAATGGTTACGCCGCCATTGGCGGCAATGGACGGGACAACGTTCAGGTTAAAAACCGCGACGACGAAAAGCAGAACGAGATCCCATCGGCCTAAAACGCGGCGCAAATGGGGCGCGTCTGGGACGCCATTCGCAATTGGGGAGATGGCCTCGTTCGACAACTTGTTGCTCCTCACGACCGAAGAACACCGACGCGACTTCATCGGCCTGGGCAAGTTGGGGCGCACCCTTCGACGCTCAGGGTAAAGCAGTGCTGCGTCCGTACAGGAACGTCGCTCCTCAGCGGCGGAAAGCGCCCGCCACGGTCGCCGGCCGCTACATGCTCCGCCCTGTGCTACAGCATCGCTTCCGGCGCGACTGGGACTAGTGGCCGGCGGAACTTGCTACGGCGGCGCCGCGCTCTTGCTGAGCTTGGGCCAACGCGGGTGCGATTTGTTCAAACACGGACAGGTGTTTGTCGATGTCGGCTTCCGTGTGCTGGACCGAGATGGTCCACTGCTCGTCCCACCAGTATGGTTGCGCGAGGACGCCGCGATTGACCATGGCGAACCAATAGTGGCGCCAGAGATCGATGTCGATGGTGGTCCAGTCGCGATAGTTCTGGATTTCCTTGGGATAGAGCATCAGCGCGCCGTTTACCCCAGCACTCGCCACGTAGGCCTGCAGGCCGACCTTGGCGACAATCTTGCGATAGCCTTCGGTGAGCTTCTTGCTCAGCTTGTCGGTGTGCGCGTAGTTTTCGCGCGTCAGCACTTCGCGGAAAGTGGCAAGGCCAGCGGCCATGGCAACGCGGTTGGTATTGTAGGTGCCGCCGTGAAAAACTTTGTGCTGCGAGATAAGGTCCATAACCGCGCGGCTGGATCCAAATGCGGCAAGTGGCAAGCCGCCACCGATGGATTTGGCCAGGCAGATCATGTCCGGCTTTACACCGAAATATTCGCTGGCGCCGCCCCAGCCAAGTTTTGCGCCGGTCTTTACCTCGTCGAAGATGAGCAGTGCGCCATTTTTTGTGGCGATCTCTCGGAGACCTTGCAGGAAGCCGGGTTGCGGCATGCACAGGCCCACGTTCATCAGAATTGGCTCGAGAATAATGGCGGCGATTTGACCTGGATTTTCTCGGAAGCGCCGCTCGACGCTGCCGAGATTGTTGAAGCTGGAGACGACGACGTTGGCTACCGCGGACTTGGGGATCCCGCCGCCGCCCGGCACCGAGTTGGGCGCGTCCGGGTCGCCGTAGTCCTCGGCCTTGGGCTTGACACTAACGAGCGCAGTGTCGTGCAGACCGTGGTAGGAGCCCTCGAATTTCAAGATCTTGTCGCGGCCGGTTGCGGCGCGGGCGATGCGGCAGGCGTGCATGGTCACTTCGGTCCCGCTGGAACCGAACCGGACCATTTCTACCGGGTAGCGCTTGCAGATTTCTTCGGCAAGTTCCCATTCCTGATCGTGCGGCATGCCAAAGGTGGTGCCTTCGTGCAATTTCTGTTCAACGGCTTTCACCACCGCAGGATGGCAATGCCCGGCCATCAATGCGCCAAAGCACAGGTTGTGGTCAATATATTCGTTGCCGTCGAGGTCGTGAATGCGGCTCCCCTTACCGCTTTTCACGAAGATGGGATAGGGTTCGTAGTGGCGATAGTTGCTGGCGACTCCGAGGGGGATGCGTTGCAAGGCCCGTTTGTAAGCTTCCGCGGACTTCGGCGTTCTCTTCTCGTAGGCGGCGATTTCCTTCTGTAGGGCTTCGTACATGTGAGCCTTCCGGGTTTGCAGGTCTATTCCCTGCGGTCAGTATCTTTCTCGAACTCGAGATTTTAGCCGTGGAGGCGCGGCCCCTGGGGAGCCGCGCCTTCTGAATTGTCTCTTAATCGCTCGATCCGCGCTAGAACCTGAACTTCAGCGAGAACTGGACCAGGCGAGGATCATGAACGTGCTGCACTTGCCCAAACGTGCTGCCAGAGTTGGACACGTCTCCATCCACGCTGTAAAACTGCGCGTGATTCCAGACGTTGAAGATATCCGCCCGGAATTCCATCAGCCATCTCTCCCCGAACCGCGTCTGCTTGTTAAAGCTCATGTCCCAGTTATTGATGCCTGGTCCGCAGCACATGGAACGCGGCGCGTTACCGATGGTTCCCGCCGCCACGGTTGCGCTGGTGAAGAGAGCTGTATCAAACACGAAGCCGTTGTTCTTACGAATGTCCTGAGTGTGGAAGGGGGCGGTCAAGTTCGGTTCGCCGGGGAATTCGAACAGGTCGGTAGAGTCCAACTCTTCGACGTCGTCCTGCGAAGTGATGCGGATGGGGAAACCGCTCTGAAAGGTAACGATGCCGGTGAGCTCCCAGCCGTCTAGGACTTTGCCTTTGAAGCCATCAAACTTCGGAACGGGCAGGTCCCAGACGTAATTGAAGACGAAGCGATTCCGCGCATCGTAAGCCGAGAGCCCGTAGGTGGCGTTGAAATTGAGCGGGTTCAGAGCACTCTCGAAGCTGGAAGCGTTGTCCATGGTCTTGCTGAGGGTGTAGGAAGCCTGAAATTGCAGTCCGTGGCTGAAGTTTTTCTGCACGAGAACCTGCAGCGAGTTGTAATTCGACTTGGCCACCGTGTCTTCCGAGAAAATGGCGGAGAACACAGGCGTGCCATCGGATGGGCAACCTGCGCCAGTCGTCGGCTGGCACAGCGGCGAAGAATACTTCCGCAGACCTACCAGCGTGATTGGAGTGGGATTCGGACCGGTCACCGTGGGTACGCTTCCATAGGGAAGGTGAAGGGTTACGCCGGCGGGAATTTCTCCAGCCGCGATGCTGTAGGCGGAATCTTCCCCGAAAGGACCGCAGGCCAGACTTGCATCGCCCGCAAGCGTCGAGATGTTCTGTAAGTCGTTGCAGGTGGTCGGATTTCCAGGATTGACTTCATAGCTGGCCAAAAGCCGATGTCCTTGCGATCCCACGTAGCCGACCTGAAACAGGATGTCCCCCGGCAGCTGCCGCTTGATGGTCAGATTGTATTGATCGGAATACTGCAAGCGTAGGTTGGGCGGGAATTGGCCGAAGAAGGTCATTGGTCGGAATTGAGACCAATCGACGGCTTGCCCGCGTGGCGGGTTCAGGATACCGGTGAATGGATTTGGGAAGGTGCCACCGCTCTGGTCGACATAGGGAGTCTGCAAGAGCGGGTTCGAAATGAAATTGCTGCCACCGAATGGCGGCTCGGCGCTGAACTGCTCCAGAACGAGCTGCTCGATCGGATTGTAGAACATCCCGAAGCCCATGCTCACGCTGGTCTTGCCCGGCCCACCCGCCAACTTACCCAGCCATCCATCCTTCCAGTCAGGACTCCAGTTGAGGCCAAGACGCGGCGCAAAACCTTTGTAGTAAGTGTTCGTCAAAGCGCTGGGAACGCCTTTGTCGCCGGGAAAAACCAGACCGACCGGGGTAACGCCCGCGGTGTCACAATCGGTGACGCTTCCCGCGACAAACAGCGGATTCGCGGCTGGCAACGTGCACGGGTAGATCGTGGACACCTGGCCGGGCCGGAACGTTTGCACCTTTTTGCCAATATCCGTGAGCGGGGTGTTCATCTCCCAACGTAGACCATAGTTCAGGGTCAGATTTGACTTGATCTTCCAGCTATCCTGGACGAACAGATATAGCGATGTGCTGCGCACCAGTTCATGCTGCGCCGATCCCTGAAAGAAGCCGTTGCCTAGCCCCAGCAAAAAGTCGGGATAGGCATCCGAGAAACCTAAGTCATTGCCGACAGGTGAGGAAGTTGACGACAAAAATGACATGTCGCCATTGACGTCGAAATAGAGGAGTTGATCAAACTTTTGATAGCGGACGTCGCCGCCAAATTTCAGGCTGTGATTGCCGATGATCTTGCTGAAATTGTCGCTGAACTGGAAGGTGTTGCCGATCTGCGGAAGCTGACCGTTAAAGTTGTTGCCGATCGTAAAGCCGCCACCCACGTCGATGAAGGGAACTCCTTCCTTGGTGGGTCCCAGGCCCGAATGCAACCCGTAATCCGGGTTCGTGCCGAGGAGAGTTCCACCGTCGGTAACCAACGCCGTGTCGGCCGTTCCTGTGAAGCAAAACGCCGAGGCAGCGCCGGTCCCGCAGGAACTTTGAATCGCTCCGGTCTTGGTCGGCGAATCGAACTGAAGCTGACCTTCGCGGAAATAGCTGAAGCGCGCTTCGTTAACGGAGGTGGCGCCGATCGTCGAGGTGTGCGTGACGTTGACCTGCTGGGTGCGCGTAGCGTAGACGCCGGGGAAATTGCCGGTGGTGGCGCCGGAAGCCTGGAATTTCGCGAAGGGATCGAGGGTATTGTCGTCGTCAAAGTAGTAGTAGATCGCGGTCTTCTGGTTGTTGTTGAAGGAATGATCGACGCGGATTTGAAATTGATCTCCGCGGTCGGTTTTGTTGGGGGTCACTTGAACGTTGCCTGAGCCACCGGCGCCCGGCACGTACTGCAACAGACTTACGGCCACGGGATCGAAACACTGCGTTGGAACTTGGAAATTGGGAAAAATCGTGCTGTAGAGTTGGGGGCCTCCGCCAGCGGCAACGGACGCTACCGCAGCGCTTGCGGGCGCACTGAGGCTTGGGCCGCAGCGGCTTTGCAGAATATTGGCAACCGTGGCGTCGCTCAGTGATCCAGCGAAGCCCGGCACACCGTTGGGATCGAGAACACCGTTCGCGAGTCCTGGGGCCGAAAAGTCACCATTGGTAACCTCGGCTGCGCTAGGAACGCTGATCGGCTGCGAGACGATGCCTTGAACGACTCGCCGACCCTCGTAGGAACCAAAAAAGAATGTCTTGTCCTTCTTGATCGGGCCGCCGATCGTGCCGCCGAACTGGTTTTGCCGGAATTCTGGTTTCGGAGCCTGGAAAAATGTGAAGGGATGGGCGTTCAGGACATCGTTGCGGAAGAATTCGTAGAAACTGCCGTGAACCGCGTTCGTGCCGGATTTGGTGACGACGTTGACGACGGCGCCAGAGTTGCGACCGTATTCCGCGTCGAAGGAATTGGTGATTACGCGAAACTCTTCGATGCTGTCCGGGGAAGGCTCGATGGCAGGCAGGTTGGCGAACAGGTCGTTGCCGTCGCCGCCGTTCACGGAATAGTTGTTTGCGCGGCCGCGTCCGCCGTTCACGGTGACGACGCCGGCCTTGTCCGAGCCGTAAAAGGTGTCATTGCCGAGCTGGGATTGCACGCCCGGCTGCAACTGCAGCAGTTGATAGACATCGCGTTGGTTCAGGGGCAATTGCGTCGAGGCGCGCTCGTTCACGACGGCGCCCAACTGTGTGGAGGTGGTGTCGACGACGGGCGGAGCGCCGGTAACTTCGACGGTCTCGGCCGTGGCGCCGATCTGCAGAGCGATGTCCAGGCTGAGGACTTCGTTCAGGTTGAGGGCGATGCCTTTGCGCACGTACTTCTTGAAGCCTTGCTGCGTGACATCGATTTCATAGGAGCCGACCGGGACTTCGATGAAGAGGTAGTCGCCGTTCACGCCGGAGTCGACGTCGCGGGTTACGTTGGTGGCTTCATTGGTCAGTGTCACCTTGGCTGCGGCCACGGCGCCGCCGCTGGGGTCGGTGACCGTACCGCGAATGCGGCCGCCGGTACTCGGCGCGGCGCCAAATGGCGCGGCCCCCAACGTTGCCAATATTAGGATCGCAATCAAAAGAAAGCGTGGTTCGCGGAATGACAGCCTACGCCCGCCACAAACATCTGCCCTCATGAACTCACCCCTGTATTACGCAAGACTAATTTTATAGCCCAGCTTCTTCGATGTTGCCGCGCCCCTGGAACCTTACTATAATCCCGCAAACTTAGGAGAAGCCCGTATCCGTGTCAAGCGGAAAGAATTTATCCAGCAAATCGCGGACGCAGTTGCGCGGACGCCTGCTGCGGATTAGTGAAGCGGCGCGGCGGGTCGGGATTTCCTCGTCTGCTTTGCGGGCGTGGGAGGTACTTGGACTTGTTACGCCACGGCGCACGGAAAGCCGCTACCGTCTCTATACCGAAGCGGACGTGCGGCTATTGCAGCGAGCCTTGTTCCTTCGCCGCGCGCGCGGCTTGAATCCTGCCGCGATTGTTCACGTGTTGAAGCGGCAGGGAATTGTTTCGGCGCCAGCGGAAAGCGCGACTTTGCCGGGCCAGCGCTTCCGGCGTTTGCGAGCGCGGCGGGGTCTCTCGCTGGCACAGGTGGCGCGGGCTACCGGGGTTTCGATCGGTTTTCTCAGCGCGCTGGAGCGCGGCCAGATGCGCTCGTCGGTGGCCACCTTGCAGCGGATTGCGCGCTACTACCGCACGAACATTCTTTCGCTTTTCGAGGCTGCGCGAGAGAATCCGCGGCTGGTGCGGCCGGCGCAACGGAAAATACTCGAGACCACCGCGGGCGTGCGAATGGAGTTGCTCGCCTGGGGAAATACCGCCATGGAACCTCATTTATTTCGCGTGAAACCCAATGGGGGTAGCGGAGAATCCTACGCCCACGAGGGTGAGGAATTCCTTCATATTCTGCGCGGGGAGTTCGAGATCTGGCTCAGCGACGAGGAGCACTATCGTTTGAAAACGGGGGATAGCTTGTATTTTGAGAGCTCCACGCCACATCGCTGGAGGAATCCAGGGAAGACCGAGACGTGGCTACTGTGGGTCAATACGCCACCGACTTTTTAGTGTGGTTTGCTCTCGGTTCTGGCGCGGCGGCGGGGCAAGGATTGCGTTTGCTGCAGCCTTGCCGGGGCTTTACGCGGACACAGACGCTTCGATGCTCAGCGTAAACAAGAGTGTCTGTGCTACTTGGCGGTAAGCGCAGGGGAGAAAAATGAAACGTTGCTTGCTCTTATTCGCAGTCCTTGTACTCGTGCTCGCCGCCGTCGGCTGCGGTCAAAAGCAGGAAACGCTGAGCTTGTTGGTATGGGAGGGCTACGCTGATCCGTTGTTCGTGCGTGCTTTCGAGGACGCGCATCATTGCAAAGTTGTTGCGTCGTACATGGGTTCGAGCGACGAACTGGTCGCCAAGCTTCGCGGAGGCAGCGCGGCGAATTACGATGTGATTTCGCCGTCGAGCGATGTGGCCACGTCGATTGTTCGCGCGGGGCTCGCGGCGCCCCTGGACTTGTCGAAAATTCCATCCTACGCGCAGCTCTCGCCGAAGTTGCGCGACTCTCCTTTGGTCAAAGCCAGCGGCCAAACGTATGGCGTACCATTTGTTTGGGGACCCAACCCGCTGCTTTACGACACAACAGCCTTCGCCGCTCCGCCTGATTCGTGGAGCATCCTCTGGGATCCCAAGTACAAAGGGAGGATTTCGCTGTGGGACGAGCTTTCGAGCGTGTACATGGCGGCGCAGGTGCTAGGGTACGACAAGCCGGATGCTAACCAGCTTTATAACTTGAGCGACGAACAGCTGGAAGCGGTGAAGAAAAAGCTCATTGAGCTCAAGCCAAATATTCGAAAGTATTGGTCGACCGGCGGCGAGCTGACCAACCTATTTCAAAACCACGAGATCATTGCCGCCATGGGCTGGCCGCTGATGACCAATCAGCTCCGGAAGCTCAATTTTCCAATCGGCGAAACCATTCCGAGAGAAAACACCACTGGATGGATCGATCATCTGATGATTACCGCGGCGAGCACACACAAGGAGCTCGCGCAAGCGTTTCTGGAATATATGGTTGAGCCGCAAACACAGAAGCTCGTCACCGACGTGACTCACTACACGCCCGCCAATCCCGGCACCGCACAGCTTCTTACAGCCGATGAGAAGAAAACTCTTCACTTGGACGATCCCGACGACTACATGAAACGGATTTATTTTTGGCAGGATGTGCCGCGCCGCCCGAAGTACACGGAGATCTGGAACGAGGTGAAGAACGCCCAGTGACCTCACCAGCCGCCATTTCGCCGCTGGAATCTGAGCTTCCCGCTAAGACCTTGCTCGAAGTGCGTGGAGTCTCCAAGCGATTTGGCGAGAATCTGGTGCTGAAGGGCCTGACGCTGGACATTGCCGCCGGCGAATTCCTTACGCTGCTCGGCGAAAGTGGCTCGGGCAAGACTACGCTGCTGCGTCTGATCGCCGGGTTCGAGCAGCCTTCCTTCGGCGAAATTTGGATGGACAGCGTGCGACTGGACACCGTGCCCGCGCACAAACGCCGCGTCAACACGGTGTTCCAGAATTACGCGCTGTTTCCTCACCTGAGTGTGCGCGACAACGTCGCCTACGGTCTGCGTGTTAAGAACACCCCGAAGGATGAAATTGGCGGCCGCGTGGATGAAGCGCTGCAAATGGTAAAGATGAACGGATTCGCCGAAGCTCAGCCTGGGAGACTGAGCGGCGGCCAACAACAGCGTGTTGCCTTGGCGCGCGCGCTTGTGAATCGCCCGCAATTGCTCCTGCTCGACGAGCCGCTCTCCGCGCTGGATGCGAATCTGCGCAAGGAGATGCAAGGCGAGTTGAAGGCGCTTCAGCGCGAAGTCGGCATCACATTTCTATTCGTCACCCACGATCAGGAGGAAGCGATGGCGCTTTCTGACCGGATTGCGCTGCTACGCAACGGCGCGCTGGAGCAAATTGCCGCGCCGCGCGAAATCTACGCCCATCCGGCGACGGCCTACACCGCGCAATTCATCGGGCAAACAAATCTGCTGTGCGGAAACGTCCGCAACGGTACGGCCAATTGCGGGGCCCTGTCTTGGCACACTTCCGCAGCTGACGGCGCTGCTCTCTATTCACTGCGCCCGGAGGCCATCCAGTTGACCGCCGGGAGTTCCAGCGACGCGAGCATGGTGCGTTTTCGCGCAGTCATTCTTCAGCAAATTTATGCTGGCGCCAGCGAACTGCTCGAAATTGACTGCGGTGCCGACCAAATATTGCGCGCGAGGATTCCCGCGCGCGGGTCGCTCAGCGGCGAACACGAATTCGCATTCTGCGCCGGAGACGCGATTCGTGTTGGTGAATAGCGCCAGTCGGAAGATCTTGAGGGGAGTTGAGATGATTCGGGGCGTTTACCGGATCGAAGCATTCCACCAGGCGGGATTTAGCAATCACTGATCCCGCGTCTCAAGATGCGGCCTAAATGTACTCGCGCGCCTACAAGTCGATTGTTTCTCTGCCGCCTCTACTCTGGGTCGGCCTTTTTTTGCTGCTTCCCTATGCACTGATGTTCACTCACAGCTTCTGGCTGGTGCGCGACGGGTTTCTCGTCCACCAGTGGAATCTTCAGAACTATCACAAACTGCTAACCAACCCTCTGTACGTCGACGTTTTGCTGCGCACCATGCGCATCGCGGGGTCAGTAACCTTGCTATCGCTACTGCTGGGCTACCCTCTCGCCTACTACCTGTCATTCCACGCGGGAGCTCGTAAAGAACTTCTCTATCAACTTGTGATCGTGCCGCTGTGGGTCAGCTATTTGGTCCGCGGCTACGCCTGGAAGACAATTCTTGGCAGCGACGGTGTGCTCAACGGGTTTCTCCAATATCTGCATCTGACACACGCTCCCGTCAGCTTTCTTCTCTATAGCCCATTCGCCGTAGTGGTGATGCTCACGCACATCTACACCCCATTCGTCTTTCTACCGATCTATGCCGCGCTCGAGCACATCCCGCGTCCGCTTGTCGAAGCCTCTCAAGATCTCGGTGCCAACCAACGGGCTACGTTCCTCCGGGTAATTCTTCCGCTTTCCATGCCGGGCTTGCTCGCTGGGGCGACTTTCGCTTTCGTCCTGTCTCTCGGCGACTTTCTCGCTCCACTTCTCGTGGGCGGCGCTTCGGGAACGATGATCGCGAACATTGTGCAGAGTCTTTTCGGCGCGGCTTATGACTGGCCGCTTGGCGCCGCCGTGTCCGTGTGCATTCTGCTGATCACCGTAACGTTGCTTTTCCTTACTGAACGTCTTGAGAAACGGTGGTCCTTCAAATGACCTCGTCCAATCCTGCGCGTCGCGCGCCGATTCTCGCTGCCTACGCGGCACTCGTCTTCGGATTCATCTATTTACCGATCGTCGTGCTCGTCGCCTATTCCTTCAATCGCGATGGCGTTGGCGGGTTTCCGCCGCGTCATTTCACGCTCGATTGGTATCGACAACTTTTCGCTGACGTCGCCATCTGGGATGCGGTGTTGAACAGCCTCATCGTTGCTGCTGCCAGCGTCGTCCTCGCTCTGACCCTAGGCCTTCTCGCGGCTCTAGCGCTGGACCGCGCTGAGTTTCCCGGCAAGGCTCTCTTCCGGCGACTCGTGCTCTTGCCGCTGATACTCCCCGGTATCATTACAGGTCTCTCGCTGCTGATGTTCGCCGTGTTCGTCGGCCTGCAACTCAGTTTGCTTACGGTTTTTCTCGGCCACGGCACCGCTCTCATTTCCGTGGCCACCACTGAACTCTTCGCCGGCCTGCAGAAAATGGATCGCGCACAGGAAGAAGCCTCGCTCGATCTGGGTGCGACTCCGTGGCAAACGTTTTGGCGCATCACGCTCCCCAATCTCAAGCTCTCTCTGATCGCCGCTGGCCTGCTGATCTTTACACTCTCCATGGACGAAATCGCAGTGACTTTTTTCCTGATCGGCCGCGACAATACGCTCCCTCTGGAAATTTGGGGACGCCTCCGCCGCGGCATCACCCCGGAAATCAATGCCATTTCTACGTTGATCTTTGCGGTTTCCGTGGCATTGATCGTCATCCGGTACCGCGTGCGTACGCGTGGCCTCGGCGCCGAACCACAAGAACTTCTCGAACGACCCTAGGAGATCCATGACCAATTCACGCCGCGATTTCATCAAGTTCGTTGTGGTTGGGTCCGTCGCCGCAGGCTGCCCGATCGATTCGACACTCGTCGCAGCGCCACATCCACCAGCGGCCGGCGCTCCTGTGGTTCAAGGCGAACACTTCGAAATCTGCCACCAGATTCGTGACGGCCACGCATTCGATCGCCCCGACTCTACGCGCAAGGCTGACGTCGTCATCATCGGCGGAGGCGTCGCAGGCCTTTCCGCCGCCTATTTCCTGCGCGGCAAAGATTTTCTGCTTCTCGAGAAAGAAGATCACTTCGGCGGCAACGCCTATCAGGAAGAATACGCGGGTCAAGCATTCGCCACCGGTTCCGCTTATGCATTCAAAAATGACGAAGGCGATCGGCTGGCCTCGGAGATCGGACTGAAACTCCTCCCGGTTGACAATCCCGATCCGACGATCGTCAACAAGACGTTCGTCCCGGACACCTGGATAAAGGGAATTGACGAGCTGCCCTATCCCAGGGACGTCCGCGCCAGTTTCCGCAAGTTCCGCGATGACATAACGAAGATCAATTTGCGTGAGCGCATGATGGAACTCGATTCGGAACCCCTGACGAAATACACCTCGCCCTACGCCCCCGAAGTCCAGCAATGGTGGGACGGATACGGTCCGTCGAACTGGGGCGCCATCTGCGAGGACACGTCGGCGTTTGTAGGGGTCTCCGCGGCTCAGGACATAGCCTCGGGAGCCGACGCCAAGCGCGTGATTCTTCCCGGCGGCCTCGGGTGCATCACTCACAAATTGGTGGAAGTTCTGCAGCCAAAATACAAGGAGCGCATGCTCGGCGATGCCACGGTTGTTGCTGTTGTGCAAGATAAAGACACTGTCCGCATCACCTACTTCCACGATGGAAAGCTGACCACCGTCGCCGCAAAGGCTGTACTGATGTGCACCCCGAAACACATTACGTCCCGCCTGGTGATGAATCTGCCCAGCGATCAGAAAACGGCAATGCGCCGGACCCGCTTTGCGCCTTATCCGGTCGTCAACGTAATCTTTGATAAGCCGGTTTACAATCGCGGCTACGATTCCTGGTGTCCTGGCAACTCCTTCACTGATTTCATCGTCGCGGACTGGACTGTCCGCAATCAGCCCGGCTACCACCAGAAAAACAACATTCTTTCGTTCTACGCGCCTCTGCGCGAAAATCAGCGCTACACCCTCCTCGACGAGGCCGACTGCAAAACGCTTGCCGCCCGCGTTCTTGCCGATTTTCAAAAGCTCATGCCCGAGTTCAGCGTCGATCCGATCGAGGTTCGCATCTATCGCCGCGGCCACCCGATGTTCATGGCCACACCCGGCCAATACACAAAGAATCGTCTCGCCGCCGCTCATCCCATGGATCGCGTCTTTTTCGGCAACGCTGATTCAGGCGGCCCGGAGTCGCTCACCAGCGAAGCTATACGGTTGTCCCACGTTGGCACCGAGTGGCTAGAACTCGTCCTCGCCGGCAAACCCGGCGCAAAGGAATTGGTGGAGAAGGCTCTAGCTCCCTCCGCTGATTAAGAAATTCAAAGAATCCCTCGGATATCGACAGACTCTGAATGGAATTCGCGCAAGACGAACGGCAATTACGCCATGCAGTACTAGGACTCCCTGTTTGCAGTTACGTCGCCCCTGAATCTGAGCAGACCGCGCCTCTGGCTTGAAAAAGAGAGTGCTCGGTCCATAATTGATGCCCCGTTAAAGACGGGAATTTGGTGTGTTCCCGGAGGAATCATGTCCGGTGGGCTTGATGATTTTTCAGAAGGTTCGCGCCGATCTGAACGAGGAAATCCTCGGCTGCGGGCACTTGGGAATCAAGAGATTCTTCGCTTTGGATCATCAGGCGTACGAGCCGGGTCCGCTGGGTACCAAGACGAAAGAGCTATTGGGCCTAGTGGCGTCAGCGGTGCTACGCTGCGACGACTGCGTAACCTATCATCTGGTGCGGTGTGGTGAAGAAGGCTGGAACCGCGACGAAGTCATTGACGCGCTGAATGTGGCCCTGATCGTTGGCGGCTCGATCACCATTCCGCACGTCCGCCGCGCCTTCGCCCGCATGCGCGAAATTAATGGTTTGGCACGCTGAACTTAACTGCAACTTTTGGCATCCTAATCGAATCTAGTTCGTGGAAAGAAAGATCATGAACAGCACGGCCACCTCGGCAGACTCACAAACAGAGAGTATAGGCGCTCGGCTGCAAAGACTTGCCATTGGTGCGCTCTTTTCGCTCATTCTGCTCGTGCCCAAGGTTCTGAACCTGCGCCGCGACGAGCGCTCCTGGACTGCTTTCCGGGTCTTGCTGGGCATAGCCGGAGCCGCCCTGGTCATTCTGCCGCTCGCCTTCTGGAACAGTTGGCTAGCGGCCATTGCGGGCCTCGTGCTGTTTCTCACCGGAGCCTTGCTCCCGTCGGCAACGTCCGGCACCACCGTGGACGACAAAGCCCGCGAGCTGGGCGCCCTCGTAGTCGTGAATGGCGGGAAATACCGGGAGACGCAGGGATCGAGCGAAGCCATTTCCACTCAGCTTTTTGTAGGGGCCGACTATATCTGGGTGTTGGGATCGCGCCTGCAGACGCTTCTGACGATTCCCGTATCCGAGGTTTTGTCGGTGCACGCCGAAGCGATAGAGGGCCGGTGGATCCTCCGCCTTCGCCGCTCCAATCACATCGAAGAATTTTCCTACGGCGGGATTTTCGCGGAACATTTTGCGCGCGTGGCGGAAAGTTCGATCCGCAGCGTGATGCAGTCGACTCTGCCGATTCTGCCGCGTGCCCGCGCCGCCGGCGCCTAGCGGGCGTTTCCGAAACCATCGCCGATTAAAAATCCATGGCCTGGGCTGACTGTGTCACAATATAGACATGGCCAGAGGCTGGGAAAGCAAAGACGTCGAAGCGCAGGTTGCATCCGTGGAAATCAGCAAGGCCCCGTCAAACCACGGCCATAAGAGCGCCGAACAGCACCTCCGGGAGCAGAGCATCAGCGATTTGCAAATGTCCCGTACCCGCATCACTAACGATCTGGCTTCCGCAACCAACCCTAACCATCGGAAATCCCTGGAAGCAGCTCTCGCCCACCTTGACAAAAAAATCGCCGACCTGACCTAACCTCGCATCGCGATCGGCGTGGATCCTCCTTTTTTTCTTCCTCTGCGATCTCTGTGACCTCCGTGTCAAATTCCTTCTGTCTCTTTCGACTAACGAACGAAATCCCCCGCCAACCCCCAAAAGTCATTTACGTAATAGTGCGAAAGCACGTTCCCAAACAGGTAGCAAATCCCCTGACAAGGCGGGATATCTCCATATTTCTTTTTTCCCGCCGCGAAAATTTTCCCCAACGATCCATCGCGCAAAAGGTTTCCGGCGATCTTGCGCAAAGGTTCGCAGGGATAAAACACATCCCCATTCGGATAAACCCGCGGAAACATCGTCGGGAAGCACTCAAAGTCCCGAAATCTCAAAAGTGTTTCAATCGTTCGCGGCGTTCCGTTAATCGGCTGCTTGTTTTCGCGTCGCCGGGCAATGATGGTATCTACCAGCGCCTGGTACCGCGGGTTCTTCAGCAGCGCCAGATTCGGCATTTTTTCCATCTGTGCCGACTGCGCCGCGAACACAAATCCCTGTTCGCCACACCAGTCCAGCAAACGCTCGACTTCCGCGATGTTCCATTCCTCAATCACCGTGCTAATGGTGATGCGCCGCGGACTCCCCAGCCGCTCCCTCGCAAATTGCAGGTTCTCCATCACCTTTGGCAGGGCGGCAGGTTTCGACAGCGGATTGGTTGGATCGGAGCGCAGCGCATCTAGGCTGACGACCAGTCCGGTCACGGCATTCAGAATTTTCGGTTTGCGATCTAATAACGTCCCATTGGTGATCAGCAGCAGCGATCGGAACTTGTACTTGAAGCGTGCTGCTTCAGCAAGTTCCTCAATGTCTGCCCGCAGCGTCGGCTCGCCGCCCGTAATCACGATCGAGTCGCTTTCCTTGCGAATCCGTCCGAGCAATCGCAGCGTCTCCCCGGTGGGCAACTCGTCGCTGAAGACGTCCGGCTCCTTCTGCGTGCAGTAACTGCAATCGAGGTTGCACTTGTGGGTCACATAAAAAGTGACGGCATAGGGCGCCACCACTTTGGTGTCCAGCACATGCCGCCGCCACGCATTCCTGAAATAGAGTTGAAAATTTTTCGCCACGAACGGCGCCTGCCTGACCAACCCTCGGATAAGCTCCCGCCGCGAAGGCTCTCGCTTGTCCAGCGCACCCACCGGCACAAAATTCGCTTGCTTCTGCACAGTTTCCACCCGACTCACACTATACGCCACGCGCAGCGATGCCTGAGGTTGTAACGGCCGCCGACCGTGGCGGGCGCATTTTCCACCAAATCAATGCAATTTCGTCACTGCCGCAGACTATCTCTCGGCTCTTGCTGTTAATTCGGGAAATGCGACGTAAGGTAAGAACAATCAAACAGGAACGCCTAATCCGTAAAAACCACTCCGACCGCGCTAACACCCTTCTCCGAACCCGCGTCAATGCGAACCACATAACCCCGCAAACGCATCGCCGCCTGTAACCCATTCGGCCCCGGCGTCTCCATAATCACCTGCAGCTCCGACTGCAACCGCGGACTATGTCGCAGTGTAATCAGAGCCCCCTGCAGCGACAAATCACTAACCACCGTTTCTTCATCGAACGGCCGTCCGCCCTCGGTCACGCCCGACACGCGCGCGCGAAACTGCGCCTCGCGCCGCAGAGCCGTGCGCGTGCCCGGCATATGAGCATCCACGCGGCCACCGGGAGCCCCCAGCGTAATCACCATACCCTCGCTCGCCGCAAACACCGAATCAAACTCCTCGCGCCCATGCCGCAAGATCGCATCTACCATCCGATCGGTGGAATCCGGATCGTGATGAAACAGCACCAGCGTTTTGGCATTCACTTCGCGCGCTACTCGTACGCCCTCTTTCCACGACGAGTGCCCCCATCCTCGCTTCGGCCCCGCGAGCTGCTCCGGAGTGTATTGCGCGTCATTGATGAAAATATCCGCGTCCTGCGCCAATTCCAGCAGGCCCTTGTCCAGTTCGCGATTCCCAGGCTCGTTGTCCGTGGCATAGACAACCGTTCCGGCCGGCGTTTCGATGCGGAATCCGAGGCATCCTTGCGGATGATTCAGCGCCCGCGTGGTGACTTTATTTTCTCCAATGAAAAATGCATCGCCGCCGGCCACTTCCTGAAACCTGCGCTTTGCATTCATGGCCGACATATCCACCGGAAAATACGGCAGCGCCATCTGCGTCTCGAAAACCTGCTTCAGGCTGTCGCGCCCCAGGAATTTCGACCGAAAACTGTAGAAGTGGAATTCATTCTGTTCCGCGTAGAGTGGCGCAAAAAAAGGGATGCCCTGAATGTGGTCCCAGTGATAGTGGGTTACAAAAATATGCGTCTCAGGGACACGCTCGCCATTCGCCGATGCCAAACGGTTGCCAAGCATGCGTAGCCCGGTACCGCAATCCAGAATGATCTGCGTGCCGTCCGGGGCAATCAGCTCAAGGCACGGCGTGTTTCCGCCATACCGCCACGTCGCGGGGTCCACGGTAGGAGTCGCTCCACGCACACCCCAGAAACTCAATTTGGCGACGGGAACACTCATAGCTCAGATTTCGGCATTGCGCGCAGTCTACTCCCGCACGTGTACCTCGGACATATGGGCCTTAATTGATGTTGGCAGTCGTGCAGGGCACCGTCAATGAAATCGCAACGGTAGCGTGTCAAGATGTCCACTAAGGGCGCAAGTGACTTCGCCGCGGCAACGGAGGCGGGTAGAATAGGAATGACGGCAGCGATGCATACACACACTCACGATCACGGCGACGACTGCGTGCCCGCTTCGACTGCGACTCCGAGTGCCGCCCATCACGATCACGCCCATAGCCACGGTCACGGGCATCATCATGGACACGCGCACCCTACGTTGCGCCCCGCTGTCCTGGGCTGGGCCATGGCCGCCACGCTGGGTCTGGTTGCGGCGGAAATCGTGGGTGGCCTGCTGGGCCACTCCGTCGCTCTACTTAACGACGCTGTCCACAATCTTTCCGACGTCCCCGCTCTGGGTATTTCCTGGCTGGCGATGCGCTGGGCCGAGCGCCCCGCCGACTCCGAGAAAACCTACGGCTACCACCGCGCCGGCACTCTCGCTGCCTTCACCAACGCCCTGGTGCTGGTCTTCCTGGCTCTATGGCTCGGCTACGAATCGATCGAGCGCTTCCGCTCCCCGGTCGACGTCGTCGAAAGCTGGATGATTTGGACCTCCATCGCTGCCCTTGCCGTCAATGGCGGAATCACCCTGGCGCTCGTTCGCGGCCGCGGCGACCTCAATTTGCGCAGCATCCTGGTCCACAATTTCGGAGATGCACTCTCCAACATTGCCATCATCGTAGGCGCAATCATCATTGGAGCCACCGGACTTTACTGGATCGACCCACTTCTCGGCCTGGCCATCGGCATCCTGGTCCTCTGGTCCAGCATCGGCATCCTCCGCGAATCCGCCCACGTCCTCCTCGAGGGCAGCCCCCGCGACTGCACCGTTGAAGACGTAGCCCGCGCCATGCTCACCATCGACGGTGTCTACGAAGTTCACGACGTCCACATCTGGTCCTTGGGCGGAGATCACAACGCCCTCAGCCTGCACGCCCGCATTCCCGACATGCACCTGGACGAATGCGAGCGCATCCTCACTGCCATCCAGGAAAAAGCCGCCAAGGACTTCAACATCGGCCACTCCACAGTCCAATTGGAACGCGCAGGCCTACCCGCGCAGTCCGGCTACGTCATGCCCGAACCCGCCAAGTAGCCTATCCCGGAGGGCATCGCGCGCACTTCGTAGGGGCGGGGCTTGCCCCGCCCGGGCCGACGCGTCTTGTTTAATATCCGTCCGCAAAACAAAAGCGGCCGATCGTCCGGCCGCCAATAAAAATACTCGCAATATTTCCGAAATCTGTGAAAAACGTTCTAGGCAGGAACTCGAAAACTCAACCCGCGCTGCTCGTTAAACTGCTGGGTCGCATCCATATCCAAAGCATCCTGCGTCACGGTTTTTCGGATTCCGTCACGCGTGACATATCGCAACGTCCCGTTTTCCCACGAATAAGCCACCGCGAACAACAACCCGCCGTCGCGCCGCACAAAAACATACTCCGACGTATCAACCGGCGGCTCCGGCGCAGGCGTTGTCCTGGAGAGATAGGCACGCTCCGCATCTCGCGAGTTGTCAACTTCAGCCGCGTTCACCGGACCATTGCCTTCCAGCGCCGCTTGCTGAGCCTCTTCCACAGCCTGAGGGTTGTCGACAACAATCCCAGGTGACGACAACAAAAATCCCCCAAAACCAAAGGGCACGTTCTGTCCGAACCCACCGCGTCCCCGGACATTGCGCGGGCTCACTGCCGCCAAATGCGGGTAGTCAAAACCCAAGCCAGGGACATTCATGTCGTTGGAAAATACGGGTAGGTTGGTCAGACCTGAGTTGAAGGTAACGTTGTGATTCGGCGTTCCGGTTGCTCGCGTCCGATGAACGACTGTCGTCGTAGGCCGAACTCCCACCGGCACGCGCGCAACCACGTGGGGTGCGCCAGCAGAAACTGGATGTGGGGCCACAGCGACCGCGGGTCCGGCCATCCCCATTCCCCCGCGATGTTGTGCACTCGCGGCAACCGGCAGAATCAGCGCGAAACTCGCAACCATCCAGATTCGGCGCATAAAGCACCTTCCCGGGGACGCTACAGGGCCCGTAGTCCGTCTTTACAGTACATTCATCCTACACTTAAAAGATGCGCCTGTGGAGACATAGGTTTCACCGGCCATTCCAGGCTCCAGTACGAAAAGTGCCACAACAAAATCTCAACCTCTCTGCCCTCAACATAGTCTCAACATAATTGACGTAGGCAGGTGATGTATGCGCGCCCCTTTTAGCGCGTCCCACCGGCGCGCCACGCGAGCCACCGCAAGACCTTGCCGATTTATCGCGCTCTTGCATCGCGCCCTGACGCGAGACCCGCCCGCCACCCCGCTCCCGCTTTTCCCACGCTGGGGGATGTGCTATAACCGTCGGGCCGTGCAACGTGCCGCGAAAGCAGGGGCTACTCCGGTTCAACCGGAGCCGGGGGATGTTATCCCCAAACACGCTGCGCCCGCGCGGGAGGACGCCGAGGCGACTGCGATGGACGCCAGTGGCTTCTCGATTGCGGTGCACGAAGATGTTTCCCGGTATTGCCCGGTATGCTCGCAGCGGCTCGAGTCCCGGCGCTGCAAGTTGATTTGCCTGGTCTGCGGATATTACATGTCCTGCGCGGACTATTACTGATAAGCTGTGCGGTCTCAAACCGGTTGCCTCTGGAACCGCTTCCGATAACTTGAGCCAGAACTTGAGGAGGATACGAACGTGGCATTGAAGATGACGAACCGCGAAGTGGATGGCGTGTCCGTGGTGGCGCTGGACGGCCGCATCGTTCTTGGAGAAGAGAGCAACGCGCTGCGTGAAAAAGTGAAAGGCCTGCTCGCCGAGGGCAAAAAGAAAATTGTCCTCAACATGGACAACATCACGTTCATCGACAGCGCGGGTCTCGGCACGCTCGTCGCCGCGCATCACAGCGCGAAAGGTCAGGGCGCGTCGCTCCGCCTCTGCCATCTCGGCAGCAAGTTCCAGGAAGTCCTGCAGATCACCAAGCTGCTCACGGTCTTCGACGTCTACGACACCGAAGCCGCCGCCGTTTCCAGCTTCTCAAAGGGCGCCGGAGCCTAAGACGTAGCGGCCGCTTTCCAAAGCGGGCGCTTTTGTGCTCGCCTCAGGCGCGTCCGTGATCGAGCCACCATCACGAAGGGCGCGCGCGTGTCCTTTTTTGTTCCGCGGACAAAACCCGTGACTCCCGCCGAAACGCGCTTTCGTTGCCTTGCTGACGCTGAGATCGAGGAAAAGGCACTCCACAGATTTTCCGCGTAGGGGCGGGGCTTGCCCCTCCCGGCTTCAACCCCGGCAACCTCCCACCGCCAAGCTACATTTAACACGCCAGAAACACTCCCGTAACGTAATCGGAAGTAGTTTCCACCTCCAGGCTACTCTGTCCCCGAAGCGCCCGACCAGCCGGAGGCCCGACCATGATGCAACCGAAAGTTATCCTTGCCCCCATCGATTTCAGCGATCCTTCCCTGCAGGCTCTGGACGTCACTCGCGATCTGGCGGGCCGCTATGGCTCCGAGATTGTTCTAGTGCACGTGGTCCCGGTCATTCCGGAGGGCGCCGATATCCTTTCCGAAACCTCAGACGAGGAGGACTTGACCGAGCAGGCTCAGCCGCAGCTGGCGGAACTCGTGGACAAACTCAAGCAGCAAGGCCTGCGGGCACGTGCCATCATCGGCGAAGGCAACGATGCCGGACCGGAAATCCTGCGCATCGCCGACGCGGAACACGCGGACCTCATCGTCATCGCCACCCACGGCAGGACCGGACTGCGCCGGCTCGCTTTCGGCTCGGTTACCGAAAAGATCGTGCGCACCGCCGACTGCCCAGTCTTGGTCCTGCGCAAAAACGCCGCCGCAGAATCAGCCGATGCAGACACCAAAGCCGCCTCTGCGGCAGTTTAAGAATTTGTAGGGGCAGGGGCTTCGTTTACCCTGAGCCTCGAAGGGCCCATACCGGCGTCAACTTCAAGCACAGCTACAGCCGCAAAGCGAGCCCCGCAGTTTCCCGCGATCGATCATCTTCCATTAACCGAAACACAATTCGCGCGATCTGCGTCTCCTCGTCGCTCGTCACCACGCGAACCAGCACGGTGCTATCCGTTGCGCTGATTGTTCCAGCATTCCGCTGGTTGGCCTCCCGATCCAGCCGCAAGCCAAAACACTCCATCCCGTCGCAGATTCCCGCCCGCACCACGGCGTCGTGCTCCCCGATGCCTCCCGTAAACACCAGTAGATCGAGCCCACCGAGAACCGCCACATAACTCCCAATCGCTTTCTTCGCCGACCGCGCAAACATCTCGATCGCTAATCGCGCTCGCTGATTGTTTCCCGCTCCCGCATGCAAAGACCGCATGTCCGGCGAAGTCCCCGAAATCCCCAACAAACCACATTCCTTGTCCATCAACCGTGCCAATCCCTCTACGTTGTTTCCATTCGTGCGCAGAATGTGCAACCACACCCCGGGGTCCAGGTCGCCCGGCCGCGTCCCCATCACGATTCCTCCAGTCGGCGTCAGCCCCATCGAGGTGTCCACCGAAATCCCGTCCGCTATCGCAGTGGCACTCGCGCCGTTGCCAAGATGCGCCACGATCACCCGCGCCGGCCGATCCGGCCCCAGCGCATGGAGAATCGATTCGCACGACAGTCCATGAAATCCGTACCTGCGAATCCCTGCGTCCCAGAATTTCTCCGGCAACGGCAGCCGCGCCGCCGCCTCCGGCAGCGTCCGGTGAAACGCCGTATCGAAACACGCAAACTGCGCCACACCCGGAAAAAGTTGCTGCGTTTCCCGGATCAACTCCAGCGCCACCGGGACGTGTAGCGGCGCAAAGTGCTCCGCCGCCTCCAATTTCTCCAGAACTTGCGGCGTAATTTTCTGGTGATCGGTCAGCGACGGTCCACCATGCACTACGCGATGTCCCACCGCGCCCAGAGCTGGCAATGCCATCTCCGACAATTCCGCCGCCACCGCCCGCGCCGCATCCTTCTGCGCCGGAAACGCCTTCGTCTTCTCGATCAATGTCTCCCCAGTGCCCCCGCGCAGCCATATCTTTCCCTCGCCGCCGCCAATTCCCTCCACGGCCCCGCGATACAATGCGTTCACATCGGCGTTCACGTCGGCATTCACTTCAGCCTTTGCCCCGGCTTGCACTTTGTCTCGCGCCTCCGCCCGCGCTTCGACTCGACGCCCGGCGAACACGCCGAACTTCAACGAAGACGACCCGCTATTCACCACAAATACCGCATCGCCACGCATCATCGATTTACCGAAAGCATCTATGTTGGCGCCGGACTTCAGTCCGGCGTCCCAGGGGTACAAACTGGGGCGCCTACAACGAAAAGAAAATTCCTATCTCGTCGTCCATTTCCAATTCGCGACTTCAGGCATGTCCTCGCCGTGCTCGGAAACATACAACTTGTGCCGCTGCATCATCTCCGTGAATCGCTGCGTCGCTTGGTCCGCAATACTCTTCAGTCGCGGCACCCGCCGGACCACATCTAGCGCCAGTTGAAACCGGTCCATGCGATTGAGCACCACCATGTCAAACGGCGTGGTAGTCGTCCCTTCCTCCACATAACCCCGCACATGAATGTTATGGTGATTGCGCCGCCGGTACGTCAAACGGTGAATGAGTGTCGGATAACCATGAAATGCAAACACCACCGGCTTGTCTGTCGTGAACAACGCATCGAAATCTTCATCCGCCAGCCCATGCGGATGCTCGGACATCGGCTGCAGCGCCATCAAGTCCACGACGTTGACCACGCGAATCCGCAGATCGGGCAATACCTCGCGCAGCAGCGACACCGCCGCAAGAATCTCCAGCGTGGGCACATCCCCCGCGCACGCCATCACCGCGTCGGGATTGTCTGCTTCGTGCCCCGCCCAGTCCCACGCTCCCAGTCCGGCCGTGCAGTGCGTCACCGCTGCATCGATGTCCAGCCAGTTTGGCGCCGGCTGTTTGCCTGCGATGATCAGGTTCACGTAGTTGCGGCTGCGCAAACAGTGGTCCGCCACCGACAGCAGGCAATTCGCGTCCGGCGGCAGATAAATCCGCACCAGTTCGGCCCTCTTGTTCGCCACATGATCGATAAATCCCGGGTCCTGGTGCGAAAATCCGTTGTGATCCTGTCGCCACACATGCGAAGTCAGCAGATAATTCAGCGAAGCAATCGGTTTCCGCCACGGTATCGTCCGCGTGGTCTTCAGCCACTTCGCGTGCTGGTTGAACATCGAATCGATAATGTGAATGAACGCCTCATAGCACGAGAAAAATCCATGCCGCCCGGTGAGCAGGTAGCCTTCCAGCCATCCCTGGCACATGTGCTCGCTCAAAATTTCCATCACCCGGCCGTCGATGGCCAGATTCTCGTCTACCGGAAGCGTGGACGCTTCCCACGTCTTCCCGGTAACCTCGAAGAGCGCCTCGAGCCGGTTTGACGCGGTTTCGTCGGGGCCGAACACGCGGAAATTGCGCGATTCCAGGTTGCACCGCATCACTTCACGTAAATACTTCCCAAGTACGCGGGTCGCTTCGCTGTCCGGCGAACCGGGCTCATTCACCTCCACCGCAAAGTTGCGAAACGCCGGCAACCTTAAAGGTTCCAGCAGCAACCCTCCGTTCGCGTGCGGATTCGTTCCCATGCGCCGCCGGCCCTTTGGCGGAAGATCCGCGAGCTCCGCCACCAGCGTCCCGTTGGCGTCGAACAACTCTTCCGGTTTATAGCTGCGCATCCACTCTTCGAGAATCTTCAAGTGCTCCGGATTCGTTCGAATTTCCGAGACGGGCACCTGGTGCGCCCGCCACGTTCCTTCCACCGGTTTACCATCCACCATCTTCGGCCCGGTCCACCCCTTCGGTGTCTTCAGAATCAGCATCGGCCAGCGTGGCCGCTCTTTATTCCCTCCCTCGCGCGCCGATTTCTGAATCGCGGCAATCTCGTCCAGCATGATGTCCAGCACTGCCGCCATCTGCGGGTGCATCACCTGGGGATCGTCCCCCCCCAGGAAGTGCGGCTTGTACCCATACCCCCGAAACAACGATTCCAGCTCCTCCTGCGAAATCCGCGCCAGCACCGTGGGATTCGCGATCTTGTACCCGTTCAAGTGCAGAATCGGCAGTACCGCCCCATCTTCTGCCGCGTCCAAAAACTTGTTGGCATGCCAACTCGTCGCGCATGGCCCGGTCTCCGCCTCGCCATCGCCAACGATGCAAGCCACCACCAAATTCGGATTGTCATAAGCCGCCCCATACGCGTGCAGCAACGAATACCCCAGTTCTCCCCCCTCGTGAATCGAGCCCGGCGTCTCCGGCGCCACATGGCTCGGAATCCCATAAGGCCACGAAAATTGCCGGAACAACCGCTTGATTCCGTCCGCGTTCCGCTCAATATGCGGATAAATCTCCGTGTACGACCCCTCCAGATACGTGTGCGCCACAATCCCCGGTCCGCCATGTCCCGGCCCCATGATGTACATCATGTTCAAATCGCGCTCGTTGATGACCCGGTTCAAGTGCGTATAAATGAAATTCAACCCCGACGTAGTCCCCCAATGCCCCAAAAGCCGCGGCTTAATATCGTCCAAAGTCAGCGGCCGCTCCAAAAGCGGATTGTCCTTCAAATAAATTTGTCCCACTGAAAGATAATTCGCCGCCCGCCAGTAAGCATGCATCCGCCGAACCTGTTCCCCAGTAAGCGCCGCCATGTTGCCCTCCTTCGCCATTCCGACCCGATTACGCAGGCCGATCGCTGCGTTCGCCAGTATGCATTTAGGATGCTCGCCGCTACATGACGGCTTCATGAAACTAGATCGTCAGGGCACGGCTCTAGTTCACCCTGAGGTACGAAGGGCCATGCCAAAATGGTTCGTCGAATGTGGCTTCAGCCGCTGAGGTCCGCTTCTCGGATGGATTGATTTTTGGGCGGAGGTGATTACCGATCCTCTCACGAATCCTGATAGAGACTGCTGCGCTGAACCTGTAGCCGCCCTCGCCGAGAGGGCGGGGTTTAGACCACACGTTTCCATCGCTGTAGACAGCCCGACACGTGCATTTCCTGGGACTTTCCACGGAAGCCGATGCGGCCAAGTACCGCACTGATTCGAATGAGTACGATAAAGGTATTTATTGACAGGATAAATATTGCGCGCTACCATGGGTTGTGAGTTCTCGCTTCCAGCCCAGCGAACCCGGCCGTCGATCGCGTTCTTACTCACTAAACCCTTTAGAATCCGCACATCCAAAAAACATGCCCGTAACTCCTCCAGAATCCGCACTTACGAAAAAAGTGGGGGGAGGGGCAAGAATTGTTAACTAGCTTTCCAGCATAGCAAGCGATGGAACGGAGTTCGTCCCGGCGAAGCCCCGCTGTCGTCCGAAGTGCTTTCAACTCTAAACTGTCGACTGCGCGGCGACTGCTCGGCCTTAGCAATCCACCCGGTACATAGTGATCCCGCTCAGCAGCTTCGGATAAAAATCCGTGGACTTCTGCGGCATCACCTCACCGGACGTCGCGATGTGCATCACCTGCTCGACATCGCACGGGTTCAGCAGAAAGGCCACCTGCGCCGCGCCGCGATCGACCGCATCGAACGCCGCCGCGGCCTCGCGCTCGTAGGTCAGGTTCTTCTCAGCGGTGACCGCTTGCGGCGTAATCCCCAGCGCCGGCTCCAAAATTCCTTCGTGCAGCAACACCACGTCCAGTTCCCGCTGCAGCGGCGAAACACCCGGCAGCAGTTGCGCCAGGTTCGCGCCCGAACGCAGCGTCAGCACATAGAACGCGCGCTTGCCGGTCTCCGCCGGGTACACCCCGATCGCCCGCGAGTCGCGAGCCTCCACCAGCCGGCGCAGGAACCTGGCGCGCGCCTCCGCCTTTCCGTCGTCATTCGCGAACGGAAACTCTTCCGCGCTGAACCACGGCTCCAGGTACCGCCGCATGATTGGCCACGAAAAATCCGGCACGTTCGCGACTACGCGATGCGTCGGCAAAATCGTCAAGCCTTCGCTGCGCGTGTTGACGAAGGTCATCATGGCCCGCTCGTAAGGCGCGTCCGGGTTGCTCTCGCCCAGCAAGGGCGACTTATCTTGTCCAGGCGAGAGCGAATCCTGTTGGCCCGGCGCCGACCAATGATCTTGCCCCTGCGAAGGCGAACTACCTTGTCCCGCCGCCGCGCCCCGCTCGTTCTGCCGCTCGTTGCGCCTCTCGTTGCGATACGTCAGCGCCGTTTCGTAGCGGTGATGCCCGTCGGCGATCACCAGTTTTTGGCTGGCCATGGCTTCCTGGATCGCCGCAATCTTTGCAGGGTCCGACACCACCCACAGCCGATGAACCACTCCATACTCGTCGCGCAATTCGGTCGCCGGCGGAGCGGACGCTTCCACGTCCGCAAGGATATTGTCCACGCGCCGCTGCTCGTCGCTGTACAGCATAAAGAGTTGTCCGGTGTGCGTGCGTGTGTGGCGCAGCAGCTCCAGGCGGTCCGCTTTCGGCCCTGAAAGCGTGTGCTCGTGGCGGAACACCACACCGGCGGAGTACTCCTCCAGCTTGCCCGCGCCGATGAATCCCCGCCGGGTGCGCCGCTCCTCGGTTCCCGGCACGGTGTACTCCTGCGTGTACCCGTAAAACGATGGCTCGGAATCCCTCGCCACCACGTGATCGCGAATCCAGCTCTCCAGCGCTTCGGCAGCCCGCGTATAGACATTGTGCCCCGGCGCATCGCCGGGAAGCACGCGCCCCTTCTCGACCGCGATCAGGTTATGCGGGTCCGCGGCGTAATATTTCTCCTGCGCGGCGGGCGAAATCTTGTCGTAGGGCTGCGTCAGCACGCGGTCAAACGCAACGCGCGAGCCGTTGTAGCGATAAGCGGGAAAGGGATAAACCTGGGCCATGGAATCTCCGGTATCAATTTGCGAGCTATTTCAATCCAACTAGTCTACGTGAACTCGCCTAATTTCCGAACCGGTGGAAGACGAGCGAAACACAACGGCGAGAGCAGATAGACCCCAGATGGATACGCGGTAAATGCGCGAAGACATACCGAAGCGTTAACCTTCTTGGGCCGCGGCGAGCGCGGCAGCGTGGTCGCGGATGGAGAGAGACGCGAAACAAGGATAGGGGACGTTCTCGCTTTCCGCGTCCAGCGTCGTTACTTCGTTACGTCGTTGCTTCCTTACTTCGCTTCGCCGCTTCTCTCTACTGCAGCATCGGCCGCAACTTCGCCACCCACACCGCGAAGCCTTCGAGACGCACAGGCACGACGCCCACCTCCTGCAACGTCTCGCGCACGAACCTGTGCCGGTCGTTGTCGGGTGAAAGCGGAACGTCGGTGACCGCCGCGAACTCCGGCGTGAACCTGGATTCTGCACTCTTCTGAATGCGCTCCGCGGTGTTGGCCAGCACCTTCGCGTCCGCGGGCGAGCGCGTGACCGACAGCGTATGTAGGAAGCCCCACGTACCGTTCCGGCGGTAGCCGTAGTCGATGCGCATGGGATCACCCGGAAACGTAAACTCCGCCGCGCGAACGGACTTCTCCAGGCGGTCCCACAGGCGAGCTTGCTTGAAAACCTGCGAGCAGTACGCGCGAAGATTACCGCGACTTCCCGGGAGACCGGCGCGGCCCGCGGCCCGTGGCACTGCCACGTGGTCCCGGTAGAGCCTCTCGAGTTCCGCATCCAGGTCCGTAGCCCGGGTGCCGACGGGTTCGGTGACCTGCAGCGCCGTGCTCAACACCTTATCGAGTTTATCCAGTTGCGTCAGCCATTCGAGACCGCCGCTTCGCCAGTCCCGGATCCGTCCTTCGGCGGTGAACAAGCTTTCCAGGTGTCGCGCAGCCGCGGAAGCACGGACTCGTCGGCGTCCGGGTGCAGCCTTCGGACGCGATGAAATTCGTCCTCCTCCTCGACCATGCGCAGGCGCCGCTCACCGGACTCGGGATCGAAAATCAGCACGCCGATGTTCACCCATTCATCGCGCACGGGATTCGGCGCGTAGCGCAGGACCCGGCGGATCAGCAAGCGACGCAACTGTTCGTCCGGAAGAAAATGCTCGAACCAAATTGCAGTCCCGCCCGCAGGGAGTGCGCGATCTCGGTAACTCGATGCAAAGCGCGGGGGTTACCCGGATCAAGCCCTGGCCCACACCGATTACCGCAACCGGCGGCACCGGAAGCCCCATCCGCGCCGCCAAGCGGGTACCAAGCAGTTCATTCACCAACACGCGGGAGTGCTGCGAATTGTTTTGGAACTTCACCACGTAATACAGATCGTGGTCGTGCCCGTCCGAACAGCGCATCAGGTGGGACTGCGTGCCGCCGCGCATCCGCCGTATCTGCTCCATGGCGTGCAACATGCGGGGTTATGCTAACGGTACTTACCCTCTCAGGTAAACTTTCTTCACCGACCGGATGCGGGGCCCCCGCGCATCTTCCTGTTTTGCAAATCGCTTCGTGCGCATTTGGCATTGCCGTTCTAGACCGTTCCGTGCCACTTCGAACTCGCGTCGGTCACAAAACGGAAAGGCAAAACGTAAAGCACAGGAACAAATGGAAAAGCCCCTGGCTTCGCCAGGGGCTTTTCATCAAACATGGCCATCCGTTCCAGAAACCGTACCGGCAGAGCCGCGCGAAATTAGCGCTTCTTTTTCTTCGCGGGCTTCTTGGTAGCCTTCTTCTTGGGCTTTGGCTTGCTCGCCTTCTTCTTGGCTTTCTTTACCGGAGCCTTTTTGGCGGGCTTCGCGGCCGGTTTGGGCGCCGACTTCTTGGCCGCCGGTTTGGCCGCGGGTTTGGCCGCGGGTTTGGGGGCCGCCCTGGGAGCCGGCTTCGCTGCTTCTTCGGGCTCCTCGTCCGTGATGATCAGCTCTTCCTCTTCGGTCTCGACGACGTCGGCGTCTCCCGCCAACTCATCGTCCTCTTCCAGCCCTGACAGCTCGTTCTCTTCTTCGAAGTTGTCCTTCTCGAGATCCATTCCATCCTCCCCAGGGGGAATCCCGCCCGAGGCATCGGATCCGGCTTGGCCGGATCGCACGTGTCGAGTCGGTATCGCTGCAACGGCTGGAGTTTTGAAAACTCCGCTCCAAAGCCTTGCGCCGTTGTTATCGCACTCGCTGGAAGTTGTCAAGCATTCTGCGCGGGCCAGCGGCAGGTTGGCGATTCTTGGCTGGCGTCACGCGCGCCCGGCAGAGTCGCAAACGTCCCGGCGGACTTGCAAAGAACTCCCTTGTGTCATGGTAAGTAACAGTAAAAGAAAGGTTTAGTTCTTGTCCGCCGATTAGTTCTTATTCGGTGAAGTTGTCGTGGTCTGCGCCACCGGGGTGCCCGGATGCGTTTTCTTCTTCGCAGCGGTCCGCGCCTGTACTGATTTTGCTTCCGGCGCGCCCCCCAGTGTATAGATGCGCAGCACCATCCCGCGGCCAACGTGATTGGTCTTCAGCCGGTTCCATTTTTTCACGTCATCGGCTTCCACGCTGAAACGGTCGGCGATGCCCAGCAGCGTGTCGCCCTTACGCACGCGATAACTCACCAAGCGGCGCTTGGCCTCGGACTGCGCCTGCGCTGCCGGGATGATCAGTTTCTGTCCGGGATCGAGGGCCGCGCGGTGCTCCAGGCTGTTCGCCTCCGCTATGGCCACCGGCGTCACGTGGTATTTTTTCGCGATGAAAGTCAGCGTCTCGCCAGCCTCGACACGATGGCGCCGCCAACTCACCCACTTGTCCGCGGGAATATCCGCGATCTCCGCCGAAAATCGTTCCGCCGTGCCCGCAGGCAAATGCAGTTCGAACGAAGGATCGTCGGGCGTGGCCAGCCGCAGCAGCGGCGGGTTCAGCGCCCGCAGCGTTTCCACATCCACATCGATGGTCTCCGCAACCAGCCGCAGATCGATGGCCCGCCCGGGTTTCACTACGTCGGTCGCCACCGGCGCTTCCGGCTGCACCTGAATTCCGTAGTGCGCGGCGTCTTTGGCAATCAGTGTCAAAGCCAGAATAATCGGCACGTAATTCTTCGTTTCCTTGGGCAGCACATTGCGTTTGTACAGTTCCCAGAAATCCGCGTAACCGGTGCGCTCGATGCCCTTCTGCACGTTTCCCGGGCCGCAATTGTAGGCCGCGATGGCCAGATACCAGTCGCCAAACAGCCCGTACAGATCGCGCAAATGCTGCGCCGCCGCACGCGTGGCCTTTTCCGGATCCTGCCGCTCGTCGATCCACCAGGTATGCCGTAGTCCGTACTGCTGCCCGCGATAGGCCACGAATTGCCACATGCCTCGCGCGCCCGCGCGGGACAACGCCAGCGGCTGGAACGCGCTTTCCGCCTGCGCTAGGTAGACTAAATCCTGCGGGACGCCTTCTTCTTTCAGCACGCGCGAGATCATCTCCTGATAACGGCCTCGGCGCTGCAGCCCGGTCTCCACAATCGCGCGGCCCCGCGGCGTCTGGAAGAAATTGAGAAACGACAGCACTTCGTCATTCACGGTCAGCGGAAGATCGTGCGAAATATTTTTGGCGGCCTGCTCGGCGCGTTCCTTCAATCGCGGATCGACCGGGAAGGTCATCTCTGCCACTTCATCGATCGGCGCCGGCACCGCCGGAGCTTCCTGGAATCCATCGCCAGCGCGGAAGGCCTGCAATTCGTCGATGTAAACGGTATCGACCACGCGGTGAAACAGCTCGCTCAATTTCGGGTCGGCGTATGGGTTGCGGCCACTCTCGAGCATCAAGTCCATGGCTTCGTCGAAATCTTTTCGCGCCGCTTCCAGGTGCCCGGCCTTGTAGTTCTGCTGGCCGGAAGCGAATTTCGCCTCGACCTTGGCGATCAAATCGTTTTCGCTTCCAGGAATTTGCGGCGGCAGCAGAAGGAGCGGGCGCGATGCCGCGCTTAAGGGCAACCGTGGAAGTTCGACCGGCCGGGGCGCTGCAACAGCGCTGGCGGTTTGCGGAGCCGGCCGCGTCGCGGGAACGCGTGCCTGCACTGGCTTCTTTGCCGCGTCATCGCAGCCGGCGCTGGCGCTCACGATTCCTGCCAGCACCGCCGCGCCGCATGCCGCCTGAAGCTTCCGGTTCATCTGTTCATGGTAAGTAGCACGCGTGACCCGGGTCAACGCTTTCCCGCGCCTGGGGGTTGGCGTACTGACTACATCGCGTGCTGAGGGAGTTGGTCATCTGCGTGGTCGAGTGTTCCAGCGTGGCCGCCGCGGGAACGCGATGGCGGGGTAAGGCCGGGAGGGGCAAGCCCCTCCCCTACAGTGTCATCGTTCGTTGAGGGTGATCGTTCGTTGGGGTGATCGTTCGTTGAGAGTGAATCGATTGTTGGGGGTGATCGATGGTTGTAATTGATCTTGACATGGATGGCTTTCGGCGTGATATTAAACCATATGGTTAACTATTCTATCGCCAGCGACAACGGCCCGCTCGATGCGACGTTCGGGGCGCTTGCCGATCCCACACGGCGTGCCATTCTCGGGCGGCTGGCCCGCGGCGAAGCCACCGTCAGCGAACTTGCTGCGCCCTTCGACGTTTCGCTCCCGGCGGTCTCCAAGCACCTGCGCGTCCTCGAATCCGCGGGCCTGCTCCGGCGTGAAATCGACGGCCGCATCCACCGCTGCCGCCTAGCTCCCCGACCCATGAAGGACGCCGCAGCCTGGATCGAGACGTACCGCGTCTTCTGGGAAGCCCAACTGGAGGCGCTGGCGAATTATCTGGAATCCACCGGCGCATCGGCCCGCAGGTCGAGCAGCGAATCCACGAACCGGTCCGCAAACAAATCCGCACACAACTCCGCGAACGACTCCAGCAAAAAGGAGAAACACAAATGGCAATCGCCCCAAGCCGTCCCGACTTCACGCTCGAGGTCCGCCGCACCTTCGCCGCGCCGCGCGAAAAAGTCTTCGCCGCGTGGACCGAACCCGCACAACTAGAAAAGTGGATGTGCCGCGATGTCAGCGCGCACACCGTGATTCACCACCAGCAGGACATCCGCACCGGCGGCCGCTACCTCATGGAAGTTCGCGACGCGGCCAAGGGCGAAGTCTACTGGGGTCAAGGCGTCTATCTCGAGGTTACCCCGCCTGAAAAGGTTCGCTTCACCTGGAGCTGGACCAAGGACCGGCCCGACGGCGAAAATATGCAACCCGGCGCGGAGGAGACCGAAGTGACCGTGGAATTCCTCGCGCGCGGCCCCGCAACCGACCTGATCCTCACCCACACCGGCTTCAAGAACGAGAAACTCCGCAAAGAACACGACGGCGGCTGGAACGGCTGCCTCGACATCCTGGAACGGGTTTTGCAGCAGAACTGACGCCTTGGTTCTCTTCGTATCGATTCGTGCCCAAACTGGATTGGAGCGCCGGTTCCATTTTTGAATATTGTGCGATCGCCCGCGATGTCCCGGGAACGCAGGCTTTTCCTTCGGCGGTTGTATACTTCAGCCGAGATGAAACTAAGGGACGATTTCCGCCCGATCCTAGTCTTGATTCTCGTGCTTGGAGCCTGTAGTCAGGGACATGCGCAAGCTCCACAACCGAACGGGGGCGGAGTGAGAAATGGCAGCTTGCCTCGAACTTGGCAGGTTAGCGGGCCACAATGTGGAGACAATCCGCAGTTCCAAGTCCAAGAATACAACCGAGACCTTTATATTTTTCGCGAGTCAGGCTGTGCAAATTACGAAAAGCCTTTCCTGTACTTGCTATTTGGGAAGGAGAAAGCCTTCCTGCTGGATACCGGCGCGGGTAAAACGGAAGTGGCTCGGACGGTTAGGAGTCAAATTCATGAGTGGTTGGGCCGCAACAATCGCGAGAGTATTCCGCTGATCGTAGCTCATACTCACGCACACAATGATCACATTTCTGGCGATGCGCAATTGAAAGCTCTCCCACACACTACTGTTGTGGAGCCGAAGACAAGTGCTGTTCAAGCGTTCTTTGGTTTTCGGAATTGGCCCGCGGAAGTGGTCACCTATGACCTGGGGAGCCGGGTCCTCGATATGATTCCCATTCCGGGCCATGAGGCTTCATCAATCGCCATATACGACCGTCAAACGGGCATTCTCTTCACAGGGGACAGCCTATATCCAGGTCGCCTCTACGTGGAAGACCCGTCCGCGTTTGCCCTCAGCATTCAACGGCTGGTTGATTTCAGTCAAGGAAAGATCGTGACGCATCTTCTCGGCAATCACATTGAGCAGACACGGACAGCTTACTTGGACTATCCGATGGGAACGATTTATCAGCCTGACGAGCACGAGCTGCAACTTGGCCGCGCACACCTCTTAGAACTGAATGACGCGTTGCGGAGAATGAACGGTAAGGTTGTACGGATGGCGTTCCGAGATTTCACTATCTGGCCGGAGTAGATTGAGAACCCACGAGAGCTTTGAAATGCCGGGTGCCCTGGTTCGGTTTTTGAACCGGGGTCTTCGGGTTGGGGCCAGAAAGCCCGCACCGGTTCTCGCTGCGCTTTGAACCGCAATCAAATTTGCGCTCGGCTGACCGCGCTTCCAATTTCAATCCGGGCGACCCGCCTTCTTCGCGATCAGCTGGTGCATCCGGCAATGCGCAACCAGTGTGTCGGGTGAAGCATCGGCCTCGTTCATTCCTGCAACCAGCTCTTCCAGCCGCGCTGCGTCCAGGCTTCCCTCTTTCACCATCCCGAGAGCCACTGCGCGCAACGTCCAGTTCCAGAATCCCTTGTGTTCGCCAGTAACGTAGTGCGGGTGATAGGCGTCCACATGGACGATCTCAAAACCCGCTTCCTTCGCCCACAAATGGACGCGGCGGCCGCCCGCGTAGTCCACTCCCCGCTGCCGGGCGCCTTCCATGCAGACGTCGCGCAGTTCCGCATATGCGGCTGAGGGCGGTTCCGCATACACCGCGCTCACATCCGCCTCTTCGCACACCATTACTCCACCCGGCTTCAAGGCCGCATGGATGGCGCGCATCGCATCGACGGGCCGGTTCAGATGGACCATCAGCCACCGCGAGTACGACACGTCTACACTCCCCGGCTCCAGCCCGGGTTCGTAAATGTTGGCGAAGCGAAACTGTGCGGTCTTCAGTCCCGCGTCGCGCGCCAACTCGGTGGCAACCGCCAGGTTGTCTTCGTTCAGGTCGATCCCCGTGCCTTGCGCTCCCTCACTTGCGGCCCATCGAGTGACATAGCCCAGCCCGCAGCCGAACTCCACGAAACGGTGTCCCGAAACGAATCCGGCCCTCCGCAGCAACTCGCGAGTTCGGCCATCGTGAATGGCACTGATGACGTGCAACCGGTCGTGGTCGCTTCGCCCGGATCCCAGTAGATATTTATCTCCGATTGTTGTCATAAGGTGCGAAAGTATATCCCGCTCAAAGCGGCGTGTGTAGCGAGCTGGTCCCGACATTGTCAGCTTTAGGTAAAGTTTTTTCCAAACCGTGTCGACGAATTAATCGAAGCCGATCGTCGCGACACTTGAACGACGAACAAGCGTGTCGAAGACTGAACTTTGGGTTGGAACAAACGGGACGTTACTCGTTTTGTGACTCCGATCGCGCATCCTCGGCATCACGGACGTGAACGTCCCGCTGTCCCCGGTTTTCTGAAATTTCAGTCCTCAGGGCCGAGCTTCGTAAACAATGTTGAAGGGCGTCTCGGTGGCTCGCCGGAATCGCGTGAACCCTGCTTTCTTCACAACTTCTCGGATACGCGCCTCTCCCGCCTGCGCGCCCAGGCAGAGCGCGACTTCCTGCGATCGAGAGCACGGCGTGCACAACAGAGTCGAGAAGGAGTAGTACACGCGCCCCACCGGATTCAGATTGTCCTTCAGTTCATCATTTGCAAAGGGCTCGACGATCATCCACGCGCCGTCTTTCGCGAGCGCTTGTCGCACGTGGGTGGCCGCCCCGACAGGGTCGCCCATGTCATGCAAGCAATCGAACATCGCCACCAGGTCATAGTCCTTTCCAGGAAACTCCTTGGACTTGGAGACCTCGAACTTTGCGCGCTGGCCGATGCCCTGACGCTCGGCAGTCTCCCGCGCGCCTTCAATCGATTTGTCGTGGTAATCGAATCCAAAGAATGTGGATTTGGGAAATGCCTTCGCCATCAGGATCGTGGAGGCGCCTTTCCCACAGCCGACGTCGGCCACTCGCGCTCCGGCTTCCAGCTTCTGCTGCACACCCTCGAGAGCCGGAATCCACGCGGTGACGAGATTTGCAGCGTAGCCGGGACGGAAGAATTTTTCGCACCCGTGGAAGACGCCTTCGTCATGCTCATGCCACCCCATTCCGGCGCCGGTGCGGAAGGACTCGGCGATCCGGGGCACCGCCGCGAGCGATCCCAAAGCGAGTTCGAAGGCCCCGGGGAGGTATGCCGGACTATCTTCTTTCGCGAGCGCGAAGGCCTGCTCGGCGCTCAAACTGAATTTCTGCGCCTTCGCATCGTACGTGATGTAGCCACCGGCGGCTTGCGAGGCCAGCCATTCGCGCAAGTAACGTTCGTCCGTCTTGGTTCGGGATGCGAGTTCGGCCGTCGTCAACGGGCCCTCGGCAAGTGCCTTGTACAAACCCAGTTTTTCGCCAATGACGACAAGGCCGGCGTGAACGGCGGCTCCGAGATCGCCGACAAACTGTCCCATGAAGGCATTCAGCTTATCCATGTCCAGCGTCGGTTGGGCAGCAGCGGTACTCATTTTCGTCTCTCCTTCTCTCTGAATACGTCTTCGATCGGTTTTTCCTTGGATCGGCGGCGCAATCGATCTCCGCCTGACCCCAGCGGCGGTATCGGCCGCTGCTGTAAATATGGCGCACTCCTTAGTAGGATGCTTATCCGCCCGTCTGGCATACTTGACTGCGCTGCACCAGCATGACGATTATTTATCCAGGAGTCCCGAATCCTTAGCCAGGAGTCCACGTCGAAACTCCCATGGATGCACTCTCGGAAGTCCTACATTCAGTAAAGCTGGAGGGCGCCGTGTTCTACAACGCCGAGTTCACGGCACCCTGGGGCTTTCGTTCGCCGCCTTCCCGCGAAGTCGCCGCCTTTCTGCACAAGTCCAAGCACGTCATCATTTATCACCTGCTGATCGACGGGCGCGCGCAAACCGAAGTGGTACAAAGCGCCCACCGCATCGACTTGGTCCCCGGCGACATCGTGATCTTTCCGCACGGCAGCGCTCACATCATTTCGAACGGGTGCCCGCCCTGCATCATTGATAACGGCAAGCATTTGAAGGAAGTGTTTTCGCAAGGAATGACTCTGGCGCGCGCGGGCGGCGGTGGCGAACCTACGCGGCTAGTCTGCGGCTATCTAGGATGCGATCACGAAGTGAGCCGAACCTTCCTTGGTGGGCTTCCGCCGATGTTCAAGATCAATATCCGCAACGATCCTGCCGGGCAGTGGCTGGAAAGCTCCATCCATTTTTCGGCCGGCGAAGCGGCCGCGAACCGGCCCGGCAGCGATGCGGTGCTGGCGAAATTGTCGGAAGCGCTCTTCATCGAGACTATGCGCCGTTTCATGGCAGAGCTCCCGCCGCACCAGACCGGCTGGCTCGCGGGAGCGCGCGATCCGGCCGTGGGTGCCGCTTTGGCGTCCCTACATCGCGCCCCGGAGCATCCCTGGACGATTGCGAATCTTGCCCAGCAGGTGGGGGTGTCCCGATCGGCGCTGGCGGAGAAGTTCCGCCACTATCTGGGTGAGCCTCCGATGACCTATCTCTCCCGATGGAGATTGCAGCTGAGCGCACGGATGTTGACTTCCACCAGCTACAGTGTCGCCAGGATTGCAGGCGAAGTGGGTTACGAGTCCGAGCCAGCCTTCAATCGCGCCTTCAAACGGGAATATGGAGCGCCGCCAGCGCGCTTCCGAACGCACACCAGATTGGCACAGAAGGCGGTTGGCGCAGGATCGGGCCGGATAAACGCGAACGCCGCCTCCCCTCAGTGAAATCAGCCGGATATTAGAATCGGAGGCTTGTATGTCCCGATCGGCGAGGCAACCAGAGACAGGAAACCGGCCCGCAACCACCCCAAGAAAGCACTGGACAAGCGCTGGCACTTGTGGTAGCTTGTGGGTGCGTTTGTTGCTCTTGTATCGCGTACGTCAGTGTGAAGCGGTCGCAAGGTTCAAACTTGCGGCCTTTTTTTACGCCCGGACGCGGCCCGTATCTCTGTAGAGGGGTTCGGAGTCGAGGCATCAGATAGCTCAATTAATCGAGATCGGCCCCTAACCCGGCCGGGCTCAAAGTATGATCGCATCGCGGTCAACAGAAAAGAGTAACGCAGTGAGTAAAGAACAAGGAACAGTGAAGTGGTTCAACGCCAGCAAGGGCTTTGGATTCATCCAGCGCCAGAGCGGTGAAGATGTTTTCGTCCATTTCTCCGCAATCGTGGCTGATGGCTACAAATCGTTGAACGACGGCCAAGCGGTTGAATTCGAAGTGACCAAGGGCCCCAAGGGCCTGCAGGCCTCGAACGTCCAACCCCTCTAAGCCACTTCACAAAAACAAGAAATTCGGGCGGATCGCGAAAGCGCCCCGCCCGTTTTTTTTGCCATCCGCGTCGCGCGGTCCCGCCCGTGTAGGCGCCGGGCTTTAGCCGGCGCAAGCTTGATCGTCGTTCGTCGAGCCGATTCGTGCTCGTGGAACACCGGACTAAAGTCCGGCCCTACATAGACGGCACCCCTATCCCAGTCCGCCGCTCACGGAAATCGTCTCTCCCGTGACCCACCGCCCCGCATCGCTGGCCAGAAAACACACCACCTCCGCGATGTCCTCCGCCTTCCCCAACCTCCCGAGCGCGGTCCGCTGCACCAGCGCATCCTTGTACGCTTGAGGCGTATCGCTAGCCAATTCCGTCTCCACAAATCCGGGCAAGACGTTGTTGATCGTAATCCCTCGCGCCCCCAGCTCCTTCACATAACAACGCGCCAACTGCTCCAGCGCCCCCTTCGACATCTGATACACCGCCAGCAGCCCGGTAACTTGCGCGATGTGCGTCCCGCACGAAGAAATATTGATGATCCGTCCGCCATTCCCCATGTGCGGCACCGCCGCCTGAATCGCAAACATCGGCCCGCGGGCGTTCACCGACATCGTCCAGTCAAACTCCCGCTCGGTCATGTCTTGCATCGCGGTGCGGTTGCCCACACCAGCGTTGTTTACCAGGATGTCGAGCCGGCCCAGTTGCTTCACGGTAGTATCCACGAACTGGCGCACTCGCTCGACCGAACCCATGTCCGCTTGCACCGCCACAGCGCGGCCTCCGGCACGTTCGATCGACGCCACGGTTTCGTTCGCTTGTTCCTTGCTCGCTCGATGATTGATGACGACCGTGGCGCCGGCGGCAGCGAGACTCTCAGCGATCGCCCGTCCAATCCCCCGCGACGCACCCGTAACAATCGCAACTCGTCCCGCCAAAGAAATATTCATAGGTATCTACTGGGTGATCTTTAGACCGGTCTCGCGGAGAGCATCCTACCGCAGCGCTTGGCGCAAATCCTCAATCAAATCCTCAGTGTCCTCGATCCCGATCGAGACGCGAACTGTTCCCGGCGTCACATGGGCCTTCGCTAGCTCCTCCAGGCTCATGTTGTAGTGCGACGTATACGCCGGCAAGACTACCAGGGACTCCACCCCGCCCAAGCTGGCCGCCAGCAGGAACAATCGCACGCTGTCGCAAAATTTCCGCGCCGCCCGTAAGCCGCCCTTCAAATCAAACGCCAGCATGGACCCAAATCCCCGCATCTGCCGTTTCGCCAATTTGTGGTCCGGATGGGAATCCAGCCCCGGATAATGCACCCGCGCCACTTTCGGATGCTTCTCCAAAAATTTCGCGACCGCCAGCGCGTTCTCGCCCTGCCGCTTCACCCGCAACGCCAGCGTCTTGATCCCGCGGCTCAACAAGAACGCCGCCTCGGGATCCATCGACCCACCCAGGTAAATCACCATGTGCTGAATCCGATCCATCCACTCCTTGCTGCCCGCCACCACGCCCGCGATCACATCCGAGTGCCCCGCCAGCCCCTTCGTCGCGCTGTGCACTACCATGTCGAAACCCAGCGACAACGGCTGCTGCAGCACCGGCGTGGCAAACGTATTGTCGATGATCGAGACGAGCTTGTGCTTCTTCGCAAACGCAATCGCCTTGTGCAGATCGACGAGCCGCACCGTGGGGTTCGTCGGCGTCTCCACATACAGTACCTTCGTCCGCGGCGTCACCAGCGCCTCTATCCCTGCCAAGTCCGTCTCCGCCTGGTGCACCGTAATCCCCAAGCCCGGAAACACATCGCGCATCAACCGGTACGTCCCGCCGTAAACCTGCGCCGTCGAAATCACCTCGTCCCCAGCCTTCAGCGCACTCAGTAGCGCATGTGAAATCGCCGCCATCCCCGACGCCGTCACCACCGCCGCCTCGGCCCCCTCCAGCGCCGCAATCTTCCCCTCCGCAATCGCCAGCGACGGATTGCCGTACCGCGTGTAGATGAACGCCTTGCTCTTCCCCTCAGCCCAGCGCTTCATCTCCGCTGTCGAAGAAAACGTGAACGTGGACGTTCGGCAAATCGGCGCGCTTACGGGTCCTCCCACACCGTGCCGCACACCTTCTCCGGCGTGAATCGCCTTCGTCTGCGCGCCAAGTTTTCGGCCAGAATCCTGCGCGTTGTGCTTCGTTGTAGGGTTGCTCTTCATGATGACCGCCATTTTGGGCGTGTTTTGCCATCCGGCAAGCTCCAAATTGGCGCGCTCCCGAGTTGACAAGCGACTCTCATTAGTCTAGTTTTGACACAGTCATGAATGACCTATTACTTCTCGCCGCCCTGCTTGCTGGTCCCCAGCACGGCTACGCTCTCAAAAAAACGGTCGGCCTGCTCACCAGCCGGCGCGACCTACACAACAATCTGGTCTACCCACTGCTCCGCCGCTTCGTTGAAAACGGCTGGGTCAGCAAGCGCCAGTCCGCCGGCCAGCGCGGGCAAACCCGCGAAGTCTACGCTCTGACCGCCAAGGGCAAGCAGGAACTCATGCGCCGCTTAAGCGACGATGCGGAAGGCGAAGCCGCGTCCGACAACGGCTTCCGCCTGCGCGTCGGCCTGTTCGGAATTCTCGCCGCCGAAACACGCCAACGTATTCTCGGCAGCCGCGATCGATTCCTGGCGTCACGCGAGCAACGCCTGGCACGAATCTCCACCGAAGTCGAGGCGGACGCGTGGAGCAGCGAAGTAATGCGCTTCTACCGCGAGCAAATTCGCGCAGAACGCGCCTGGATCGCCACACTCACCCGAAAATCCAGGCGCGAAACAAAGCTGCAAAAGGTTTCGTATGAATAGGAGGATTCATGAACGCGGACAATTTCTATTCCATCGCTCACAGCCTGTGGGTGGTCTTCGGGCCTACGCCAGCCGGGATCATCAGCGATCTCTGGATCTTGTTCGCTCTGTACTGGCTGGTCTCCGCGCTGAATCGGAAAAAGACCAAGCGCCGCGAGTCCATCGCGCAGCGGTTGCTCTACATACTGCCGCTGATCGCGGCATTTGATCTTTTGTACCGCTATGGTTTCGGCCATGGCTGGCTGGGCGCGCGATTTGTGCCGGACACACCGCTGGTGCAATGGCTTGCCGTGCTCATTACCGCCACGGGCGTGGCGATCGCGTTTTGGGCACGATTTCATCTAGGTTCCAATTGGAGTGGTGTCGTCACCCTTAAAGAAGGTCACGAGTTGATCCGCACGGGCCCCTACCGCACGATTCGTCATCCGATTTACACGGGAATTCTGATCGCGTTCCTCGGCAATGCCGTGCTGATCGGTCAACTGCGCGGTTTGATCGGCCTGGCCATCATCTGGGCCTCGTTCTACATCAAGGCGCGCCGCGAAGAATCGTTCCTGGCCCAGGAGTTTGGTTCCAATTTCAATGAGCACACTCAACACACAGGAATGTTCCTGCCGAAGCTCACTTAGCTGCGTTCCGTTTTGAAAATTGCGCGGGCCTCACGCATCCCGCCCCTGCTTCTGAACGCACTGCTTAGCACTCCACGAATTGCCAGGCGATGGACGCAGACTTGCTCCTCCATCCAGCGTGGCCCGGCTAAATTTCTGGCAAATCAGACTTCTCTCACGATCGACGCTTAGTCTTTCTCTTCTTTCGTTTGCGATTGGCCATCTTGCCTACGCCCAAGAAGCAAAAGTCATCGATTCGCCGGTTCCAACGCTGGAAGGATTAGAAGGAACTCATCCGTTTGTATCTCTTTCTGCCGACGCGACATTTGCATCCGGCCCCCATCTCATCGCGATACGTGAACCCATTGTCCACGGACCAGCCGGCAGGAACCGCTCGCGCTTTGCATTGGACCGTACCGCGATCGTCTTTGGTGTGGTCCAGGGCACGCCCGAGGTATTTGATGGCGTGACCACAAAATATTTCCTGCACCACTGCAGTACCTGTATCGAGATGGACCCGGTGTCCCATTCTCTGCTGGGATCCCGGCCGACTTGGACGGGCATGATCGCCGCCGGTTCGGTCGAGGCCTTCGCGGCCACCTTGAACCAGGGCATGCGCCACTCGCCACACAAGTTCGTGCGCCAGTGCGCGCCCCTTGTGCCACTTTTGTTGACGGGAATTCATCTCATTCAAGGCGCGCGCAATCTGTCGCTGAAAAACAACTACTACTGCGTGAATCCAGGTTACATCCTCGTTGACGACAGCTATTGTGTGGCACCGTCGTCCGCGTCGCCGGTCACGACCTCGCTCCCCGGACTCCCCGCGAACCCGTCAAGAAGTTTGCTTCCACGTCGGAGGTAACCACCCGCCGTTCCACTGAATCCAACGGGCATGTCTACACCTAACGCAGCAGCAAGCGGCACTTTCTCCATTGGCGGGGACCTTCCAGTCCATCGCCTGGGTTTCGGCGCGATGCGCATCACCGGCCCCGGGATCTGGGGCGAGCCCAAAGATCGCGAAGAAGCAAAGCGCGTCCTGAAGCGCCTGCCCGATCTGGGCGTCAATTTCATCGACACGGCGGATGCCTACGGCCCGGAGGTCAGCGAAAGTCTTATCGCCGAGGCTCTGCATCCGTACCCAGCGGGCCTAGTGATCGCCACCAAAGGCGGATTCACGCGCCAGGGACCCAACCAGTGGACCGTAGTCGGGCGCCCTGAGTATCTGCGCCAGTGCGTCGAGATGAGCTTGCGCCGGCTGAAAGTCGAACGCATCGATCTCTATCAACTTCATCGGATCGACCCACAGGTGCAGGTTGAGGACTCTCTCGGCGAATTGAAGAAAATGCAAAAAGAAGGCAAGATTCGGCACATCGGCCTCTCCGAAGTCTCTGTGAAGGAAATCGAGCGCGCCCAAAAAACGGTCCCCATCGTCAGCGTGCAGAACAAATACAACATCGCGGACCGCACCCACGAGGCCGTCTTGCATTTCTGCGAGAAGCACAACCTCGGCTTCATCCCATGGTTCCCGATGGAACAAGGCAAGCTGAACAGACCGGGCAGCGTCCTGGAGCGCGCCGCAACATCGCACAAGGCCACGACGGCGCAAATCGCGCTGGCCTGGCTCCTGCATCACTCACCGGTTATGTTGCCGATTCCGGGGACGTCTTCCGTCAAGCATCTAGAAGAAAACATGGCAGCCGCGGAGTTGCAGTTAACCGATGCCGAATGGCAGTCCCTGGAAAAGGGAATAGCGAAAGTGGCGTCGGCCTAACTCCCAGCTAGCACCTCACTGCAGTTGGAGTAGGCGTTTAATTTGGGCGTGGTTCCAAAAGGCGCCCGCTTCGGAAAGCGGCCGCTACGACGGCAGTCCACATAAATCGAAACGTTAGAGAAACCACCTAGCGCCGACGGGTCGTCTTTGACTTGCGGGACTTTGACTTGAGGGAAGACTTCTTCGGATTGGCCGCGGCAGCCAGTTCGCGGCGTTTCTTGGCGGCCCAACCAGGCTTGTTCACTTGGCGGCCGCGCGCAATGGCCAGCGCCTCAGCGGGAACGTTGTCGGTAATCGTAGAACCGGCAGCGATGTAGGCGCCATCACCCAGGCGCACTGGCGCGACCAGCGCTGTATCGGTCCCAATAAAAACGCGGTTGCCAATCGTCGTGGGATACTTGTGAAACCCGTCGTAATTGCAGGTGATGGTACCCGCGCCGATATTCGACCTAGCGCCAATCTTCGCGTCGCCCAGGTAGGTCAAGTGCCCCGCCTTGGTGCCTTCGCCCATGGTGGTTCTCTTTAGCTCGACGAAATTGCCGATGTGTACGCCTGCTTTCAGGTGATTATCCGGGCGAAGTCGCGCGAACGGACCGACCGTGACGTGTTCGTCGAGGCGGCTGTTCGCGATCACGCAGTGCGGCTCGACGGTCACATCATCACCCAGCACAGCGTCGGTTAAGACACTCCCAGTGCGGATCAGACAACGCGCGCCAATTTTCGTCTTGCCGAGCAGATGGACGGCAGGCTCGATGACGGTGTCCTCTCCCGCGGTCACCTCAGGATCGATCAAAACAGTTTCCGGCAGCTGGATCGAAACGCCGGCAGTCATCAATGCATTGCGCTTCCACTCGCGGAAGATCCGATCAACTTCCGCGAGATCCGCGCGGGTGTTGCAGCCAAGAACCTCGCGAGGATCGGTAGCGACCTGCGCCAGGACGGTTTCCCCCTTGCCTGCCAGGATCGCGATGGCATCGGTCAGATAAACCTCGCGGTGCTTGTTGTTGGGTTTCACTTCGGCGAGCGCGGGCCAGAGTTTTTCGAGTGTGAAGCAATAGATGCTGGAGTTAATTTCGTTGATGTCGCGCTGCTCGTCGGTAAGTTGCGATTCTTCTACAATGGCGCCGACTTGAGTTTCGGATTTGCGTACCACGCGCCCGTAGCCGCTCGGATCGCTGACCACGGCGGTGAGAATCGTTGCGGCAGCGTTTCCGGCCCGGTGCGCGTTGACCAACGCGCGCAACGTCTCGGTGCGGACCAGAGGAGCATCGCCTGGCATCACCACGACAACTTTGGCATGGCCTAGCGCGCGACGGGCGACCTGCATGGCGTGGCCGGTTCCGTGTTGCGGTTGTTGCAGGACGGTAGTCGCGCCGCTGGGTTCTACCACGGCCATGACTTGTTCGGCTTGGTGGCCCACAACGACGACGGTTTTCTTCGCGCCCAACGGGGCGCACGCCCGAAGCACTTGCTCAACCAGGGCGCGGCCACCCGCGCGGTGCAGTACTTTCGCAAGGCTGGATTTCAGCCGCGTGCCTTTTCCGGCGGCAAGGATAACGATTGCAAGGTCTTTGGGAGCCATGGTGTCAGTTCATTTTGCGGGAGCAGGGAGGCTTTCGCAAAGTAGTGATTTGTAAACGCGAGTCGAAAGGCTCAATCGGCGGCGGGAGCGGGGGCCATGAGGGACAAGACCGCTTCGTGGGTGGAATGCGAAGCTTCATCGGTAGCTATCGTCCAGAGCGAGGGATCCGCGAGCAGGCGGCTCACCAGCTGGGTATGCAGGGCATGGCCAGCTTTGTGAGCTTCGACTCGGGCGAGGAGCGGCAGGCCTGCCAAGGCTAGATCTCCGATCAGGTCGAGCGCCTTGTGGCGGCCGAATTCGTCGGGGAAGCGCAACGGCCCGTTCATCACGCCGTCGTTGGTCAGGACAATGGCATTTTCCAGCGAACCGCCGCGAATCAGGCCCATGGAGCGGAGCGGCTCGATGTCACGCTCGAAGCAAAAGGTTCGCGCGCGGGCCAGGAGATGGCGAAAAGTGTCGGGATTGACGGCCATCTCGACTTCCTGCTGGCCGACCAGCGGGTGCGGGAAATCGACGTAGCAGCGCACGTGGAATTCGTCGGCGGGATAGATGCCGATTCGACGGTCGCCTTCGATGACTTCGAGCGGCTGCAAGACCTTCAGGTAGCGTCGTTTGCGGCGCAGCTTGCGGACACCGGAATGCTCAAGCATCTGCATAAAGGGCTCGGCAGAGCCGTCCAGGATGGGAATCTCGATCGAGTCGATGTCGACGAAGATGTTGTCGATCCCGCAGGAGTAAATTGCCGCAAGGAGATGCTCGGTGGTCGACAGTAACACTCCCTGCTTCATCAGGCTGGTGGCGTAACTGACGCGCGCGACGTTGTGACCTTGTGCTTCAATCGGGAAATTGTCGAGGTCAATGCGGCGAAAAACAATCCCGGTGTCCGCGGGAGCAGGTATCAGGCGGATGTGACCATGGACGCCGGTGTGCAGCCCCACACCCTCAGCAGACGATGAGCGGAGAATGGTCGTCTGAAACATGAAGGGAATATGATAGCACTTTGTTGTCCAGAAATTCTATTGCTTGTTCCATAGTATCAATAACTTATGGACAGAAACGGGCCACCGGCGGAATTTGATGTGGTAAACGTACAACAATTAACTCATTTGTCGTGTCTTTCAAGCCGTCCGCGGCCTTGCTCCTCGTCGTACTTGGTTCCGTTTCCCAACGATAGCAGTTCCCTTGTTTTCGGATATTCGACGGCGAAACCAAGTGGCAGGCTTCCTTTCGCTTTCCTGGCGCGTCCCATAGCTTTGCGATGCTATACTAGAAACTGAATTTTGTGTTCAGGTGGGGAAATGAATCGAAAAGCGCGCTTCGGCATCA
>Ga0210383_10000222_pt1 | contig 55867 bp, 52 predicted proteins | sample IncBWC14OmetaG_FD_160072 | JGI IMG/M metagenome (GOLD analysis project Ga0210383, IMG submission 160072) | Forest soil microbial communities from Barre Woods Harvard Forest LTER site, Petersham, Massachusetts, United States - Inc-BW-C-14-O ...
GCTATCTGCAGGGAAAATTCGGCGTGCGCAGCGAACTCGACATGACGATCGAGAACGGGCGCGCGCTCGTCAGCGGCGAGCCGCGTCAGCGCGAGATCGTCGCCATCTTGAAGAGGCCACTCCATTAAATGTGAAACCCCTCCGTGGGTTTCACGCTTCCCTGGGCAGGGGTGACTCCTGCACCCAGTGAAAAGGGCGCTTCCAAAGACGAACGGGGCGTGTAAAAACTCGCGAGCATGATTCGCGCTGTCATATTCGATCTCGATGGGACGCTGGTCGAAACCGAGCCGTTGCACTTCGCCGCATTCAACGAAGTTTTGCGTCCTGACGGAATCGAGATTGGCTTCGACAACTACGCGACGCGCCTGATTGGACTCAACGATCGCGATTGTTTCTCGACGGTGCTGCGGGAGAATCGCAAGGATGCGACCGAGCGCCACGTTGCTCAACTGATTGCGAACAAGACCGCCGTCTACCAGGCGATCATCGCCAAGCTGGACGTGCTCTACCCGGGCGCCGAGAAGTTCGTGCGCGATTGTGCGCAACGATTTCCGCTGATGATCGCGACCGGCACACTGCGCGCCGAGGCCGAAGCGATTCTTCGACACGCGGGACTGCGCGAACTGTTTCTCGATATTATCGCGGCGGACGACGTCGAGCGCGGCAAGCCCGAGCCCGACGGTTTTATCGCGGCCCTCGGGCGCATCGGATATTTGCTGCGACAGCGCGATCCGGTGCTGGCTGACGAATGCCTGGTGGTCGAAGACACGCCGGCTGGGATCGAGGCGGCGCGTCGCGCGGGCATGAAGGTGCTGGCGCTATGCCACATGGCGCCTGCGAGCGATCTCGCGGCGGCTGATGTCGTGCGCGCATCGATTTCGAATCTTGATCTCGACGACGTACTCCACGCACTTAGAGGACGATGATGGCGGCGAAGCTTTACCAGTTTCTCGGCAGTCCGTTCTGCGCCAAGGTGCGGAAGCTGCTCGCGTTCAAGGGCGTCGAGTTCGAGGTGGTCGAGGTCGACTACCTGGAGCGCAAAGAGCTTCTGCTTGCGTCGGGACAGTTAACGGTGCCGGCGGTCACGTTCGAAAACGGCGAGACGATCGTCGATTCGGCGCGGATCGCGCTGCGTCTCGAGGAACTTCATCCAGAGCCGACGATTTTTCCCGCCGGCTGGCGCGGGATGCATGTCGCGCTCGCCGACTATATCGACAACCATCTCGAGGAGAAGGTATATCCGGTCGCGTTAGCCGACGAACTCGCTTACTACAGCAAGCAGGGTGCAGATCGCGGCGCGCTGTGGCGCTTTATTCGCGAGCGCAAGTTTGGCAAGGGCTTCGTCGATCGGACTATCGAAGATCATTCGGCCAACTGGGATCGCTTTTGCGGTGCGCTCGCGCCGTTCGAGGAGCAACTCGGTAACGGGCCGTTTCTGACTGGCAGGATTGGGCTGGCGGACTTCGCACTCTACGGGCAGTTGTACTACCTGGCGTTCAGCGGGGAGTTGAAGATTCCTGCCGAGATGAAGAATTTGCGCGCGTTTTTTAGGCGCGTCGATCGGATTAGTTCGATCGTCGAGGAAACGGCCGGTTGAACGGCCGAGCTAGACGAGTTCGGCGATGGCGGTCGTCAGGAAATGGCTGAAGAGCGCGCCGGTCGAGTCCAGCGCTACATCATATAGCGATGCCGTGCGGCCGGGCACGAAGATCTGATGGCCTTCGTCGGTGAGCGCGTATACCACGCAAAGCATCAGCGCGAGATACGGCCGGTCTGCCATCGGACCTCGCACCAGCAACCAGAAAAGGATTCCGTACTCGGTGAAATGCGCGGCCTTGCGCACCAGCATGTGGCAAAGGTCGACCGAGGCGGCTGTGATGCCTGGAATCATCCAGCGGAGGAGCGGGTCGATGACCTTGCTCGTGTTGGCGGCGGAGAATGCCGAGGTCGAGAGTGTGAAAATTAGAGCGCCCCACAGGATCACCGGAATCCATTCGCTTACGGGAGGAAGCTCAGGCGCGCCAGAGGACAGGGCTTTAGCAGAGGGCATCTAGCTGACCGCCACTTTTCGCGGGCAGGAGTTTTCGTCGGGGTGCTTTTTCATGAAGGTCGGAAACATGCCAGACTTATCAGTCTCGGCTATGCGTTGCCAGCAGGACCGAACCGCGCAATACATCAGGAGGGCTGCATCATGGACAACCTGCTCACGATCCAAAAAGCCCAGCCGGCGCCGCCGTGCACCGTCGTAATTTTTGGCGCTTCGGGCGATCTCGCGAAGCGCAAACTGATTCCGTCGCTATACAATCTCGTTGCGTGCGGCGAGGGCATGATGCCGACGAAAAGCGCGGTGTTGGGATTTGCGCGGCGCGAAATGTCACTCGACGATTTTCGCAAAAGCGCGCACGACTGGACCAGCCGGTTCTCGCGCCTGAAAGTCGAAGAGGCCTGCTGGGCGAAGTTCGCCGACAGCCTGGATTACCTGTCCGGGCTCGACCGTCCCGACGGCTTCGTAAAACTTAAAGCTAAACTTGAAGCTATCGAAAAGGCGCGCGGACTGCCGCCGAATCGCGTCTACTACCTGGCGATACCGCCGGAAGCAGTTGTCGAGTCGGTCGAGCGGCTGTCCAAGGCAGGGCTAATCGCGTCGCCGACCGCGCCGAACTTCACGCGCGTCGTCGTGGAAAAGCCAATCGGCCATGACTTGCCGAGCGCGCTCGAGATCAATCGAACGATGGTGAAATTTCTCGACGAGTCGCAGATTTTCCGCATCGACCATTACCTCGGCAAGGAGACCGTGCAGAACCTGTTGACGCTGCGCTTTTCGAACAACATTTTCGAGCGGCTGTGGGGCGCGCGCAACGTCGATCACGTGCAGATCACTGTTGCGGAGGCCGAGGGCGTGGGCAGCCGCGCGATGTACTACGACCATTCGGGCGCTCTGCGCGACATGGTGCAGAATCACATCCTGCAAGTGCTCTCGATGCTGACGATGGAAGCGCCGGTGTCGCTCCATTCGTCGGCGATCCGCGATGCCAAGCTCAACGTGCTGCGCACGCTGCGCCCGATTGCGCCGAACGATGCGCAAGCGAGCACCGTGCGGGCTCGTTACGCGGCGAGCGTCGATGGGGACGGCAAGCCGGTGCCGGGCTACATGGACGAGCAGGGGATCGCGGACAATTCGCGGACCGAGACGTACGTCGCCCTGAAGGCCTATATCGACAACTGGCGATGGTCGGGGGTGCCGTTTTTTATTCGCACCGGCAAGCAGATGCCGCGGCGAGCGAGCTCGATCTACGTCCAGTTTAAGGACGTGCCGCAAATTCTGTTCAATCGCGATTCGAAGGTTCCCGCCAACGGGCTGATGATTCGGATTCAACCCGACGAAGGTTTCTCGTTCGACGTGATGACCAAGCGGCCGGGACTCGACCTCGTACTGCAGCCGGTGCGGATGAATCTCAGCTACAACGCGGCGTTCGGCGACGGCGCGTCGCCCGATGGATACGAGCGGCTGCTGCTCGACGTGATGGACGGCGACCATACGTTGTTCATCAGCGCGCAGTTCGTCGAGAAGTCGTGGGAGTTTGTGCAGGGAATATTGGACTCGTGGAAAGACCCGGCGCGCGTGCCGCTGGTCGAGTATCCCGCGGGAAGCTGGGGACCGAAGGAGGCCGACCAGTTGATTCGCTCGGCGGGAAGAGTATGGCATGAGCCCTAGAGGTTAAATTCATGGCGACGAGTACTTGCTGCAACGTTGAAATTTTCGAGACTCCGATCGCGTGTCGGCTCGATGCGATCCCGGAGTCGGATCGTGCGCGGTACAACGAGCTGCGGCGAATGCTGGCTTCAGCAGCGGTCGGCAAGCGCGAGGTGCCCACTGGAATCGAGGTGCAAATCTCGACGGAGCGCATGGCGCTCGAGCGGCTCGCCGAATGGATCTCCTTCGAGCGCAAGTGCTGCCCATTCCTGGATTTCAGAATCGACGTCGCGCCCGAGTCGGGGCCTGTGTGGGTTAGCCTGACGGGCCGCGCCGGCGTGAAGGAATTCCTGCTGCACGCCTTTACGCGGTAAGCTCTCATCGCAAGAAGATCAGCTCTTAATACTGGGTGCAGGGGTCACCTCTGCCTGTGGCATACCTGACGGACCTCGGCTAACATCTCTCGCCGCTGCTGCGGCTGCGAAATCACAATTTCAACGAGGATCGGAGAGCACTTGGCCGAGAACAACAAGGTCGTAATTATCGGCGCGAACGGCACGATGGGCGCGGGCGCGGGATGCGTTTTCGCCGGCGCCGGATACAACGTCACGATGCTGGCGCGGTCGGCGGGCAAGGCGGCGGAAGGATTGGCGGACGCGCAGAACGACGCGCGCGCGGAGGCGATCGCCGAGCGAATCTCGCTAGGGGCATATGAGGCCGACCTGAGCCGTACGGTTGGCGACGCCGCGATCGTGTTCGAGTCGCTGGCAGAGGACCTGCCACTGAAAAAGCAATTTTTCGAGCTGATCGACAAGAGCAAGCGCCCCGACGCGATCATCGCGACCGGCTCGTCGGGGCTATCGATCGCGGAGATGGCTCGCGGGCGCAGCGAGTCGTTCCGCCGGAACTTTCTCGGCGTGCATCTATTCAATCCGCCGCACGTGATCGTCGGCACCGAAGTGATTCCGGGACCGGATACCGATCCTGCGGTCGTGAAGAATGTCGTCGCGATGCTGACACGGCGGCTCGGGCGCAAGGTGATCGTCACCGAGGATATGCCGGCGTTCGTCGGGAATCGCGTCGGCTTCAAGGTGCTGAACGAGACTGCACAACTGGCGGCGGAGCACGGCGTCGCCTACATCGATTATCTGATCGGACCGCATACGGGGCGCGCGATGGCGCCGCTGGCGACAGTCGATCTCGTGGGATGGGACGTGCACAAGGCGATCGTCGATAACGTTCACGCAAATTGTAAGGACGAGGCGCATGACGCCTTCGCGATGCCGGAATACATGAACACCGCGTTGCGCAACGGATGCCTCGGCGACAAAACGCCGGAGCGCGGCGGCTTCTACCGGCGCGCGGGCAAGGAAGTTTTCGTGCTCGATCCAAAGACGGGCGGTCACGACAAGCTGCAGAAGCCGGCGCCGATCGAGTTCGTTGAGAAGATGAAACAGTTGCATCGAGTGGGCCGCTACGGCGACGCGTTGAAGGTCCTGGTCGAGGCCAAGGGTGCGGACGCCGACCTGTGCCGGCGCGTAGTGCTCGGCTACGTCAGCTACGGGCTGAACCGCGTCGGCGAAGTCGCGGCGAGCGCGGCGGACGTCGACACGATCATGTCGTACGGCTTCAACTGGGCGCCGCCGACGGCGATCGTCGATTTGATCGGCGCGAAGAACACGGTGGCGATGCTGCAAAAGCTCAAGCTGACCGTGCCCAAGACTGTCGAGCAGGCCGCATCGCGCGATGCTAAAATGTTTGCGGGCGGCGTCCTCGAGTATGGCCGGACGTTTGTTGGATGATTATATTCTTTCCTGTATGATTACGTTCGCAATCAATAGGAGCGCGCGATGACGAAACCAGCGCCGGTGTACGTATTGGGCGGAGCGCAAACCGACTTTGCCCGCAATTGGTCCAAGGAAGGAAAGCATTTCGTGGCGATGATGCGCGAGGCGACGTTGGGCGCGCTCGAAGCGACGAAAATTGAGCCGCGCGAAGTCGAAACAGCGCATGTCGGCAATTTCGCGGCCGAGCTCTACGCCAAGCAGGGACACATCGGGGCGTTTTTCGTCGAGATCGATCCAACTTTTTCGGGATTGCCGACGAGCCGGCATGAGGCGGCGTGCGCGTCGGGCTCAATCGCGCTGATCGCGGCGTCGGCGGAGATCGAAGCTGCGCGCTACGACCTGGCATGCGTGGTCGGCGTCGAGCAGATGAAGACTGTCGATTCGACCACCGGCGGCGACTACCTCGGCACCGCGGCGTGGTACGAGCGCGAGGCCAAGGGAATCGAGTTTCCGTTTCCGAAACTGTTCGGGCGGCTGGGCGACGAGTACGACAAGCGCTACGGCCTGAAGGACGAGCATCTCGCACACATCTCGGCGGTGAACTATTCCAACGCCAAGCGCAACCCGAACGCGCAGACCCGCAACTGGTTCATGAGCGAGAGTCACGCGCAACACGAGAGCAAGTTCAATCAAGTCATCGGCGGACGAATCAAAGTCAGCGATTGCTCGCAGGTGACCGACGGCTCAGTCGCGATTTTTCTCGCGTCGGAAAAATTTGCGACTGCGTGGGCCAAGCGCAACGGTAAACAGCTCGCCGATATTCCGCGCATCCTCGGATGGGGCCATCATACGGCGCCGCTCGAATTCGACACGAAGGTCGCCGAGAGTCGCGACAACGCTTACGTGCTGCCGCATACGCGTCAGGCGATCGTCGATGCATTCAAGCGCGCGGGTCTCGGCTCAGTGGCGGAGCTTTCGGGAATCGAGACGCACGACTGCTTCACGACGTCGGAGTACATGGCGATCGATCATTTCGGCATCACCAAGCCGGGTGAGTCGTGGAAGGCGGTCGAGGAAGGGGTGATCGAACTCGGCGGAAAGTTGCCGATCAACCCGAGCGGCGGCCTGATTGGCGCGGGGCATCCGGTGGGCGCGACGGGCGTGCGGCAGATGCTCGATTGCCATCGTCAGATCACGCACAGCGCGGGCGACTACCAAGTCGAGAACGCAAAGAAGTTCGCGATGCTGAACATCGGCGGCAGCGGCACTACGAGCTGCGTGTTCATCGTCGGCAAGTAAGCGCGCGATTCTGAGTCTATGAAGCGGCGGTCCTCGAAGGATCGCCGCTTTTCTTTTGGATTCCTGATTGGCTCGTGCGCGGCGGCGCGGCACAATCTGCGGGTGTCCAAGAAAACTCCGTTCATCCTCGTCGATGTCTTCACCTCCAAGCCGTTCGGTGGTAATCAGCTTGCCGTCTTCACTGACGGCGCCGCGCTCAGCGCGAGCGAGATGCAGGAGCTCGCGCATGAGATGAACTTCAGCGAATCGACGTTCGTGATGCCTCCCGATTCTTCGGGCGCACGGCGCGTGAGGATATTTACTCCGACGCATGAGATGCCGATGGCCGGGCATCCTACAGTCGGCACGACCTGGGTGCTCGCGAGTCGCGGCGAGATCGCGTTGGAATCCGCGAGCGTCGACGCGACGTTGCAACTCGGTATCGGCCCAGTGAAGGTTACAGTCGAAAGCACTGGCGGCAAGCCCGACTTTGTCTGGATGGCGCATCGCGATGCGGAGTTCGGCGCGAAGCGTGACGATCGCGGGCGCGTCGCCGAGGCATTGGGAATCACTGCGGAAGACATACGCGACGACCTGCCGATTCAGAGCGTCTCGACCGGCTTCCCGTTCCTCTTCATCCCGATTCGGAATCTCGACGCGCTCGCTAAATGCGCTGTCAATGCGCCAGCGCTCGCAGCGCTGTTCAAACCGGGTGAACCAATCCTTCCGGTGTATATGTTCGTCGCGAACACGGCGGACGAGTTCACGCCGCGATCGCGGATGTTCGGGCCAAATGACGGAGTTCCCGAGGACCCGGCGACCGGAGGAGCATCAGCTCCATTCGGCGCGTACGCCGCGACGTATGGATTGATCAAGCCCGCGCCGAAGACTTCGTTCACGATCCAGCAAGGTGTCGAGATGGGGCGGCCGAGCGAGATTCGCGTCGAGGTCGCGCGCAAGGACCGCGGCGCGTTCGCGATCCGAATCGGCGGGCGATGCGCGATCGTCGGCGAAGGCGCGATGTTTCTCTGACGCTCGAGCGGCGTTATGGTTGAATGCATGGACGAACGCCACATCCCGGCTGTCGGCGAAAAAGCTCCCGAGTTTGCGCTGGTGGACTCGATGGGCGTCGTGCGCGGCCTCGAAGACTTGATCGCAGGCGGAATGTGCGTCGTCGTTTTTTACCGCGGACATTGGTGACCGTTCTGCCTTCGCCAGTTGGCGGATTACTCGGAGCAACTGGAAGATTTCCGCGCGGCCGGCGCAGAGTTGGTTGCGATCTCCGTCGATGACACCACTCGCGCAGAGCCAGTGCGCCAGGAACTCGGCATCAAATTTCCGCTGCTGTGCGATACGAGTCGCGAAGTCGTCAAGAAATACGGGCTACTCAACAGCGGAGAAAAAGGCGGCATCGCGTTTCCCGCATCGTTTGTGATCGATCGCGGGCGCGTCGTGCGTTTCCGCGCGCTGGAAGAAGTGGTGTCGCGCGTCAGCGTCGATCAATTGCTCGACCTGGTGCACGAGGTCGGGCGCGGCGCCGAACCGCAAACCAAACCGCGCAGGCGCGGCGTCTTTCCCGGACTAATGTTCATCCAGGCGACGATGAACGCGCTGCGGCGCGGTGTTCGTTCGCCGAACAAATAAAATCAACTTCACATCGCAGCGCGACGAGCCTATGATTCCGCGGGCGAGGTCAGCATGAATCGTCGATACCTTGTCACCCTCTCGTTGATCGTTGCCGCAGCCCTCGGTGCATGCGCTGGGGGAGGTGTCACCGAGACGCCGCCCGTCTTCCTGACGAATTCGCAAGGGAACCGCGTCGAGGCGCTCGCGATGACTACGGCGCGCGCCGACGCTGCTGCGATTCGGCTGCGCGACGGGCGTGTGCTGATTTGCGGCGGTACGGCGACCGGAGAAATCGGCGGCGTGCTCTCGAGCGCCGAACTATACGATCCGGTCGCGCGCACGTTCACGCCTACCGGATCGATGACGGCGCCGCGCACCGGGCAGACGATCACGATGCTGCACGACGGACGCGTTCTGCTGACGGGCGGAGACAAGAACGCCGGCTATCGATCGCAACTCGCCAGCGCAGAAATTTACGATCCATCGACCGGCACATTCAGCGCGACCGGATCGATGTCGACGCCGCGCGAGGGACATACCGCGACGATGCTGCGCGATGGGACCGTGCTGGTCGTCGGCGGCAGTCCCAACGGTATCCAGACGACGGGCAGCGCCGAGATTTACGATCCGGTGAGCGGCACCTTCAGCCCGACGGCGCATCTGCATCAGCCGCGCGTCGCGCACGTCGCGGCGCTGCTCGGTACGGGCCAAGTCTTGATCGCGGGTGGCGGCCGCGGCGGCATGCCGGGCGGCTATATCTCTTATGACACCGCGGAAATCTACAACCCGGCCTCGGGCAGCTTCAGAGTCGTGCGCGCGCACATGATCAGCGATCGCGTCGGCGCGGCCGCGGTCAAACTGACCGACGGGCGCGTGCTGATTGTCGGCGGCAAGAGCGGTCGAGTAATCGTCGGCATGCGCACGCTGGCTTCGATGGCGCCGCTCAGGAGCGCCGAGGTTTACGATCCCGAGTCGGGCAACTTCATTAGGACCGGTGATATGAGCACGCCGCATTACCTGCCGACCGCGACGCTGCTCGACGACGGCAAAGTGCTCGTCGTCGGCGGATGGCTCATCCAGGGTCCGGTGGTGGTCGGGATGCGTGACGCCGAGATCTTTCTGCCGGAGACCAATGTTTTTTCGCACGTCGGCCGCACTAACGTCGCGCGCCTGACGAATACCGCCACGCTGCTGAACGACGGCGAGGTGTTGATCGCGGGTGGAGTCGCAGACAAGGCGCTGATAACAGCTGCGGTCGAATTCTACTCGCCAAAACAGCATCGATTTCTGATGCTGCCGGAGACTGCGCCGGGCGCGACCGAATGAACGACTCGACAACGCAGTCGCTGCCCTCGTTTACGCTGCCTGATACGCGCGGGACTGCGCGAGCGTTTCCGTCGGCAAAGGCCGCTCTGCTCTGCTTCGTCAAAGAAGATTGCCCGACGTGCGGTATGACGATGCCGCTGATCGAAACGGCGCATCGCGCGTTCGGCGGGTCGGTCGATGTAGTGGCTATTGGCCAGGACGCCGATGGCAATACGAAACTCGTCGAGCGATACGCGCTCACAGTTCCGATGCTGGATGACTCGGCGCTCAAGGTTTCGTTTGAGTACGAGCTCGATACTGTGCCGACGATCATCCTCGCTGATCCGCGCGGCCATGAGCAGCGGCGCTTCATCGGGTTCGGACGTGACGATTGGCGCGAGATGTTTGTGGAGTTGTCGCGATTGTCGGTCAAGACGTCGCCTGCCGTCGATTGGAATTCATATCCGGAGTCGCGGCCCGGATGCGGCTCCAAGTCGGTCGAGCCGGGAATCGCGGAACGGCTCGAAGCGAACGCGCGCGGTGACAAGCTTACGGCGCGCCGAATCGAGTTGGGTGACGCGGAGGACGTTTTCGAATTCATGTTCGAGCGTGGTCTTACCGACGGATTGCCGGTGGTGCCGCCGACGCCCGAGCGCGTGATGTGGATGCTGACGGGGACGCGGCGCGATCCGCGCGACATCGTTGCGACCGTGCCGCCGAACCTGGCGCCGGTGACGGTCGAGAAAGTCGCGGTCAACGCCGTGATGGCGGGATGCAAGCCCGAGTATCTGCCGGTCGTGATCGCCGCGCTTGAAGCGGTGTGCACCGACGAGTTCAACATTCACGGCATCATGTCGACGACGTGGGGCGCGACTCCGGTGATCGTGGTGAACGGCCCGATTCGGCATCGACTCGAGATGAACATGGGCATGATGGCGCTCGGCTACGGCACTCGATCCAACGCGACGATCGGGCGCGCGCTGAAGCTGGTGTTGCGCAACGTCGGCGGCGCGCGGCCGGGCGATATCGAGCGATCGACGCTCGGCGCAATCGGCAAATTCACGACCTGCTTCGCCGAATGGGAGGAGCGCAGTCCGTGGGAGCCGCTGCACGTCGAACGCGGGTTCAAGAAAGAGGACAACGTCGTGACGGTGTTCGGGCTCGAGGCGGGTTCGCGGCAGATTGCCGATCAGACGTCGCGTACAGCGCGCGCGCTCGCGGGCAGCCTCGGCATGGGGCTGGAAGCATGCTGGCATCCGAAGCAGCACAACGCCGGCGAGGTATTGCTGGTGGTCTCGCCGGAGCATACTGACACGCTCGCGCGCGAGAAATGGAGCAAGGCGGATGTGCGCGCGCGAATTCAGGAAGTGACCTCGCGGCCGACGCGCGAGCTGCTTCGCGACGACGATAGCGGCGAGGGAATTCCACTGAGCGCGCTCGGCACGCCGACCGAAGAGCAGTTGGCGAAGAAGATTGCGAAGTTTCGCAAGCCGGAGGATATCAATATCATCGTGGCTGGCGGCAGCGCGGGGAAATTTTCCGCGGTGTTCGCAGGATGGGTCTCGGGTCCGATGGGATCGTCGAGCGTCAGCCGGCGAATCGAGGAGGCTACATGAAACAGGTCATTGTCGATCCGACCGACGAGCGCGTACCGATTCGGCGCACTCTTGCCGCGCGATCCGATACGATTGCCGGGCGCGTGGGCTTGCTCGACATCGCCAAGCCGCGCGGCAATGTACTGATCGATCGGCTCGCCGAACATCTGCAGGACCGCATCCCCGGCATCGAGATCAAGCGCTTTCGCAAACCTACTTTCACCAGGCCGGCGCCCGAAGATCTGCGCCGCCGGATCGCGCAGGAGTGCGACTTCGTTATCGAAGCGCTCGCTGATTGAGGGTCATGCACAACGTGCAGTGTGCACGACTCCGTATGGTTCGAGATCAACAGGAAGCCCGCAGTTGTAATCGCGTCGAACGAGTTCGTCGACGCGGCGCAGAAGCAAGCCGAGGCGTTGGGATTGCCGGAGCTGCGGCGCGTGTTCGTGGCGCATCCGATCCAGGACGCGACCGACGATCAGATGCGCGCGAAGGCCGACGCGATCGTCAACGATGTGATCGCGGCGCTGAAGAAATAGCTGCTACCGGATCAAGGTCGAGGTCGATTCGGCGACGTCGGTGACCATCGGTCCGGTTGCTGTGAAGGTTCCGGCCATCGGATCGTAGAGGTCGCCGAAGCTTGATCTGCCGCCGGCGATGAGCGCGCGACCGGTCTGGAGCACGGTCGCCGTGGCGCCGACGTGAAGGTTGTGCATTGGTCCGGTCGCGGCGAAGGTAGCGTGAGCAGGATCGAAAAGCTCGGCGCTCTGCAGGAAGTCCGTGTCACTGCTCTGGCCGCCTGCAATCAGCACCTTGCCGCTGCCCAGCAAAACCGCTGCTTGCATGGTGCGCGCAGTGGTCATCGCGCCGACCGGCGAAAACGTCGCCGTCTGCGGATTGAAAATTTCTGCGCTGTCGCTCGGTGCGCTCACGTCGCCGCCGCCCGCGACGAGCACGCTGCCCGCGAGGGTCCCTGAGACAATGCTCGGCGAAAGAAACGTGGCGCTGTGATTCTCGCGCGGCGTGCTCATCCTGCCCGTCGGCGTGAACTGGCCGGTGGCCGGGTCGTAGAGTTCTGCCGTGGCGACATCGCCGCCGCTTTCATCGCTGGTGCCCCCTGCGATCAGCACGTTCCCCGCCAACGGACCGCTGGATATCAGAGTCGCCGAGTGGCGGGCGCGCGTCGACTTCATCGCGCCGGTCGCAGTGAACTTGCCGGTGGCAGGATCGAACAGTTCCGCGCTCCGCAGCGTCGTGCCGAGCGAGCCTGGCGCCGTGGTGCCGCCGGCGATCAGCACTTTGCCGTCGAGCGGGCAACTGCATCCCGAAATCAACGTCGCCGTATGCTCGGCGCGCGCGGTGTCCATCTTTGAGGCGAGTGCCGAGAATTTTCCACTGACAGGATCATACAATTCAGCCGATGACAGCGCGCGACCCGACGCGCCCTCGCCCCCGGCGACCAGAATCGTATCGCCCGGCAATACTGTCGCCGTATGATCCGCGCGCGCATCCTTCATCGGCGACGCGGCGGCGAAAGCGTTGGTCGATGGATTGAAGAGTTCGGCGCTCGCGAGCGCGAACTGCTGGTTGCCCTGCCCGCCAGCCAGCAGCACGAAACCCGGATGCGGCGCGACATTGGGTTGTCCCGCTGGCGCAGCACCGCCTCCCGAGTTCGACGCGGCCGCGGGATTGATTCCACTGCCTGATGAAGACGGCGAAGCCGGCAACGATCCTCCCGTCGGTGCAGTCAGCGGCGCCGAAATGCCGCCAACTGCGCTCATCGCAATCGGACCGGGCGCCTGTGCGTTGCCGTTGCTGACGGGAGCGGCGCTGCCTTGATCGTTCCACGCTCCGCCCGGCGGCGCTTCGGTGTTCTCGCGCGGCAAATCCGGCACCATTACGACGACGTCCGTATCATCTGCCTTCGTTTTACGTGAAGGCGGTGCGAATCCAATCTGTTTCGGCAGGGTACTCGCGCCGGTAGAGGCACGACGCACATCGATCGAGACAATGGACTTTCCCGAGTGCGATGTAGACGCATCTTTCTCGGAACGCATCGGCTCCGGCGCCATCGAACCGAAATGACGACGGGCGACCTGCCCATTATCAAGCGCGATCATTACGGCGACGGCACTCGCGGCGATCACCCCGCCCAGAAGCACGGCTTCTCGCATCAGTGGTCGATCTCTCAACCCAGCCATCGCAGCAAAACTCCTCGCGAGCGATCTCTCTTCAGGAATGGTCGGATCTTAGTACGAATGTCCTTCATGCGAAAGTCGCGGTCCTGTTCGCGCGCCGACCGTCGATGACGACCATCGACCCAACGTGGCGATAACCGCTTACCGACGGGTTTATTTGGGCCCGCGCGCGTGATGAAATCTCTCACGGGTACGAAACTCGTTGCGGGAATCACCAACGTGGAATCGGAAAATATTCGACGGTATGCGGAGCCTGAATCGCGGGAGCCTTCGCTGAAGGCGCCGACGCCGACTCTCGACCCACCGCCGGCTCGCATCCTGGTCAAGGAAGTCAACTGGCTCGGCGACGTCGTGATGAGCCTGCCGGCACTGCGAGCGATCCGGCGCACATGGCCGTGCGCGCATCTCGCTGTGCTCGTCAAGAAGGAGTTGGCGAGCTTCTTCGATGGCGCTCGATGGCTCGACGAAGTGATTCCATACTCGGTCGGGCGCGGTCTTTCGGGCTTCTTCGATCGGCGCAGGATTGTCGGCGAAATTCGCTCGCGGCGATTCGACCTGGGAGTCTTGTTCCCCAACAGTTTCGAATCCGCTCTGTGGATCACGATGGCGGGAGTGCGGCGTCGCGCTGGATTCATCGCCGATGCGCGCGGTGCGATGCTGACGATGAAGGCGACGCCGCCGCCCGAAGCGATGACCGGGCATCAATCGAACTATTGGCTCGCGATGGTGCGGGCGACGGGCGTCGCCGACGGGCGCGCCGATGACTTCGCGATTGACGTGCACGGACCTCATCGCGAGCGCATGCGCGAGTGGCTCGCCGCGAATCGCAAACGGCCGGGGCGGCCAATTTTTGCGATCGCGCCAGCGGCCGCATACGGACCCGCCAAGGAGTGGCCGGCGGACCGCTACGGTGCGCTGATCGACCTGCTCGCGCGCCGCGACGACGCAGAGGTCGTGCTGGTAGGCGCGCCGTCTGAGCGCGCGAAGTGCGAGGAAGTCGCCGCTGCGAGCAAGGCTGGCGCGATGATCGCTGCCGGCCATACCAACATCGGCGAGTTGATCGCGCTGTTGTCGCTGTGCGACGGGTTCATCGGGAACGATTCGGGATGCATGCATCTGGCGGGCGCGCTCGGAATCCCGACCGTCGCGATTTTCGGCTCGACCAACCCGAGTCGCACCGGACCGATGGGCCCGAAGACCCGCGTGATTTACCGCAAGCTCGAATGCAGCCCGTGCCTCGCGCGCACCTGCCGTTTCGGCCACTACAACTGCCTGACGCAAATCGAACCGGCGGAACTCGTCGACGCGATCGTCGCGATGCGCGCGCGGCGCTGACTCGGAATACTGAAGAAGAAAATTTCACGGCCGACAACCAGGACATATAGATGAAGCTCAAGGAACTCGCATCGAAGCTGGGACTCGAAATTCGCGGTGACGGTGGCGTGGAGATTTTCGCGCCGGCGCCAATCGAAGCCGCCGGTCCCGGCATGATCGTGTTTGTCGCGAGCGCAAAGTATGTGCCTGCGCTGCAATCCAATGTGTCGGCCGCTATCACTACGGCGGAGCTGGCGGCGGGCGCGAAGTGCGCGACGCTGATCAGCGCGAATCCTTACGCAGACTTCGCGCGTGTACTAGAAATCTTCTTCCCGCCGTACCGGCCCTCGCCGGGAATTGATCCGCGCGCGTCGATCGCGCCCGACGCGACGATTGGCGCGAACGCGTCGATTGGCGCGTCAGCGGTGATCGGCGCGGGCGTTTCGATTGGGCGCGACGCGGTCATTCATCCCAACGTCACCATATATCCCAACGTGCGCATTGGCGATCGCTTTACGGCGCATAGCGGCGTGTCGATTCGCGAAGGATCCGTGATCGGAAATCGCGTGACGCTTTTGAACGGCGCAGTCATCGGCGCCGACGGCTTCGGCTTCGTCGAGGAAAAAAGCGACTTGATCAAAATTCCGCAGGTCGGGATCGTTATACTGGAGGACGACGTGGAGATTGGCGCGAACTCAACCGTCGACCGCGCGATGATGGGCGCGACCGTGCTCCATCGCGGCGTGAAACTCGACGACCAGGTCCACATCGGGCACAACTGCGAAATCGGCGAGTACTCGCGATTCTCCGGGCACACCGGAATTTCGGGCTCGACGCGAATCGGGAAGTGGTGCCTGTTCGGCGGACAGGTCGGGTGCGCCGACCACGTGACGATCGGCGACCGCGTGATGGTCGTGGCGAAAGCCGGAATCCACAACGACCTCAAGGACGACGCGATCGTCTCCGGCATCCCGGCGGTCGACGTGCGCAAATTCCGCCGATACGCAGTCGTCCTGACGCGGCTGCCGGAAATAATCCGGCGCGTGCGTGCGTTGGAGGGTCGCGTCGGCATCAACAACAGCGAGGCGTAGTTTCAACGTTGGCGGCGGTGAAATGCGTAACGTTCGGCAATCGGTTGTAACGCTCGCGTTAGCGTTGGCGGCGGCGTCCTGCTGTTCGGGATGCCTCGCGATGATGATTCCGGGAATGGCGTACTCGGGTTACAAGTACGAGCATGACAAGAAGCAGCCCGCGGCCAGCGCGTCGCCCGCGTCGACAACGCAGAGCAGCAAGTCGACCGCCTCGCAGCAGCAAAAGATTCCTAACAGCGAAATCGAATAGCGGATTCGGGCACGGCGTGTGGCCGAGCTGACGTTCACGCTTCGTCCGCGGCCGCCGTTTCGGCTCGACCTGACGGCGTGGGCGCTTCGCCGGCGCGCGCACAACATCGTCGATCGATTCGACGACGGCACATGGCGTCGAGTGCTGGTCCTCGGCAAGTCGCCAGTGGCAATCGCAGTCACGCAGACACGGCGCGGCACGCGTCCCGAAATCGAAGTGAGGTTTGCGGCAGCGCGTCCGCAAGCGCTGAAGGATCAAGTCGCCGGAATCGTAACAACGATGCTCGGGCTCGATCGCGATCTCGCGGGCTTCTATCTGCTCGCGCGCGGCGATGCGCGACTGAAGGAGCTGGCGGATCGATTGCGCGGCATGAAGCCGGTGCGCTACCCCACGGTCTTCGAAGCGTTCACCAACGCTGTCGCATGCCAGCTCGTGTCGGTGACCGCGGGAATGCATGTGATGAACCGGATGACGGAGGCGTACGGCGTGCGCTGCGATGCGTCGGCCATGCGATCATTCCCGCCTGCGGCTGCAATCGCGTGCTCCAATCCCGACAAATTGCGCGCGCTCGGGCTCAGCCGGCAGAAGGGGGAATATCTGATCGGTCTCGCGCAGTTAGCGATCGATCCCGAGGATCGCGACTTCGCATCGATCGAGGCGCTCACCGACGCCGACGAGATCGCGCGCCTTTCGAAGATTCGCGGCGTCGGCCGCTGGACCGCCGAGTACGTGATGCTGCGCGGCTTCGGCCGCGTCAACATTTTCCCCGGCGATGACGTCGGCGGCCGCAAAAAGCTATTCGAGTGGTTCGGCGCGAGTGGCGCTCCGACTTACGACGGTGTGGCCGCGATGCTCGAGCGGTGGCGTCCCTACGCCGGACTCATCTATCTTCATCTGGTTCTGAACGCGGTCGTGGACGCTGGTTTGCTCGCGGCTGAAGTCTGACGGGAGGTTTGCGGTGCTCGCGTACGTTCTGATTGCGATCGGCAGCGCGCTTGGCGGGATGAGCCGGTATTTTGTTTCAGGCGTCGTCACGACTCTGACCGGCGGCACGTTCCCGTACGGCACGATGCTCGTCAACATCACCGGATGTTTGGTGATCGGATTTTTCGCGACGCTTACCGGCCCCGACGGGCGACTGCTGGTCGGCACGCCGGTGCGTCAGTTCGTGATGATCGGAATTTGCGGCGGCTACACTACTTTCTCGAGTTTCTCGCTCGAGACGCTTTACCTGATGCAGGCGGGCGAGTGGATACCGGCTGCGATGAACGCCGTCGGTTCGGTTATCCTGTGCCTCGTGTCAGTATCGATCGGGTACGTCGCCGCGGCGGCGCTCAACCGGGGAGTGTAGCGATGCAAATCCCACGCGATGCGGTGTTGCTGAGAATTTTTATCGGCGAGAGCGAGCGCTCCGATCACAAGCCTCTCTACGAAGCGATCGTGCTCAAGGCGCGCGAGCTGCAACTCGGCGGCGCGACAGTGCTGCGCGGCCCGATGGGCTTCGGCCGCTCGAGCCATCTCCATTCGGCCAAGATTCTGCGGCTGTCGGAGGACCTGCCGATGATTATCGAGATCGTCGACAGCCAGGCAAAGATCGACGCGTTCATCCCGGTGCTCGACAAGATGATGGGCTCAGGTTTGATCACGGTCGAGAAAGTGCAAGTGCTGCAATACGGCGACGGCAAATCGAAAAATTGATCGAGGAGCAAAGCATGGAAAAGAAATATATCAATCCAAATACGTTGATGACGCCGCGCGGCTTTACGCAGGTTGTGACCGTCGCGGGAGCGTCGAAGCTGGTGTTCATTTCGGGCCAGGTCGCAGTTGATAAGGAAGGCAAGCTGGTCGGGCCGGGCGATCTGAAAGCGCAGATTCGCCAGGCGGCGAGCAATCTGAAAGCCGCGCTGACCGCTGCAGGAGCCACCGCGGCCGACATCGTCAAGACCAATACATACATCGTCAACTACAAGCAGGCCGACTATTCTGCGATGCGCGAGGCGCGCGCCGAGCTGTTTCCCGAAGGCGAGCCGCCGGCCTCGACGATGGTCGGCGTGACATCGCTCGCGATCGAAGGGCTGATGGTCGAGATGGAAGCGATCGCCGCGGTGAAGTGAGAGACGACGCCCTTGATGCGCGTCGCCGAGGACAGTTTTCCGACCGACATCGACCCGACGCTGCCGGGACATCCTGATCCCTACCCGTTGTTGCATCGGCTGCGCGAGGACGACCCGGTTCATTTCAGCACGTTCGTCAACGGCTGGGTGCTGACGCGCTACACCGACGCGATCGCCTACCTGCGAGATCGGCGCTTCAGCCGCGTCGCCTACCTCGATCAGATGCGCGCGAAGTTCGGCGACCAACCGATCCTCGAGTTGCAGGCCGGCGAGCTTGCGTTCAACGACTCGCCGAATCACACGATGCTGAAGGGACTGGCGGCGAAGGCGTTTTCGCCTGGCGCGATCGAAGCGGCGCGTCCGAGCGTCGCGGCGCGCGTCGACGAGTTGCTCGACAGTCTCGCCGGCGCCGGCCACATCGACGTGATCGCCGACTTGGCGTATCCGCTGCCGGCCGATGCGATTTCCGCGATGGTCGGCGTGCCGCGCGACGACTGGAAAATGCTGCGCGGCTTTGTCGACGGCGTGATCCTGTCGCGCGGAATCGTGCGCACGAAGGCGATGATGGCCGAGGGCGATCGATCGGCGCGCCAGTTCATGGACTACCTGCGCGCGTTGGTGAAGCAGCGCCGCGCCCGTCCGCAGTCGGATCTGATGAGCGCGATGCTCGCGGCGGAAGAACGCGGGCGGCGGCTCAGCGACGACGAAGTGGTCACGATGGCGGAGCAACTGTTCACGGCCGGCCATGGCACGACGCGCAACCTGATCGGCAGCGGCGTGCTCGCATTGATTCGGAATCCGGCCGAGTTCGCGAGGCTCCGCGAGAATCCCAAGTTGATCGAAAGCACGATCGAAGAGGCGCTGCGCTACGACAGCCCGACCCAGGCGCCGAATCCGCAGGTCGCGACCGAAGATGTCGAGATTGGCGGACGCAAAATTTCGAAGGGCGAAGTCGTGACCGTACTGATAGGAGCCGCCAATCGCGATCCTGCGAAGTTTCCCGATCCCGACCGTTTCGATATCGCGCGCGCCGACGGCGAACATCTCGCGTTCAGCCACGGAATACATTTCTGCCTCGGCGCGAGCCTCGCGCGGTTGCAAGCGCAAGTTGCAGTCGGCGCGATCGTGCGCCGGATGCCGCGCATCCGCCTGGCGACCGATCATCTCAAGTGGAAGACGATGGGGCGTTTCCGGGGGCTCGAATCGTTGCCGGTCGAGTTCTGAAGCACATCTGCAACAGTCCGAGGCTGGAATTAACCGCGGACTGTCCTCGTGTTATAATTTCTTACAATTTGATTCGTTCGCGCGGTCATAGTAGACAGTAGGGTTCATCGGAACAGTGCCGGTCGTGGGGAACTTGACTTGCACTGGCGGGATGCCCGCAAATGATGGAGGAATTATAAATGGTACAGGCGCAACCGCTGGCAGCATCTCATCGGGGGACGACGGCGATGAACAGCAGCATCGAGGAAACCTATCGCGCGGCGACCGAAAAATCTGCGCAACTCGCCAAGCTCGCCGAGCGCGTGATGCCGGGCGGTGACACGCGCACGACGACCTTCTTCCGGCCTTACCCGCTAACGATCAAGCGCGGCGAGGGACCGTACCTGTGGGACGTTGACGGCAATCGCTACATCGATCTGCTCGGCAATTACACCAGCCTCGTTCACGGCAACGCCTATCCGCCAATCGTTGAAGCGGTGACCAAGGCGGTGCGCGACGGCAGTTCGTGGCCGGCGCGCTCGGAGGCGCAGACCGAGCTGGCGACGCTGTTGTGCGAGCGCGTCGAGTCGGTCGAGCGCGTGCGATTCTGCAATTCGGGAACTGAAGCCGGGATGCTCGCGGCGCATGTCGCGCGGCGCCTCACCGGCCGCAAGCTCATCCTGATGGCGCGCTACGGCTATCATGGATCGTACGACGATTTGGAAGTCGGGCTGGCCGGCACGGACGGCGAATTTACGATGCTCGCGGACTTCGGCGAGGCAACGGCGTTCGAGGCGCTGCTGTCGGAGCGCGGTGCGGAAATCGCGGCGGTGTTTCTCGAGCCGGTACTCGGATCGGCGGGCGTCGTCGCGCCGCCGGAGGGATTTCTCGAGCGCGTGGCCGAAGCGACGCGGCGCGCGGGCGCGATGTTCATCGTCGATGAGGTAATCACGCTGCGTCTGGCGGAAGGCGGCGCGCAACAGATTTTCGAAGTGAAGCCCGACCTGACGATGTTCGGCAAGATCATCGGCGGCGGCTTTCCGGTCGGCGCGATCGGCGGCAGCGAAGACGTGATGTCGGCGTTCGATCCGCGCAATCGCGGTTCGATTTTTCATTCGGGCACTTTCAACGGCAATCCTGTCACTTGCACGGCGGGCGCCGTGTCGATCCGCGAGCTGACGCGGGCGCGAATCGACAAGATGGCGGAGCAGGGCGAGCGGCTGGCGACAGAGCTGGCGCGCGCAGCGCGGCAGGTCGAGCTGCCGTTTTCGGTGCGGCACTGCGGATCGCTGCTGAATGTATTTTTTCTGAAGGAGCCGCCGGCTCCCACAATCGCTCGCGAAGACTCGCGCGCAATCGCCAACTTCCATCTGGCGGCGCTCAACCAGGGCTTGTTTGTCGCGCCGCGCGGGATGATCGCACTGTCGACTGTGATGACCGACGAAGTCCTGAGCGAGGTTTGCGAGCGCGCAGCGAAGGCGATGGCCGACGTCGCGCAGGCCGGCGAATAGCCAGCGGTCTTCAGCACATAACTTTTCATAACTGATGGGAGCCTGCGTTGTCCGATGACGCGGGTTCCTGTTTTTTCGTTCCCGTTTATCAAACCGACTCACAATTGAATCGCGCGCGTCATACGAAATTGAACGCGCCGCAAAGTCGCCGTCATCGTTTCGTCACCTTCGCTGGTTAATGTGGCGCATCTCGCGGACCGTCTCGGTCCGCGCGCAAAATTCCAGGGAGGAATACTCAGTATGCGAGGAACCAAATTACTCGCGCACGGCATCTGTGCGCTCGCGATGACTTCGATGTGCGCGGGACCGGCGCTTGCCGGCAAGAAGAACGGCGGCGCAGTCGGCGGCTCGACCGCGACCCCGATCCAGCATGTCGTCGTGATCTTTCAGGAGAATGTGTCGTTCGATCATTACTTCGGCACCTACCCGTTTGCCATGAACACCGGCGCGCCGGGCGAGCCGTCGTTCACGCCCGATCCGAGCACGCCCAGCGTCAACAACCTGCTGGCCGCGGGCTTGATCACTCAAAATCCAAACTTCGTCTCGCCTAATGGGAATCCGTTCCGGCTCACGCGCGCGCAAGCGGCGACCTGCGACCAGGATCATGACTATACGGACGAAGAGGCGATGTTCGACTTCGGCCTGATGGACAACTTCCTGCATTTCAACACGGGCACTTGCACCGGACTTGTGGCCGGGCAGCCCATACCGAATGCGGGCCATCCCGTTGACTTGAACATGGGGTACTACGACGGCAATACCGTCACGGCGTTGTGGAACTATGCGCAAAACTACGCGATGAATGACAACTCGTACGGGACTACGTTCGGACCTTCGAGCCCCGGCGTGATCAACCTGGTCGCGGGCAATACCAACGGCGTCGATTCCGGCACGCTGATGGATGGCGCTGCGAGCGACACGGTAGCGGATGGAGCGGGCGGGCTTTCGCTGATCAATGACGGCCAGCCTGGACTCGACACCTGCGATTCGCGCGACAACCTGAGCTTCCTCAGCACCGCGAAGAACATCGGCGATCTGCTGAACGGTGCGGGCGTGACGTGGGGGAACTTTGCGGGCGGTTTCGATCTGACAGTGATGAACGCCAACGGCACCACCGGATGCCATCGCACGACTTCGTCGGCCACCGGAGTGTTCGTTCCCAAGGTGGACTACATTCCGCATCACGAAGGATTCCAGTACTACGCCAGCACGAGGAACCCGACGCATATTCGCCCGAGCTCGGTTGGAATGATCGGGCAGGACGATGGCGCGGTGCATCATCAGTACGATCTGCACGACTTCTTCGACGCGGTGAGCGCGGGCAATTTTCCGGCGGTGTCGATCCTCAAGGCCGATGGATTTCAGGACGGCCACGCCGGCTACTCCAGTCCGATCGACGAGCAGACGTTCATCGTGAATACGGTGAACTTCCTGCAGCAGCAGCCGAGCTGGGACAGCACCCTGATCATTGTTGCGTACGACGACTCCGACGGCTGGTACGACCATCAGATGAGCCCGGCGGTGAGCCAGTCGGATACGGTGGCGGACGTCGGTCCGGCCGGATCGGTGAACGAAGGGAAGCAGTTGTGCGGGACCAAGAACAGCAACGGAATCGGCGGGCGATGCGGTTACGGGCCGCGCCTGCCGTTCATCGTGATCTCGCCGTACGCAAAGACGAACTACGTCGATCACACGATCACGGATCAGAGCTCGATCATTGCGTTTATCGAGGATAACTGGGGACTGCCTCATATCCCGAATTCGATGGACGCGATCGCAGGGCCGATCACCAACATGCTGGATTTCACGCAGAAGGTGAACCCGGGACATCGGCATCAGGTGTTCCTCGATCCGTCGTTGGGAACGGTGACGGGCGGACATAAGTAAGAACAACGACTTGAGCTGAGAGGCGGGCGCGTGCATCGGGCACGCGCCCGCTTTTCTTTGGTGGGGATTGAGAAGCAAACATCGTTCTGGCTGGAAATTTTGAAAATTGGAAAATTTGGTTGACATGTTGCTTTTCCTCGATCTCTTCCAAGTGATGGGCGGCGATCGGAGGAATGAAGGCGGGCGTGAGTGGGTGATCCGTCGTGAGGGGGAGGGAGAGTATCGGGCTTAGGGGACTGGTGGGATTGGGAGGAGTAATCATGTTGTTAGTATGGCATGACGAGATGACAACGGTTGGCATCGTGAAGGCTTGGCATGCCGAGCGGGAACTCGTAGCTGAACTGACCCGCTGCCGATAACAGGCGGGTTGAGCGCTCGATACGCGAGGAGGCTTTGCGCGCGTGTGCTCTCCTGACGCCAAGCGCAGTGATGGTCTAATCATTGTGAATGCGGAACCCGCGGTGGGTTCCGCACCTCCTTCGGCAGGGGTGACCCCTGCACCCGGTGGAGGAAAGGGAGAAGATGCGAGACTTCGTCGAAGCGGTGCATTAGTGCGGGGCAGCAGTGCATCGCTTGCCGACGATCCGCGCCTCGAGGGAAACACGATCCCGGGCCTGTTCGCGATTTGTCGGGTGCGCGGGCGTTTGATAACTCAACGTCGATGAATTTCCGACATGCTGCTGCGATCGTGCTGGTGGGGTGGTATCTGATGGTGCCACCTGTGTGTGCAGATCGTGAGGTTCCTGCCTGGTGCCGTAAATTCCATGATCCTGTCGGACAGTGGACGATTCGGGATAAGTTCGACACGGAGCAGGAATGCAATGCGAAGTTGAGCAGTTGGCGCGGGCATACACGCCCGACCGTCGCATGCGCCAGCGGCTTCGCGAGATCCTGTTGGGATGAGCTCTCGCCGCTTGAACATCAAATTGTCATGGACCAAGAAGATGCGAGGTTCGCGAAGTGTATTTCGTCCGATGATCCCGGGCTCAAGCAAACGAAATGAGTCTGCGTCATTCGGCTGCGATCGTGATGGTGGGCTGGTATCTGATCACTCCGCCGATAGAGAATTGTATTGGCGCATTCACTGGCCGTTCTTGCGAACCGGCGCCGCTCTCAAGGTGGCAGATCAGGGTGACCCTCGATTCATCTGCTGAATGCGAGAGGCTTAAAGCCGTGTGGATTGAAAAGGGCCGGATGTACCTAGGTGAGAGCGATGCGCGCAGTAGGACCGCAGGATCGCGGGTTTCTCAGGACGAAGCTGAGTATATGACCTATGCTGAGTCGGCCTGCATCGCGAGCGACGATCCGCGGCTCAGGGGGAAGTAGGACCGTGGGATGCGGGCGTGGTGAGGACGCATGGGACCTAACCCCTAACCCCTTCCCCTAGTGGAAGGGGGACAATCGCGTGTGGGGCGTGGGTGAGAATGTGGGATGTATGGGAGCTAAGCCCTGGACCTGCTTTGGCAAGGTCAGGACGGGCTTTCCGATTATCGGAAGGGGTACAATCGCGTGTGGGGTGTGGGTGGGAATGTGGGATGTATGGGAGCCAAGCCCTAGACCTCCTTTCCAAGGTCAGGACGGGCTTTCCCGTTGTGGGAAGGGGGACAATCGCAGGGAGCGGAATCTTGAATCGCGCGCTGTGCGCGCTGTACCCTCACCCGATCCTTCGGCTCGGCCTCTCCCGCGAAGCGGGCGAGGCGAATATGCGGTGGCGCGGAACGCGACATCCTAACTCGGACCCTCACCTTGATCCTCTCCCTAACAGGGAGAGGGGCAGAGTCGGGGATTTGTTGGGCGCGCGGGGGGTTGATTAACTGGGTGTCTATGAAGTTGCGGCAGATTGCGGCTGTTGTGCTTTTGGGGTGGGGTTTGGTCGGGTGGCTGGGCAGTGCTTTTAGCGCGTCCGCGGCGGGTGATCGAATCACTGTAGTTGGTTGTTGGAGTAAGGTTGATCAGTCGTATGGTCTCTCCGCGGTCAAGAGTTTCGCGGAGTTCGTGCGAGAGTTTCACTCCCGTGGCGGCGCTCCTTCTGATTCCTACAGCCTCACCGGCGACACCTCCAAACTCGACGATCTCGGTCCGTTTGTCCGAATCTCCGGTACACTTTGGCCCAGAGATACGATCAAGGTAGAAACTGTCAAAGAATTATCGGTGCCTGACGCGACGCTGACTGCTTCCATCGGGAGGACCTCGAGTTGGCGGAAGTACCGGGACGCTGCAAATGGCGTCGTGTATTCGCTTCCCGAGGAATTCCCGCGCGCGGGGCAATGCTGCCTGCTGCAAGGACCGAATTTTGCCGGGCATGTTAAGACGGCCACACTGGCAGGATTTCTAATTCCGAACGATGCGTGGGGAGCTTCTAATTTCGCCGGCGGCAGCGTTGCGATCTACGTTACATCGGAAATAACCAGCGCTGCGAAATGTTACAAGTTCGGGCAATCCGATCCAGACGATGAGGTGTCATCGGAATCGATACACGGCGTGAGATATTCCCATCTGCATCAGTTGGACGGTCCGCCCGAAGAGTTTGACTTTTACCATGCCTTCGAGAATGGGCGCTGTTACGAAGTTGCGATGGATTTCGCCTTCTATAAAGTAGGAGCTATTGAACTTGGCTGCGCGATCTCCGGGATGGATCCGAACAGCCTGATCAAGCTCGTATTGCCGCGGATTTCGTTTTTCAAACCGTAGACCTTGAGCGGCGGGCTCGGTTTATTAGGGCGCCTGCCCCCCTGAACTTTTCCGCCTTACGCTTCGATTCGTTTGGTGCAACACTAAACTTGGATGCTCGACTCGCAGGTCAAGCACGTAGTGCTCGTTCCGGTCCGGCCCTTTGCTCTTAGCCCGCGCTGGGCGCGGGTTTTATGGCCGTTTCCGACTAACCGACCGGAAGGGCATTTCGGCATGTATTCAAATAACCTCTCAGCCCGGGCCGCTGTTTTTCTCGCGATTTTCATTCCGTTGATTGTGCTGGGCACGATCGTGGCAGTGATGGGGCAGGCGCCGCCCAATCTGCCGCCGCCCGGCGCGTACGTGCCAATCCCCAACTATACCGGCGTCGGCGCCGGCGCGCAGTTTCGGCATGCGATCAACGATCGTTTGTCCGGCGCGCAGCGGATGGCGCCCGCGATCGCCACCGCGTCGTTCGCCAACCTCCCCGCCGAGCAGGACGGCATGCTGATCTACTGCGTCGATTGCAAGCTGACCGCACCATGCTCGGGGACCGGCAGCGGCGCGTGGGCGCTCGGCGCGCGCGGTCAATGGACATGCTCGAACGGATCGCTCGAAGCCAACCTCAACGCCAACGGCAACAAGTTGATCAATTTGGCCAACGGCAGTGCCGCCGGCGACGCGCTCGACTTCGGGCAGCCGGCCGGCAGCGATCTGAGCGGATCGTTTCCGAACCCGATCGTTCAGACCGTGCTCGGCGGCAAGACGCCGCTGTTCACGAATCAATCGAGTCCGCCGCTGATGGACGCGGCGATGCCGACGCTCGGTACTTCGACAAAGGTGGTGGTGCAGGGAGCGTCGAATTTCACACTGAGCAAGCCGTCGACGGTGGTCGCCGGGCATACGATGGTCGCCGCGTATTTCTCGACTATCACCGGGGCAGCCACCGCGCCGTCGGGATGGACGCTGATTCGGAGCGACACCAGCTGCGGAATCTTCGGCACGATGGGCAGTTACTACAAGGTCGCCGGCGCGAGCGAACCGGCGAGCTACACGTGGACGCTGGCGAGCGGATACCATTCGGCGGCGATGGTCGACGTGGGCGTGACGGCGGCAAATCCGGTCGACGCAATTTCGCCCGCCGTATGCGCGGCGGGACCCACGCTGGCCGGTCTCACACTTGGCGCGGAGCCGGAGCGCGTGATCCTGTTCGGCGGCGGGTCGAACAATTTTCTCGGATCGGTAAACCAGGTGCTGTTCAACCAGGGATCGCAGTTCGCGCAAATCACCGGCGCGGGATCGGTGCCGTTCACCGGCGCTCATTTCATTTCGAGCTACGCGGGCAGCCCGCCGGTCACGATGACTGTCGGCGGCGGCGCCGCGCAGATGATCGCGATCAAGCCAGCGGCCAGCTACGGCGCGAGTCCCGTGCTGCAGGGCGACAACTACGTCGAGCTGACAAGAGTGTCGGGCGCGCGCGGCAGCGACTCCTCGCTCGGCAGCTTCAATATCGACGGCCGCTTCAATGTGAAAAATCCGATCTACGGCGCGCGGGGCGATGGCCTCACTGACGACACGAACGCAATTCAGTCCGCCTACAACTCCGCATGCACCGCTGCGATCAACGCAAACTCCGCCAACGCCAACATTGCCGAGACGCTGTGGTTTCCGGCGGGCGTTTACATGACGTCGTTCCCGCTTATCTCGAATTGCTCGCAGCCGATTACGTGGAAATGCGAGAGCGAGGGCGCGTGCACTATCAAGGCCGTGTCGCAGGGGCTGTTCCCGATAATCATGCACGAGGCGAACAGCTACCTGAACGGAATCACGACGCAGGGAGCGATCCTTGCGTCGTCGCTGGCGACGGGCGCGGGGTCGGCGCTGAATTGGGGCGCGGGATCGATGCAGTATTACGATCTCAAGGATGCGCAGAGCGGACTGAGCGCCAGCGGATGGAATAACGCGGCGCCGATCAACGGCGACGCCGCGATCAGCGTCGAGGGCTTTCTGAATTACGCGGGCGGTGCGAGCGGAAACGCGTTCGTGCTCGAAAGCGACGGTGACGATCTCGATGCCGGGTGCGGCGGTAATCCGTGTTCGACCGCGATCCAGATCTATGTCGTGCCCGGCACGCCGAACAAACTTGCCGCGTGCCTGACGACGAGCGTTACCGGTTTCGGATGCGTCGCCGCCGGCGGCAGTATCACGGCGGGGATCACCTACGAGTTCGAAGCGAGTTACGACGGCACGAACCTGAGACTGTTCGAGGGAACTCCGGGCAACACGACGACGCTGGTCGGCGCAATCGCGATGACGGGCACCGTCGTTCAAAAGCCGAGCGAAGTATTCGCGCTGGGCGACGGCGGCGGCCTGACGATAGGCGGCACGAATTTTTCGTCGGGCCATTGGATCGGCCAGCTGGACTCGGTGCGTATCTCGAACGTTGCGCGTCACACCTCGACCTACGTGGCGCCGACGGCGAAATTTTCCAACGACGGCAGCACGCTGCTGTTGCTGAACAACCTGGCGCAGAGCGACACGCTGCTGCAGGTGACCAACGCGCAATCGCAGCCGGGGCCGATCTGGATTCCGCTTCATTACTCGGGACCGTTCGGCAGCGGCGGCACTCCCGGCAACGTACACGCGAACTTCGTGAATCTCAGCCTGCAGGGCGGCAACTACAATCTACTGGGCGAGAACGTTCTGTACACGACGCTCGATCACATCACGGCGACCGGCGCGTCGCACGACTCGATCAAGTTCGAGTACATCTCGTATGGCACTCGCGTCGAGCATCTGACGGTGTCGCCGACGGCGTACGGCGAATCCAACGTCGTGTTCTCGCATACCAACGGCGAGATCCAGATGTCGTGGCTGTTCTCGACCGGCGGCTACTACGGCATGGAGTTGATCGACTCGGGCGGCACGTACTCGATGCTGTTCATGAACCCGAGCAACACTTCGATCGCCGACCTCGATATCGGCGGCAGCACAATTTTCACCAGCGTCTCGATTCACGAGTTCAACGTGGATTTCGAAAGCGGCGGCACTCCGATCCCGGTGAAGATTTGGGGGCAGGGCGCGTTCCAGTTTTACGGCGGCAACTGGCAATTTGATCCGAGCGTCAACGCAATCTGGGCGTCGCCCGCCGGCACCGCGGCCGGCCTCGCGCTAACGATGATCGGCGGCCAGGTCGATATCCTCGGCACCCCGACAAACCCACTGATCAGCTGGAAGGGAAGCGGATCACCGGCGACGCCGGCGACGTGGATCAATCCAATAATAAACGGCAAGTCACTTTCGGCGGCGACGGTGCCACTGTCGGACAATCCCGACTACGCGCAGGCGCTGGGCGACGTGCTGATACCACCGGTCAAGACGGTGGCGACGCTGCCGACGTGCAACACGGCGTCGCGAGGATGGGTCGTGCAAATCAAGGACTGCAACAGCAACTGCGCGACGTACCTGGGCACGAGCTTCACCGGCGGCGGCACGACGCGGTCGACGGTGCAATGCAACGGCAGCGCGTGGGAGCTACATTGAGCGGCGTTTTTCAACTTTAAGGTTGAAGAGTATCGTTTAAGGAAGAATAAGAAGCAGGACGATATGTGCTTCAAGGAACCTCGATTGGATTAGAGTTTGCGCAACATCTGGCTATGATTCTCTTGACAGGCAGTTAACACTCGAAGCAAGTCATAGAGTCGCGCTGATGCTTAGGGCCGTACATCCAATTGTCAAGTTGAGGCAGACGATCTTTGCCGGACGCAAAGTGATGCTGCCGATCGCCAAGGATGCGCGCGTGCTCGAAGTCGGCGGTGGTGACAGCCCGTCGCCGCGTGCCGACGTGCTGGTGGATTTTGCGATCGACGCGCGCGAGCGGTGGGGCGGCAGAATCGAGCGCGACGATCGTCCGCTGGTGCTCGCGCGCGGCGAGGCATTGCCATTTCGCGACAAGTCGTTCGACTACGTGATTGCGTTCCACGTCCTGGAGCACAGCGAGCATCCCGAGATGTTTCTGTCGGAGCTGGAGCGCGTCGCGTCGGCGGGATACATCGAGACGCCGAGCTTCTGGTGGGAGCGCGTTTTTCCATATTCGGTGCATCGGTCGGAGATTGCGTCGATCGACGAAGGGCGCGGGCCGATGCTCGTGATTCGAAAAAAGCCGGCGCCGGAGTGCGACCCGCTGCTCGAGCGCGCGTTCAAGCAGAAAATGAACGAAGGGGCGCTCGAGGCGATAAGTCCGGAAGCGTGGGTGACGCGGTTTCACTGGAAAGATCGGATTCAATACAAGGTGGTGAATCCAGAGGTTGAGTCGACGTGGCCGGTGGCGCCCGCTTCGAACGATGATTTCAATCCGCGCAGCCGAGTCAGGCGCATCCTGATAGCTGGGGCAGTTGGTATTTTTGCACTGCGGCGGCGCCTACGGTCGCTAGCAAAAGCCGAGCGCGCCTGATGGGATGGCGGCTGGCGTCCACGAACCGATCGTCATTTGCAACTGGGCGGGTAGGCTAATAGAATCCTGCGCGTTGCGAAGATTCTTCGCCTGACTTTCCAGAATCGCAAAAGATTGTTGCGGGTCGGGAAACGGATGGGCAGTGCTTGTACCGAGCGACCACGGAAGAGCGCAGGGAACCCCGGTCAGCCGGGGGAACACTACAACGTCGATGCCCGAAACTTACGCATTCGCCGAGCGAGCGCTTGCGGCTACCGCGGTTTGCTAATACAGTGCTTCCTAGGCGTGTCTAGGCGTATCTTGCGCCATTTGGGAGACGTCTGAGGGAAACAAGGCAGCGTTGCCCTTTTGTAGATGCTGATTGCATCAGTGGGCTTCTAGCTTGATTGAACTGGCGGCAACCTGAGTGCCAGCCCGCTTGGTTCGTCGCGAATCAAGGGACGGCGGACGCGTGCCCGCTTTTGAGACCGGTCAGGGCTGGGAAATGTTAGAGTCCGGGCGGCCGAGACTCGCGGCCGGATGTGATTTGAAGAAAGGCAATAATTTGAAGACGAGGACGCGAGCAACTGGATACCTGGCCTGGACGCTCGCATCGTTGGCAGCGATAGCATTGAGCGCGTGCGCCACGGCGCCGCCGCCGCAACCGGTTGCGCCGGACCCGGCGGTGACCACGTCGTCAACGCCTGCCAACGATCCGAGAGTGCCGAGCGTCGCGGATTCGCAGGCCAACCAGGATCGATTGAGCGCGCTGTGGGCGAAGCGATCGGCGCGCACGGAACTGACGACGGACTTCCCGATTGGACCGGGGGACGTGATTGAAATCGAAGTGCCGGGGGTCGATGACCTCAAGGATCGATCGGTGCGGGTGAGCGGCAGCGGTCAGATCGAGTTGCCGTTGATCGGAATCATCCAGGCCGGCGGTCAAACCGAAGCGGGTCTGCGCGACAAGCTAAGGGAAGCGCTCAACAAGTACATGTACGATCCTCAAGTGGATGTGTTCGTGAAGGAGTACCATAGCCGGCAGGTTGCGGTGGTCGGAGCGGTGAAGAATCCGGGCCTCGTCATCTTGACCGGATCGGGTGAAACGATTCTCGACGTGATCACGCAGGCAGGCGGAATGACGCCGGATGCGGCGGACGAGATTGTAGTCCTGCCGGAAGTAAAGGGCGGAGAGAGTAAGCTGCAGCAGATCGCGAACTCGATGGCTGAGGGTAGTTCGTCCAAGCCGGCGGCCGAGGCGGCCGCGCACAACGCCTCCACTCAAGGCAGCTCCACGCAAGGAGTGATGAATGCTTCGTCGCAAGCGACAGACAGTCCAGTCGATCTGGCGACACTGGAACGGGAAGTCAGCAACGGTCCGGCGGTAGTGATTCCATTGAAGAGCTCGATGCGAGGCAGCGCAAAATATATGAACATGCCGGCGAATCCCGGCGACATCATCGTAGTGCCCGGCGGGGGCAACGTGATGGTGACCGGCTGGGTGTACAAGCCGGGCTACTTCCAGGTCGGATCGGGGTTGACGGTACTGGGCGCAGTCGGGTCCGCGGGCGGCGCCATGTTCGCTGCGAATACGTCGGATGCCACGCTGATTCGGAGCGATGGCAGCGGCAACAAGGTTTCAATACCGGTGAACCTGGACAGAATCTCGAAGGGTGAGGATCCCGATATTCCAGTGCGCGCCAACGACGTGGTAGATGTGCCGTACTCCGACGTGAAGATCGGGCCGTACGTTTTCTACAACATCCTGACGCGCGTGCCGCTGCCGACATACGGATTCTGATGTTGAACAATAGATGAGTCAGCAACCTTCACCATATTTCATTCGCCGCACGACGTCGCTCGAGGACGGTGACCCGGCCGAAAACCGCGTCGCATCGTTCGAAGAAGAAGACGGGCGGATAGACTTCAATCAGTACTGGCGGATCCTTCACAAGCATCTGTCGATGATCGTCGCGATCTTCGTCGGGGTGACTTTGCTGACAGTGATTCGCGTGCTGATGGAAACGCCGCTGTACACGGCCCAGGCGACAATCCTGATAAAGCCGGGCACGCCGCAAATATTCCCGAGCCAGGTGCAGGGCGAAAACTCGGACGAAGAGCAGTCCGACTACTACGAGAATTACAACAAGACCCAGTACGAGATTTTGAAGAGCAGGAGCCTGGCCGTCAGCGCGATCAAGGATGACGGGCTCGAAAAGATCCTCACGCCCGGAGGCGGCACAGCACAGCAAGGATGGCTTACCTCGACGCGGATGGCGGTCTCGCATTTCATCAGGGGAATTTTCGGGCACTCGAGCAAAAAGCCGTCCGTGTCTCACGCCGACCGCGACTCGGACGGAGTGAGCTCGGCGGCGATTGGCGCGTACATGGGCGGGTTGACGATCAAACCGGTGCAGGACACCAACCTGGTTTACATCATGTTCACTACGCCCGACGGCGAGCTGTCGGCGCGGCTGGCGAACGCGCATGCGCACGCCTACATCAAGCAGGGGATCGAGCTGCACAGCCAGGCAAATGAAGAGGCGCAGAAATTTCTCGAGCAGAAGCTGGTCGACCTGAAGGAGAAACTGCAGAAGTCGGAGTATGCGCTCAACCGGTATCGGCGCGACCAGGGGATCGTGCCGGGGCTGATGTCGCTCGATGGCAAGGAGACGATCGTTCTCGATCGGCTTACCGAATTGAGCAAGGGGCTAACGGAGGCACAGGTGGCGCGCCTGGAGATCGAGGCGAAGGTGCAGATGATTCACAATCATCAGTACGACGCGCTGCCCGAGGTCCACGAAGACAAGATGCTGGCGGACTTGCGCGGCAAGTACGATGAGTTGTCGACCGATTACGCGGGCCTGGCGAAGCGGTTCAAGCCGGACTATCCGCCGCTGGCTCAGCTGCAGGCGCAAAGGGATCAGCTGCAGCGCGATATCAACGAGGAAATCGCTCGAGTGACTGCGACCGTCGAGTCGTCGTACGAAGAGGCGAAGGGCAAAGAGGACAGGCTGCAGGAAGAGATGGACAAGAGCCGGACCCACGCGCTCGGACTCAACGACGCGGCGGTCGAGTACGCGATTCTGCAGCGGGAAGTCGATACCAACCGCGATCTGTACAACGCCGTGCTGCAGCGAATGAAGGACGTCGGCCTTGCGGCTGAGGCGCGTTCGTCGAACGTCGTGATCGTAGATGAGGCGCAGCCTTCGACGTCGCCGTCGAGTCCGCAGATGTACAAGAGCATGACGACCAGCGCCGTTCTGTCGCTGGCGGGTGCGATAGCGCTGGCGTTCCTGCTCGAATTTCTCAACAACCGGCTCAAGACGCCGGAAGAGGTCGAGCAGTACCTGCGGTTACCGAACCTGGCGGTGGTGCCGGTGTTCTCGTACGTCGAGGAGAAATCTCGGGAAAGTTCGCGAATGCTGAAGCTGGCAAAAAAGAACGGCGAGCATCATGACTCGGTGCCTACAGTTCTGTCTCGCGGGCATCCAGGCGAGCTGATTGGCGCGTCGAATCCATATTCGGTGCATGGCGAAGCGTATAGAACGCTGCGGACCGGAATACTTTTGTCGCGCGCGGGCGCGCCGCCGAAGCTCATTCTGATGACGAGTACGACCAGCGGCGAGGGCAAGACGGTCACGTCGACCAACGCTGCCGTTCTGTTCGCGCATACCGGCGCCAAGGTCCTGCTGATCGACGCCGACCTGCGCCGCCCGCGGTGCCATCGTGTGTTTGCGATGGACAAGGAGCCGGGGCTCACCGAGGTGCTTACCGGCGGGCGCGCAGTTTTCGAAATGATACGGCCGACGCAGGTCGACGGGCTGTCGATTCTCACGTCGGGATCGCTGCCGCCGAATCCCACCGAACTTCTTGGATCGGACAGGATGAAAAAGATCCTGGCCGAAGTATCGGCAAGTTTTGATTTCATCGTGCTGGACTCGCCGCCGGTGCTGCCAGTCAGCGATTCGATTCTGCTCTCAACGATCGTCGATGGCGTGGTGGTGGTGGTGAACAGCGCGAAGACCGCCAAGCAGCAGATCCGCGTAGCGTGTGCGCGGCTGAAGTATGCACGATCAAAAATATTCGGAATCGTGCTGAACAAGGTGAATCTGCAGAGTCCGGAGTACAAGTACTACAAGAATTATTACTTCCACTATTCGAGTGAGGTTCTCGAAGGTAACGAGGACTTCGCGATACCGAGGTCGAATACCAAGGAACTCTAGTTCGCCGCGCGCCGACGCGCTCCGAAGGGCCCGATAAATCCGCGATTGCGGGCCCAGTCAGTTGCGTATCCTCGACAGAATATTTCAGGCGTTGCTCTTCGGCCTGATCTTCCTGGCGCCGCTCGCGTTCGGGTCGGTCTATGTGTGGGCATACCGGAGCGTCGAAGCGGCGTGCTTCGGGTTGTTCGCGCTGTGGATACTGAAGCTGTGGAAGCTCGAGGGCGTGGGCGTGATGCCGGTGCCGTCGGATCCCAAACTGGTTCGAACGCTGGGCGTTCCAATTGGATTGCTGATCCTGTTGGTCGCGTTCCAATCGATTCCAATTCCGCCGGCGGCGTTGCGGGTGATTTCGCCGGCGACCTATTCGCAGTATCGGCAAATTTTTTATGACTGGCCGGAGCGCGCGCCGGGCATCGACCTGGCGTCGATCGCGGAGCATCAGAAGGCTCCGCTACCGCAGCAGACGAAGGCAACGTCCGCGACAGTCCCGACGGTACCCGCGATCTATTCGACGCGATGGCGGCCGCTGACGATTGCGTGGCCGCTGACAAACACCGGCTTGACCGGCGCGCTTGCGATTGCGGCGCTGCTGTTTGCAGTGACGTTCTATCCGTCGGGCGAGAGCGAAGATTCGCGCGCCGGTATCGAGTCCACGCGGATCGCGTTGAGCGCGATACTACTGTCAGGCCTCGTTATCGCGATGGTTGGGCTGGTCCAGTGGGCGACGTGGAACGGCAAGATTCTGTGGACGATGGTGCCGCTCGATTGGGGCGCGCCCGATCCGTCGGCGGCGCGCGCGTCGGGGCCATTCGTCGATCCGGATCACTTCGCCGGATACCTGGCGATGGTGTTTCCGTTGATGCTGTCGGGCGCGGTCTTCGGCGGCTTTCCGGCGCGTGCGGGCGCGAACCTGGCGAAACGAATTTCGTGCGGCTTCGCCGCCTTCCTGATTTTCATCGCGGTGGCACTGAGTCAATCGCGCGCCGGATGGGCGGGGCTCGCGATCGGCACGGTCGCGCTGTTTTTGTTCGTGCAACCGCGAGCGCGGCCCGACGAAGATTCCGGCAGCGGTAAGGCGATCTCGAAACCGTTGAGCACGTCGCTGGCGGTTCTTGCCGTGATGGTGGTGCTGGCGCTGATGTTTGTCGGCGGTCGCGGGCGGGACGAATCTGCCGCGCGCGTCGGCGTGACGGTGTCGCAAGGCAGCCAGGATTTGGGTGGACGCCTGGCGATCTGGCTAAGGACGCCGGCGATGATTCGCGAGTATCCGCTGTTCGGGGTTGGGCTGGGCGCGTGGCCGGAGGCCTTTTTCCGGTTTCAGCCGGCGCCGCGCGGAGATCTGATCTACAACGCGGCGCACAACGACTATCTCGAGCTACTGATCGATATCGGGCTGGTCGGGATGGCGCTGATCGGATGGCTGGCAGTGCGGGTGGCGGCGCGGATGCGAGCCGCGTTACGAATTGTACCCGAGCGGATGCTGCCCGCGCTGGGCGCGATTACCGCGGGTGTGATCGCGATGGCGGTGATCGAGTTTTTCGATTTCGATCTCCAGATACCGGCGAACCTGGTGCTGTTCGTGATTCTTGCGGGGATCGCACTGAGGATGTCCATGCCAGTAGCGGAGCCGGAAGCGGGGCCGCGGTTGGTGCGCGAGTACGATTCGAAAGGCAAGATTCTTTACATCCCGCTGGCCGGCGCGATTGGACTGGGAATTTTCGCGCTAACGCAGAGCGGCCGGCCGTATCCGTACGATATCGCCGCGCCTCGTTCGCCGAGCGACGCGCGAAACCTGCTGCTGAGCTATCCGTACAATCCGCTGACTCACAGGCTAACGATCGCGCGCTTCGGCGATTCGATGGAACCATCGACGCGAGCGCGCTGGATTGCGACGTGGGTGCGGCTCGATCCTACCGATCCGCGCGCGCACGATGTCTATGCGCAGGATTTGCTGGATCACGGCATGCGAGAGGATGCGATGCGGCAGATCAGCGAGTCGGTGTTCGTCGAGCCGATTGCGTCGTCGCACTTCTATCTCGGTCCGCGAATCGTCCCGTGGCTACCCGACGACCAAAAGCGCGCGATCAGCGGCGGCCTCGAGCGCGCGGTGGAAGCCGGATTCGGCGGATCGGTCGAGACGCTGGGCGACTTCTATCAGTCAGTTGGAAAATCGAATGAACGCGCATCGCTGCTTGCGAAGGAAGCTGAGGCAGAGAGCGATCCAGCGCGCCGCGCCCGGTATTTTCGCGGCGCGGCCGACGCTTACCTGACGATGGGGCGGCTCGATAAAGCAGGCGACGCGCTGCGGGCAGCAATCGACGCGGAGCCTGACGACGCGGACGACTACACGGACCTGATCGCGCGGGTGCTGGTGCCGCGGCATGAATTCGAGCAGGTGCAAAGTCTTATTTCGGATGGAATCGGCCGCGGCGCCGACCCATGCAAGCTAGCGTTGAGTGCGGCCAACGGGGCGCGAACCCTCGGCCGTGTCGACGTCGCCGAGCAAGCGCTCGATGCGGCGCTCGATGCGGACGCGACGTCGTACGATTGCAGCCTCGCGATGGGCGACCTGTACCTTGGCACCGCGAGAAACGCGCGGGCCGTGCTGCTGTTCGAGAAAGCTACGCAACTGCGGCCGGACTCGGTCGTAGCGTATATCGACCTCGCTACGGCCGCGGACAGAAATTACGACTACTCGACGGCCGAGGCGGCGTACAATCGCGCCTCGACGCTGGCGCCGGACAACCCCGAAGTCGCGGAGCGGTTGGCGGATTTCAAACGCAAGATAGCCGACGCGGCGACCGACTCGGATCGAACGCATGCAACAGCCGACGTCGCAGCGCCCGAGGCGCAGGCGTCGCCGCCGGCCGATTCGGACGCGCCGTAGCATCACGACAAATCTCATGTGTGGTATCGGCGGATTGATTGGAGCGCAGGACGAAGGCGGCGTGATTTCGCGCCGGCTGCTGGCGGCGTTGCGGCATCGCGGGCCCGATGACGAAGGCATGATGCAGCCGACGCCAACGGTGTCGTTGGTGCATACGCGGCTTTCGATTTTCGATCTGACTGCGGCGGGACATCAGCCGATGACGGACGGACCGTCGCGCGACTCGAGCGGGTCGTGGGTCGTGTTCAACGGCGAGATTTATAACTTCAAGGAATTGGAATCGGAACTCGCAGCGCGCGGGCAGACGTTTCGGACTCGATGCGATACCGAGGCAATCCTGCGCAGCTATCGGGAGTGGGGCGAGGCGGCGATACCGCGGTGGCGTGGGATGTTTGCGATTTGCCTCGTCGATCCTGCGCGCGGAGTCGGCTACCTGGTGCGCGATCGGCTTGGGATAAAGCCGCTGTTCATGCGCCGGCTTCCTGGAGGCGCGTTGACGTTTGCGAGCGAGCTTCGCGCCTTGTTGTCGCTGAGTCCGGAATCGGGTTCGAGCGAAGTTGAGCCGGCGGCACTAGAGAGTTTTTTTGCGCAAGGCGCCGTGCATGGGTACCAGACGCTGGTCAAGGGCGTCGAGATGATGCGCCCGGGCGAGATGATGGTGGTCGATCTCGCGACCGGAAAAGAGATGCGCCGCGCGACGTACTGGCATCTGCCGGCCACCGTGGTTGGTGAGGCGCCGGCGCGTGCGAGCGCAGTCGAAGAATTGCGCGAAGTCGTGACGGAGGCGGTCAAACTTCACCTGGCGAGCGACGCGCCGCTCGGGCTGTTTCTCAGCGGAGGGATCGACTCGTCCGCGCTGTTGGCGCTTGCGTCGGCGTCGTGGAGCGGCACGCTGCGGACGCTCACCATTGGATTCGATTCGCCGGAGTTCGACGAAAGCGATATTTCGGCTGCGACCGCGTCGCGCTTCGCGGTGCAACATCAGAATATCCGCCTGACCGGCGGCGATGTCCTCGGCCAGATACCACATGCGCTGGCCGCGATTGACCAACCTACCGTTGACGGGTTCAACACTTATTTTGTCAGCAAAGCGGCGCGCGGAGCCGGACTCACGGTGGCGTTGTCGGGGCTGGGCGGCGACGAACTTTTTGGCGGATACGCGACGTTCAGCGATGTTCCGCGGGCGGTGGCGATCGCTGAAAATCCGGTGCTCAGCATGCTCGCGAGACTGGGCGGCGGCTTTATGCGAAATCGGGCTGGACTGAAGCTCGCTGAAACCGGCCGGCGTCAGCCCGACGCGCTCGCGATGTATTTGCTGCGGCGCGAGCTTTTTCTGCCAGCTGAACGGCGCGCGCTGATGCCGCGGCCTGAGTCGGCGGATCCCCTGACGGGCATCGACTCCGCGTTGCTTGAAAATCTGCGAACAGAATCGTGCAGCCTTGGCGCCGCGACCAGGATCAGCTTTTTCGAAATGAACCTCTACATGCGTCACATGCTGCTGCGCGATTCGGACGTCGCGAGCATGGCGGCGCCGATCGAGTACCGCGTTCCGTTTTTGGATCATCGCATGGTCGAAGCGGTTTTCGCCGCGCCGGACAGCTGGAAGTTGCCGGACCCGCGGCCCAAGCCGCTGCTGCTCGATATTGCGGGCGCGGGCGTTCCTGTCGAATTGTGGAAACGCGCCAAGCGCGGCTTCACGTTTCCGTGGGGTGAGTGGATGGGCAAGGAGAGGCCGCTCTACCCGATCGCGAACGATGCGGTGAACGATACGAGTCGATGGCGCGACCTGGGAATCGACGCGGACGCGCCGCGCAGAACGTGGACGCAATTCCTCGCCGGTGACAAGCGCGTCAGTCCGCTGCAGATTCTCGCGTTCATCGTGATGCGCGATTATTCGGCGCGATACAAACTCCACGCAGCGTGAAGATTCTCTATCTCAATCCTTCGGGCGAACTTGGCGGCGCCGAACGCAGCCTGCTGTTCCTGATGGCCAGTATGGGCGCGGCGAAACCCGACTGGCAGATGCAACTTATCGCGGGAAGCGATGGTCCGCTGATTCGCCGCGCCGGGGAGATAGGAGTTCAGGCGAGCGCAATCGATTTTCCGCCGTCCCTGTCACAGTTGGGCGACGCGAGTGCCGGCGGGCCAGCGGGTCGGAATCAAAGTCATCTGCGACTGGTTGGAAATGTTGGACGCGCGGGAGTCCCGAGCCTCGCCTACTTGCGTCGCCTGCGCCGGACGTTGGCGCGATTCGCACCGGATCTGATTCACAGCAACGGCTTCAAGATGCATGTGCTGGCGGCGTGGGCGCGTCCCGCGGGATGTCCGCTGATTTGGCACATTCGAGATTACGTCAGCACGCGGCCGTTCATGTCGCGGCTAATCCGCGCGAATGCGAATCGATGCACGGCCGCGATCGCGAACTCGACGAGCGTCGCCGAAGACCTGCGGACAGTCTGCGGCGACAAGTTACGAATCTATCGAGTGTACAACGGGGTTGATCTGAAGACGTTCTCGCCGAACGGAAATATCGCGAATCTCGATGAGATCTGCGCGATGCCGGCACCTGCGCCGAAGACAATGAGAGTGGGGCTGATCGCGACGATGGCGCGCTGGAAGGGTCATCGGGTTTTTCTCGAAGCGGTCGCGAAGGCTTCGCGCATAACGCCGATCCGTGCGTACGTGATAGGAGCGCCGATCTATAGAACGGACAGCAGCCAATATCGGATTGACGAACTGCGGCAGATGGCGGCGGAACTCGGGCTCGAAAAAAATGTGGGATTCACCGGTTTCGTCGAAGAGAGCGCGGCGGCGATTCGCGCGCTCGATATCGTCGTCCATGCGAGCACGCAACCGGAGCCGTTCGGACTCGCGATCGCAGAGGGGATGGCGTGCGGCAAGCCGGTTATCGTGAGCGCAGCGGGCGGCGCCCGCGAGATAGTGACGCCGGGAGTCGACGCGCTGACGCATCCGCCGGGCAACGTCGACGCGCTGGCGGATTGTATCGTCAAACTGGCCGGCGATTCCGGCCTGCGAGATCGAATCGGCACGGCAGCGCGGGCGTCGGCTGAGCGTCAGTTCTCGCGCGAGCGAGTGATCGCCGAGATGCTTCCGATCTACCAGGGAGTGGCGAGCGCCGCGGCGTGATGAATCGCGCCGTGCGGGCAAACACCCAGTGGCTGTTTCCATGCCTGCTGATTTCGTTTTGCGCAATCTACCTACTTTACTACCCGCCGTCGTACGGAATCGAAGACGAAGGGAATATCCTGCAATTGTCGTACAGCATCAGTCACGGGACGATTTACCCCGACCATGCCGGGCCGTACGCCGGACCCACGATCGACGGTCATCGGGTGTCGAAGTTCTCGGCTTTTCACGCAGCTATGATCGCTCCGTCGTGGAAGGTCGATTGGCGGATCGGGTTCGCACTGGCAGCGTTGTTTTTTGCGGCTGGCGCTTTCGTCGTGCGCAACTGGCTAGAGCGGGAAAACCTCGGTGGCGATTGGAGCGTCCTGTATTTTCTTCTGTTCGGGGCGCTCTATTACACGCAGACGGTGATGGCGGCGGTGCCGGCGGCAGTCGCCGGACTGTTTGGGATATCTCTCTTGCTGCGCGACCATCCGAAGCCTGCGCTCGCGGGTTTGATGTTGGGCGCGAGCGTCCTGATGCATCCGTGGATGGGTCCGTTCGCGGTGATCGGCGCCGCGGTATGGCTGCTTGAAAACTGGCGGATCGATCTGATCGAAAAAGCGGGCTGGTTGTTTGCCGGTGCGTTCGTGCCGATCGTGATGTTGAGTATCTACAATTTTGCGACTACCGGAAGTCCTTTTCGAAGTGTGTACACACTTATGGGCCACCAGAATTCTTTTGTGGGCGAGCACTTCGGATCCTATGCGGTGTTCTATGCGGCGTCGCTCGCGATTTTTCCGATAGCAGGGTGGGCAGTGTTTTCGCCGAAATGGGCTGCGGGCTGGACCTTGCCGGTGACGAGCACGGCTATGGTCTTGCTGGCGTCGCTCTACTACTACCGCGACGGGCTCAATGTTTCCGCATCGTCGCTGCATAGCACGATAGCACTGCTCGCGGGCTCGGTTCCCGGCCAACGATTTCTTATCCCGGTGTCGATGGTTGCATGCGTCCCGGCAGCGCGGTTTCTCGACGCGCGATCAGAAAAAATGCCGTCATGGGTGAACCGCTTCGCCAGACCGGTCGCGCTGACAGCGTTCATTGGGGGCTTCGCAGCAATGAGCTCGGCGCATAGTTCTTTTCTGCGCGCGAACGCAACTGTGCAGCGTGCTCTTTGCGAGACCATTCCTGCCGACGCGCCGGTCGCCGTTTCTGACGGCGTGCTGAAGGAGACGGCGCCGATTTGCCAGGTATTCGAGCACGCGGTGCTGACGCAGGATTCTGCAGTGCCATCAGCCGAAATGTTCACCGCATGGATCGGTGCGCCGGGCGCGCGAGCGCCGAGTGGCTGGCTGGAAAAGCGCGACACGAAAACATTTCAAATCAGATCGTGGATCTGGAATCGCGATCTAATTGTTGCGGCGCCGTCCGGAGAGTTACTGCGGCCTGCACATGGAGTTAGCGAAGCCGCTCCGCCGGCATAGCCGACCCTTATGTCGAATCCGTCACTTCTCGTTTCCGGTTCATGTGGGCTGATTGGCTCGGAGGTCTCGCTGCTTTTTGCGCAGCATGGCTTCCGCGTCACTGGAATCGATGACAATCATCGCGCGGTCTTCTTCGGACCCGAGGGCGACACCAGTGCAATGCAGGAGCACCTGCGTCGCGAGATTCCCGGCTATCGGCACGAGGCCCTTGATATTCGCGATCGGGAAGGTGTGTTCGCTTTGGTGAAGCAGATCAAGCCCGATCTGATCGTGCACGCGGCGGCGCAGCCTTCGCATGACCGGGCGGCGGCGATAGCTGTTTTGGATTTTGAGGTTAACGCGTTGGGCACCATGTATATGCTGGAAGCGGCGCGGCAGTATTGCCCCGAGTCGCCCTTCATTCATATGTCCACGAACAAGGTTTACGGCGATAGGCCAAATTCGATTCCGCTTAAAGAACTGGAGACTCGCTGGGAATATGACGATCCCGGGTATGTCAACGGAATTTCCGAAGACCTATCAATCGACCAGACCAAGCACTCGATTTTCGGAGCATCAAAAGTCGCTGCCGACGTGATGGTTCAGGAGTACGGTCGCTACTTCAACATGCCGACCTGTTGTCTGCGTGGCGGTTGCCTGACGGGACCCAATCACAGCGGCGTGGAACTGCACGGATTTCTCAGTTACCTCATCAAGTGCAATATCGAAGGCAGGGAGTACAAGGTATTCGGTTACAAGGGAAAGCAGGTCCGCGACAATATCCATTCGGAGGACGTCGCGCGTTTTATGCTTGAGTTTTCCAAGTCTCCGCGAGTGGCGGAAGTGTACAATCTCGGCGGTGGCAAGGAAAATTCGTGCTCAATTCGTGAGGCCTTCTCCACCGTGGAACAAATTACCGGTCGTCCTATGAATTGGAAGTATGTTGACGAAAACCGTATCGGAGATCATATCTGTTACTACAGCGATCTGCGCAAGATGGAGTCTCACTATCCCGGCTGGCATGTGACTAAGAGGCTCCCTGACATATTCGAGGCGATAGTCGCCGGTCGAATGGGGCACAACGTCAACGGCTTAAGATAGAAGGTTCACTGGCAAGCTCTCCTGTCTTGTAGACTAAGATCGATGCGAATAGCTCTCTTCACACCCTTCTCACCGGACATTGGCGGAGGCTCGATTCAACTTAGAGGTTTACTGCCCCAGCTCGCAGAATTTGACATCGATTGGTATTACCTCGCTCCGTCGAAGGCCTCTTCCGGAGTGGGCACCTGGCTAGGTCCACAGTTAATGGGTGGACCGTTGCTGGAGGATGTAAGTCGTGCTGGCTTTCTGTGGTCGCGCGGTACGTCCAGACGAATCCGGGAAATTGCGTCTCGTATGAGCGCGGACCTCTACTGGGTTGTGGCAATGAATGAGGGCGTCCTTGTCGCGCTTGAGTTGTGCGCATCGGGCAAGGCCGTGCATCTCACGATCCATGACGATCCTGTTTCGGTCTTTCAGAGATCAACCCGCTATCGACTCATGTCCTCTCTGATGTCGCGCGCATTTTCACGGCTATTGAAGTCTGTCAGGTCTGTGGATGTCATCAGCGATGGTATGCGCAACTTTTATCGCGAGAAGTTCGGGATCGACGCGCTGGTTGTTTACCGTTACGTTCAAGCTCTGCCACGGTTCAAGGATCGTGTAATCGACAAAAATGTGCTGCGCGTCGGCCATATTGGAATTATTTACGACGCCAGCCAATTCAGGGAATTTGTCGAGGCATTGCGTGCTTATGGACGTAATCTCGACATATCGACCAAGCTGGTAAAGATAGGAAAGTCGCGCGAGTTCGAAAAGGTGCAGCAGGAGTATCCGGAATTGATCGAAGACCTCGGAGAACTTCCTGAGAAGGCAGCCATCGAGGAACTGTCGAAATGCAACTTCCTCTATTGCATGTATCCGGACGCATCTCGATTCGAGGTGTTTCGAAGAACCAGCCAGCCGATGAAGTTGTCAACCTATATACAGGCTCAACGACCGATATTTGCGCAAACGCCCGAGGACAGCACCCTCGCTGCCGCGGTAAGGAAATATCGCATAGGCGCGGTGTGTACGTCCCCGGACCGCACGGGTATAGAAGCAACGTTAAAGGAGCTTTGTCAACTCGAAGAAATTCCGCATGAACGTTACGAGAAGGCCAGGACTGAACTCCTTGGTATAGGTCAGGTAAGGGACCTCGCAAACACACTAAGATCCGGAATGCCGACTATCGAGCGGAGACCGGCTAGCCGGGTTAGTTGAAGGTGCGAAGGGGACAGCACGCAGGTGACGATCGAATGCGAGATCCTGGCAAGCAGTGTTAGACAAGGAAAACATTCGCAACGGCTTTCACCGAGTCTTGAGATCTTCGGGGTTCGATATCGTTCGATACAAACCGGCGAATGACCCGGAGCAACGGCTGGTGCATCTGTTCGAACGTTATGGAGTGAAGACAGTACTGGACGTTGGAGCGAACGTCGGTCAATTCGCGAGACGAATTATTGCCGCGGGTTATCCGAACCGGATCGTTTCCTTCGAGCCGGTCTCGTCCAGCCATTCGATGCTTTTGAAAAATGCTGAAGGCCATGACCAATGGCAGGTTGCGAGGCGCTGCGCCCTGGGTAGCGAGCATCGAAAGGTGCTGGTGAATATCGCCGGCAATTCGGAGAGCTCGTCACTTTTGCCGATGCTCGAGCGGCACGTCAGCGCGCTGCCTAGCTCGAAGTACCTTGGCGCTGAGGAGACAGACCTACTGCGGGTCGATGATGTGCTTGAAGAGTACTTGGGTGCGGACAAGGGAGCACCGTTGGCACTTAAGATGGACGTGCAGGGGTTCGAGGGAGAGGTGCTCGACGGTGCGACGCGGAGTCTTGCGGACATCAAGGTGATTTATACTGAGATGTCACTTTGTCCGCTCTATGACCGGGAAGTACCTTTCTTCGACCTTTATTCCAGGATCCTTAAGCTAGGCTTTCGATGTGTAGGTATAAGCCCGGGATTTCTAGATCCGGTTAAATGGGAAGTACTGCAGGTCGACGCGACGTTCGTCGCTGAACAGAGTAACGGGAAATGATTGCATTTCTCATCTGTGCGTTTGCTTTTGTTTCGGTATATATCGCGACGCGGCGATCCTTGTCGGCTGGGGTAGGGCTTGCGCTCACTTTCGGATATTTGTACGGCTGGATCCGCGCTAACTATCCCGAGCCGGCCGCATATTTTATTTTTGATTCCAGCCTGGTCGGGCTGTACCTCGCTACTCTCACACGCAAGCGCACCACGCTTGAGCGGCGCAAGATGCGACAGATCGCGCCGTGGGTATTGATAATGACTGCGTGGCCTTTGGCGCTCGCGCTGCTTCCGCTGCAAGACCCTTTGATCCAGCTGGTCGGTCTCCGGGGTCAGGTATTTTTTCTGCCTTTCCTCCTGATAGGTGCAATGTTCGACGATCGCGAGATGAGGAAGTTGGCGTTCTGGCTGGCCGCGCTCAACATTATCGCCTTTGCGTTTGCGGGCGGCGAGTACGTCTGGGGCATCGCGCGGTTTCTCCCGCGCAACGCCACTACGGCGGTTATCTACATCTCCAAGGATGTGGCGAACGGAAGCGACTATGCGTACCGAATTCCGTCGACATTCACTAATCCCGCCGGCTATGGCGGAGTGATGGTTCTAACTCTTCCGATACTCGTCGGTGCGTGGGCGCGAGTGGAGGAGGCTACCTGGAACCGCGTGCTATTCGCTTGCAGCATCGGTGTAGCTGTATTGGGCGTATTCATGTGCGCGTCTCGCAGCCAAGCGGTGGTGCTTATCGCGCTTGCAATCGTTGTGTCGTTCTCATTCAGAGTTCGCTTGACCGCTTACCTGGCGTGGGCCGCGATCGCTGCGGCAGTCGGCTGGCTGGTCGTAACATCGCCGCGCCTTCAAAGGTTTACGACGCTGCAGGACACCAGTTACGTCCAGATCCGTATCCAGGGCAGTGTGAATGAAGGGTTCGTTGAACAGGCAATTAACTACCCGCTGGGCAATGGACTAGGTGGCGGTGGAACCAGCATTCCTTATTTTCTGCAAGACCGTTTGGTAAATCCTTTGGTGATCGAGAACGAGTACGCGCGTATCATGACGGAACTGGGAATTCCGGGTCTTGCGATGTGGATCGCATTTATTTTCTGGGTTTTCACTCGAGCAGCGCCGCGAAGAACTGATACGTGGTTTATAGGTCGTCGGCTCGCGTACGTTTCGAGCGTGATGTTTCTGGCTCTCGGGGTGATTGGACTAGGCCTGCTTACGTGGGTGCCCGGCACGGCGATGCTTCTGTTTCTAATCGGCTGGATCGCGGTTCCGAACAAGCTGCGAGTTCCAGTTGCCGACCCGTGGACGCCGGCGATTTTGCGCGGTGATTTCATAAGATCGCGAGTGAGAGCCTGACGTGTCGGTATCGGCGATCAAAATGCCCCGTTCGTCTCGAGCGCAGACTTGGGTGATCGTGGCTGGCGGATTCCATCGCGGGGGCGGAATGGACGCGGCCAATGCCGCGCTGGCGACGCATCTAGCCGATCGCGGCAGCAAGGTACACCTCGTATGCCATCGTGCCGATGAAGAGCTTCAGAAGCATGAGATGATCGAGATCCATCGCGTCGAAAGGCCGGCCGGATCATTTTTTCTCGGCCAATGGCTGATCAACTCAAGCGGGAAGCGCGTCGCTCGGACTGTGATGGCGCAAGACGCTGCGGCGCGTGTCGTTGTGAACGGCGGCAATTGCAATTGGCCCGACATCAACTGGGTTCACTATGTCCATCGCGCGTGGCGCGAGACGGATGCGAAAGGTCCCCGGCTATCGCGCGCAAAGCTGCGCCTCGACAAATCCGTAGCGCTTGTTCGCGAGAGACGTGCGCTCGACCGTGCGCAGGTCGTGATCGCCAATTCGAATCGTACCCGCGATAGTTTAATTAATCTGCTGGGTGTTCGCGCCGAACGTGTACATACCGTGTATCTCGGCAGCGAGCCGCACTGGCGAGCGCAGACACCCGAACGCCGCTCGTCAGCGCGGGAATGGCTGAACAAGCCGGCCGACCGACCGCTTGTCGCGTTCATTGGATCTCTTGGGTTCGACTCGCGGAAGGGTTTCGACACCGTTTGGGAAGCGTGGCGAAAACTTTGCCAGCGCCGCGAATGGGATGTCGATCTGATCGTGGCAGGCGGGGGACGTGCGCTGCCGGCGTGGCAAGCGCGCATCGCCGAGGCGGGCCTTGCAGGGCGCGTGTCGATGCTAGGGCATACGGACCGCATCGATGACGTCCTCGCGGCATCCGATCTGCTCGTGAGCCCGGTTAGATATGAACCCTACGGCCTCAACGTTCAGGAAGCGCTATGCTGCGGGATTCCATCGATGGTCAGTGCGAGCGCCGGAGTTGCCGAGCGCTACACTGCGGATCTTGGCGACCTGCTCATTCCGGAGCCGACGGATGTTGATGGACTGGTGGCAAGGATGCTCGGGTGGCGTTCGACGATGAACAGCTGGAAGCAGCGAGTGGCGCCGCTCGCACGTCAACTGCGATCGCGCACATGGGAAGCGATGGCGCGCGAGATAGTCGAGATCGTCGAAGAAGCGCGGCCGGCGCTTGAGCGCGCAACACTGTAGGAGTGAAGGACTCGCGTTTGGCGACAGCGTTGACAAATAAAGTGCCGTCTCCGGAAATGCCGGAGACCCCGCCCGACAACGCGAGCCAAGCGACGCCGACGATCTCGATCGTCGCGGGCCGACGCTCGGCCGGGCTCGATCTCTATGACCTGTGGCGGCATCGCGATCTGTTTTATTTCCTGATGTGGCGCGACGTTAAGGTCCGCTACAAGCAGACATTTCTTGGCGCTTCATGGGCCATTCTTCAGCCGCTGCTTACGATGATCCTGTTTACGTTGATCTTCGGCAGGCTGGCGAAAGTGCCGTCAGACGGAATTCCTTATCCGATTTTCGCGTACGCAGGGTTGCTGCCGTGGACATTCTTTTCGAACGCCGTGACGATCAGCAGCAACAGCCTGGTGGGTAATGCCGCAATCATCACCAAAGTCTATTTTCCGCGCATGATGATTCCGGCCGCCGCGGTCGGCGCCGGGCTGGTCGATTTCGCGATCGCGGGGGTGATCCTGATCGCGATGATGGCGTGGTATGGATTCGGACTGACTATTGCGTCGTTGATGCTGGTGCCACTGGTGATTCTGACGGTGATGCTCGCGCTGGCCGTCGGCACCTGGACCTCCGGACTCAACGTGAAATATCGCGACGTCCGTTACGCGCTGCCGTTCTTCATTCAAATGTGGATGTACGCTTCGCCGGTGATCTACCCGACCAACTTTGTGCCGCAGCATTGGCGGTGGCTGCTGGTGCTCAATCCCCTGACCGGAATCATTGAAGGTTACCGGTCGGCGCTCTTCAGCCGGCCTTTCGAATGGCATCACCTGGCCGTGTCAGCTGCGATCTGTCTGGTGCTCCTGGGCTACGGGACCTATTCATTCAAGCAACTGGAGCGGGATTTTGCCGACGTCATTTGAGTGACGCGCAATCTGACTGTGAATCCGATCATTAAAGTTCGCGGACTGGGCAAGCAGTATCGAATCGGACGGCGACGAGTCAGCCGCACGTTCCGCGAAGCGGCGATGGATTCTGTCACCGCGCCGCTACGTTACTCGCGGTCGCTGATCGGGCGAACTACAAAGGACGCGAGCAAGAGCGAGCAGAGCGACACGATTTGGGCGCTACAGGATCTGAGCCTGGACGTTGGAGAGGGAGAAGTGCTCGGCGTTATCGGGCGAAACGGCGGCGGCAAGTCGACGCTGCTCAAGGTAATGTCGCGGATAACCGAGCCGACGACAGGACGGGTCGATCTCTACGGTAGAGTTGGAAGTTTACTCGAGGTCGGCACCGGATTTCATCCCGAGTTGACGGGACGGGAAAATATTTATCTGAGTGGCGCGATTCTCGGGATGCGGCGCAATGAAATCGAACGAAAGTTCGACGAGATCGTCGCGTTCGCCGAGATGGACCAATTTGTCGACACGCCGGTCAAACGTTATTCGAGCGGAATGTACGTGCGGTTGGGATTCGCGGTCGCAGCGCATCTGGAGACCGAGATAATCCTCATCGATGAAGTGCTGGCGGTTGGGGACGCGGCGTTTCAGAAGAGGTGCCTCCGCAAGATCGGCGACGTCGCACGCCAGGGTCGCACCGTTTTGTATATCAGCCACAACCTGGCGTCAGTCGAGACGCTGTGCGACTCCTGCATCTGTTTGGCCGGAGGACGGATTGTCGAGGCGGGCAAGCCGCGCGATGTGGTCGCGAAATACCTGGCGTTACAGACCCAGGCCAACGCCGGCGCCATTTCGCTCGCGGAGCATCCGGGCCGCAGGCCCGGATTCAAGCCGCATCTTCGGAGTCTCGAATTGCGATCGGGAGCCAAAACTGCCGTCGGCGCAATCAGCATGGGAGACCCGCTGTCGATAGTGATGAGCTTTGAGGCGGCTAGTCCTCTGCGGCCGGTGGTCGGAGTGACAATAAAAACTCTCGAGGGAGCGCCGGTCTGTTCGGTGAACGACCGGTATTCAATGCAGCTGCGTGATTGCAAAATCGTGTCGCGCGGGACGGTTGTCTGCGAGATCGACAAATTGATGCTGATGCCCGGCCAATACAACATCGATGTGTCGTTCGGCGATCTCGGTCCGGAGCTGGACGTTGTGTCCGACGCAATCTCGTTCGATGTGCTGCCCGCCGATTTGCTTGGCAGCGGCAGGCTGCCGCCGCCCGGCCAGGGGCCGATGTTCTGCGCGGGGACCTGGAAATTATTTGAGATGCCGACCGCCGGCTAGGCGGCGCGGGTAAGAATCCGAAAAATGTTGGAATCTGTTCAGCGATTTGCGCGCGCTGCCTCCGGCGCAATCGGCAGAGAGTCGTGGCTCATCCGGCAGCTGCGGCCTGCGTACGAATCGACGTTGCAAATGTTGAGCGGCGAACGCGGGGTGCCGTGGGAGATCAACGGCGTTCCTTTCCGGATTGATCCGCGGTATCGCAATCAGTTGGGCAAGAACTACGAAGCGGATGTCGCGCGCTTCCTGAGCGAAAGGATTAAGCCGGGCGCGGTCTGTTTCGACGTGGGCGCGAACGTCGGCGCGTACGTGTTGCAGTTGTCGCATTGGACGGGGCCGAGTGGAAAGGTAGTCGGATTCGAACCGAACCCGCTGGCAGTCGAAGTGCTGTCTGAGCACGTACAGTTCAACGGCTTCGAACCGATTGTCACGATCGAAAAAAGCGCAGTTGGATCTTCCAGCGGTACCACGACGATGTACATTTCGGCAGCCGATGGGATGAGCCGGTTGGCTGAGCAGAACAGTTTGCTGGACTCCGCGGAGCGCATCACGGTGCCGGTGATCGCCATCGATGACTTTTGCGCACGGACTGGAATGGAGCCCGACTGGATATTGATCGATATCGAGGGGTTCGAGCTGGCGGCTCTTCGCGGGGCTGTACGCACGATCGAACGCCGTCGCGGACGGCTGGGGCTCGTAGTCGAGATTCATCCGGCGCTGTGGGATTCGGCTGGTACCTCTCGATCCGACGTGGAGAAATTTTTTACAGACGCAGGATTGCGCGCCATGCCGTTGAACGGACAGCACGATCCGTTGGGCGAATACGGCCTGGTGCATCTTTCGTGGAGTCAGTCCTGAGCGCGACCTGTCTTTTCGCCCAAGCGACACGGTGACATCGTGGAACATCATTACCGGAGAGTATCCGCCACAGGCTGGTGGGGTTAGCGACTACACGCGGATGGTGGCGGAGGGACTCGCTGAGGCCGGCGACGATGTTCGCATTTGGGCGCCGCCAGCCGCGGGACCGAATCCATCATCTCGGCAAAACATCCGCATAAATCGTCTGCCCGATCATTTCGAGCGGCGTGGACTTAGGATTCTCGCGCAGGAATTGGAGAGAGATCGAAGCGCGCGAGTGCTGGTCGAATATGTACCGCACGCGTTCAGAATGAGAGCGATGAATGTCCCGTTGTGCTTGATGCTGCTGCGCCGGCGCCGCAGTGACATAACAGTGATGTTCCACGAGGTCGCGTATCCGATAAGTCGCAATCAATCGATTCGCCACAATGCTCTTGGCGCGGTCAACCACGTGATGGCGGCAATACTGACGCGAGCGGCGTCGAGGATATTTGTCGCGGCGCAAGGTTGGACCGGCATGCTCGCGCGCTATGCGCCGAAGGGCCGCAAAATTGGCTGGATGCCGGTGCCGAGTACGATTCCCGTTGTCCGCGACCGCGCGGCGACACTCGCAGTGCGAGCGCGGTTCGCGATGGCCGAATCCGGATTGCTGGGGCATTTCGGAACCTATGGACCGTGGGTCACGAGCCGGCTCAAGCCATCACTGACGTCGATTCTCTCGACGCATAAGACTGCGCGGGTCTTACTGATCGGGCGCAACGGCGAAGGATTTCGCGACGATCTTATTCGCGAGAATCAAGCGCTTGCGTCGCGGGTTTTTGCCACCGCCGAGCTTGCAGCGGCGGAGGTCTCGATTCATATCGGCGCGTGCGACGTGATGATTCAGCCGTATCCCGACGGCATCACGTCGCGCAACACCAGCGCGCTTGCAGGTCTCGCTCACGGGAAAGCTACCGCGACAACGACCGGGAGATATTCAGAAGATCTCTGGCAGCGAAGCGGGGCGGTATTCCTTGCGCAAGACCAGGACGCCGAAGCTTTGGCGCGCGGCACCATTGATCTGCTTAACGATCGCGAACGGGCAAAAGCAATGGGATGCGAGGCTGTCAGGTTGTATCGCGAGGTCTTCGACCTCGAGCACACGATCGCAGCGCTACGGCAAGCTTGATGCGAGTCGCAGTCGCAAACTGGCATCGTCGGGTAGTAGGCGGCGCCGAGTCCTACATCAAGGGTGTGGTGGCGGCGCTCGAATCAGCCGGTGTCGAACTCGCGATGTTGAGCGAACGCGACGATGCGCCCGACCGCGAGAAAATCGAACTGTCGGCTGGCGCGCCGACCTGGTGCGTAAGTGAAATTGGCGAGCAAGCTGCGCTTGCCGCCATGCAAGCGTGGCGTCCAGATGTTGTGTACGTTCATCTGGTTGAATCGACGGCACTCGAAGCGCGGCTGCTCGAAATCGCGCCCGCAGTTCTATTTGCGCATTCGTACCACGGGATGTGTATCAGCGGCGAAAAGACTTTCAAATTTCCGGATGTGCGCCCGTGCGGCCTGCCTTTCGGATGGAAATGCTTGCTGCACTTCTACCCAAATCGATGCGGCGGCCTTAGCCCCATCACCATGTGGCAGGACTATCTCAAGCAGAGTGAGCGGCATTCGATGCTGCCGAAGTATTCTGCAATCGCGACCGCTTCGGAGTATCTGCGCCGGGAATTGATTGCAAATGGCGTAGAGCCCCGGCGCGTTCACAAGATTGCGATGCCGGTGAGCGCGACCTTTGCTGAGCCGGGCGATCGGTTGGCTGCGTCGCGCACTGATGAGACGAAACGAATCCTATTTGTCGGGCGGATGGGCTTACTGAAGGGCACGGGAATCTTGCTGGAAGCGTTGCCGGCGGTCGCAGCGGCGTTGAACTCGAAGATCAACCTGACTTTCATCGGCGACGGCCCCGCACGAGACACATGGGAAGAACGCGCGCGCGGTGTAGAAGCGCGTGACCCGCGGATCAGCATCCAGATGGAGGGATGGAAGAAGCCTCAGGAAGTCCGCGCGCGGCTGGCAGAGGCCGACTTGCTGGTTGTGCCCAGTGTGTGGCCCGAGACTTTCGGGTTGGTCGGGCCGGAGGCTGGCAGGTTGGGAATTCCAGCCGCAGCATTTGACGTCGGCGGAATCTCGGAGTGGCTGGTCGACGGCGTCAATGGCGAACTCGCACCGGGAAATCCGCCGACCGCGCAGGGACTCGCCGACGCGATCGTGCGATGCCTGCGCGATCCCGCCGCCTATCAGCGCCTGCGCGCAGGAGCGCTGGAAATTTCGCAAAGATTCGATACCAAGCTCCATGTCGAGTCGCTTATCGAGATATTTCGGCGAGTTGCAGGATCCGAACCGCGACGGGAATCGCAGACCCTGCAGGCTGTGAATTGATTCCCGACCGACACCCCATCTGGTCGCTGAAGAGGTAAGAGCCTGTGCCGCTCGTTTCAGTAGTAGTCCCTGCTTACAACGCCGAACGGACGCTCAAGGCGAGCGTCGACAGCGCGCTCGCGCAGGACTTTCGCGACATTGAAATAATAGTAGTGAACGACGGTTCGACCGATTCTACTAAAGCGATACTCGCGGCCTACGATTCCCAGATTCAGGTGATCGATCAGAAGAATCGCGGCGCTCCTGCTGCTCGCAATGCGGGCGTCCGCGCGGCGAGAGGAAAATTTATCGCGTTTCTCGATTCCGATGATCTGTGGAGTCTCGACAAGCTGACGCAGAGCGTCCGCGCCCTCGAGCATAACCCGACAGCGTCGATGGTGTTTTCGAATTGTCGCGGCCTGCGCGCGGACGGTACCAGTTCGACATATTATTCGTACGACGGCGCGCCCTCGCTGGATCAGATGCTCGACGATGGATTTGAAGCCGTGCCCAGTGCCGTGACGATGAGGCGCGATGTCTTTGAAGCTTGCGGTGGATTCGACGAGCGTTTCGTCCCGAATTACTTCGAAGACCTTTGGCTCTGGTTTCTCGCGCGCGAGCGGGGCGAATTCGAATATATTCCGAAGGAACTGACGACGCTCAGACTCCGCGACAAATATCCCGATGCGCGGTACTTCGCCAACGGCCGCACATATGTCGGGTTGCTGCGACAGCGCTATGGGCGCCGCGCCCGGGGTGCGATTCGGCAAGCATACAAACATCTTGCCGGCGTATCGGTGTACGAGGCATTGCGAAGGATGGACGCCGGCGATCGACTGGGTGCCGTGGCGTGGTGGGCATCAGCGATCCGTTTGAGGCCCGCATTGATAGCCGATCTGGGCGGTCGAATCTTCCGCCCTCGCAATCTTCGCCGTCTGGCCGGCACAGTCAGTCCAACTTCAAAGGTTTCCTAGTACCGGTTTCGATCGTGCCCGAAATAAAAGAGATCGCGAAGAGATCGTTGCCGCAGCCGCTGTGGACGATGTTGCGCCTTGCGCGCGTCTGGTCGAGCATCCGATTTTATCGCGAACGAAAAGCGACGCACGTTTACGGCGGATTTCCGCTGTCAATTTGGCTGACAGATCCGCTCGCGCAAGGTTGGTATGACGATGACTGGGCTGAGCTTCCTGAAGTCGCCTTGCTGAAGACCGGGCGCCTGAAGCAGGGTGCGCGAGTGTTCGATCTCGGCGCGCATCAGTGCGTCGTTGCAATGATGCTTTCACGGATCGTCGGGACTGAAGGGCAGGTTGTTGCGCTCGAGGCGAATCCGCACAACGCGGAGGTCGGCGAACGGAATCGAGCGCTCAATGAGATTGCGCAGCTCAAGGTCATCCACGGCGCCGCGGCCAGAGAGTCCGGAATGATCGATTTCGGCAAGGGACTGAACGGCGCAGTCGTGGCGGGCGAACCGGACTGGGGACAGCAACGAGTCCGTGCGTATTCGGTGGATGAGTTGGCGCGGGAATTCGGCCGGCCAGATGTGCTCTTCATCGACGTCGAGGGTTTCGAGTGCGAGGTCTTGAAGGGCGCGCGCGAAAGTCTGCGCGATCGGCCCGACGTTTTCATCGAGGTGCACAGCGGGTGCGGACTGGAGCGATTCGGCGGCTCGCGCGAAGAAATCCTGAAGACGTTTCCGAGCAACCAGTACAGGCTGTTTGCTGCCGACCAGGACTCCAGGAAATTCCTGCCGATCGACGACGCAAGCACGCTGCCCACCAACAGATTTTTCCTCGTCGCTCTTGCGCGAAGTTAAAGGACGATCGACCAGATGACTATCGTATCGCGGGCTATTCAGACGCTGCCGCCCTCATGGATTGGGTTTGTCTCAGACTTGGGAGTGAAATCTCCGCTGGTGGCGAAGTTTATCCGATGGGCCGGGACCTCGATGCACGAGCGCGATCAAGTAATCGCGCGGGGGTTCGCCAAGGGTCTCAAGATCAACATTGGCTTTTCGCATGTGGGCTACGTTCTCGGCACGACCGAGCCTGAAGTGCAAGCGGCGCTCGATATGCTGCTCAGGCCGGGGATGACGGTCTACGACATCGGCGCAAACGTCGGGTTCCACGCGATTGCAGCCGCACGCCGGATCGGACCGGACGCGAAGGTCGTCTGCTTCGAAGCGTTGCCGGATAACGCGAAACGAATCGAATACAATGCGGCGTCCAACAAGCTGGCGAATGTACAAGTGATAGCCGCGGCGCTCGGAAAGTCGGAAGGCGAGGCGGCGTTCTGGACTTCGAGGCAGCCGACGTGGGGCAAACTGGCCTCGGTCGGAAAGAAGCCGGACAAGTTTGCCAAAGAGGTCAGCGTCAGTCTCCGCCGGCTGGATTCAATAGTCGACGAGTTGAAGTTGCCGCCGCCGACGCTGATCAAGATGGACGTCGAGGGTTCGGAACTCGACGTGCTCGAAGGCGCGCGGCAGACTCTTGAGCGTCACCACCCGATACTCCTGATCGAGGCGCACGGCACGAACGCGGCGATCGAGAATTTTCTGCTCGCGACAGGTTATCGAGTCGGCGTGCTCGGGAAGAATGTTCCGGTAGCCGAGGCTTACTGGAACGCACATATTTTCGGCGTCTCTGCCGAGCCGGTAAGAGACGAAAAGATTTTCGACGGTCTTCGGAGTATCCAGGTTTGACCCAACTGTCCGCCACTTCGGCCGACATCGGCGTATCGCGCATGCCGGGCCCTGGCGTTGCGAAGAGAGCACGTCGACGGCTGCTCACGATTGGCCATTCATATTGTGTCGCGGTGAATCGACGACTGGCGCATGAGATGGCGCGCGAGGGAGGCGAGGATTGGGAGGTTACCGCGGTAGCGCCAGAATTTTTTCACGGCGACCTGCGGCCCATCAGGACCGAGCAAATGCCGGGCGAGCTTTGCCGCCTGGAGACGGTACCTGCGTTTCTCAGCAATCGAATTCATTTCTTTTTTTACGGGCGCAAGCTGCACGAGATCCTGAGCCGCCCTTGGGACGTTGTGCACTGTTGGGAAGAACCATA
>Ga0210383_10000223_pt1 | contig 55826 bp, 38 predicted proteins | sample IncBWC14OmetaG_FD_160072 | JGI IMG/M metagenome (GOLD analysis project Ga0210383, IMG submission 160072) | Forest soil microbial communities from Barre Woods Harvard Forest LTER site, Petersham, Massachusetts, United States - Inc-BW-C-14-O ...
TTGTTGGAGCCGGCTTGCACGCCGCAGCCTGTGTCGATGTGAATGGAAATGTTTATTTCACCGGGCCCAATGAAGATGGCGACATGGGTAACGGTACCACCACCGGCAGCGCCAGTTCTTTTGTCCAGGTCACCACCGATAGCCTTGGAAATCCTTTCACGAATGTAACCAACGTCGTCATGGCGAATACCCAGTATACAGGGGGTGGAACGGAAGTGGCTACTGTTTTCGCTATCAAGGCGGACGGCACCTTGTGGGTGTGGGGCAGCACGCAAGGCGGATACCGGGGTAACGGGACCTATGGCATGGTGAACACCAGGCCCGTCCAGGTGCCATTTCCCGCCGGTACCGTGATCACGAAGGTCGCAGTGCAGAATATTGTCATTGCGTTGGATTCAAAGGGCAATGTGTGGACCTGGGCAGGAAACGGGCCCAACAACTGTCTGCTCGGGAATACCAGCCGGACCAATTACGAAACCCCCCAGATCCTTTCGCTGCCGGCGCCGGCAACGGACATTGCCGGAGGCGGCTACTGGTCCTATGCTTTGCTCAACAACGGGTCTTTATACGGATGGGGCCTTTATCTTGGCTATATGGGGGTCGGTGCTACCGCCAGCGCGGGATGGACCAACCAGCCTTCTCCCCTTCTCCTGAACGCCGACCTTAACCTGCCCAATCCCATTGCACACATTTCCTGCAACGCCACCAGCACCTACGTGATCCTGACGGATGGAAGCCTCTGGGCCTGGGGAGGCAGCGAATGCGGACAGATCGGCAACGGCCAGGATTTGAACTACGCCAAATACACCATCAATCCCGCTCCATATGGCGGCACTACCCCCGCCCCCTATGCCTGGAACTGGGATATGAGCACCGCACAGCTTCAGCAGCACAAGCCCGTGCAGATCGCACCCGGCATCACCAATTTCGTAGCCCTGTCCGAAGGATCGGCCGATGTATTCTACAAATACGCGGTAGACGCCAACGGCCAGCTGTATTCCTGGGGCAGAAATAAAAACGGCGTGCTCGCCAATGGTGTCATAGAAGGCGACTATATAGCCGGCGAAATCGGTTCCACCTATCCCAATTCATTTGACGTTCCCTATATCACGGCCATTAATCCGTTTGAAATGACCGAATCGGTCCTTTCCAGTTCGCCGGAATGTGTATTCGTGCCGGGTTCCAATTACTGCGGTGGTTACCCCATCCCTGCCAACACTCCGCCAGTTGCCAAGGCTGGCAGCAACTCCACGGTCCCGGGGCCCACAGCCACCCTGGACGGTTCCGGTTCAACCGATAATTCGGCTATCGTATATTATATCTGGAGCCAGGTGTCCGGACCCAATCAGGCGATCATCAGCATCCCCTCGGGAGCAAAAGCCAACCTGCTTGGCCTGACGAAGGGTGTGTATGTATTCCAACTCAAGACGATCGACAATGGCTGGCTGAGCGACAGCGCGAAAGTCACCGTGACGGTATTGAACACGATCGCCACTCAAAATACCGACGCCCTGAGCGTCGATCCCGGTTCGTTTACTGCGATAGACAGCACATCTGCCGGTCAGACAGCATTTGGCATCTATCCCAATCCCGTGACGGATGAATTTACCCTGGTGATCACCAATACTGCCATGGGTAACGTGAACGCGCAGCTGATCGACGCCGCCGGTAATATCCGGCATCAATACAGCTTTAGCAAAGACCTGCAAACCGTACAATACACGATTCCGGCGAGTGGTCTTGCGTCGGGGATATATTTCCTCCGGGTGCAGATCGGAGCCTGGACCAGAACACTAAAAATGATAAAAAAATAACGAGGTAGACTGCCCATCCGATTTCATCAAGCCCTTCGGTTCAAACCGGAGGGCTTTTTAATCTCCATCGCCACCATGGTCTGCATCGCCACCACAATTTACATCGCCACAATACTCACCGCACACCCGCCCCCCGGCGCCAGCTTCACCTTCAGCCGGTCCCCGCTCGTCACCACCCTTTTCTCGATCGTATATGCCTCCGGATTAGCTTTCCAATCCGCATTATCCGCATCCCGGTAAACGATCATCTGATAACGGCGCCCCTTATCCAGGAACCCCAGCGGAACATCCATCTCCCGACCATGCTCATCCGTGATCGCCCCCAGGAACCAGTTCTCCGTTCCCTTCCCTTTCCGCGCGATCGTAATATAATCCCCCGGCTCCGCTTCCAATATCTTCGTATCATCCCAATCCACCGGTACGTCCCGGATGAACTGGAACGCATCGTCATGCGCCGCGTAATTCTCCGGCAGATCCGCAGCCATCTGCAACGGACTGTACATGGTCACATACAGCGCCAGCTGCTTCGTCAGCGTTGTATGCACCTGCCGTCCGGGCACATTCGAATACCCCTGTATTCTGAAGATTCCGGGTGTATAATCCATCGGCCCACCCATCAGCCGCGTGAACGGCAGGATCGTCTCATGGTCCGGTGCATTCCCGTCGGCAAACGCATTGTACTCATTGCCTCGCGCCGCTTCACAAGCCATCCAGTTTGGCCAGGTCCGCTGAAGGCCGGTCGGTCGCATCGGTTCGTGTACATCGATCATAATGTGACTTTCCGCCATCTTCCTCACCGTATAAATATAATGGTTGTCCATCCATTGCCCGTCGTGATGCTCCCCCCGCGGAATGATCTTTCCCACATACCCCGTCTTGACCGCCTTATAGCCCCATCGCCGCATAAACCCGATCGCCGTATCGATTTGACGTTCATAATTCGTCGCCGATCCGGAGGTCTCATTATGCATGATCATCGCCACCCCCCTGGACCGCGCATAGTCCGTGATCGCCTTGACATCGAAGTCCGGATACGGCGTCACGAAATCGAATACATTCTCTTTCCAGTTCCCAAACCAATCCTCCCAACCCACATTCCACCCCTCCACCAACACCCCACCGATATGGTTGGCTGCCGCAAAATCGATATACTTTTTAACATTCGCCGTATTGGCCCCATGCCGCCCATTCGGGATCAACGCCCCCGACGCCGTCAGACTATCCGGATAATCGGAATAGTTCCAGGTGCTTTTCCCCGTTTGCATCTCCCACCAGACACCGACGAACTTCATCGGATGGATCCAGTCCGTATTCGTCAGCTTCGTTGGCTCATTGAGATTCAAAATCGTCTTCGACACCAGGATATCCGCAGCCTTGTCACTGACCAGGATCGTCCGCCAGGGCGTATGACACGGCGCGTGAAGATACGCCTTGTTGCCTACCGCATCCGGCACCAGCGCCGACGTCAGCATCAAGGTCTCCCGATCCACATGCAGCTGCATGGCCGGATAGTTGACCTCCGCCGCTTCATGGATATTGAGAAAAAGCCCGTCCGCAGTCTTCATCATTAGCGGCGTCTGCACCGCATACCGGTCCGGCGCCACCCGTACCGCAATAGCCGTAGAGGAGGCCACCAGCGCTGCATTGTCGATCTCACTGACCTTCGAAGTCGTATACGGATATTCGTTACTGTCATAGTCGCCGGGAATCCAGAAGGTCTTATGATCTCCCGCCAAACGGAATTGCGTCACCTCATCTGACACAACGAAATATTTGAGCCCCGCCTGCCGCGGGAATTCATATCGGAAGCCTACCCCGTCCTCGAAGACCCTGAACACCACATCCAGCAACCGTCCCGAACCCGCCCCGCCCACGTTTTGCCCCGAACCCGAGCCCGCGCCGCCCCCACTCCGTCCCGAACCCGTCTGCCGGAGATGAACCCGCATCTCCCGGTGATGATCCCGGATATACTTCGTTTCCCCCCATACCGGCTCCCACGTCGTATCCACCTCCCTTCGCTCCACCCCCACCTCCACCCAACCTTCACTGAATCCACTATCCGCCTCCCCCAGCCGAAACCCCATCTTCGACGGCAGGATCACCGTTTTGTCGCCATAAGTCACCGAATAGACCGGCTCACCCCGTTCATCCAGCCGGAATACAACCTTCACCTTACCCAGGGTTTCCTCCTGTGCCCTGACCGAAAAGCCAAGCGAAATGAATAGGCACAGACAACCCAAAAACCTATAGGTTATAAGCATAAGCAAGCAAAATTTTGATAAATATAGGCGATCCGGCCAAAACCAGCGGTCTTACCGAATCGCCCTTTCCTGATTGTCGATTCTCCCGGTCAATCAGCTTCTTCTATACGCCTCTTCCGCGATCGACCCCGCGACCGACCCTAGTAGCCCGGATTTTGCTCCCCTGCCACCTTTGAGTTCGCATTGATCTCGATCACCGGTATCGGCCACGCATAACACCGCGCGTTAAACGTCAGCGGATTAGCGCCCAAATTATAAGTTTGATAGTAAGCCGCCTCCGACGCCCCAAGGTGCCAGCGGCAGATGTCCGTCCACCACGTCCCCTCGTTGAACAACTCAGCCCACCGCTCAAAATAGAGCGGATTATTGCCCAATACGGGATCCCCCGCCGCCGCCGCCGACGTAGAGCCCGTCACGCTGGCATAATCCACCGGGGACGGCGAACCAACCGGGTAGCCATAAGCCCTCCGCTTCACCATATTCAAATAATTCAACCCATCCGCATTGTCGCTGGTGTTTATACAAGCCTCCGCATACAGCAAATACACATCCGCCAGCCTCAATAGATAAATATTGGCGCCATCCGCCTGCCCACCCGGCACGTTGTTTACATTGCAGAAAATAGGCGCATACTTCCGGAAGCTCCAATCCAGTTGCGTCGGGCTGGATGTCCCCGCAGGCTTTGAGACCGGAATATAACCTGCTACCGGTACCGTCCCGGGCACCCATCCCGCCGCCGGCGCATCGACCGCAGAATCCAGCCACGGCTGCATGCAGTTGACATACAACCGGGGATCGGCCGTTTGATTGGTCCTTACCGCTGTTGCATTCGCATAATAAGTCGGGTCCATGATCTGCTTCGGATTGGTCGGCGACGCCGGGTCCGCCGCATTGTAGCTCGGGTTCGTCACCAGCGTATAGGCCCCAAGCGTATACCCGAACCGAAGGATATTGCGGTCATGGATCGTCTCGTTCCCATAACCGAGTGCCTGTGCATCGCCTTCCGACCCGTCGGTTCCCAAGACCCAGGGCGACCAGATCAGTCCGTTGATGCTCGTGCTGTTCGGAGCACCGCCATATACCCCATAGTCACCAAAGGAATTGTAGTCGATATTCAATTCGAAGAGCGACTCCTGGTTGAACTCATTGGCGCTGATCCCGACAAACGCTTGTCGATACATCGGATACGGCATCAGCGTCTTGCCACTGTTGCTGATGACATTCAGCAGCGTGGTCTTGGCATCCGCCCAATCCTGCATGTATACATAGGCCTTGCCCAGAAGTCCTTGTGCCGCCCACTCGCTTGCCCGGCCTTTGTCATTTCCAGTCCATACCTGCCCGTGCAGGAGGGTCGTCGCCTGTGTCAGGTCGCTCACCACCTGGGCCCACGATGCCTTGATGGAACTGCGCGATTTCTGGGATGCCGCCAGGCTCGTCGGCAGCGTCGTGTCGATAATGATCCCGAGCGTATCCGTAGCCGAAGGGTTGGGGACGAAATCCTCCCCGAACAACGACTCCAGCAACAGATAGTAATACCCGCGGAGACAATAGGCCTGGCCCCGGATCAGGTTCACCGTCGGCCCGTCCCCCGGCTGTGCGTAGTTGGCCATGTATACCGTCGCCGCCTGCAACGTCGTATTACAATTCTTGATGCCCGCATAGCAGACCTGCCAGACGCCCTGACTGTAGCTATTGGTAGCCGACAGGTTGGTTTGCAGCATCTCCTGCCATCCCGCATCATAGCCATTGTCATCCGCCGTATGCGTAATGCTGGCCATCGCCTTCGGAAGATAATTGAACCCATACATATTCGCATCCCGCATCGCCGAATACGCCGTCGCCAGCACACTGTTCAAATCGTCGATGCTGGCAGGGTAATTCGTCAGCGCATACTCATTGGTAGGCGCCACATTGATTGGGTCTTTCGAACAACCGGTCCCCAGCAGGATTACCGGCACCAGTAAAGCAGCAATCTTTTTAAACATATCAATCGATTTATTTTGTTAGAAATTCACATCGGCCCCATCAAAAATTCACATCGATCCCGGCCGAGTAGATCTTCGTTTGCGGATATTGCATTACCCCATCCAGACCCCTCGTCGTCACCCCCACCGCACCACCGACATAACCGCTCGTCGCAGCCTGGGAAAAAGCACTGCCAACCTCCGGATCGATCCCGGAATATTTCGTGAGTGTCAGCAGGTTGTTCCCCATGACGAAAATGCGGGCGCTCCTGATCCTGATCCGCTCCATCGCACTATTGGAGAACGAATAGCCAATTTGAAGATTTTTCAGCTTGAGGTAAGCGCCGTTCTCGATGAAATAGGTGCTGGGCTTGGTGTAATTCCCGTTCGGGTCATCAATATAGCCGCCACCCGAATTCACATATCCCATCCGCGGCTGTCCCGTAAGGCCGTTGGACCCAAAATAGGAATCCTTCAGCGCCGCCGTCGTCACGTTGGCATCACTCTCGAAAGCATGCTGCGCATAAGCCTTCACTCCGTTGAACAGCTGCACGCCGGCGACGCCATTGAATAGCGCCGTCAGGTCCCAGCCTTTATAGCCGACCCGGATATTGATCCCATACACGAGCTTCGGGTTGGGATTGCCGATCACCTGCTCGTCCTGCGAGTTGAGCGTAGTTCCATTCTTGGAGTTGTGCTGATAGATCAGATCGCCGGCATGCGCATTGGGCTGAGCGCTGGCCGCAGCCTGCGCGTCCGACTGGAAGAGCCCCTGCGCCTTATAGCCGTAGAAGCTCCCAAAAGGCAGCCCGTTCTTCGTGATCGTGAGATACTGGCCGATCATTGCCCCATACGTCGAATTCCCATTGTTGTAATAGTTGAGCCCGTCAGGCAACGCATCCGTCGCAATTCCGTCCAGGTTGGTCACCTTATTGGTGTTGAACCCAGCCGTCGCCGTGATGTCATAGCTGACCGGACCTTTTTTGTCCTTATATCCGATAAGAACGTCTACGCCCCTCCCCTGCACATTGCCAATATTCGTAAAGAAAGGGGAAGAAAACCCGGCATTCGGCGGCAGCGGAAGCGCATACAGCATGTCCTTGGTCAGCTTATTATACCATTCCACGCTGAAATATACCGTGCCATGCCACAGTTCGCCATCCAGGCCAAGATTGGTTTCCGTTACCGTCTCCCAGTGCAGGCCGGGGTTGGAAATCGTGTTGATCGATGAGCCGATTAGCAACGGCGCTCCCGGCGCGAAATTGGCGCCGTTGACGGACGTATTCCCGAATGTTGCGACACCCGAATAGGGTCCATAGAAGCCCGCAAAAGTATACGGCGGCACATTGCTGTTCCCCAGCGTCCCATAGCTTCCCCGCAATTTCAGCAGGCTTACCGTCGGCGCTATTGTCTGGAAGAAGTTCTCATCGCTGATCGTCCAGCCCGCGGATGCCGCGGTGAAAACACCCTTCTGTTTCTGCGGGCCAAAAACGGTGAAATTCGCATCCTGCCGCACCGACCCGGAAATATAATACCGCTTGTCGAAATTATAGTTTACGCGCCCGAAATATGATTTGATCAACCCGTTTGGATCATATTCCCCGGTAGCCGACGTCGTGGAATTGGATGTCGTGATGATCGAGTAGTCCGGCAGCCCGTTCGACGATACCGTCGTATACAGATTGTCGATCTTGGTCGTGATCTGCTCATAACCGGCTACGGCATTGATCGCATGCTTGCCGAACTCCTGATTGTACGTCAGTACGAAGTTGTCCAGTAGCTGCCCGCTCTGGTTATACATTTTGTTTAACGAATTCGTCGCATCGACATCCGCACCGAAATTGAACGGGGCCTGGTAGAAATCCTCCGTCTCCAGGTAATAGCTATACCCCAGCGTAGTCCGGAAATTCAGGTGAAAAGGTAATTTGATCTCGGCATAGACATTCCCCTGGAAATTGTTTTGAATGTCGAGGGCGTCCGCTGCATAGGCAGCGCCAACCTGGTTGGGCCCGCCAAACTGGATGCCATAGCCCGGTGGCACGGTGCCCCAATTGCCATTCGCCTCTTTGATGGGAATGATCGGCATGGTCCGGAAAGGCGGATTGTGCAACTCCGCATCCTGGCCGACCAGCGGCGCCGTTTTGCGCTGCGATACCGCCAGCTGTTCCCCGATCTTGATCCAGTCACCCAACTTGTAGTCCGTATTGACCCGCACCCCGCCGATATTCGAATAGTTCCGGATAAAGATGCCCTTCTGCGCATTGTAGAAACCCGAGAGGAGGTAGTTCATGGAAGGGCTGGCGCCGGATACCGAAAGATTGTAGTTCTGCTCGTATGCATTCCCATAGATTGCCTTCACCCAGTCCACATCCGGCAGCGTGTCCGTTTCAGTCGCGTTCTTGAAATAGGCCGGGTTGATCACGTTCTCGAATGTGATATAGTCCTTCTTCCGCAAGAGATTATCGTATAGCTTCGGAACGCTCACCCCATACCGGGCATTGAAATTGACCTGCGGTTTGGAGCCGCTGCCTTTTTTGGTGGTGATAAGAATAACGCCTCCCGCCGCCGCCGAACCATAGATAGCGGCCGCGCTGGCATCCTTCAGAATATCGACCGTCGCGATATCCTGGATATTGATGTTGTCACCCGGCACCCGCACCCCGTCGACAATATACAGGGGCGCAGGCTGGTGAAGCGAAGACAGACCCCGGATAATGATCGTCGGCGTCGAGCCACCCGGCTGCCCGGAATTCTGGATCACTTCAACGCCGGCCGCCCTTCCCTGCAACGCCGCCGTTATATCCGTCACCGGTAACTCCTTGATGTCATTACCCTTCACCGAAGCAACCGAACCCGTCACATCCTTTCGCCGCTGTACCCCATAACCCACGACGACCACTTCATCCAGGCTCGACCGGGTAGGCTTCAAACTTACCCTGACCGTCGTAAGGTTCCGCAGCGCGATCTCCTGCGGTTCATAGCCAACATACGTGATCGCCAGCGTAGTGGCCTCCGGCGGCACGGAAAGCGCGAACTTCCCATCCGCATCCGTATTCACACCTTTCGTACTGCCCGGGACCCGAACGGTAGCGCCCGATAAGGGCCCGCCTTTGTCATCCAGCACCACGCCCGTAATAACTTTGTTTTGTGCCCTCGCCAGTTGGAAAAGAAGTAGGAAACAAATGCCCGTGAGCATTCTGTTTAGCAATCGTTGTTTTGTCATAAACAGCAGTTTTAGATTTTCAGGCTTCAAAGGAAAATTTTGGTCCGGCGGGATGCAACTATTATTCGGTTAGTATAAAATATATTGGGGAAAACAACGCCGCCCGATTTTCAATAGAATGAAATCCAGCGGATTGAAAACATATTTAAAAACTCAAAATATAATTGATTTGTAGGAGAACTTCGCCGCGTTCAAATGTGTAAGAAGAACACGAACCGCATACGCGCACCCCGGACGTGCGCAATCATACCGACCTCCCGACGTGTCCAAACCATCCCGCCCGCGTTCAGATCACGCGCGCGACCCGCGTTCAGATCACGCGCGCGACCCGCCTCAGATCTTGAAAAATTTATCGAGAAGAAGATTGACAACCTCGAGCGCAACAAGGATAATAATGATCCATTCAAGGAACGTACTGTTCCGATATTGCAGCAGGTCTTTGAAAAGGTCCAGATTTTCCCGCACGATCTCCAGACCTTCCCGGATATCCCGGTACCGATCCTGCAGATCAAATGTTTTTTTGAGCCCCTGATCGATCCGGTTGAGATTCTCATCCTCCCAGGTCTCCGGCGGCGAGTCGAAAATGTACAGATTCTCGGCAATCCGATTTTTGAGATTGAGCGTCTTGCCGATATATTTCTTCAAATGCACACCCGTTATATTCAACCGCCCCCGCCGCTCCAGGTTTAGGGTGTTTGAATTCGTCTCCTCCTGTAATGCGTTCGTCTGCTCCGAGAAGTAATCCAGTGCAACCGATTGAGACACGTTTAGCATGATCAGCCGCAACACTTCCACATCCGGCTTCGTGATCTCTATCTTATTGTACCCGAACTTATTCTCCGCCGCGTTCGTCTCCACCTCGAACTCCTCGCTCAGCCGCTGCCCGAAGACATTCTTGCAAAACGGCACGATCCGCTCCATAAACGCCGTCGCCTCCCCTTCATCATACCCCAGGAAGCAGACCACACCATATTTGAATACATAAACATAACACCCCTCCCCCGTCTTATAGAAAAGCTCATCCGCATCATAATGATAGATCCCTTCTTTATAAGCCGTCCGGAAACCCTTTACATCGATACTGTCCGCGATCTGATAGGATACAACCTGTGGCATACCCCGCAAATTACACCCTAAAAAATATTTTTGTTTTGCTAATTTTTTTAGTATATTTGAACAAAACATCCCCACATGGAATCCCTCGCCCCCAATCTCTTCGTGAGAGACATCCGCGCAACCATCGAATTTTATAAAATTCTCGGCTTTAACCTCGTCATGTCGGTCCCGGCGGCTGGGTCCGTTCCGGCCGAAACGGATGGCAACCTCGACTGGGCCATGGTCACGAGCGGCAGCGTCACCTTTATGTTCCAGACCTTCCAAAGCCTCGGCGACACGCTCCCCATGATTAGCCGCCAGGACGGCGCCTCCCTGCTCTTCTATATCCGGATCCGGAACATCCGCTCCTTCTTCGACAACATTAAAGATAAAGTGAACGTCGTCCATGGCCTTCAAAAGACCTTCTACGGCGCAACCGAATTCTCCATTGCCGACCCCAACAACTACTTGCTTACATTTGCGGAGGATGAAGTCGATTAGAATTTCGCCCTGGCCTTCTCCAACTCATCCGGATTCATCTTCTCCTTTTCCATGAGGTCGATCTCCCGGTTGATCATCAGCATATCGCCGGATTTCAACTCCTCCGGCAAACTATCCAGATCGGAATGATACGTTTTTCGGATCGTTAATTGCCCCTCCAGCAAATCGACCTCCTCCCCGGGCCTGCTCCGCACCGCATCCACCCGGAATCGGGTCCCGGGCCCAAGGATCACCAGGTTCCTGGTCATCACAACAATCATTTTCCCCTGCGCAGTCGGCACCTCAAACATGCCTTCCCCATTTAATTCCACCACGCGGTCACCATTCGCAAATTCAGCTCTCAGCACAACCTCCGTCCCATTGCTGACCTTGATCCGGCTGCTATCCGGCAAAATCACCCACTGCGCATTGCCGGTATGGTTGACATACCGGGTGCCATTACCCAACCGAATATTCGGCCCGCGCCCATGACAAGCCGCAAGGACCACAGCAAACAGATACACTATAGACATCCGCATATAACTAAAATACCAACTATTTTGATTTGCATAGACAAATTCCCCATAATCGTATCTTTGCCCGATGGTCCGCGTCGGCGAATATAACACCCTGGTCGTGAAACGACAACCCTCCATGGGCCTCATCCTAGATGACGGCGGCGAAGGCATTCTGCTGCCAAAACGATTCGCCCCGACTACCGCCAAACCCGGCGACGAGCTCAAAGTCTTTATCTACCACGATAGCGAGGACCGCATCATCGCCACCACCCAGCAGCCCAGGGGCATCCTCGGCGATATCGTCCTGCTCCGCGTCGTCAGCCTGACCCCGCAAGGCGCCTTCCTGGACTGGGGGCTGATGAAGGATCTTTTCGTGCCCAAAACCAAACAGATAACCGGCATGCGCCCCGGCGGCGACTACCTCGTGAAGATCTACCTCGACGAACAGACCGGCCGCCTCGCCGCCACCGAGAAGATCGATCCCTACCTGAGCAACGAGAACCTAACGGTAAAAGACAACGATATTGTCAACTTGACCGTCTACCGGCGCACCGACATCGGCTACCTCGTCATCATCAATAATCGTCACACCGGTGTCCTCCACTTCAATGAGGTCTACCGCGATATCCGTACCGGCGACCAATTTCCCGGTTTTATCAAAAATATCCTCCCCGCCAACCAATCCCCCTCCGGCGAGACCCAGATCGACGTCGCCGCCGGCCGCCCCGGGTATGCCCGTGTCGAAGACGCCAGCGACAAAGTCCTCCGCCTCCTGAAAGAAAATAAAGGCCGCCTCCCCTACCACGACAAGTCAGACCCCGAAGCGATCTACTCCTTCTTCGGCATGAGCAAAAAGACGTTCAAGATGACCACAGGAAAATTGTATAAGGAAAGAAAGATCAGTATCACGGATAAGGAAATTATCCTAAACACACCATAGATGTTAAATGCCAATTTTAAGATATTGCTCCGCGGCCTTTGGCGTAAGAAGTCCTTTACGTTGCTCAATACACTCGGTCTTTCGGTGGGGATATCAGCGTCCCTCCTGATCTTTCTGCTGATCAGGTATGAACTGAGCATAGATCGTTTTCATTCCAAACTGGATCGCATTTACAGGGTGGTTTCCACCGAGACCTACCGGAACGGGGTGATGGAATACGACGGTAATGCACCTACCCCGCTGGCGGACGGACTACGCCGCGACTTCCCGCAACCGGAACAGGTAGCGCCTGTCTGGAGGGTCGGAGGCGCGCAGTTCGGTATCCCAACAACAAACGGAGGCCGCGACAAGCAGGTACTTGCCAGGGAGGTTTATTTCGCAAACGCCGCACTATTCAGCATATTTGATTTTCCATGGTTGGCGGGCGACCCACAAACGGGCTTGAAGGACCCCTATACGATGGCGATCTCGCGGTCTTACGCGGCAAGCTGGTTTGGCAACTGGCAGGAAGCGCTGGGAAAGACGATTGAATGGGGAGATCAGCCAAAACCATACAAGGTCACCGGCATCCTGGAAGACCCCCCCTTCAACACGGATATCCCTTTGCAGGTCGTCTTATCCTACGCCACTTTCCGGGAACAACATGCACAAGAGCTGGCGGATCCGAGGAATTGGGACAATTTCGGTCTCTCCTCGCAATGTTTTTTCCTACTCCGTAAGGGACAGCACATCGAATCGATGAATGCCCTGCTCCCGGCTTTTGTGGCCACGCATTTTACGCCGTTGTTTGCGAACTCCGATACGAGGGACTCCTGCTTTTTTCAGCCCTTGAAGGAAATGCACTTCAATAGTCAGTTGGAACGGTATGGAAGCCGCGGCTGGACCTATTCCGAATTATGGTCGATGGGCCTTATCGGCATTTTCCTGCTGGCTGTGGCCTGTATTAATTTTATAAACCTCGCCACTGCACAATCCCTAAACAGGGCAAAGGAAATAGGGGTCAGGAAAGTCCTGGGCAGCAGCCGAAAGCAACTGCTGACCGGCTTCCTCTGGGAAACGGCGATGCTGGTCTTTCTGGCGCTGGTGGTTGGCTGTTTACTCGCGGAAATGGCTCTACCGCCGTTAAGAAATATGTTGGAAAGACCCGTTTCGCTGGACCTGCTCCGTTCTCCTTCAACCCTCCTGTTCCTGTTCGGGACCGGATTGGTTGTTACATTCTTCGCGGGCTCATATCCCGGGATGGTCCTCGCCCGGTTTGATCCGGTGTCGGCTTTTAAGAGCAAGATCAATACGAGGACGGTCAGCGGAATATCGCTTCGCAGGGGCCTGATCGTACTTCAGTTTGCGATCGCGCAGTTGTTGATCATCGGCACGCTGGTCATCGTGCGCCAAATGGATTTCTTCCGCGACCGTCCGATGGGCTTCGACCGGAAAGCGATCACGCTTATCGATTTACCCGGCAACAAAGACCATGTCCGGACGAACGCCTGGTTCAAGAGCCAGGTGTTACAGATGCCCGGTGTCATATCCGCCAGCCTGTGTAACGCGCCTCCCTCCACCAGTTGGACAAGCTCAAGCAATTTCATTTTTGAGAATGATCCGCACCCGGAAAATTTTGAATTGGTGCAACGATATGCAGACAGCAGCTTTTTATCGGTCTTTCATCTCGGCCTGGTGGCCGGCAGAGGGCTAAACCCTTCCGACTCTACGGGCGAAGCCTTGTTCAACGAGACCGCCGTCAGATCATTGGGCATCCGCACTCCCGAGGCCATCATCGGAAAAACGTTTTCGTGGGGCGGGCAGTTTCAAACCCGCATAAAGATTGTCGGGGTAGTGCGCGACTTCAACAGCAATTCCTTGCGGGAAAAGATCAAAGCGCTGGTGATCCTGCCATTTCCAAATTTTTACGGTCAACTGGCCGTCAGACTGGATCCTGGCAGGATAAAGCCCACGATGACCCGCCTGCAGACGCTGTTTTCACAGACTTATCCCGACCAATTCTTCGTCGCTCCATTTTTCGATGACACGGTGGTAGACTTCTATAATGCAGAGGCCATCGAATCAACACTCTTTAAGACATTCGCCGCCCTTGCCATCTTCATTTCTTGTCTCGGCCTTTATGGGTTGGTATCCTTTATGGCCGTGCAAAAGATCAAAGAAGTGGCCATCAGGAAAGTCCTGGGTGCATCTGTTCCAGGGATCCTTTATCTGTTCTCAAAGGAATTCACGCTGCTGATCGGTCTTTCGTTCCTGATCGCCGCTCCCATCGGCTACTATCTTATGCGAGACTGGCTCTCGGGCTATTATTATCACATGGATATCGGCTGGGGAGTTTTTGCGTTGGGTATCCTCTCTTCGCTGTTAATAGCATTGATCACCGTCGGAGCCAAAGCGGCAAAGGCCGCCCTTGCCAATCCGGCGAAGAGCTTAAGAAGTGAGTAAGACCCCGCCCCCACCGGCCGACGTCCCGCCCTTCAGCCCCCACCGGCCCACGTCCCCCCCCTCAGCCCCCACCCTTCGCCCTCCCCGTCACTTCATCAAACGCCCGGTCATAATCCGGCCGGATCGTCCCCATCCACCGGTCCCACCACAGGAAATACAATCCGTAATTCCCGTTGAAATAATGATGATGCTGGTTATGCGACACTGACGTATTGATCCATCGTCCTGCCAGGGTCCGTTGAAATCCTCTGGGGTATAACTCGAACCCCAGATGGCCATATACGTTATAAATAATACTCAAAATAAAAAAGACAAAGACATGCCAGATCGTCACGGGGATCGTGAACAGGATGATCGGAAAGATCAGCGACTCCAGGAAAGCCTCGATCGGCCCGAAAGCATACGCCGCCCAGGGTGAAGGGTTTACCGACTTGTGATGCTCAAGGTGGATCAGCCGGAACAGTTTCGGATGATGGATCAGCCGGTGCATCCAGTAGAAATAAGCGTCGTGCATCACGAACATGATCGGGAAGACAACGAAGAAATAGGCCCACCCACGCGCCGCAATCGGCCCATACAGCTGCGTATGCACCCGGATCTCCGGCACCCGCAGGATCAGGACAGGCATCAAGGCAAATATGAGGATCGAAATCGTCGAATCAATGATCTCGCGCCGGTAATCTTTATCCTTCGGGAACCTCAATTGGATCTTTCGCCAGGCGATCCGTTTCCGTAATACGACATACACCAGCAGAAAAGCAATTCCCGCCACCACAAAATACTTGTCGGCAACATCCACCAGATCAGCAAGGATAGCTCGAAGGTTCATACCACAAAAATATATGTAATTTCCCGCTCAGCAAACCCTGCCTGATTCGCTGGTATCTATCACGCCGACACCCCTATCCCCGGTAGCGTCATCATTTCATTTCATGTTGGTAGCACCGGAAAATTCACCGGTAGCTGCTATGAAAGTGAATTTAGCGGAGATTGTCAGACAATATGAATTCCACGCCTTTTAACGCCGATTTAAAGAAGAATAATAGGCTTTCCCAATCGTATCCGCAAGTGGAAAGGTGTAATCTGGTTTTCTATCCAACCCCAGCTTCTTCATTTCATCAATGAACTGCTGAACTTGCTGAAAGTTCGAGTCATCGGAGATTTTGGACTCCTCGATTTTGAGAGTTTCTTGAAATTTTTCAACAATCGAATTCATAACACAAATTTATATGAATTTTCGCGAATGTAAGAATAATTCCGATCCGTTTCTGAGTATATACTGGCAAATCAGGTCATTATAATCTCTGATCAGAGGCTTCAAAACAGCATCACCGGAATAATCCTCAATTTTTAGCTTTAGGATATGGGTCAGTGCATCAACTCCAATTGACCGGCCATGCGAATGCCAAATCTTATTATCCCCCAAAACTCTTGCAATTTCTTTCGCTCTGTCCTCTTTCTGTTGAGGCGTTACTACACTACCATCTTTATGTGTATTCCAGTTTTTGAATTTATACTTCACCAACCATTCCTTCAAAAGAGCAACGGTAAGATCCCTTGCTTGCTCATGTCTCCTTAGCATCGCCAAATCTTGCTCCCGGAGCATTATTAACTCAGCTTGTGTTAAATGACCAGTCGCTGATTTGTTTATCATTTCTTCTACCTTATCAAGATACCCGAGGGCCGGGACCCAGTTCTTTCCATTAAAAACCTGCGGATCAATCGGACCAAGCGAAGAAGAATAATCCATGAAAATTTTGTCGCCAGACATACAGAAAATCGTCCCTGCCGAATAAGCGGCGTCCGGAACTATAAAATAAACCTCCTGATAGTGATGTCTCGTAATTTTAACAAGCTTTTCAACAGTTTCGGCGCTCCCTCCAGGGGTGTTAAGTATAATACAAAGAGTTCCATGTTGAATAGTATCCGACTTCAAATCTTCTATGAAATCCCGGAAGGGCTTTTCAAGAGAATCTGCAATTGGACCATAGTAAAAAATTACATCCGCATTAAAATGCGCTTCTAACCTAAATAACCGATCGTTAAGGATATCATGAAGCGTTGAATCAAAAATGGGTTTCATTGTTAGGAAGCAATTTTAATTAGAAACCACGTAACAAAATTGGCTCTAACCAATCGTCTTTCGGTTTATATAAACACGAAGATATAATTTTAACTAAATAAATAATCCACATCCTCCCTGGTCAACTGCTTGACAAATCCCGTCTCATCCGCGATCAGATCACTGGCCAGGCTTTTCTTCCGTTCCTGCAATTGCAGGATCCTCTCCTCTACCGTATCCCGGCAGATCATCCGGTAGGCAAAAACCTTCTTCTCCTGTCCGATCCGGTGAGACCGGTCGATCGCCTGCTGCTCCACCGCCGGATTCCACCATGGGTCGACGAGATATACATAGTCCGCCGCTGTCAGCGTAAGACCGACCCCGCCCGCCTTCAGACTGATCAGGAAAATGCGCGTATCGTCTTCCTCCTGGAACTTTGCCACCGCGCGCTTCCGTTCTTCCGCCGCCATACTCCCATCCAAATATAAATAAGGTATTCCCCGCTCTTCCAATGCCGCCCGGATCAGCTGCAGCATCGACGTGAATTGCGAAAAGACCAATGCCTTGTGATGGCCGGGGTGGACCACGGGTCCACCGGCCGAAGGCCCATCATAAGCGGTTTTGCGGTCGAAGACCACATTTTCCGAAAAGTCGTCGACCGCAAATAAATCTTCTATCTCCCGGATAAGCTCTTCCAATTTTGCGCTCGTCCCCGCCACGGCTCCAGCCTCACCTACTCCAGCCAAGGTCCCGGCCTCACCTACTCCAGCCAAGGTCCCGGCCTCACCCATGCCCGCCACGGGTTCCCCTTCGCCCCCCTCCCCCGGGCCCCCGCCCTTGACCAATGCCGGATGATCACAGATCTGCCGTAGCTTCGTCAGCCCCTCCAGGATATAGATCGAACTCTTCCCCATCCCCTCCTCCCCAATTCGATCCAGCAACGCCGCCCGATATGACTCCTTGAACCGGTCATAGATCCGCCGCTGCTCCTCCCCCATCTCACACCACAGGATCATCTCCGTCTTGTCCGGCAGATCCTTCGCCACCTGCTCCTTCGTCCGCCGAAGCACAAAAGGGTAGACCAGCTTCCGCAACCGTGCCGCTGCTTCCTTATCCCCATTCCGGTCCACCGGCGTCGCAAACTGCGTCCGGAAGAAATCCTGACTCCCCAGCATCCCCGGATTCAGGAAATCCATCTGCGCATAAAGATCGAACGTACTGTTCTGCACCGGCGTCCCGCTCAACGCCATCCGGTTCCGCGATTGCAGCCGCTGCACCGCTTTCCGCGCCTGGGAAGCCGGATTCTTGATCGCCTGACTCTCATCCAGGATCACATACCCCCATTTCAATGCCGCCAGTTCCTCCACATCGCTCCGCAACACCCCATAGCTCGTGATCACCACGCTGACAGCTGGATCCAACACCCTCGACGGACCATAATAAAGATGATACGCCAGATCCGGCACGAATTTCTTCATCTCATTCTCCCAATTATACAACAAAGAGGTCGGACAGATCACCAAATGCGTTTCATCCGGATACCGTTGCACGATGTGTCGCAGGAAGCTCAGTGCCTGCAGCGTCTTTCCCAATCCCATATCATCCGCCAGACACCCACCCCATCCCATCTCATCCAGCAAACACATCCACTGGAAGCCGCCCAACTGATAATCCCTCAGCTGCGCCTTCACTGCCGGCGGCACCGGCCAGCCACCTGCCCCCACCGTCCCCGAACGACCCCGCTGGGTATCCACTGCGTCCCATCGTCGCCGCTTTTCCTCCAGTTCACGCTGCAACGCTTCATCCTCCGCCCCCAGCCCCGCCTCCGCAAGTACCGACCAATGCAAAGCCGGCAGGCGCAATCCGCCCGCCCGCTCCTGACCGATCCTCAGCAGCAATCCATATTTCTCCGCCCATTCCTTCGGCACCATCCCCAGACTGCCATCCGCAAGCAAAACAAAATCCTGCCTGCCCAGGATCGCCTTTCGCAGCTCGTGCAACGGTACCACCTGGTCGCCATAACTCACCCGGATGGTCAGGTCAAACCAGTCGATCCCCCTCCCCGCCACTACCTCAAAGACCGGCGTATTCGTGTTGTACTTGAATTTTCGAAGTTTGTTCATCCCCAGCACCGGGATATCCAACTCCTGCATCCGGCGATAAAACGTTACGAACCACCTCTTCTCCAGCGCCTCCTTGAAGTTCAGATAGAAATATCCGTTGTCCTGCCCGTTGAATTTGGGATGGAGATGCCGCAGCGCCGCCTTCAACGCCGCCTCCACCTCCTTCTTCCGCGAAATCACCCATACCTTTCCCTCCCCTTCTATCCGCGTTTCCTGCTCGTCTCCATCTTCTACCTCATGATCCGCATAAAGCCATTTAGGTTTGATGAGCAGAAAATTCTCATTCAGCTCGCTCACGTATACCCGCCCAAGCGGCAGCTCATTTACCCGTTCCGTCTTGATGACCGCAGAGAGATCGACCGCATATTTCTCCGCCAGCGGCCGCAATACCGCGGCCATAAACCTCGGCAGCCCCTCCTCCCGGACCTGGAATTCACCTTCCCTAAGCCGCTCCAATACCGCAGCGTCCTCCCGCCGAAGGATAAAGAACTCATTGCCGCTCTTCAGGAAATAAGGCGTCTGCTGAAACTCTTCCAGCGCGAATACACCGCGCTCGATGGCTACGGAACACCGTAGCGACAGCCGGATACCGTTCCGCTCCAGCCGGAAGGTCAGGGAAGGGGTCGCAGCACTGATCGCGGCTGGCCGCACACTGTAGCTAAAGAAGGCCTCCCCGGCCGGCAGATAATACAAATGCCGGATCGCCGGCGCCAGCGGTTTCAGGTCCTGCAATACCCGGCCTACCCATTCCCGCAATAACCCATAATGCCGCTCGTCCAACCGCTCGAACGGCCGCTCGGCATCTTGCAGCCAGGCATAACCACCGCGCACCAGGCAGCCAATCAACGCCTCATCCGTCAATTGCCGCAGTACTGCCGCGAGTGCCGGAGACAGGGCCTGCAAATACGTTTTGTAGTGATGCCCCGCGAGCGGGATCCGCTGATAACTCCGCCCGTCCTTCTTCTCCATCACCAGCAGGAGTTCTACCGCTAATCCGCCCCGCTTCTCCTGATTGAAATTCATCAGCAGCCCCACTACAAACGGACTCTCTTTTTTCCCGGCCGGACCAGTCGGCACAATGATCGTTTTCTTCGGCGTTGTCATCGTCTGAAATTCTCCAAAAAAGCCACAAAATAGGTTATATCCCCGTCAAAACCGGACGACCGATAACATTTGTTAATATATTGTAAATGAACCCTCTTAGCTCAATAAAATCGCAACATTTCCGCTCCTATTTTGTACTTTAGACGTCTCATTTATCTCCACTCCGATTGCTGCCGTTGAAAAGGAAGTTTTCAAATTATTGATTATGAACACCATTATCGATAAGGCACAAGTTGCGGCCAGAATAAAGCAGATTTTTCATGAAAAATTGGGTGTAGACGAAGCCAGCCTGACCCCAACCGCCTCTCTATACAACGACCTCGGTTTTGATTCCCTGGACGTGATCGAAACGCTCATGGCCGTCGAAAAAGAATTTGGCATCAAGATCAGCGACGAAGCTGCGGAAAAAATGACTACTTTCGGAGCCGTCAGCGATTATGTCACCAAATACGCAGCCTAAATCCTCCACTCTTGGTAGGCTTTTGTTACGGATCTTAAAAGCTATCTTCATCCGTAAAAAGGATTGTTGTAAATAAATTTTGTATATTTGGCTAACCCCATAAGCCAAAGAATCATAAACCCTAAATCAACAATCAATCTTCGTCAAACCTACCCTGCAGCTGACTTGGCGGAAAATAATAAACTCGATCTCATCTGCTTGTCCCTGTCGAGATTCGACGGGAGTATCTCCTCGGCGGCCTTGTCCCTCGCGAAGGAGTTCGCGAAGAATAACCGGGTCTTCTTTATCGATCACCCCTATTCGTGGAAGGACTATTTTAATTCAGCACTGAAAGAACAGATCCGGTGGCGAAAACCCGCGCTGCTGTTTGGCAAAAAGCCGTATTCAAATCCAGCCTCTTTTCCAGCAAACCTGACGATCGTAACCGCACGCCTGACGCTGCCCATCAATTCCCTGCCGAAGGGAGTCTTTTACAATATATCTTCCAAAATAAATGACCGGATCGTTAAAAAAACGATCCAAAATATCATCCGGGACTATCACGTAAAGGACTATGTTTTTATGAACTTTTACGACCCCTTTTTTCTTAACAGGGTTTCTAAAGAAATCACCCCCGCCCGATCCATCTACTATTGCATGGATAAAATTGGGGAAGTCCCCTATTTTCAAAAACATGGCGCGCAGCAGGAAGAAACCTGCATGCGAAATTACGACCTCACTTTTTGCACATCCTCCGAACTGACCCGCTTCGCATCGGAGTTTTCTCCCAAAGTCCATTTTCTCCCAAATGGCGCAGATACTGTTCTGTTCAACAAAGCAGTTGCCGAAAAACTGCCGAGACCACCGGAGATCCAGTCTATTCATACGCCGATCATCGGCTTTACCGGCAACATCGACTTCCGCATCGATTTCGAGCTGCTCAGGAAGATAGCGTTGGACAATCCGGACAAAACAATGGTTTTTGTAGGCCCCTTTCAAAACGATGGACACATAAAGGTCGGATTGGACAAAATGAAAAATGTCCTGTTTGTCGGCCCCCGGCAAATCACGGATATTCCCAATTATCATCAATGTTTCGACTGTGCAATCGTACCCTTTGTCAAGACCAAATTGACACTGAACGTCTACCCGCTGAAGATAAATGAATACCTCGCCGCAGGATTGCCGGTTATTGCCACCAATTTCTCCAACGATATCAAGTCCTTCAGTCATGTAGCTTATATAGAGGACACGCATGAAGGCTTTCTCCAGGCCATCCGGTCCGCCATCAGGGAGAATACCCCCGAACGGGTAAAGGAAAGAATGAACGTCGCCTCGCAAAACTCCTGGACCGCCCGTGTAGAGAAGTTTTGGGAAATATTAAGCACGGAAATGCGACCAAAACAGGCCGTGGATTAGAAATAGGTATATTTACAGGAACCAATCGCACAAGTTATGAGAATCAACGCCATCCTCATCCTGGCCGCCCTGTCGCTCGCCGATTGCCATAACCAGGAAAAGCAAGCCGGACCGGATTTCCTCGTTGCGGATCTCGATACCGCCGTCAGCCCCGCCACCGACTTCTTTGAATATGCCAATGGCGGCTGGATCAAAGCCACACCCATCCCAGCTACCGAACGAGGCTGGGGCGTCGGTAATCTCGTTCAGGAGGATATCTATAATCGTCTTCGTACGATTAGCGAGAATGCCGCACATAACGACACCGCCAAAGCCGGCTCGGTCGACCGGAAGATCGGCGACCTCTGGACAAGTGGCATGGATTCCTCCGGTATCAACAAGGCAGGCATCAGCCCGCTAAAACCTGAGCTTGATTCCATCCATGCCATCCACAACATCGCCGGTCTTCTCCACACCGCCGCCTGGCTTCAGGGTATGGGCGTCAATTGCCTCTTCGACGATGGCGCCAACCAGGACGACAAGAACAGCAATCTCATGATTTTCGAGCTTTGGCAAGGCGGCCTCGGACTTCCTAACCAGGAGTTTTATTTCGATCAGGATAAGCGAACGGTTAGCGTGCGCGCCGCCTATCTGCATTACATGTACCTCAATTTCCGTGAGCTCGGCGCGGACAGCCCTACCGCTATGAAAAGGGCGGCCGCCGTATTCGCACTCGAGTCAAGGCTTGCGAAGGGTTCCCGTCCGATCGAATTGCTGCGCAATCCGGAAAGGAACTACAACAAATTTGCACTCCCGGCCTTCCAGAAGACAACACCGGCCATTTCCTGGCAAGAATGGTTCGCCGGAATCGGTATTCAACCCGTCGACTCCATTGTCGTCGGTCAGCCGGAATTCTACACCACCCTCAGCGGCGCCCTGACCAGCACCTCGCTCGACACGTGGAAAGATTACCTCGAGACACACTTGATCCAATCCTCAGCATCCTATCTCGACAGCGCTACCTTCGCAAATTATTTCGCTTATACCAGCACGCTCAGCGGCGCCACGGAGCCACGCCCGCGCTGGAAACGCTCGCTCGATGCCGAGGAACGCGCCATGGGCGAAGCCCTGGGCCAACTGTTCGTCCAGGAATATTTCCCGCCGGCCGCCAAACAACGCTATAGCGACCTCGTCGAGAACATGCGTACCGCCTATAAAGAGCGTATCCAAAAACTAAGCTGGATGAACGACAGTACCAAAAAGCTCGCGCTCGACAAACTCTCCCGCATGACCAAGAAGGTCGGTTACCCCGATCATTGGAAGGACTTCAGCGCCCTCAGCATCGACCGCGGGCCCTGGGTGCTCAATATGCAGCGCGCATCGGCCTGGTGGCGGCACTATAACCTTAACAAACTGGGTAAACCCGTCGACCGCACTGAATGGGAAATGTCGCCCCAGACTTACAACGCCTATTACAACTCCAGTAATAACGAGATCGTACTCCCTGCCGGCCAATTCGCCGTCCCCGGTAAGAAAGACGAAGAACTCGACGACGCTTTCGTTTATGGGTATGCAGCAGCTTCGACGATCGGCCACGAGATGACGCATGGCTTCGACGACGAAGGCCGCAAATACGACGCAGACGGCAATCTCCACGAATGGTGGACACCCGCCGACAGTGCCCATTTTGTCCAGCATGCCAATTACATTATCCGGCAGTTTAATGAATTTAACCCGCTCGATACCTTGCACGTGAAAGGCGCAAACACGGAAGGCGAAAATATCGCTGACCTCGGTGGCCTCGTGATCGGTCTCGACGCATTCAAAAAGACCGACGCATACGCAAAAGGGGAAAAGATCGGCGGATTTACTCCGCTGCAGCGCTATTTCCTTGGCTACACATACGGCTGGCTTTATCAGGAAAGAAAGGAAGCCCTCGCCTCCCAGCTCATGTCAGATGTGCATGCACCCGCGAAGGAACGCGTCAACGGCCCGCTGGCCAATCTCCCCGATTTCTATGAAGCATTCGGCGTCAAGCCCGGCGACAAAATGTACCGGCCCGACAGCCTGAGAGTAGTTATTTGGTAGCAGCGGCCTACGCCCCGCGCCCGGGCTCAGGCCCGGTCGCGGGGCCGCTTCTTCCACAAGCCCTCGATCTGCTCCAGCGTCTTGCCCTTCGTCTCCGGAACCAGCTTCCACATAAAGAGCGCGGACAGGATGCCCATGACCCCGTATACCCAGTAGGAAAAACCATTGTGGAAATGGGCGACGAGCGCCTTGTTCTCATTCATCATGGGAAAGGTCAGCGAGACAACCCAATTGGCGATCCATTGCGCGGCCACCGCGATCGACAACGCGCTCCGGATACTGTTGGGAAAAATCTCCGACAGCAATACCCAGCATACCGGACCCCAGCTCATCGCGAACGCCGCCGTATAGGTTAGCATAAAGATCAGCGCGACAAGACCGACGTGCTGGAAATAAAAGGAAAAACCAAGCCCCAGCATGCTAATGGCCATCCCGATCGACCCGATGATCATCAGCGGCTTGCGCCCGAATTTATCTACGGTCAGTATCGCCACCACCGTAAACGCCCCGTTTACGATGCCTACAATAATGGTCTGCAATAACGAACTATCCGTAGACGCCCCCATGTCCCTGAATATATTGGCGGCATAGTAAAGGACCGCGTTGATCCCAACGAACTGCTGAAAAACCGAAAGCGTGATCCCGATAAAGATCAGAAAGAACCCATAAGACAACCAGGGCGCATTCTTCTCGTGCAGCGTCCCTTTGATATCGTTTAGGGTCGCCTCGGCCTGTGCTTCCCCCCCAATCTTTGCGAGCACCCGCAGCGCCTTATCATCTTTGCCCTTCATTGCCAGATACCGCGGCGTCTCGGGCACTAAAAATAACAACACAAAAAAGACCCCCGCCGGGATCACCCCGGAGAAAAACATCCACCGCCAGCCATCGGTGATCAACCATTGCTCGTTCCCCTGCCGGGCAATAAAATAATTGACGAAGTAAATGATCAGCATCCCCGAAATGATCGCCAGCTGATTGAAGGATACCAGCTTACCCCGTACCCCCGCCGGCGCGATCTCTGCAATATACATGGGCGAGATCATCGATGCGATACCTACCCCGATCCCCCCGATGATGCGATAAATGACGAATGAGTAGACATCCAGGGTCCCGAAGAAGTTGAGCGCTTCCGGCCGCCAGGCGCCGATCGCCGATACAAAAAAGCAAATCGCTGAAACAACCAGCCCGCTCTTCCGTCCGATCGATTTAGAAAGGAACCCCGCCGACGCCCCGCCGATAACGCATCCGATCAGCGCGCTGGCGATCACAAATCCCTTGATCGCGCTGGCTGTAGACTCCAGATCGTCCAAACCGGTCGGCAGCGGACGGCCCACGAACGACACCGCCCAGATCGCCAGCCCGGCCAGCAAGAGGATACTTACGAGCCCTCCCTTCGCAGCCCCCCATAATTTCACGATCTGCCCGCTGATCACCAGAAACACGATAAAAAGCACGATGATCAGCAAACTCTTATACTGCGTGATCATCGCCACCGCATAATCCGCGTGCGCAGGTTGCGTGATCGGCGTGATAAAAAGAGCCGTCAGCGATTTCTCCGCCCCGTTCACTACCGCCGTATCATACCCGAAAAGCAAACCGCCCAGCGCGGCGACCAGCGTCAGCAGCGTGAGATAGACCTGATTGACCTTTGTGTAGGAGGTCGTAGCGGACTTGGACGAAGTGTCGATCATTACCATATGGTTCTATTTTTTTTCAGTTAGCAGCGGCCTCTGGCCGACTGCTAAATGAACCTATTGATCAAATTCTCCAGGTACTCCTGCCGCCCGCTTATCACAGCCGGCTCGCCAAGTTTCACTGCCAAATCCCTCAATTTTTCCAAAGACATCCCCCCCTTCTCAAACGCCGCACCGTCCCCGCCGTCATATGACGCATACCGATCCGCCCGCCATTTCCTGTACTCCGATTTCGAAAGGATCGTATCCGCCACTACGAGCGCCCGGGCAAACGCATCGATACCCCCGATATGCGCATAGAACAGGTCTTGCGGATCAGTAGAGTTTCGCCGCCGCTTCGCGTCGAAGTTGATCCCGCCGCCCTGAAATCCACCTGCCTCCAGTATGATCAGCATCGCCTCCACCAGCTCGTTGATATTCGTCGGGAACTGATCCGTGTCCCAGCCATTCTGGTAATCCCCGCGGTTAGCATCCATCGAACCCAGTAGCCCCGCATCCGCCGCCACCTGCAGCTCATGCGTAAACGTATGGCCCGCCAGCGTGGCATGGTTGACCTCAACATTCAGCTTGAAATCGCCCATCAGATCATACCCCCGCAGGAAACCGATCACTGTCGCACAGTCATAATCATATTGATGTTTGGTCGGCTCGCAGGGCTTCGGCTCGATAAAGAAAGTCCCCTTGAAACCCTGTTTGCGCGCATAATCCTTCGCCGTATGAAGAAAGCGTGCAAGATGCTCCTGCTCCCGTTTCATATTCGTATTCAGAAGACTCATATATCCTTCCCGCCCCCCCCAGAAGACATAGTTCTCGCCACCCAGCGCGATCGTGGCATCCAACGCCGCCTTTACCTGCGCCGCGGCATGCGTCAGCACATGGAAGTCGGGATTCGTAGCCGCCCCGTTCATATAACGCCGGTGAGAAAACAGGTTAGCGGTGCCCCACAAGAGCTTCACCCCGCTGGCCTTCTGCTTCTCCTTCGCATAATCAGTCATCGTTTGCAGCCGCTTCTCGTTGTCCGCAATATCATTCGAATAGTCGACGACATCGACGTCGTGAAAACAATAAAATGGAAGGTCCAGCTTCGTGATGAACTCGAAGGCCGCATCCATTTTGTCGGTTGCCCTTGCAACCGCATCCGCCTTCTCATTCCAGGGATAAAGATGCGTCGGCTCACCGAAAGGGTCGGCCCCGTTACCCACAAAAGAATGCCAATAGGCAACCGCAAACCGCAGATGATCCTTCATCGTCTTCCCTCCAACTACCTTATTTGCATCATACCAGCGATAAGCCAGCGGATTGCTCGATCCGGGCCCCTCATATTTGATCTGACCTACCCCTTTAAAAAATTCTTTCTGTCCCGTAATAACTGGCATAACATATAGTTTGTATGATAAATTCTCGCCCCCGCACCTCAGAGAAACTCCTCCAGCTTCCCCCTCCACCGCCAGTACAACTCCTCATATTTCGTCTCCTTCGACGGCGCAATCCACTCCAGCGGCTTCAACCCCGCAAACGCCGCCTTCCCATCCCGGAAGAACCCGGCCCCGATCCCAGCACCCAGCGCGGCCCCTACACTGCCATCGGAATTATACAGCTCCACCGGCACCCCGGTCACATTTACAAAAGCCTCCCGGAATACCGGGCTCAGGAACATATTCGCCTTGCCCGCCCTGATCACCGAAGGCCTCATCCCGTTCTCCCGCATAATATCCAACCCATAGCGGAACGCAAACGCAATCCCTTCCTGACTAGCCCGATAGATATGCGCCCCCCCGTGAATATTCAGATCGATATCCAGCAGCTGCGCCCCGATGATCCGGTTCCCAAATATCCGCTCCGCCCCATTCCCAAATGGTAATACAGACAATCCCTCGTTCCCCGGTGCGATCGCCGCAGCCGCAGCATTCAACGCGGAATAATCCCCACCACCGATCAGATCCCGGACCCAGCGATTCATGATCCCCGCCCCGTTGATGCACAACAACACCCCGATCCGCCGGGCAGCCGGCATACCTCCCGCCCGCGCTGCCACGCCACCATCCACCGTATAATTCACATGCGCGAAACTATTCACCCTTGAACCCGGATCATACGTCAACTGATCGCTCACCCCATAGATCACCCCGGATGTTCCCGCCGTAGCCGCGACCTCACCCGGTTCCATGACATTCAACGACAGCGCGTTATTAGGCTGGTCACCCGCTTTGTACGTCACCGGTATGCCCGGCCGAAGGCCCAACGCAGCCGCCACATCCGAACGCACCAGACCGTGGGAAGAAAATAGTGGTTTCACCGCAGGGATTAAACACCGGTCAAAACCGAAAAAGGAAAAGACATCCTCCGATAACCCATCCGTTACGAAATCCCAGAAGATACCCTCGGACAACGCCGACACAGTAGTCGTCACTTCTCCCGTCAACCGCATCGCGATATAATCCCCCGGCAGCATCGCCGTATTGATCTGCTCATAGATCGCGGGCTCCTTATCCTTAACCCACGCCAGCTTGGCCGCAGTGAAATTTCCCGGTGAATTCAACAAATGTTGCAAGCATCTCCCTTCCCCAATCCCCTCCAACGCCTTCTTCCCATAGGGCACCGCCCGGCTGTCACACCAGATGATACTGTCCCTCAGCACCCGCTGCTGTTTGTCAACCAGCACCAAGCCATGCATCTGATAGGCAATACCGATCGCCCCGATATCGGCCGGATCATACCCGCCCCGCGAATGCGCCTTCAAAACAGCCTGCTGCACATTCTCCCACCAGCCCTCCGGAGACTGCTCCGCCCAACCCGCCTGCCGCACCGTAATCGGCACCTCCGTCTCCGGAAATGTTGCGGAAACAAGCACGTTAGCGTTGGTCGCATCCAGGATGGACACCTTGATCGAAGAGGTGCCCAAATCAATGCCTAATAACAACATGCGGTAAATATAGTATCGTTTTGGCTATATTGTAACCGATTGCAGGATAATATTTAAAATTCTTATTTTTACGAACGCGGCCTTACTTTTACACCACGGCCAGACACTACCTACGACCTTTATTATCACACATGACGGGAAAAAAAGATATTACGATCTATGATATTGCAAAACACCTTGGCCTTTCGCCCGCTACCGTAAGCCGTGGACTGAAGGACCATCCCGCCATCAATATCAAAACCCGCAAACGCATCATGGACACCGCGAAGGAGATGGGCTACCGATCCAATTCTTTTGCAAGCAACCTGCGGATGCAAAAGACCAACACCATCGGCATCATCATCCATGAGCTGCGCAGCCAGTTCATCAGCAACGTTCTCGCGGGCATCGAAAGGGTCGCCACCGAAGCCGGCTATGACCTGATCATCGGCCACTCCTCTGAGGCCTATCGGAAAGAAGCAGCCAACGCCCACAACCTCTTCCACAAACGCGTCGACGGCCTGATCGCCTCCCTCGCCTTCGATACCCGCGACATGGACCACTTCGACCCTTTTGTGCAAAAAGGCATCCCCATCGTCTTTTTCGACCGTGTCGAAGAATTCGCCTACGGGACCCGCGTGATCATTGATAACGTGAAAGCAGGCTATGAAGCAACCGCGCACCTGGCGGCCCAGGGATGCCGCCGGATCATCCATATTACCGCCAACCTCGGACGGAATGTCTATGCCGGAAGACTAAAAGGTTACAAACAGGCGCTGGCCGACTACGGCCTGCCATTCGATCCGAGCCTGCTCATCGTCAACGACCTCGGCGAATCCGCCGCTATCCGGACCGCCCGTCAGGTACTCACCATGAAGAACCGCCCCGACGGCGCATTTATTACCAATGATTTTTTTGCAGCCCTGTTCCTCCAGACGCTAAAGGAAGGCGGCCTCCGCATCCCGGAAGATATCGCTATCGTAGGATTTAATAACGACGCCATCTCCCGCATCATCCAACCCAAGCTCACCACGATCAATTATCCCGGCGAAGAAGTGGGTGAACAAGCCGCACGCTGCCTGCTGGATCACCTCACCGGGCTCTCCTCCGCCCGTTCTACCGACACCATTATCATCCGGTCCGAGCTGATCATCCGCGACTCTTCACTCCACCGTAAGATCTGATCGAAGCCCATTTCTCCAGCAGTTCCATCAGCTCATCCAACCGCACCGGCTTACAGATATAGTCATCCATCCCCGCGGTCAGACATTGTTCCCGGTCCCCTTGCATCGCATTCGCCGTCAGCGCGATCACCACCGGCTGCCGGTACCCCTGCCGGCGGATAATTGTTGTCGCCTCCAGCCCATCCATCTCGGGCATCTGCACATCCATCAGGATCAGGTCATAACCCGCCCTCCCCACGGCCTCTACCGCCTCCTTTCCATTGCCCACACAATCGGGCTCATACCCCAGATTCCCAAGGATGTGAAGGATCAACTGACGATTGATGACATTGTCCTCCGCCACCAGGATGCGGAACGGGAACGCCTCTGCGAATGCCTTGCTCATCACCCGCTGCTCGCGCTCGCCCAGCGACGGTTTCAATACGCCCGCCCGCGTCCGGATCGTAAACGTAAATATCGTCCCTTCCCCTTCCCGGCTCTGTACCGTGATCGCCCCACCCATCAGCAACACAAGCTTTTCGCTGATCGCCAGCCCAAGCCCCGTTCCCCCATATTTCCGCGTCGTCGAGGAATCGACTTGCGAGAACGGCTTGAATAAGAGCTCGATCTTCTCCGCCGGAATACCGATCCCCGTGTCCCTTACCTCAAATGCCAGCTCGATCTCACCCGTGGTCTTATCCTTTCTTAACTGCACCACCCCGACGCGGATCTCCCCATTCGCCGTGAACTTGACCGCATTGCTCACCAGGTTGATCAGTACTTGCCGCAGCCGCAACGCATCTCCGACGATGACTTCCGGCACTCCTTCCTCGATCCAGCACAACAGCTTCAGACCTGCCTGATTCGCTTTCTTATAGAAAAGGTCCAGCACCCCATCGATACAACCACGCAGATAGAAATCCTGCTGCTCGATCTCCATCTTCCCCGAGTCGATCTTGGAAAAATCAAGTATATCGTTTAACACACTCAACAGGCTTTCCCCACAGCTCAGGATCGTTTCATTGTAAGTCCGCTGTTGCTCCGTCAGCCCGGTCTCTGCCAGCAGCCCGGCCATCCCGATCACCCCATTCATCGGGGTTCGGATCTCATGACTCATCGTAGCCAGGAAGACGCTCTTGGCCCTATTGGCCTGCTCGGCTTCCTCCCTCGCCTTCCGCTCCTCCTGGCTCAGGATCACCAATCGCTCTGTCCGCTCCTGTACCTGCCGCTCCAACTCCCGCTTCTGCCCGTTGATCGTCCGGATGCGCAGCCGGTATAACGAGATCGCCGCTCCCACAACGGCAAGCACAATCAGCGTCCGGAACCACCACGTCATCCAGAACGCAGGCCTGATCTCCAGCGCCAGCGTCAGCATTTTGCTCGACCACTCCCCGTCGTTGTTATACGCTTTCACCCGAAATACATAATGACCGGGGTCAAGGTTGGTATAGGTGACTGACCGCCTAAGACGGACATAGACCCAATCCTTGTCAAAGCTCTCCAAACGATACGCATATCTTTTGTTTGTCGCATCATTATAATTGAGGGATGCGAAGGTGAATGAGATCACGGAGCTCTTGTAAGGCAGACTGATTGACCTGGTTTCTGAAATATCCGCGGTCAGGGGCGATGACCCGCGTTCACCATTACCGATCGGCACTTCCTGATTGAAGATCTGGAAATTCGTCATCACCAACGGCGGATCGAATGGCTCGGTAGGGATCTTCCCCGGCGCAACCACATTGAATCCGTCGATGCCACCGAAATACATCTGCCCCGAACGGGTGGCACAGAACGCCTGTTCCTTGAACTCGTTGGCCTGCAGCCCGTCCGCCACGGTGAAATTCCGTGCATGCTGACGAAGATAATCCAGCTGGCACAGCCCCTTGTTCGTACTGATCCAAAGACAGCCCGCAGAGTCCTCCAGCACACCGAAGATGATATTATCCGGCAACCCGTCCCGGGTCGTATACGCCGTCCAGCGGTTCGCATTCACCTCGTACCGGCATAATCCCTGCGTCGTACTGATCCACAGATCCCCGCTCCGGGTCTGATAGATATTGTTGATATAGTTGCTGCAAAGACCTGCGACATTTTCCTGATGCCGGTAGTGTGCAAACTGATGCGTCAGCGGGTTGTACAGGTCCATGCCGCCGCCATCCATTCCGATCCATAACCGCCCCTCCCGGTCCTGCGTGATCGTATGCACCTTATCGTTAGCCAGGCTTCCCGGATCCGCCGGGTTGTGCCGGTAGTGCGTAAATCCGCCATGGCCCGGTTCAACTACATTCAGCCCGCCGCCATAAGTTCCCACCCAGATGGCATGCTGCCGGTCTTCACAGAGCGTCCAAACATTATCGAAGCTCAGGCTCGTGCTGTCACCGGCCACGTGCCTGAAATGCCGGTACGTATTGTTTCGTGGATTGAAGACCGTTACTCCGTCAGACCACATGCCCATCCAAAGATTACCCTCGTGATCCTCAATCACCTTCAGTACATAGTTGCCGCCGATCGTATTCGGATTGCCCGGGATATTCAGGTAATGCTGAAACCGGCCAGTCTTTCGGTTCATTAAATTCAACCCGCCCCCATCTGTCCCGATCCATAAGTTTTGTCGCGAATCCTCCATGAGGGATAATACCTGGTTACTGCTGAGGCTATACGGGGATGAGGTATGTTTATAGTGAATGAACTTGCGGGCATCGCGGTTTACGAAATCGAGTCCTCCCGTAAATGTACCGATCCAGATGTTCTTCCTGGAATCCATATAGATCGACCAGATCGAATTCATCGACAAACTCGCCGGGTCCACGTCGTCGTGCCGGTAGTGATAGGCCAAATTGGTCGCCGGGTCCAGGATGATCAGGCCGCCGTTCTCCGTCCCCAGCCACAGATTGCCCTCCGCATCCTCCTCCATGGAATTGATCAGGTGGCTCGTCAGGCCCGAATCCGGATTTTTGTTTTCCCCCGGATAATGAATGAACTGATCCCTGGCCGGGTCATACCGGTCAAGCCCGCTCGCCGTGCCTATCCAGATCCGACCCGAACGATCCCCAAGCACATACGTGATATAATTGGTGCGGATCGATCCTGGTAATTTGTCGCTGTGTTGATAATGCTTAAAGACCCCTGTCCCCTGATCCAGAACATTCAACCCGCCATTCAGCGTAGCTACCCAGATGCGATGATCCGCATCTTCAAAAAGATGCTTCACATGATTATCCGCCAGACTGGTCGGGTCGCCCGGCCGGTTCCGGTAATGCATACAATGTCCCGTCGAATCCATCCGGTCCAGCCCGCCATCCTCCGTACCGATCCAGAGCATACCCCTGCTGTCCTTCAGCAGGGCCAGTACCAGGTTGCTCGACAGACTGCCCGCATCATCGGCGCGATGTCTGAAATGGGTGAATTGATCGGTCTTCCGGTCAAATCGGTCGATCCCGCCGCCCCAGGTGCCGATCCACAGATCACCCCGGCTGTCTTCGACCATGTCGTTGACCAGGTTATTCGAAAGACTTCGGTCATCACCGACCTCATTTTTGTAAACGGTAAAGGAATAGCCATTGTATTTGTTCAGACCCTCCCTCGTTCCAAACCACATAAACCCCCGGCTGTCCTGAAGCGAGCAAAGGACATTGCTCTGCGACAGCCCCTGCGCTGTACCCAAATGCTCAAAGGAAAGATGCGCAGTCTGTGGGTACACTAGCGTGGTCTTAAGAAGTAAAAGCAAAATACCTGAGTAACGGTGCAATGCCATAGGCTAATGGGTATCCCCAGGGACCAAAACGCCCCCTGAACCCCATTTATTGCCCCTCATTTTGGCCTCCGCCCGGTACTTCGCCAGATTGATCAGCAGTACGCTGGCCAGAATAACCATTAATCCCACGAGTTGCAGCCACGTCAGCTTCTCCCCACCAAAAAAGACCCCCAGCAAAACCGCCACCACCGGGTTCACATACGCATGCGTACTTACCTGCGTGGCCGGCCGCACCTGCAGCAGCCAGGTAAAGGCACTGTAACCCAACAAAGAACCCAGCGTCACCAGGTAGGTAATTGCCCACCAGGCAGAAGGCGGAACCTCCCGCAACCGGAAATGTTCGAACTCCCCGGTGGCAACACTGCAGCCGACGAAGACAATTCCCGCGACCATCATCTGCCATCCCGCATTCACCGAATTTGAATTGCCCACCGCCTTATATTTGGAATACAACGACCCCGCCGCCCATGAAATGCTCGCTACAACCAATACAGCAAGCGCGGCCATCTCCCGGCTTCCCCCGCCTCCCTGGGCTGCCTCTCCCCGCAGCTTCTGCCCGAACAACATCAGGACGCCCGCTGAACCGACGATCAGGCCTGCAATCGTCGCCTTACTCCGGAAGTTCTCCCGCCACTTGCTCCGGTCCAGCACCACAAACCAGATCGGGCCCGACGCAAGCAGGATCGCAGCCAGCGAACTTGGAATATATTGCTCCGCCCAGATCAACAGCCCATTACCTCCGACAAGCAACAGGATCCCGCTCACGGCTGCGGGCCGGATAACCCGCCACGAAAAGATCTCCTTCTTCGTAAACACACACCACAATAACATCAGCAGCCCGGCAATAACATACCGGAGCGCCCCGACCAGCATCGGCGGAATATGCTCCACTGACATCCGGATGAAGAAATAAGTACCTCCCCAGGCCAGATACACTATCGCAAAAGCAGCACCGACCTTCATCGTTGAAGGAGCTTGCCCTGGCGCGGCTGACATGCCATCAGCCCGCCCCGGAACACTTGCCATAAAACTATTTTTTAGTGTTTTAGGATTCCGGTTCAGGATTCTGTTCAAATTTAATCCTTCACCGGAACGTTTTCTTAAGTCTGTGAACTTCGTCCCTTCGGTCCTCGTTCACTACCAGGCTCCGCCTGGTATGGAATTGTTAGTTTTTGTTCCTCTTTGATGGTCTCGAGCACAATCGTAGTTTTCGTCGACGCGATGGTAGGGATCTTCGCAAACTTATTTCGCATCAGGGCCATCAGCTCGGCCGAGTCAGTCGTCCTCACCTTGACCAACCAGCAATCCTCCCCGGCAATGCTATGGACCTCCTGGACCTCTTCGATCCCCGCCAGGGCAGCCCTCGTCTCGTCGGACGTAAACGCATCCGACATCCGGATGAAAACAAAAGCCAGAAATTTCTGCCCAACCGCCGCCGGATTGATGACGGTAGTATACTGCTTAATGACCCCCTTCTGCTCCAGCTTCTTCACCCGCTCCAGCACCGCCGAAGGCGCCATTTCTAACTGCTTCGCCATATCCACGTTCGGGATCCGGGCATTCTCCTGCATCAGCTGCAGGATCCGCAAATCAATGTTATCTAATACCAGCTCCATTATTTAGTTCTATAAAGGTAATGAGAATTAGAATAAAATTCAAAAAAAATATAAAAATCAGAATTTAATTCTCAGACGCCGCCACAGCCACCCGATGCCCCCCTTTAAGCCGCTTCCGACTACTGAGGAAATGGATGACCCTATGCTCCGACCAATGATGCAGCGGCAACAGGATCGCCGCGAGAGCGATCTTGATCAGCAAGACCTTCCACGGTTCATCATGCGTCAACTCCGAGATCTGCTTGTCCGTCAACAAAATGATAAACTCAAAAAGAAAGATAAAAGACAAAAACCCCAGCCCCCGGATCACGGAAGTAGGAACCGCCAACCACCCCATCATGACCAGCGCGATGAACAACGCCACCAGCCCCACCGTGAACCCCATATACTGCACATTGTGCCGGTGTTCCCGGGTCTCCTCCTCTTCCCTCGCCAGCCGATCCCGTCGCCGGGTGTCATTATCAACTTCCAGCTTCAGCAGTTCCGTCGCCTTGCTGAGCTCGCGCAGACTGTCGGAATACTGAACATGATGCGTGCGGTAAGCATATGCCTCCGCAAAATTGTTGGCCCGCCAGTACAACGTATCCAGGTTTTCATCGGCATGCTCGAGTATATTGAGGTCCCCCATCACCTTCCCGATCGCCTCCTCCTTCTGATAGTAACCGATGGCCTTATCCCACATCTGTCGCCGTTTGTAAAATGCTCCGATCTCCTCATAGAAGTCCGCCTTTGACGGCGCATTCGCCTTAGCCTCTACTTCGGGGCTTTCCCGGTCGAAATACCAGGCCGCCGAGTCGTACCGCCCCATATCCATATACGCATCAGCATAGAGCCCATCGACTACGTACTGCATCCCCGCCTCGCGGAGATAGTCCGAGACGACGGGATGCTGCCGGAAATAATCCATCCCTTTTTGATACTGCCCGCTCTTGAAATAGGTGTCGAACATGCCGAAATAGGAATCGATCTTGACCAGGTCGAAATGAATGCTGTCCGCCAGCTGGATCGCATGCTCATAAGACTCTTCCGCAATATCATACTCCCCCTTTCGGGTAAAAAATTGCGCAAGCGCATCATAATCGGCCCGCAGCTCATAGAAATGTTTTAACTTCCGATCGATGGGAATAATGGAATTGACATAATAGTCTATCGCCTTGTCCTCCTCATGGATTTTAACATAGAAATACGCCACATAGGCTGACGCATTTCGCGTCAGCCAGGGATCCCTGGCCTGTTCCGCCACATCCAGCGCCTTCAGGTAATTCCGAAAAGCTAGCAATTGCTCGTTCCTCGCCTGATAGCTCTGACCAAGAGAAGTATAAGCCGCCACTTGCACGGAGTCATTATCCAGATCACTTGCAGTCGCTACCGCCTCATTGCTGTAGGTCATCGCCTGCACATTGTCTCCCAGCGACCGGTACACCTCCGCAAATGCCACTTCCGTATACACCAGCCCCTTGTCCAGTTTCTCGTCCTTGGCGATCTTCTCCGCCCGCCGGAAAAGGTCCATCGCCATCTCCAGGTTTCCTTTCAACCCGACGCCCTGCTCGAAACGCCGGCCGTTATCGAGATAGGTCGTGATCATCAGCATCCGGTCCCGGCTCATCTCCGCCGCTTCTATCGCCTGGCGCCCATACTCATCCGACAACGAACGGTTCTGCCCGAAGTAATAGAGCGCCAGATTCGTTGCCATCCGCGCCTTGTCCGGCCACTCCGTTGCGTGCGCAAGCGCCTTCCTGAGACTGTCCGGCCAATATTCCTGCGCCATGCCCTGCCGGACAAACAATAACATGAACAATAAACTAAGGACTACCGGAGGCCGACCACTCCGGGAAAATCGTGAGGTCATAGAAGACTTATTTAAGAAAACCGGCTAAAGATACTAAAAGGGGGTCGTCAGACCACCCGGGTGGAAATCAGTAATTCACGGATATCCACATCAAGGGCAAGCGCCATTTCCCGCAACAACTTCAGTGTCGGCTGAAATTCGTTGTTGCAGATTCGCGTTACGCTATTCGGCGCAATACCAACCCTGATCGCCAATTCTTTATGGGATATATCTTTTTCTGCTAAGACGGCCTTGATCCTGTTAATTTTAAGCTTTTTTTCCATTTTCTTCCGGCAGTTTGAGGGGCAGGACAATATAGGTTATTTATGTGTATAACCAATACGTAAAAGCGAAGATAAATTCCTAGGAATCAATGTCTTCTGGCTTTTACAGATACGTCATTGTTATCTTTAGATATCTATAAGGTATTATAAGATAATTTTTACGTATTTCATAAGGCATTCCCCTGATCTCCTACTCCTGCAAAAAAAAGGCCCGCCCCCCGCCGGGCTCCTTATCCCCATTCTAAAGCCTCCCCATCCCCTACTAAAGCCTCCCCATCCTCCTACTGAAGCCTCCCCGCTCCCCCCATTAAAAATATACATAGTTTGCCGCCTTCCCACAACCCTTTCCTTCTATTCCTTCCGCAAAAAGTTTTTTTTACGAACCAGAAAAATAAATGTTATTTTGACAGGTATGGAGAAAGAGAATTACGTTATCGGAGTGGACTACGGCACCGACTCGGTTCGCTCCCTCCTCATCAATGCAGTCGACGGCTCCGAGATCGCTTCCGCAGTCTTCTGCTATCCCCGATGGAAAGACGGACTATATTGCAATCCCGCGGAGAACAGATTCCGGCAGCACCCCCTCGACTATGTTGAAGGCCTGCAGCAGACCATCCTGACCTGCCTCTCCCAGGCCGGACCCGCCGCAACCAGCCGCGTCCGCGCCATTTCCATCGATACCACCGGCTCCACACCCGTGGCCGTTGACGAGAACGGAACCCCACTGGGCCTGCTGCCCGCCTTCCGCGACAACCCCAACGCGCTCTTCGTCCTGTGGAAAGACCATACCGCCGTCCGGGAAGCCGCCGAGATCAACGCCCATGCCCCCGGCTTCCCGACCAACTACCTCCGGTACGTCGGCGGCATCTACTCGTCCGAATGGTTCTGGGCCAAGCTGCTTCACATCCTCCGCGCGGATGACGCCGTAAGAAAAGCCTGCTATTCCTGGGTAGAACACTGTGACTGGATACCCTTCCTGCTCACCGGTGGCCGTAAGACGACCGACATCCGGCGGGGCGTCTGCGCGGCAGGCCATAAAGCACTCTGGGCGAAAGACTTCGGCGGACTACCCCCCGATGAGTTCTTCACGACCCTCGACCCGCTCCTCAAAGGCTTCACCGCCCGCCTTTTCACTACTACCTATACCGCCGACCAACCCGCGGGTAACCTCAGCCCCGAATGGGCTGCACGCCTGGGTCTCTCTACTTCCGTCATCGTCGGTGTCGGCGCTTTCGACGCGCATATGGGTGCCGTCGGTGGTCAGATCGAACCCTATCACCTCAGCAAGGTCATGGGCACTTCCACCTGCGACATGCTCGTCGCTCCGCCCGGCGAAGTAAAGGACCGACTCGTTAAAGGCATCTGCGGGCAGGTACCCGGCTCCGTTATACCCGGGATGATCGGCATGGAAGCCGGCCAGTCTGCCTTTGGCGACGCTTACGCCTGGTTCCGCAACCTACTGGCCTGGCCATTGCGCCAATTGCTTCCCGATCCTGACAACCTGATCGATAAGATCATCCCCATGCTCAGCCACCACGCTGCCGCACTGGAGCCGTCCGCCGATGACCCTTTGGCCCTCGACTGGCTCAACGGCCGCCGTACTCCCGACGCCAATCAGCTCCTCAAAGGCGCTGTCACCGGCCTTAACCTCGGTACCGACGCCCCCCAGCTCTTTCACTCCATCGCCGAATCCACCTGCTTCGGCGCACGCGCCATCGTCGACCGCTTCATCAGCGAAGGTATCCCCGTCAAGGGTCTTATCGGCCTCGGCGGGGTAGCAAAGAAATCTCCATTTATCATGCAAATGATGGCCGACATTATGGACAGACCCATCCGCATCCATGCCTCCGAACAAACCTGCGCCCTCGGGGCTGCCATGTTTGCCGCCACCGCCGCCGGCCTCTATCCCAAGGTAGAAGCCGCCATGGCCGCCATCGGTCAGGGCTTCGACGCGACCTATGCCCCGAACCCCGGCCGCACCGCTCTCTATGCCGATCGCTATCGCCGTTATCAGGCGCTGGGACATTTCGTGGAATCAACTACTCAACAATTATGAGCAACTAGAACCAAATCCCGCTATGAGCAAATACCATGATATCCAAAAAGCAGCTTATGAAGCCAACCGGCAATTGCCAAAGCTCGGTCTGGTCCTCTTCACTTTCGGCAATGTTAGCGCCGCCGACCGTGATCTCGGCGTCTTCGCCATTAAGCCCAGCGGCGTGCCCTACGACGACCTCTCACCGGAGAAAATGGTGATCGTTGACTTTGAAGGGAAGACCGTCCATGGAACCCTCCGCCCCTCCTCCGATACACTCACCCATGCCCTGCTCTATAAGACCTGGGATAAGATCGGCGGAATCGCCCATACGCACTCGACCTATGCGACCGCCTGGGCCCAGTCCCAGCAGGATATCCCCATCTTCGGCACCACGCACGCCGACCACAATACCGTCGATATCCCCTGCGCGCCTCCGATGGCGGACGATATGATCCGCGGTGATTACGAACACCAAACCGGACATCAGATCATCAACCTCTTCCGCGACCGCGGCCTTAACTATGAAGAGGTAGAAATGGTCCTGGTCGGCAACCACGCCCCCTTCACCTGGGGAAAGACCCCCGATAAGGCTGTCTACAACAGCGCCGTCCTGGAGCAGATCGCCCAGATGGCTTACCTGACACTGCAAATCGACGCAACCGCCCCAAGACTGAAAGATTCACTGATAAAAAAACATTACGAACGCAAACACGGCCCCACCTCCTACTACGGGCAATAATCGACACGCTATGGACCTGAAAAAACTCGAAGTCTGGTTTGTTACCGGTAGCCAGCACCTCTACGGCGAAGCAACCCTCAAACAAGTAGCCGAACATTCGCAGATCATCGCGGGAGCCCTCAATGACTCCCCGCAGATCCCCGTTAAAGTCGTCTTCAAACCCACCGTCAAAACCGCGGAAGAGATCTTCCGCACTATACAGGAAGCAAACAACTCCCGTGACTGTATCGGAATCATCGCCTGGATGCACACATTCTCCCCCGCCAAGATGTGGATCGGCGGCCTGAAGATCCTCCGCAAACCCCTGGCCCACCTCCATACCCAGTTCAACCGCGATATCCCCTGGAGCACGATCGATATGGACTTTATGAACCTGAACCAAAGCGCCCACGGCGACCGGGAATTCGGCTTCATCATGACCCGCATGCGCCTCAACCGCAAAGTCATCACCGGCCACTGGCAGGACCCTGCCGTCCTCCAACGCCTCAACGCCTGGGCCCGCGCCGCCGCAGGCTGGCATGACTGGCAAGGTGGCAAATTCGTCCGCTTCGGCGACAACATGCGGCAGGTAGCCGTTACAGAAGGCGACAAGGTGGAAGCCGAAATGACATTTGGCTATTCCGTCAACACCCATGGTGTAGGAGACCTCGTAGCAGTGATCAATGACACATCTGACACCGACGTCGACAAACTTGTCAAAGAATACGATGACCAATACACCCTCGCCGCCTCCCTCCGAAAAGGCGGCCCCCGACATCAATCCCTCAAAGATGCCGCCCGCATCGAGCTTGGCCTCCGTCACTTCCTCGAACAAGGCAACTTCAAAGGCTTCACCGATACCTTTGAAGACCTCCACGGCCTGACCCAACTCCCCGGAATCGCCGCCCAACGCCTCATGGCCAGCGGTTACGGCTTCGCCGCAGAAGGGGACTGGAAAACAGCAGCCCTCGTCCGCGCCATGAAGACCATGGCCAGCGATCTGCCCGGCGGCAACTCCTTTATGGAAGATTATACCTATCATCTGGAGCCCGGTAATAACCTTGTCCTCGGCGCCCATATGCTCGAGATCTGCGAATCCATCGCCGACGGGAAGCCTTCCTGCGAGATCCATCCCCTCGGCATCGGCGGAAAAGCTGACCCCGTCCGTCTCGTCTTCAACTCCGCCGCAGGTCCCGCCATCAACGCCTCCATAATTGACATGGGTAACCGCTTTCGACTGCTCGTCAACGAAGTCCAGGCAGTTGCCCCCACCCACCCGCTGCCCAACCTGCCCGTCGCCCGCGTCCTTTGGAAACCCTACCCCGAAATGACAACCGGCTGCACGGCCTGGATCTTGGCGGGCGGCGCCCACCATACCAGCTATAGCCAAAACCTCACCGCTGAACACATGCGCGATTTCGCCGATATCGCCGGCATCGAATTCGCCCTGATCGGAAAAAATACCGATCTCTACCAATTCCGCAACGAACTTCGATGGAATGAAGTATTTTACCGCTAGAATGACACTAACAGGCACGACATCCATAAACTAACGCAATCATGAACAAGCTTGCTAATATCGACATTGTCATTTTTGTTATCTATTTCCTGATCGTCGCATCCTATGGCTACTGGATCTATCGCCGGAAGAAGAAAGCAGTGACCAACACCCACGACTTCTTCCTCGCAGAAGGCTCCCTCACCTGGTGGGCGATCGGCGCCTCCCTCATCGCATCCAATATCTCCGCCGAACAATTCATCGGCATGAGCGGTAACGGCTACGACATCGGCATGGCCGTAGCCGCTTATGAATGGATCGCCGCCATCGCCCTCATCATCGTCGCCGTCTGGTTCATGCCCGTCTACCTGAAAAACAAGATCTTCACGATGCCGCAGTTCCTGAAGACGCGTTACAATGAGACCGTGGCGCTCATCATGGCAATCTTCTGGCTCTTTCTCTATGTCTTCGTCAACCTAACCTCCATCCTCTACCTCGGCGCCATTGCCATCAATAGCCTCGTCGGCGGAACCGATAACCAGTTCCATGTCATCATCATCGCCCTCTCCATATTTGCCGTATTCATTACCCTCGGCGGGATGAAGGTCATCGGCTTCACAGACGTCATCCAGGTCAGCGTTCTCATTATCGGGGGTCTCGCCACCACTTACGTGGCGCTCACCGTCGTTAGCAAGGCCTTCGGCATGGGTGACAGCGCTCTTGCAGGCTTCAACCAGCTCATTAAGAACGCCCCGGATCACTTTCATATGATCTTCGCTAAACCTGGCGCCAATTCCAGTCCGCACGAGATCAACAACTATCTCACCGTCCCCGGCCTCCTCTCCTACGTCGCCGGCATCTGGATCATCAACCTCAACTACTGGGGCTGTAACCAGTATATCACCCAACGGGCATTGGGCGCCAATCTGCCGACTGCACGCAAAGGCATCCTCTTCGCCGGCTTCCTCAAACTTCTCATGCCCCTGATCGTAATGCTCCCCGGGATCGCCGCCTTCGTCCTCCACCAGAAAGGAATGATCCAGGCTGAAATGCTGGTCCATAGCAAGCACGGGGAAGTAGTCCCCGACAATGCCTATTCAGCCATCCTCGGCTACCTGCCAAACGGCCTTATCGGACTTTCGCTCGCCGCTCTTACCGCGGCCATCGTCGCCTCCCTGGCTGGAAAAGCCAACAGTATCTCCACCATCTTCACCCTCGACGTATACAAGAAATACATAAATAAGGAGGCCAGCGAGACAAAAATGGTCTGGATCGGCCGGATGACTATCCTTGCCGCGCTATTCCTTTCCATCCTCCTGACCTGGAAAGATGCCCTCAATATCGGCGGCACAGGCGGGTTCACCTATATTCAGAAATATACCGGCTTTATCAGCCCCGGAGTATTTGCGATGTTCCTGCTGGGCATGTTCTGGAAACGGACCACAGGAGCAGCAGCCGTCGTAGGCGTTGTCGTTGGGTTCTGCCTTTCCGTTTTCTTCAACGAACTTGCACCGAAAATATTCGGCCACGATACCTGGTTCTATACTGCCTACCGCACAGCCGATGGCAGCTACGAGATCCCCTTCCACATCTGTATGGGTCTCGCCTTTATGTTCACGATGATCGTCATGATCCTCACCAGCCTCGGGGGACCCAAAGTCAATCCCAAAGCGTTCGTGCTCGACAAATCGATGTTCAAGGTGTCCCCCGGTATCCTGGCGATGATCGTCATCACCCTGTTAATCATATCTGCTCTTTATATAAGATTCTGGTAAATCTCCAAAGGACACACATGAATAAATACCCCGGTGAAACCCGCTTACTCGTCGCTGTAGACTGCATCATCTTCGGATTCGACGGGTCCGATATAAAGCTCCTGCTCATTCAACGCGGATTTCAGCCCGGCAAAGGGAACTGGAGCCTGATGGGCGGATTCCTCCAACCCCGCGAAAGCCTCGATCAGGCAGCAAACCGAATCCTCCGGAAACTTACCGGCCTCGAAGGCGTCTACCTGGAACAATTGAAAGCCTTTGGCGAACCCGACCGCGATCCCGTCGAACGTACCGTCAGCGTCGCTTACTTCGCACTCATCGACATCAACCAGTACGCCCGTCAACTCATCACAGAATATCACGCCGAATGGTTCCACCTGAAGAAGATGCCCGACCTCGTCTTCGACCACCACAACATGGTCGATATCGCCAAACGTCAGCTCCGCTACAAGGCCGCCCTTCACCCCATCCTCTTCGAACTGCTGCCCCCACGCTTCACTATCCCGCAGCTCCAGATCCTTTACGAAAGCATCTATGACACCAACTTCGATAACCGCAACTTCAGCCGCAAAGTCCTCTCCACCGAATTGATCGTCAAACAAAAAGAGAAGGACAAGACCGGCTCCAAGAAAGGCGCCTTCTTCTACCGCCTCGATAAAAGAAAGTACAAGGCCAACTTTCACGCCTTCCTCAAATTCATACCCAACCCGGATAAACTTCTGATCTGAAAAAATCTACGCAATCGTTCCCGGAACCGGATTTTCCACCAGATCAATTGTTAATTCATTCTTAAAGGCGGTGAATCCCGATACTACGCCGGTAATTAGTAGAACGCACGGTTTGAAGTGTACCTGGAGAATCGTAATTTTGCCAATTATCTAACTGCGCTGCCATATTTTCACCTTATTTACTTCTTTAGTTTTGAATGGTCACAAAGTCGTGACGCGAGGGCAATTTCTATTGCCCTCTTATTTTTCCGATCGCACACACCCCCCCGGATCCCCGCGCCGCGCGTTCATACTGTCTTCCACCCTCCCCCCTTCATATTATCAGCATTTAAATTCTGTAGCGAATCTTCAGATTTATAAGTTAAATTTTTCATATGAACTAAATAGAAATTAAATATTACCAAATGGTTAATTGACCATTATGATAAGATTACCATTCCACCAATAACACCATACGTTTTTCTCCCCGGCTACTTTTGCCCAAAATTACTTTCACATGCTTTTGAGAAAAACGTCTATCCTTACGTTGATTGGATGCTGTCTAGCCTTCCTCAGTTTTGCAGGAACGATCAGAGGAAAGATTCGCGACACCAGAACCGGCGAGCCAATGACCGGCGCGACCGTCATCCTCGAACACACCCACTACACGACAACCGTAGAGTTGGACGGAAGCTTCACCTTTCGGCATATCCCCGTGGGTAAATATCAGGTTCTCGTCAGCTCCGTCGGTTACACCAACTCGCAGGAGATCAGCGTGGAGATCGCCTCCGAAAACGACCTCAAAGAGGTGAGCGTCGCAATGGCCCCCTCCACCGTCATCCTGGAAGAAGCCTTCGTTACCGCAGGCGACGGCAAATCGGATGGGGGCGCACGCAGATTGGAGGCACGCGCAGATATGGTCCAGAATATCATGTCCGCCCGCGCGATCGAACTATCCCCTGATATCACCGTGGCAAATGCCGTCCAGCGTATCAGCGGCGTTACCATCGCCCGCGACAATTCCGGCGACGGCCGCTATGCCATCATCCGCGGCATGGACCAGCGCTACAACAACGTTCTGATCAATGGCATCAAGATCCCCAGCCCGGACAATGTCTATCGTTTTGTCCCGATGAACCTCTTCCCCTCCGAGATGCTGGAGCGGCTGGACGTGATCAAAGCGCTTACTCCCAATATGGAAGGTGATGCCATCGGCGGCACCATGAACCTCGTGATGAAAAGCGCTCCCGAACATTTCCTTCTCACCGCCAATATCTCCGGCGGTTATTCCACCATCTTCTCGGAGCGTCCCTTCACGGCCTTTCTCCACTCGGGCATCAACAAACAATCACCTGCAGAGATTCACGGCAATACCTATGAAGCCTTGCCCACCGACTTCACAACCAGCAATCTCCAATATTACAATCGGTCAAATCCCATTAACAGCACGTATGGCCTCACGATCGGCAACCGGTTCGACGGCGGTAAACTGGGGATCATTCTCTCCGCCAGCTATCAGAACCTGTTCAAAGGCACGATCTCGGATCGCCTCGTACCCGATGCCCAGCCCCTGCCCTCCCCGCAGCCCAATAGCCTGAACCCTTCAGACTCTTACGTTCGGCAATTCAACAGCCAGACACAACGCTTCGGTCTGCAGAATAAGATCGACTATGTCTTCAACAGCAGGAACAAGATCTCTTTGTTCAATATGTATGTCCACCAGGATCAGTACGAGACCCGGTTTACTCCGGACAGCAGCACCGCCGGCCTGAACTCTACCGCCACGGAGACAACGATGGGCCCCCAATACCGTTCTACCTGGCAGATCCAGGATATCTACAACGGGACCCTACAGGGCGATCACCAGGTCAGCAATCGCGTCGCCGTCAACTGGAGCGCTGTTTATTCCGATGCCACCCAGCACCTTCCCGACCAGGCTACCTATACCTGGAACGAATTTGTCTATCGCGACACGAAAGGAAATATCGATAGCATGTTTAACTATATTCCCAACGGCACTTCGAATGTCGTCACCCATCGCTGGCAGCACAATAAAGATCAGGACCTCGCCGGTTATGGCAACCTGACCTATAAACCCACGATCTTCCAACGTGACGTCGAATTCATGACCGGCGGCATGTACCGTTACAAGACCCGCGACAACTACGAGAATGACTACGCCCTGCAGGCCAACGTCTCCAGCCCTACCACCCCCTTTACCAATATTCAGTCCGTACCGTTGTACTTCCAGACACCCGGCCAGAGCCAGGGCGAAAATACAGCAGTCAATCTGGGCAATTACGCCGCGCACGAAAAGGTGGGAGCCGGATTCATTCAGGCAAAGTTCATGACGTTCAGGGCCCTCCAGGTTTTAGGCGGGGTCCGCGTAGAGAATACGCAAATGGACTATACTTCCGACATGCCTTTGACCGCCAACGAGCGTAGCGCTACCGTTCATTATACAGATGTCCTGCCCAGCGCACATCTCAAATACAATATAGCCAACAACCAGGCCATCCGGCTGTCCTATTTCAAATCCATTAGCCGTCCCAGCTTCCACGACCTTGTCCCCTATATCGACAACTCTACCAACGATTTCCCGTTCCAGGGTAACCCATTGGTGAAACATACGCGTGCAGACAACCTTGACCTGCGATACGAGTTCTTCCCCGGTCTCGCGGACCAGATCCTCGTTGGCGTCTTCTACAAAAAGCTGGAAAACCCCATCGAATACTACGTCTCTAACATCTATGGGCCCAGCTCGCTTTATATCTTGCCCCAGAACTCCAACCCGGTCACCAACTACGGTGCTGAAGCCGTCTTTACGAAGTTCTTCGGGAAGTTCGGCATCAACGCGAACTATACCTATACCCATTCCAGCGTGACGACGCCCAAACGCGTTATCGCCGTGACGCAGACCGAAGGAATACAGACGTATAACCAAAATCAAACCCGCCCACTGCAAGGCCAGGCGGATCACATCGGGAACCTCTCCCTGCTGTACAAAGATCCGAATATCGGGCTGGACGTGCAGCTGGCCTTCTCTTACACCGGTACCCGCATCGTCCAGGTATCTCCCTACTACGGCCTCGACATCTGGGCAAAACCTTTCGAAACGTTGGACCTGTCCCTGGAAAAAAGGATCACCCGTCATTTTGTTTTCTTCGCCAAGATCAACAACCTGACCGACGCTCCCAACAAGGAATACATCAAATTCCCCTATACCATAGTCAACGCCGGCCTGCCCTCGGGCTATACGGTTCCGTTCCAGGATGCAGGCAGCAATTATACGGTGGCGCAGAAGGACTACTACCGGCTTAGTTTCCTCACTGGTTTCCGGTATAAATTTTAAACCCATTAACACAATCGCATTATGAAATATATCCATCTCGCGTTTATCCCGTTCCTTCTTGGAGTCACGTTCGCCGGCTGTAACAAATGGGCCGTGGACAAACAGAATGTCTATGAGTACACGGCTCCGCCTCCTCCCGGCGGTACCATTCCCGCCAACACCCCGCTGTGCGGTTCGATCAAAGGCGTTATGACAACCGGGAATACCTATAACCTCGGCTGTACGATCAATGTTCCGGCGGGCGATACCCTGATCCTCGAGCCCGGCGTTACCATCGATGCCAATCCAAACTCCGGGATCATCGTCCACGGCTCGCTGATCAGTCTTGGGACACAGGCGCAACCTAATATATTCACCGTTCCCGGCGTGACCAAGAACAACACGCCCAACCTGCCGATCACGGAGGATTCCGCACATATCGGTCTCTGGAAGGGCATCATGTGCGACACGTCCTGCAAGATGCTCATTCTGAAATGGACACATATCGATTTTGCAGGCGCCGCTTATGGCAATGTCGATGGCCCCGCCGTCGAAGAATCAGCCGGCACTTCCTTCAATATCCTCTTCCAGAACCCCAACGGCTACTTCATCATGGAGGATTCCTGGGTCTATGGCGGCACGGACGACTGCATCCGCTGCTCGAATGGTAAGATCCACGTCTTCCGCAACACCTTCGAGAAATGCGGCGGCAGCGGCGGGGACTGTGTGAACAGCAAGGGAGGTACTGTTGGGACCGTTGCCTATAACTTCTTCATCGGCACGGCTTACAACGGCCAGAAGGCATCTAACAAGGGCCAGCCCGTTGGCGCACCCCAGACCAACATCGTGATGTACAACAGTACCTTCGTCAACGGCGGGACCCAGATTACCCCCGGCACCCGCGCCGGCGGCATCGATTACGAACAAGGTGCGGAAGGCGCCTTCTTTAACAACGCCTTCATCAACTGCCGCGTCGGTTATCGCGTCGTCAACAACCCCGTGGCCGATACCGCGCACCTCACTTATGGCAACAATTACCAATGGGCGGATTCCCTGGTGATCGCCGACGAGTTCTTCACCTGGGGCGGCGTCTGCACCAAACCCATGCCCACCGACATCCCTAACCCTTCGCTTTACCTGCCCGCGAATTTCTACTATCCGAATCCCCAGGAGAATGCCTATGACGGGACGCCGGTAGTACAATATGAGAACCCGAAGTTCCTGAACTATCCCCTTCCGGTACAAGGTCAGCCCCTCTTCGCCTATACGGCCGTCGGTAGCTTCGACTTCCACCTGACCCCCGGCTCCCCCCTCATCGGGAAAGGGAACACCAGTATCACCCCCCTTACCGTCGTACCCATCGACCCGACCTATGGCGCTACCCAAGTCACCCCTCCCGGCGCAGACCTCGGCTGCTATCAGCTCAATGGAACGGGCAACCAACATTAATGTGACAGATAACTCTCCGAATAACCATCGCATAAAAAAACCGCCAACCGGCGGTTTTTTTTCATTCAGTCCTTATGCTTCTTATCGGATTGGCCAACGCCGCTGTGGCGGTTTTTACCTTCGAAATTATCCCTTGCGGAAAAAGATATCGCCACTGATCGTCTCCAGGTCGACCGCTTTTCCTCCGTTGCCGTTAATCTGCGCATCCACCGTACGGCCACCCACTTGCCTGCTCCGCCCGTTGGTCGTGCCGAGATCGAAATTCGAATACATGGTGCCCGAGATCGTCTGCATCCGGAGCGCCGCCGGTTTCTGCGGCACCATCGTCAGGTCGATATAGCCGCTGATGCTCTTCGCCCTGATCCCGGCCGTGTTCCCCGAGATGACGATATTACCATTGATCGTCTCCACCGAAAAATCGGTATTCTCCGGGATATAGATCTCATGGATGATACTGGTCTCACAACCACAATTGCAGCTGCAGCAGTTATCATCGTTGTCATCCGATCGACTGTTGGTCGTCTCACCCGATCGATGCGTACTATCGCCCGTCCGTTTGCGCCGGTGATAGTTATTGCAATTCGTATGCAGCTTGCCCGTTATATTGACCGCAGTAGCAGATTCGTCGAACGTCTCCTTGTAATCGTCGTTGTTCTGATTGTCGTTCACGTCAATCGTGCTCTTCACATAGACTTCGCTCTTGTCCCACATCACGATCCGGATCGAATCCGAGATCTGGAAATTCATCGAGACAAAGCCGTTTGCCGAGAGGGGCATGTGTTTCTCGATAACCTTTTGGGCGCGCGCCGTGACGGCAGCCGCCAGGACGAGCATGATAAGCAGACCGTTTTTCATATCTGAAAGATTTATTGGTTTACCGTTTTACTATTGCCCTTTTCGGAGATAGACATTCCCGTTTACGCCATGCAGCTTAAGCTCGGTTCCACCGCCATTGAGCGTCGCATGGACCGAACTCCCGCCCACCCTTCTCATATTCTTGGTGTCCTGCGGCAGGTCGAAGTCGGAATACATATTCCCGTTGACCGTGGACATCTCCAGATCGACGGCCGCCTTTGCCGGGATGGTCACATCGACTTCTCCGTTGACCGAAACGATCGAAATGGGCTTGTCCTTGCTGATCTCGCTAAAGACCACATTGACACCGCCGTTGACCGTGGAAATAACCAGGGGACCGGTGACATTTTTCAGATTAACCTCTGAGCAGCCATCGTAGTCCACTTCGTTCTTCATGTTCTGGATCTTTGTCGTGCCGCTCCTATTACATTCCTGGTGTACTTTGAGCGCGAGATTCTCGGGTACCCTGAGGTGGTAGTTGGCACTCCTGTGGATGGGCAGCAGACATCGGAGGCTGACCTTATTCCCGTTCTTTTCCATATACAGCGCCATTCCCGTATTGTCGGTGCCGCCGCCATAGACGGGCTTTAGCCCCTTGGCACGTTCCGGGGGAGCGAAATCCTCTCCATCGGCCGTAATAATGATCTCGGTGCCGCTATACCCTTCGATGGAAAAGTCGCCGGGAAAGTCATCCAGCGTGAGCTGACCGTCTTTGGTATTCTCTACGGTTACTTTGAACTCCTGCGCCCTCAGCCTTCCGGTGAAACATACGAGCAGGAGGAATGGAATGACATACTTCATGGTATTCATGTTGTTTTTTTTTACAGACTTGATTCGATTTACCCGGCCCGGCACCTGCGGGCCGCTTGCCTTGTCGCCTACGACCCGGACGCGTTACATCGTCCTCAGGCTCCTTTGCGCGGCATCTTTAACCGCCGGCAGCGTATTCTTATTCGAAATGATGTCCCTGATCGGCGCGATCGCCCGGTTATCCTTCTTCTCCGCCAATAGATTGATCAGCATCACCTGGATCAGCGGCTCGGTTTGTTTCGGCAGAGACGTAACCAGCGAATCCCTGACCTGTCGGCTATCTGCAAACGAAGCCAGCGAATACAAGGCGGCCAGCCGGACATTAACATTTTTATCATGGTTCAAGGTATTCACCAGCACCTGGAGGACATGCTGATCTGGGTTGGACATTTCCTCCACATAACCCACGGCCTTGATCCGCTGGCTGGCCGACTCGTTATCGATCAGCGAGTACAGCATGGCCTCTTTCATCTCTTTTATTTCCCTCTGCATTGTATCCAGCTTGTTCGGCATATACGAAGACACATCCGGCGTCTTCCGCGATCCCAGCATCGACCCGATCCATATCCCGCCGAAGAGCAAAATACAGGCCGCCGCCGTCATCCACGCGATCCTTCCCTTTACCCCCGCCTTTTCTTCTTTCCCTTCCATCGGCCGCCGCAGCAGGTCGTCCGCTGTCTCCATATTCAGTTCCGATTGAAGCATGACCTGGAAGTTATCCCGCAGCCCATGCCCCGGCTGCCGCATTTCCTGGTCAGCCATCGTCAGCAGCATCTCACGCATTTGATCCACTTCCTTCCTGCACTGTTCGCAGTTGATCAGGTGCGCTCGCATCGCGGCGCCCGTTTCGGCATCCACCGCCCGATCCAGATAGTCGACCATTATCGCCTCTACTTCGTTGCAGTTCATAGTCATTGTTTAAAATAAAATGCTCTCAGTTGTCGCAAGGCCCTGTACACCTGTACCTTGATCGCAGGCACCGACAGATCCTTAATTTTCGAAATCTCATCGTATTTCAGACCCTGATACCGGCTCAGCACCAGTATTTCCCGTTGATCGGGCCTCAGCCGCGCCATCGCCGCATCCAGCCGCTCGAACTGATCTTCCGAGTATGGGACATCATCGCCCGCTACACGATCAATCCCAGCCACGCGGTCGATCCCTTCGTCAACGCCTCCCGACATCCTTTCATCACAACCTCTCCCCATCCCTTCACCCCCTTCCCCGCTCCCCGTCGCACCGCCCGGGAACGGCTCGGTCCCCCTCATCCCGCCCGGAACCCGCTGCTCCTGCCGGAGATGGTCCACATGAACGTTTCGCGCCATCCGATACACCCAGGACCGGAAACTCCCGCTCGCGGGCTCGAAACTCTGCCTGTACCGCAATACGCGATAAAACAGATTTTGAGTCAAATCCTCGCTCAACGCCCCGTCCATCGTCAGCCGAAAGAAGAAATTATACAGCGGGACATGATACCGCTCGAACAGCTCCGTCAGCTCCGACAGCTGGCCCTCTCGTACGAGCAGCATTACTTTTTCATCAGAAAGTTCCGGCACTGGCAGTAGAATTATCGCTAATCATTGTCCTTCGGACCAAGACTTTCCAGGTCCTGAAGGAATTCGTTCTATATAGATTACTCCGGAAATAAAGAATGGTTACACCCCAATTCGGGATTTTTTTGAAAATTTCTCCTAACCCCTTAAATGATAAGCCTTTGGTTGAACGAACGCCCTGATCCCCTGGTACGACAAGGTCGACCCCAGCCCGGAATGCTTCCGCCCCGACCACGGCACCGTCGCACTCACCCGATCGCAGCAATTCCAATACACCGTACCCGTATCCAACTGCCGCATCACGGTCTCCGCGCGTTCATAGCTCTTCGAATAAACCGCCGCCGTCAACCCATACTCGGTATCCGCCATCAGTTCCACCGCCTCCGCATCATCCCTCACCCGCTGGATCCCCACCACCGGCCCAAAAGATTCCTCCCTCATCACCTTCATCCCATGATCCACCCCCACCAGCACCGCCGGTTCCATATAATACCCCTTCCCGCCAACCGGCTTCCCGCCATACAACACCCTCGCGCCCTTGCTCACCGCATCTGCGATCTGCTGCTGCAGGAACTCCAGCTGCCCCGGCCGGCTCAACGGCCCGATCTCCGTCGCCGCATCCCGCGGATCACCGACCACCATCTTCCGCAGCTGGTCGGTATAGGACTTCACGAACACATCATAGACCTTGTCCTGTACATAGATCCGCTCCACCGCGCAACAACTCTGGCCATTGTTGTAGACCACCCCCTCCAGCGCCGCTGCCGCCACTTTGTCGATGTCTTCTACATCATCCATGACATACAACGGATCTTTACCCCCCAGCTCCAGCTGACAAGGCACAAGTTTCCACGCCACCTTTTCCGCAATCAACCTCCCCGTCCGGTAACTGCCGGTAAAGAAATACCCGTTCAACGGTAGCCCCAGCAGCCATTCCCCCGCCTTCCCCTTGCCCGCCACCACCTGAAAGACGTTGTGAGGGACCCCCGCCTGGTACAACAACCGGCGGATATGCAGCCCCGTTAAGGTGGCGTATTCGGAAGGTTTGTACAAGACCCCGTTCCCGCCGATCAACGCCGGGATAAAGACGTTCACCCCCACGAGATAAGGGTAGTTCCAGGCGGAGATATTGGCGATGACCCCCAGCGGCTCATAGCCGATCTTCTCACGTGTAGCCCCCTCCGTTACTATCCACTCCTCCGCCAGCCATCTGGCGGAATGATCAAGGAAATACCGTATCCGGCTGCGCGCCCCATTCAGTTCATTGAACGACTGCTGCAACGGCTTGCCCGTCTCGCTCGTCAGCGTATCCGCCAGCACGGCTTTTTCTGTTTCCAGCAATTCCCCGAACCGTGCGATGCACCCAAGTCTTTCCTCCACCGGCAACGCGGCCCACAACGGCTGCCCCGCCCTCACAAGGCGGTACTTCTCCTGAACCTCCGCCTCCGTATCCTCCGCGACCTCGCTGATAATTTCTTCCGTAGCCGGATTGATGATCTGCATTTCTTCTAAATTATTTTTTTCACCTCCCCCACAAACCTATCCCTTATCGCCCTATAAAGAAACTCATCTTCAAACGCATTCGCCAGCATCCGCTCCGGATGCCACTGCACTGCCAGCAAAAACGGCCGCCCCGCCGGCTCCGCCCACTCGATCCCCTCCGTCGTCCCATCCTCCGCATAACAATTGACCTTCAGCCCCTCCCCAAGCCGCCCGACCGCCTGGTGATGCGCGCTGTTGACCTCGCCACCCAAACAACCCGTCACCTTCGCCAGCAGACTCTCTCCCTCGATCCGAACCCGATGCTGTTTATCGATGCCCGCATTCGCCTCATGTCCCGCATCTCCCGCAATCCCAAGATCCTGCACCAGGTCGCCGTTCAAGGTTATATTGATCAGCTGCAGCCCGCGACAAACCCCCAATACCGGCAGTTCGCGTTCCCAGGCCATCCGCAACACCGCCTGTTCAAATAGATCTCGGTCCAATTCCCAGCCTCCCGCCGGCGACCGCCTGTATTCCCGCTCCCCGCCGTACAGCGAAGGATCGATATCAATCCCGCCCGATAACACCAACCCGTCACAACCCGCCGCCTCATTCAGATTCCCCAGCGCCGCCGAGAGCCGGACCACCTCCACCCCATCACCCCCCTCAATCCATCGCACATAATTCTGATGCTTCCACTCCGTACCCGTATCCGTGATCCCGATCCTCATAACGCCTCCATGTATAATTTCTTAAAATCTTCCCTGCCCACCGGCTTCGGATTATTCGGATGCGCAAAATCCGCAAACGCCAGGTCCGCCAGTGTCCCGATATGCTCGTCCCGAACTCCGATATCCCTTAACCTCACCGGCAGGCCAACTTCCTGATTGAAAGCAAACAGCCGCTCCACCACCGCCTCCCCATCCCGACCGGGTAACCGCATCGTGGAAGCAATACGCCCGAACTTCTCCTCACACCCGCCAATATTATAGCGCATCCCATACGGCAGATTCACCGCATTCGCCAACCCATGATGCGTATCCAGCAACGATGACAGCGGATGTGCCAGCGAATGCACTACACCCAGCCCTTTCTGAAACGCCACCGCCCCCATCAACGACCCCAGCAGCATCCGGCTGCGAGACTCCAGGTCCGGCCGGTGAACCGCCTCCGCCAGCGATCCGTTGATCAGGGCAACGCCTTCCAACGCGATCCCCTCACACATCGGATGGAACATCTTTGCGAGGTAAGCTTCAAGATTGTGCGTCAACGCATCCATCCCCGTCGCCGCCGTTACAAAGGGAGGCAACTCCATCGTCAGCATCGGATCGGCAAAAACGATCTTCGCCAGCAGTTTTGGCGAAAACAGGATCCGCTTCCGATGCGTATCATCCTCGGAGATGATCGCGCTCCTGCCTACCTCGCTCCCCGTCCCGGCAGTCGTAGGTACCGTTATAAAGTAAGGGACTTCCTCCGTCACATACTGATCCCCACCAATCAGATCGTCGTAATCGAACAGATCACGCCGGTGATGGACCCGCAAGACCACCGCCCTCGCCACATCCATCGCCGCCCCGCCTCCTATGCCGATCACACTGTCCCGGCCCGCAGCCGCGTAAGCAGCCCCACCCTTCAGCACATCCGATTTCACCGGGTTCTTATGGATATCCGAAAACACCTCTACCGAAATCCCCCCGGCTTCCAGCGCCTTCCTGATGTCCCGGAAGAATCCCAGCCCCGCCACCATCGGATCGGTGACCAATAACGGCCTGCTCAATCCATTGGCCGCCAAATGCCCCGGCAACTCCGCAATCGCGCCCGCTCCAAACCGGATGACCGTCGGAAAATTATACTGCCTTACCGTCGAAAAATCCACCATAGCTATTCCAAACTTTCTAAATAATTTCGAAATATCTTTTTATCTCCCAATCCGTCACCACCTGACCGAATTGCCGCCACTCCCATTCCCGCGTCCGGATGAAATGATCCGTGAACGCCTCCCCGAACAATTCCCTTGCCAGCGGCGACTCCTTCATCGCCTGCGTCGCCTCCCACAGGTTCCGCGGCAATACTCCGTTGCGCTTATCCGCGTAACCGTTACCTTTCGTCGCCGGCACTGTCAGCCTCATCTGCTGACGCACCCCATACAGACCCGCCGCCAGACAAGCCGCCATCGCCAGATAAGGATTGGCATCCGAACCTACCACCCTCGTCTCCAACCTTGTCGACGCAGCACTCCCCGGCAAGGCCCTCAAAGCCGTCGTTCGGTTATCAACCGCCCAGGTCAGCGTCGTCGGCGCCCATGCCCCTTCCACCAGTCTCTTATAACTATTCACCGTCGGCGCGACCATGGGTAAAATATGCGGAAGACAGTATAGCTGCCCCGCCATATAACTCTCCATCAACGAACTCATCCCC
>Ga0210383_10000224_pt1 | contig 55728 bp, 52 predicted proteins | sample IncBWC14OmetaG_FD_160072 | JGI IMG/M metagenome (GOLD analysis project Ga0210383, IMG submission 160072) | Forest soil microbial communities from Barre Woods Harvard Forest LTER site, Petersham, Massachusetts, United States - Inc-BW-C-14-O ...
GATGTTGTTGTTGTCGCGCCAGGCATAACCGCCCTTGGCATAGAGCAGCGTGGGCCCGAAGGCGTAGCCGAGCCGGCCGGTTACCGAACCAAGCTGGTCGGTGTTGGCGGTCACAACCGTGCCGCCAGGGAACGTGACGCCGCTGCCGCTGTTGCCCGTCAGCCAGCTATACTGGGCCTCGGCACCGATCACCCAGTTGTTGGAGAACTGGTAGTCGAAGCCGCCCTGCACACCGCCCATAAAGCGGGCGTTGCTGTTTTCAAGGCTCGAGCTTCCCGGAAAAGCGCCGCCGATATGGCCGCCGATGTAGAAACCGGTCCAGTTGTAGATGGCCTCGGGCGCCTTATACGCCGGAGCCTTGGTGTAGGTCCGCGCCGGAAGATCGGCTGCGAAAGCAGGAGCCGCGAACGCGATGCAGGCGGCAGCGCTCAGCAGAATTTTCTTCATGGAAGTTCCCCGTTATCGTCGTCATCGACAACAACCAAACAACGTGGCGTCAATTTGGTTGCTTCGTGGCACCGCCAAACGCAGTTGTTTTCAGGATGTAGCCGCGGCGCCACAGCGGCGTTTGTTCCACGCCTGACGTTTTTTCGGCAGCAATCTTTCGATTTGGTCGGCACAGCGGCCGCAAGGTTCACGCTCGGGAACAAAGCTCGCCAAAATGTGATGAGAACAAGTTCCACTTTTGGAGGCCGGGGAGCCGGCCGTCTTCGAAAGCCCCGTCCGGCCATAGCTCAGCGCGACATTTTTTCCAGCTCAGGAAACGGCGCCATCGCCACGCCCGAGCAGAGCTCGCCGCCCTTCTCGATCAGGCGGTCCAGCCGGCCATTGAGAAAAAGCACCGCGCGCTCCCGCGGCTCGCGATAGCTGCCGTCGGATTCGCGCGCAGAGTAACGCAGGCAACTGATGTAGCGCATCTTGCCGTTGACATCGCGCATGACGGGCTCGGCCATGGCGGCCTCGTGCACACCAACCGGATTGTTGAGATAGGTCCTCATGAAAGCCAGCAATTCCGAGCGATAGTTGGGAGGGAAGGACTGCGGGGTATCCTTGCTGTCGCTGAACAGACTGAAGCTTCGGCCCTCGTCGCCGCCCGCGCACGCCGCAAGCACGATCGGCAACATCAGGAAAGCCACGCGCTTTGCCGAAATCCCCAACCGCCGCGCCTCGTGTTTTTGCAAGCTCATCGCCGAGGGTTTCTAACCCTTCCGAAAATGAAAGGGAATTCGCATTTTAAAAGCAGGCGCCTTTAAAAACAGGCACCGGCCCAACGCCGTGGGGGATGGCGTGGGCCGGGCCTGATCGCCGCGATGGCGCTTCGGGGAAGCGAACCGCGCTCGCGGCCCGTCATCAGCCGCGCTTGGCGGGGTGCGTTACAGGCTTGGCTGAGACCTTCAGGGACTTGTGAACCTTCGCCATCTTGTGGGAGTGGTGATACCGGTGATGCCGCACATGGTGGCGGCCCATCTTGGCGTTCGCGTTCAGGGGATTCTTCTTCACCTGCGCCGACGGAGTCACGGTGGCGGATTTGGTCACGGGGGCCTGCGCGGTCTTGCTCGTGTTTGCAGCCAACACCGGTGCGGCGAGAACGGAAACGGCAAGCAGTGCAGCGGAAACGGTCTTCAACATGGATAACTCCTCTTGAAAGGGATCACAGGGTGCCGGTCGGATGGCCGGTCTCGTCGATCTTGGAGCAACCTTACGAAGCGGCCGCTGAACCCGCCGTGAAGCCGGTCCACGGCTTCCGTTCATCTCGATGAACTCCTGGTCATGTTGGGCACCGCTGAAATAAAGGCGGAGATCACAAACGACTGATCAGCATGTTACCGCCGAGCCATCTCGTCGCCGGACAAGCCCCGCAAAAAATTCCCGAAAACTGCAAAAAAATGTCGCTGGAATGATCGCAGACTAAGGGTGTTCAAATGGATGGGCTCCCGTATAGGGTTGCTCATACCGAAATCAGGAGAGACGCATGACCAAAACTGCGATCCGGCTTTTGACCCTTGCGATGTATGCCACCGCGATGGTGGCGATGCCCATGGTCAACTCGGCCAAGGCCGCGGGTGGCGATACCCCCTCGCCACCGGCCGACTCGAGCAAGGACAAGAAAAAGAAGAACGACAAGAGCTCGAGCATCGACGATCCGAAGTTCCTCGAAGGTTATCGTGCGGCCTACACCACGATCTACGATCGTCATGATTATGCTTCCGCGATCGCGCAGTTGAAGGCACTCGGTCGCGACGACGTCGCCGACGTCGCCAACCTGATCGGCTACTCCTATCGCAAGCTCGGCGACTACAAGGTGTCGCAAGCCTATTACGAGCGTGCGCTCCAGGCCGATCCGAACCATGTCCGCACCTGGCAGTACTACGGACTGTGGCAGCTCGAACAGGGCAACCGCGAATCCGCCCAGTACCACCTCGGTCGCATCAAGCAGATCTGCGGGACCGACTGCGCCGAGTACAAGTCGCTTGCGATGGCGCTCGACCAGCCGGCGGGCACCGGCCTCGTCTACTGATCACGGCAAACGACTGAATTGGCCGACGGAGGTGACTGCGCCGGCCTTTTCTTGTCCTTACTTCATCAACGCTTCCGCCTCGCTGCGGAATGCCTGGCGTGAGGCGTCGCTCGAATAGAACATGTGCCCGCCAGGATAGACGACGAGTTTGACCCGATTGGAAGAAGCATAGACCGGCAACTGATCGAGCCGGATTTTCGACCCGAAATAGGGTGTGGCGAGATCGAACAATCCGTGTCCGACCAGAAGCTTCAGTTTTGGATCGAACGCCAGGATTTGCCGAAGCTCGGAAATCGATTGCGCCGGATTGATCCCACGTCCGAAGTCCCAGGAATGCTCCACCGACCCGTTCAACAGATGATAAGGCCCATCGGGACGCCAGTTCAGCGTACGCATGGTGAGATCGACCGCGGCGCTGGTCAGAGGGGCGATCAGCGGATCGCCGGAGGGATCGCCGAAATGACCCTCGCTTGAATCCGGATCGGGATCGAAGCCCAGCACCGACCCGTCATAGCGTCCGGTCACCTTGCCATCGCGGCGGTCGAACTCGCGGCGAAACTCCGAAACATGGAGGCGCCCGGCCAGCCGGCGGGTGACGGCTTGGTCGATGCCTGTCAGCGCCGAGACGCTGTCGGCCAATCGCGTGGTGGCCTCTCTGTCGGCTTCGCCCTTGATCAGGTCGGTGAGGAAATCGCCACGCGCGTAAGCCTCGACGTCAGCCATATCGGCGCGGGTGACCGGGTGTTTGGCTTGCCGCGCGATCGCCGCCATCGACGGCAGGCTGATGACATATTGCATCAGGCTCGTGCCGCCGAATTCGCGAAAGTCCAACAGCGGTGAAACCAGGATCAATCCTCTGACGCCGACGCCTTGCTCGGTTTGCAACTCGTGAACGATCTTCGGCCCGCGGATGCCGCCATAGCTTTCGCTGACGACGAATTTGGGCGACAGCAGGCGATCGGTCTTCTCCAGGTAGCGGCGGATCGCGACCGCCAGCGCGTTGACGTCGCCATCGACGGAGAAGAACCGCTTGCGGACGTCCTCATCGGTCGAAACGAACCGGCTATAGCCGGTGTCAACGGGATCGATGAAGACGAGGTCGGTAAAATAGAGCCAGGTTTCGGCGTTGGGTTTCAGTTCGGGCGACGCCGAGGAGACGGCCGCATCGCCTTCGATGGACAATCGCCAGGGTCCGGCACAGCCGAGTTGCAGATAGGCGGAAGCTGCTCCCGGCCCACCATTGAAGAAGAAAGTCACGGGACGGCTGCGCGGATCGGCGCCGTCCAATTGATATGCGGTGTAGGCGATGTCGGCTGAAGGCTCTCCCCTTCCGTTGAACAGCCGAAGCGAGCCTGCCGTTGCGGTGAATGCGAGCGTCCGCCCGTTCACGGTGATGGTTTGCTTGGTGGTGGAATCTTCCGGCAGCCGGCGTGTCTCGCCCGACGCCGCGGCGACGTTGCCGCGCGAAGACGACGGTCCCGCTTTCTGGCCGGAAGGCACCGCCGCGGGCTGCGATGCCGTCGCCGGCGGGGAAGACGGCTGCGGCCTGGCATCCTGACCCCCTGCCCGGCTTGCGAGCGCCACCGTTGCAATAGCCGCGAGGCCAACGATCGCAGGCCGGATCGTCATTAATCTTGTCAAGTTTTTCTCCTGCTTGCCGCAAACCAATGCGATGATTTCGACGCCTCGAAGGATATATTCAACATCGGCGGCGAATTTTAGCCTGCTTTCGGTGATCGTCTCGACAAGCACCGCCATGGTCGTATAGACGACCATCCACCGCCAGAAGCGCTTGCATGACGGCGCTCACAGGACACCCCTGGGGATTCATGACCACACCCAAGCCATATGACCGGATTGCCTTTGTCGCGAGTGCCGGCGTGGAAGCGCAGGAGGCCCTGGCGCAGCTTGTTGCGGCCTACGGCAATCATGATCCGTCCAACGCGGATGTCATCGTCGCGCTCGGCGGCGACGGCCTGATGCTGCAAACGCTGCATCAATATATGCATTCCGACAAACCCATTTACGGCATGCATCGCGGCACCGTCGGCTTTCTGATGAACGAGTTCTCGACCCATCATCTGCATGAACGTCTGGCGGCCGCGCGCGAAACGCTGATCAACCCCCTCCTGATGCGGGCTACCGACGTCAACGGCACCGTTCACCTGCATCACGCCATCAACGAAGTTGCGCTGTTTCGCCAGACCCATCAGGCCGCGCGCCTGCGAATCCTGATCGACGAGCACGAACGCATGCCCGAGCTGATTGCTGACGGCATCCTGGTTGCGACACCCGCCGGCTCGACTGCCTATAACCTGTCGGCGCAGGGACCGATCCTGCCGATCCGAGCCCAGCTGCTCGCGCTGACGCCGATCAGCCCGTTCCGGCCGAGGCGCTGGCGCGGCGCGCTGCTTCCCAATACCGCCTTCGTCGTCATCGAGGTGCTCGAAGGCGACAAGCGCCCGGTGGCTGCGGTCGCCGACCACGACGAAGCGCGCGACGTCCGCCGCGTCGAAGTTCTGTCCGACAAGACCATTTCGATGCGGATGCTGTTTGATCCCGGCCACAGCCTCGATGAACGGATCCTGCGCGAACAGTTCGGCTACTGACGCCTTGACGTCCGGGACGTTCCATCGCCGCGCGCGCGCCCGCCTGCCCCGCCTTAAAAGTTGAGTGAGCGCCCTTCGAGAGGCGCCATCGCAACCATTCATTAACGCGGCCCGGATATGGTTAACGACGGGTATACCGCTTGTCGGCTGTCCCGAAGGGCGCGACCATGTTCCGTATCGATTTCAATAAGCTCCGATTCCTCATTTGCGACGACAACCCGCATATGCGCCGCATCTTGCGCACGCTGTTGCATTCGTTCGGCGCACGCGAGGCCTATGAGGCCGAAGACGGCGCCACCGCGCTCGAAATGTACACCCACTACGTCCCGGACATCGTCATCACCGACTGGGCGATGCCGATCTTCGACGGGCTTGAGTTGGCGCAAATGATCCGGCAGCCGGAATCAAAGGGTAACCCTTACGCCCCGATCATCATGCTGACCGGACATTCCGAGAAACGGCGCGTCACCGTGGCGCGCGATGCGGGCGTGACCGAATTTCTTGCGAAGCCGATTTCCGCCAAGGGCCTGTATCAACGCATCCTGAACGTCGTTGCCAATCCGCGCCCGTTCATCAAGACCAAGACCTATTTCGGTCCGGACCGCAGGCGCAACCCCAACGGCGCCTATATCGGGCCCGAGCGGCGCGTCGGCGGCGAGATGGAAATCCTTCAGCAGCCCTCGCTGCTCGACAAGGCCAAATCCGGCATCTAGTGGAGTGGATTTGACATTCGCTACAAGCCTAGCCGCAAACTCCGAAGGCGAATGTCAAATCCTAAACTCCACTAGAAATATATATTTGCTAGTGGTCCTTTGATTCTAACATTCGCAAAGTGGCCGCTGAGAAGGGATGCGAATGTTAGAATCGGACCACTAGCAGGAAAATAAACCGCATGCCGAACAGCAAATCCGACATCGAGGTCCAGAAATTCGCCGATCACCATGTGATCACGCAGCCCAATCCGCTGCGCAAGGTGATGCGGCGGGTGGCCGATGATGAGATCGACGATCCCGTTGCGCGCGCGGAAAAAGCGCTCGCCGACCTGTCCGGTGAATTCAGGCACTGGATGGAAATCGAAGTCGAGCGGCTTGCAGCTGCCCATGCCGTCATTCTCAAGGACGGCTTTACGAAAGCCGCGCGCGACGAACTCTTCCGTGCCGCCCATGACATCAAGGGCGACGCCGTCACCTTCGGCTTTCCTCCGGCCGGCACCGTTGCCGAGAGCCTCTGCCGGATCATCGAACACGCTCCGGATCTGCCACGGGTGCCTTCCGATCTGATCGCGCACCATATCAACGCCGTTCAGGCGATCGTGCATCAGCACACCAAGCTCGACAGCATCAGCATGTCGAACGAACTGAGCCGGCGCCTGCGCGGCGTCGCCGACGAATATCTCGCGCGCGTCAATCGCGACCGCCCCGAACATCTCGAGGCCATCATGGCGCCGAGCATCGTGCCGGCGGATTGACGTCATCACCGTCGCCCCGGGCCTCGCCTGCTTTCACTACTTCCAGGATGACGATTTGAAAATGACAAGGCAGGCCTAGCCTGCCCTTGTCGATCTCTAGTGCCGTCGGTCTCGTGCGTTTAAGCCGCGGCCAGATCGTACTGCATCGGCGCGACGGCCTCCTCGGCCGCAAGTTCCTCGCAGAATAAGCGCGCCTCTTCCCGCGCCGATTCCGTCGCAAAGCGCCGCAGCAGGATCAGAAGCGGATCTGCGGCGTTCTGATCGGATTCGCATTGGGTCAAGACGCGCTCGACCATGCGGCGGCGCAAGCGCGCCGCGCCCGCAAGCGTATCGGTAAAGCCCATCTCATGAATGACATCGAGCGCAGCGCGGAACGCGGCGAAGGTCGATTCCGGCAGGCGTGCGCGTTGCAGGAGCGCCACCAGACTTGCCTCGCCGCGATCAAACAGCAGAGACGAGACGCGGGCGCGCGGCAGACCGGACAATTCGGCGAGTGCCGCTTCGAACAATTCGAGATTGCCGGACAGCAGCGCCCGCAGGATCAAACCCGCGGTCAGCTGCGAGGTCGCGCGCAGATGCGCGATCAGTCCGCGCATATCGTCGCCGCGCGAAGACGCGGCGATGTTGACCGTCGAGCGAGCGCGCGCCTCGTCCGCCACCCGCTCGGCGCGGTCGGCGCTCAGCCAGTTCTTTGCGACGACGAATTGCGCCAGCGTATTCGACAATTTAGCGACCAGCGCGGCCCGTGTAGCGGCGGGCAGATCCTCCAACACCAGCATCGATTCCCTTATTGCTGCAAGGTGGCCGTGGCGCTCGACGATGCGGTCCCAGGAAAACGGCGGGAGTTCCGCGTAGGCGTTTTCGATCAATTCCAGCGCTGCGGCGGCAGTGCCGACTTCAGCAATCGCGGCGCAGACGGAGGGCGGAAGATTGATGCGGCGGGCGATCGCACATTGCGTCTCGCCGTTGCCGGTGGCGGCGATGTCGACGAGGTCCGCATCGATCAGAAGCGGCGAGTATTCGAGGATCGGCAACGCGACCGAGGGCTGATCGAGCGCCAAGGCCTGCACGATGGCCGCCGGCGCCTCCTGACTGTGCGCAAACACTTCCGCCATCGCCCGGCGCACCAGAGGCGACGAGTCATCCAGCAACATCAACAGCGCGCCTTCGGCCGCTGCCCTGTCGTCTTCGGAAAGATCGGAGATGAGCCAGGCCCGAGCCAAGGCCCGCGTCGCCTCGGCGCGTTCGCCGGCGGGGGCCGTCTTTATCCAACTGATGAACTGCCGAACGATCATTGTCCTGCCGGCTTACGCAAAAACCTCTGGCGCCTTTTTGGTGCGCCAATGCAAGACAAAATAAACCACGACGCTTAACAAAGCGTTCACTATAAGCGGCTGGTTTCATTGACGTTTTGTTAAGGCCTGCGGCGAGGCCTCGCGTTCTCCTTTTTAGCTAGCCGCTGAACGTACCACTGCGATCGCTAAAGAGATCGAGCCCGCTGCCAGAACTCGCGGGCGGCAGCACCGCGACCGAGGCGGATGGTGTCGATGCGGCTGACGATGCCGGCGTATCCGCCGTCAGCGAAGCGGAACTGCCCCATAGCTCGCGAACCGCCTGCGACACCGGCTGCGACCGCCCGCCGTCCTGAAACAGCGAACGGAAGACCGGGCTTACCGGCGCGGCAGCATCTGCGGAGGTCGATGTCGAGGCCGAGGCGATCGCAACCGGTGCGGCAGACGCAACCGACCGCGTATCCGGGAAGCTCGAGAGAAAGCTCGCTGTGTCCGCCACAGATACGTTTGAAGGTGCGCCTGAAGATACGCTTGGAGCCGCGCTCGCCATAGCCACGCTCGGCTTGACGACATCGCCGCCGACGGAAGCCATCGCGCTTTGGGTGGCCGACGAGGTCGCTGCGCTATCGTAGCGTTGCTGTAGCACCGAATAGACCTCGGAGACGCTGCGCGCCCGTCCCGTGCTGCGGTCATAGAAGATCGAGCGGTTGGCGGCGGCCGCATTCGGAAACAGCCGCGCGGCGGAAGCCTGTCCATTATCCTCGGCATTGCCGATCAGCTTGGCCGCACCACCGACGCCCATGAAATGCGCCATGTACAATTCGCTGTCGCTCGGGCGGCGGCCGATCATGCCGGTGAGCTTGAAACTGTTGGACTGGGTGAACGCCGCGGCCATGGCGGAAGCGACCGTCGGATCGTCCCGCAGCTTCATGATCGCCTTGCGCGCATCAGGGTCGGAGACCGAGTAACTGCCGTCGGAAGACTTGCTGATCATGTCGGCAAGGTTGCCGTAGCCGAACTGGGCGCCCGCTTCCTTCACGGTCGTAAGCCAAGTCTGGTCGATGAACTGAAACAGCCCGTGGGCCGAAGACGTCGACGCCCCCGCCGTCGGATTGAAATCCGATTCCATCTTGGCGGTCGTCAGGAGATATTGAAAGCTGGTGCCGCTCGAAGCCGCGGCCTGCTTGATCGCGCCGGCAACGCGCACGCGTGCGGGATCGACACCTGCCGTGGCCGGGGCATTCGATGTGTCGACCGACATTGTCTGGTCTCCGCTCCCCGCGAAACGACCTTGAGTTCTAGGGACTGACGCGAAGGCTCCCACCAGCGCTTCAGTTGGACTTACAGTGCGGGGATTATGGTTAAGAGCGGGTTAAGAGGGTTCCCGGGGCGTCCCCCAAGGAATTAGCAAGGGAACGCATCACTTGCCGTAGACGGCCTTTGGATCGAATTGCCCTGTAGCGTCCACGAACGACAGTCGCGCACCGCCATCGGCTGCCTCGACCTTGCGATAGAAACAGGAATGCCGGCCGGTGTGACACGCCGCACCGGTCTGTTCGACGCGGATCCAGATCGCGTCCTGGTCGCAGTCGGCGCGCATCTCGACCACGCGCTGGACGTGGCCGGAGGTTTCGCCCTTGCGCCACAGCGCCTGGCGCGAACGGCTGTAGTACCAGGCTTCGCCGGTCGCAATGGTCTTGCGGAGCGCCTCCTCGTTCATATGCGCAACCATCAGCACCTCCGATGTGGAGGCATCGGTGGCGACACAGGTAACAAGGCCGCTGGCATCGAATTTGGGCCGGAACGACAGCCCTTCTTCGATGTCGTTGCTATCGGATGAGGCGGACATTTTAACGCTGTGGCGATCGCACCAGGGACATGAAACGTGCCTGCTCCGCCGGATTGTCGCGGAACATGCCGGTGTAGCGGCTGGTGAAGGTCGTCGCGCCATGCTTGGCGACACCGCGGACCGACATGCAGGTATGCTCGGCCTCGATCAGGACGGCGACGCCGCGCGGCTTGAGAACTTCATCGATGGCCGCGGCAATCTGCGCCGTCAGATGTTCCTGGGTCTGCAGGCGGCGTGCGAAGATATCGGTGAGCCGCGCCAGCTTCGACAGGCCGACCACGCGTTCGACCGGCGTATAGGCGATGTGCGCCCGGCCGTAGAACGGCATCATGTGATGTTCGCATTGCGAGGTGAATTCGATGTCGCGGACCAGCACGAAGTCGTCGTAGCCCGCGGTTTCGCCAAAGGTGCGATCGAGCACTTCGGCCGGGCACTGGTGGTAGCCCTGGTACAATTCGTCGAAGGCCTCGACCACGCGCCGCGGCGTGTCGAGCAGCCCCTCGCGTCCGGGGTTCTCGCCGATATAGCTGAGCAGGGTCTGCACTGCCGCTTCGGCCTCAGAGCGCGACGGCCGGGGCTGATCCGCGCGGACGGCGGCGGCCAGAAACTCGGAAGGGTCAAGCTCAGCAGGCCTGACGTCCAATGGCTTCGTCTCGGAGGGCTTTGGCTCGGAAGTATTCGCTGGGCGGAGGGATTTAATCAATGCGTCCATGTCAGCTCCGTTCGACCGGTCAATAAGACCGGAGTGTCACCGGCAGACGGGGCGGTATATCGCCTGGCGCCTGAGTCCCCCACAGATATCGATTTACGGTGGCCAACGGGTACCGGTTTCGGACCACCTTATGGGAATGGCGGGGTGTATTTCCACCATTCCCAGCCATATATAGGGTCGTGCGCCGTGGCCGCCAAGGGCGGCCTCCGACCGGCGGGGTGAAAGTACCGACCTATGCTAAACGATATCTACAACAAGCGAATCATCGAACTCGCCGGGAATATACCCCGGCTCGGCCGCCTGCCCTCGCCTGATGCGACCGCGACCGCGCATTCAAAGCTTTGCGGATCGACGGTAAAGATCGACCTCAAGATGGACGGCGGCATCGTCACCGACTTCGCCCACGACGTGAAAGCCTGCGCTCTTGGCCAGGCCTCGTCCTCGATCATGGCCTCCCATGTCATCGGCTCTACCGCGAGTGAATTGCGTGAGTTGCGCGAGACCGTTCGCAAGATGCTGAAGGAAAACGGCAAGCCGCCCGAGGGCGGCAAATGGGCCGATATCGCCTTGCTCGAGCCGGTCCGCGACTACAAGGCGCGGCACGCCTCGACGATGCTGACCTTCGATGCGGTGGTGGATGCGATCGGCCAGATCGAGGCCAAAAGCGCGTCCGAAAAAATGGCGCAGCCGGCTTCGGCTTAACGCACGCTCCTCATTTTATGGATTAACGCTACTGCGCCGGCGCTGCCGCGATGCTGGCTTTCGGCGCAAGAGCCTCGGCGGTCCGGGTGGATTTCGCAGCCGGCGTGGCTGCATCGTTCACCGCCGAACTCGTGAAACGGTCCTGCACCGGCTTGGTGGCCAGCGCCACGCCCTGCATGACCGATCCGCCCATCGGCGGCAGCACTTCAGCGATCGCGTCTGTGGTCACAAGATTGGTCAGCCGCAGCTCGTCGTGCGACAGCTCATGCAATTCTTCCCAGGGCGGGACGTTGAGCGACAGCGCAAGCAAATCGCCGCCGCCGCCCATATCGAAGGTGTATTTCGCCAGCCGCCCGATATCGCGTTCCACGATCATCAGATCGTCGGCGGAGTAACTTGCGGCCCGCGCATCCTCGGCGCGGTCGCCCATCCAGATCTGATGCACCCGCACATGCGCCGCCTCCGGCACATAGCGCGTCTTGCCGGACAGCAGCAGGAACACGCACATCGACTCGCAATAGGCTTGGGGATCGATGGCGCCGTGGTCGCCCTGCGTGGTGTGGGTACGAACGCTGGTGCCGACCGTTGTCATCAGACCGAGATTGCGGAAGCGACGCCCGAGCGTGATGGAGTCGTTGACCGAGCCACCGCTGGAATCCAGAACGATGGTGGCGCCGCGAAGATCGCGTCCTTGCGCGAAATCCTCAAAATCCTTCGGGCTCTCCGCCGTCACGATGCCGACCGCGCTGATCCAGCCACCGCAATGCGGCTGACAGGCCACCCAACTGAACTGCATCGGCAGCTTGCGCTCTTCGAGGGTTCCGTTGGCGTGAGCCAAACCACCGAGCACGATGAGTGCCCCCGGAACGGCAAGACAGGCAGCTGTTGCGATCAATACCGCCCAGCCGCGGAAGCGAAGTCTGACGAGTTTCAATTTGGTTCCTTCCCCGCAATCGCCAACAGGCGATCGCACCGGTTCAAAAACTTAAAACGAGTCTGTCATCCCCTCGTTATGAAACGTAAACGCAGTTGACCGAATCGTCCAGAGGACCTTTGTTGCGCCGCCGTGCAAACCGTTGATATTTATAAAACTGTGGCACAATTATTGATGTGAGCAGGTTCCCTGCTTTGGAACCAAGCAATTGCCGCACAAACACATAGCAAGCCGCCCATGAAGCATTCGCCGTTCAAGCTGCCTTCGCTCTCCGCGTGTTGCGAAGATTGTTCGCATCACGCCGAACGACTGCCGCGACAGGCAGGCCGCGCGATGATCTGGCTCTACCGGCACACGCTCTCGCCGCTGGTCGGTTACAATTGCCGGCATCTGCCGACCTGCTCGGTCTATGCCGATGAAGCGATCGGGCGTTTCGGATTGTGGGCCGGCGGATGGATGACGCTGGCGCGGCTGTTGCGTTGCCAGCCGTTCGGCACGTCGGGGATCGACAACGTGCCCACGACAAAACCCGAGCGGGCGCGCTGGTATCTGCCGTGGCGGTTCGGACGTTGGCGTGGCGTCAATGCGGCGTGACCACTACGCTGCGTTGCATCATTCGAAATGGTTGTAGTCACGCGGGAACCTGAACGTTCCTCACGAGTTGGCTTGATGTCTTCTTTATGGAGGACATCACCGATGCGCCCCAAATTCCAACCCAGTGGTCACGATCCCCGGCAGATCGATTTGTTGGCGGTGGTCGCGATACTGCTGGTCATTATCGCGGTCGGCCACTTTCTGATCGAACATTCTCACGCCCGCATCACCAGCAACTTCGTTGAGCCGAGCCAGACCGTGCGCTGGTAGTGCCGCCTCACTAGAACCAAAGAAATTTATGGACCGGTTCGGGCGCCGGCGGTGGTGGTGCTGGCCGCGGTCGAGGTTTGTGCGGTCGCGGCTTGGGCGCCAACTCAGCCACCGGCTCGGTCGACGAGGTCGTTTCCGCCGTCACCGAGCTATCGTCCGGCGAGCGCACGGACAGCAACAGGTTCGATTCATACGAACGCCAGCGATAGCCGATGCCGAAATCTATCGGCTGGGCACGCCGAAACAGTTCGGCATAGGACTGCTGATATTTGCCGGGAAATTTATCGATCGGACCGGCATAACGGCCGAACGGAAGGAAGCGCCATTTCTTTGGGCTGTAATAGCCAAGCGGGATTCCGGAATCGTCTTGAATGACAGTTGCACTGTTGGCGAGGATGAAGTCGCGCACCGTCGAGAAGCTGCCGGAATGCAGAAGATAGGAGGCACTCTTGAGCAGGCTGTTACCGGGCGCGAGCGTGGCGCAGAATTTCAGGAAACCGCTTGACCTGACGCCGGAGTCCGACAGATCGGTCGAAAAATAATACAGCGTCTTTTCCACGCCATCGCTTCCCGCAAACACGATCCTTAGCCCGCGCGTGGCGTTGGCGCCGGGATTGTCGTTGGCAAAATACGCCGTTCCCTTGTTGTCGAGCGCCACCGTCGAGACGTTCTTGATGGTCTTGCCGGAGCGCGCCAGGAACACATAGAGCAAAGGCATCGCGCCGTTGATCTGCCCTTCATGCAGATCGACTTTCATCTTCTTGGTGATGAAGAACGAAAAGCTCAGGATCGAGCCGAGCGAATGTTCGACATTGGCAAGCGCCGCATCGACGCCTCCGCGCGGTACTTTTGTCAAGTCCGGCACCGAGCCCGGCGGCTCGAGCGCGCTCAGCACATAGGTGGTGGCCTTCGGATAAAACGCGTCGGCGTAAAGAAAGTCGGGACCGGAGAACATGTAGAACATGGTCGGCTTCGGCGCGGTCAGATTGGCATCCGACCAGGCGCGGACTTTCGACATCTGCCGCTGATCGAGTTGTCCGAACGCGGAATCGAAAAACCTGGCATGGCGCTGCCAGGACGGATCCTTGGTCAAGGCCATCAGCGGCGAGTCGACTGACGGCATCATGCCCGCGAGAAACCGCGCGGTATCGTCGGGCGTGACGTCAGCGGCGTCAGCCGCGCCAAGTGCACCCGCGAGCAACATGGCCGCGGCGGCGGCCAGAATTTTGAAGGTGCGGAACATTCTATGGGCGACCTGGACCTGCGGGGCGAGTGGGTGATGAGGTCGCGGAGCCGGAATCGTCCTTTTTGCGGAAGACGACATAGATCAGAAGGCCTGACACCATGATCAGAGCACCAAAAAAGGACTGCAGCGGCCGTTCGACGACGAGATAGTACATCATGAAAAGGGTCACGAGCAGGAAAATAATCGGCGTGACCGGGTATCCCCAGGCGCGGTAGGGCCGCGGCAGGTCGGGCCGCGTGATGCGGAGCTTGATTACGCCTGCTACGGTGAAGAACGAACAGAACAGCAGCGAGAACTGGATGAAATCGAGCACCGCCTCGAAGCTGCGCGTAAACAACATCAAGGTCGCGACCGCGAGCTGAAACAGGATGGCATAGGCCGGCGCGCCTTGCGTCGATTTCCGGGAAAAAACCCGCAACGCCGGGATATCCTCGCCCATCGTCATCATCACGCGCGGGCCGATCCACATCATCGCGCTGATCGACGATACAAGTCCGATGCAGATCATCGCGCCGACGATGCGCCCGCCGATCTCTCCGAACATGTACGTGCCGGCAATGCGGGCAACGTCGAGCTGGCCCGCCAGTTTGTCGATCGGCGCGGTGTGGAGGAATACGGCGTTGAGCGCCACGTAGAGCACGAGAACGATCAGCGTGCCCGAAAACAAGGCGCGCGGGAGATCCTGGCTGGCGTCACGCAACTCTCCGATGATGTAGGTCGCGGCATTCCAGCCGGAAAACGAATACATCACAAAAACAAGTCCGATCGCGAACGGCGCGCTGGCGACATAGCCGAGATCGTTCGCTTGCGGCGTGAACGACACGGCTTGCGGCGTGCCGATGACAAAGCCCGCGATCAGGAAAGCCGTGATCAGCACCACTTTCAGGATGGTCGAGATCAACTGGAAGGTTGAGGAGTGTTTGACGCCGGTGAGCTGGATCAACGAGACCGCCCAGACCGTCCCGACCGCCAGCAGCAGTGGCGGCGCGTCGGTGAAAATCGCCCGGCCATATTGCTCAAGGGCCATCGCCGCGAGCGCCACCGGAGCCGCGAAGCCGACGGTTGCCGATACGAAGCCTGCGACGAAACCGAAGGCGGGATGGTACGCACGGCTGAGGAAATTGTACTCCCCGCTCGAGCGGGGAAACATCGCGCCGAGCTCGCTATAGGAAAACACGCCGCACAACGCGACGATGCCGCCCACGGTCCAGAGCACGAGGATCGCAAAGCCGGAAGGGATGTCCTTGACCTGAAAGCCGAGGCTGGTGAAGACGCCGACGCCAACCATGTCGGCGACGACGATGGCGGTAGCAACCGCAACCGAAACCGTCGACCCGCCGGAGAGCCGGCCTCCCAATGACGCAGTTCCGGTATCCGCCATGTTCGCCCGCACTTTGGGCGCCATGCCCTGCCGTAAACATCGTGCGGGGCAGCTTCGGCCAATTCAAGGAGACGGGGTAATAATTTAAATCCGACAGGATTTTGGTGTTTAGATACCTCTCCCAGTGCGCTGTAGTGGATTTCCCGACCCAGGCCCACAATCGCGACACGATTTCGTGTTGCTTGGGTCGTTCCGGGAATGGGGAGAATTTCCGGAGGATTAACGTCACCGCAACACAATCGCGCTGACATCGGCCGGTTTACGGCGGTTGGGGCAAAGGGGTGGATGGTCGGGGCCAATCCGAAATCTGACGTCTATGTTCGCGTGACGCCGGCTAAAAAGCCCGGATCGCCACGTCATGCGCGTTCGCGCGCCATCCCACCGCGCCGCTGGCTCCCTCTACTGTCGGTCCTGGTCCCGCTCTCATTCACACTCGCCCAGTGCGGCCAGGCGCCGAGCGCGGGCTCGCTCGCTGCAAACGTCCAAGGCAGCAGCGATACGTTCGACGATCGTTTCCCCAAACCGCAATTCAAGGATCGCTTCCCGACCGCCGCCGAAAGCTTACAGCAACGGCCGGCGAACGTGGCCGATGCGCAGACCCGCCGAACGGTGCAGACCCAACCGTATCGCGTCGCCTCGCTGGCGCCGACCATGCCGTATGAACGTCCGCAGCGTGAAGAACAAACGGCCCTGATCGGATTGAAATCGTCCGCCTTCCCCTACAACGGCAACAATCCGCGCACCGATACTCCGTTCCTGAACGTTTCCAACGGCGACCGCCACGGCCACCGCAGCTATTCCGGCCGCGTCTACTGGCAGGACGAGACCTTCAACGACAACCGCGTGCTGATGCACGTCCCCGAACATTTCGACGCCAACAAGCCCGGCGTCATCGTCGTGTTCTTCCATGGCCACGGCGCGACGCTGGAACGTGACGTGCGCGATCGTCAGCTCCTGCCGCAGCAGATTTCGGATTCAGGCGCCAACGCCGTGCTGCTCGCACCGCAACTCGCCTTCGATGCGGCCGATTCCAGCGCCGGCAAATTCTGGCAGCCCGGCGGGCTCAAGCGTTTCATCAATGAATCGGCCGATCATCTCGCCAAACTTTACGGCGATCCGAGCGCGGCCAAGACATTCGCCAATATGCCGATCGTCATCGTCGGCTATAGCGGCGGCTTCGTGCCGACCGCCTGGAGCCTCGAAGTCGGCGGGCTCGGTAACCGTGTCCGCGGCGTCGTGCTGCTCGATGCGGTCTATGGCGAGCTCGACAAGTTCGCCTCCTGGGTCGCCAACAACCGCTCCGGGTTCTTCGTCAGCGCCTATACCCAGTACACCCAGCGGCACGATCAGGAACTGATGCAGATGATCCGCGACAAGGGCATTTCCGTCTCCGATGACATGGATGGCCCGTTGCGTCCCGGCAGCGTCGTCTTTGTCAAAACGCCCGAAGGCGTGACGCATCGCGATTACGTCACCCACGCCTGGACCGACAGACCGGTGCGCGAGGTGCTCGCCAAGATGGCCTTGACGCCGGCACTGACGCGGTTTGCGGCCTCCGGCGCCGATAGCTCGATCAGCCGCTAAAAAACTTCTTCAACTTTTTGCCAACGACAGGCGCCGCGTCAAAACCACCGTGGCCAGCGCCAGCGCCACAAACGCTGTGCCGGCATAGCCGATGCCGTACAGAAGATCGTGCGCATACAACAATCCGCCGAATCCCGAACCGATCGCCTGCCCCACATACAGAAACGATGTATTGAGCGACACCGAGGCAGAGGCGAGCGTGGGCGCCGCGGCCACGAGGCGGACCTGTTGCATCGAATTGCTGGAGGCAAAACCCAGTCCCCAGATCGCCGCCGAGCATGCCATCAGCGGATAGAATCCCGCGGAGAGCGCCCATCCGCCGATCCCGGCCAGCACGAACGAGATGCACAGCATCGAGGTCTTCAAGGGCCCCCAGGAATCGACGACGTTGCTGACGATGACAATCCCGATAAAGCCGCACACGCCGTAGATCGCAAAGACCAGCCCGACGGCGTCGGGGCCGACCTGCGTCAGCCGCGACAATAACGGCCCCATATAGGTGAACACTGCGAACTGGCCCGACATCAGCAAAGTGGTGATCGCGAGCAGCATGACGATCACGCGATTACGTCCGAGATCGGCCCATGTCTTGAGATCGACCGGTGTGCCGACAAGGCCCGCCGGCAATCGCCACATCAAGAGGAGAAAGCTCAAGACCCCGACGACGCTGATGCCGCCAAAGGCAGCGCGCCAGCCGTAGCGGCTGGCCATGAAGGTTATCAACGGCAGCCCGACGGCCGCCGCCAGCGACCAGCCGAGAAACACATAGGCAATAGTGCCGCCGCGTTTTTCCGCCGGCACGATCAGCGCGGCAGTACCCGCAGCCTGCGGCGTATAGAGCGCGCCGATCGCCAGCATCACCAGACGGATGAGCAAAAGCGTCGTATAACCGGGCGCGAACGCGGAAGCTGCATTGCCGAGCGCGAGCACGGCGAGTGTCACGGTGAGCAAGGTGCGGCGCTCGATCCGGCTGGTTAGCCACGCCGTCAGCGGCGAGCCGATACAAAGCACCATCGCGCCGAACGTCACCAAAAGACCGGCGGTGTGAACGGTAATACCGAGATCGGACGACAGTTCGATCAGCATGCCCGCCGGCGCCAGGATCGACGAACCGGTGACGAGATTTCCAAACATCAGCGCCGTCGGCGCAAAGCGGCGATGGACCGGACTGTCAGACGACGGCTTGTGCATGCTCACGCATCTAGACTGCACGCATGCCGATGGAAAGGGCAGCAAGGGAATTAATTGGGCGCAGAGCGACGTTCATGAAATAAAGTCGCGCGCCGCATGAGAGAACACCGTCTGATGATATGCCGACCGCTTGCTTGCCGTTACTTTGCAGCGGCCTCGTTCGACTTGGTTGCCTGGCTGCTCATCTGAACAATGAGATCCCCCTTCGACAGCGGACAGCTGGCCAGGAGTGTTTCGATGGCGCCGGCCCAACCCTCGTTGGACAGTTTGGTGGCCCGAGGAATCAGGCGCCCGTCCGCGGCAACCGACGTCTCGATGATGTCAATTTGCGGATGGTTTACCAGTGCGTCTAACCGCGAGCGTATCAGCCCCATGCTCCATTGTTCGACGCTCGGTCCCTTTGTCGGCCCGCTGAAATAGACGGCGCTCGCACCGCTGTGCGCAATAGACACCGAGGCAATGCCCGCAGCCGGTATCGGCCGCTGAAAATCCAGCGCAAAGCGGTCGGTATCAAAACAGAACACGCGCCACTGCATCAGCCTGAAAGAGGTTTCACCCGGTGCCCTCACCGTGGCGATCTTGCGCACCATGTTGAGCGCGGTGGGCTCAAACCTCCAGGCGGTCTCGACGAGCTCGCGGCGATCGAGGCCAAAGCGTGCGATCTCGTCGCGCGTCAGGACGTGAATGTCTTCGAACTTGACGGTCCTGGTGAGGGCGAGCAATCCGGCGTCGATTCCCATTTTGGCGAGGTAACCCGAAGCAGCGCGATCGGCACGCTCACGGCCCCGCTCGTTGGCGGCCGCGACTACGAAGGCCTCCGGCCGGCCGCCGTGGAAATTAAGCACGACCTTTGGCGAGTGGATCGCCAGGATCGCATCCGGCGCGACTTCATGGACGGCCGCGCCCATCAAAGCATAAGGACAGGCCGAGGCGCAGATCGCACCGTTGGTGAAGAGGTCGCCATGGAGTTCGCGGCCCGATTGTTTGAGTTTGACACAGACCTCGCTGTCCTGCGCCTCGAAGCCACATTCCCGCACCGTCGTTCGCCCTACTCTGGCAACGGTCGGCCTGCCGTGAAGCAGGTTCCCCATCGCGATCGCCTGATCGAGGTTGCCGCCGGGCGAGGCGAAATAAATCGGCAGGCTGCGATCACGAAAGCGACCCAGAAATGTCTTGAGACGCGCGGCCGTGTCGGACTCGACCTTTCCTTCGGCTTCGATCCAGGTGTCACAATCGCGCCCGCAGGCGCCGGGCGCGCCCTTGACGACATAAAATATCATGGGCTCTTCCGGCGACTTCGGAGCCTGCGGCCGTTGCTTTGGTGAGGCCGCCGATGCCACGCCACAAGACAGCGCACAGGTCACTACGAGGGCGAAGACGGCGCGCACGATCATGGGGCTGAAAGAAGGCCGGTCGAAAAACGGGAGAGCAGGCGAAGCTTAACAAGTCCGCGGTTATTAGTCCATCTTCAACAACCAAGGGATGCGCTCGAGCCTCGCATCGATTTCCGCCGATTTTCTCCGTCCGCACCGATTGCATCGCCCGATTCCCCTGCTATACCGCTTCTCATCCCGCTTACCTGCGCTCGTTCGCAGGAGTGAGCTTTGAGGAGAAGATCATGTCCGACAAGAATCCGCCCGCATCGGGATTCCAATACAGCCTCACGAATTTAAAGCCCGCCGAACCCCTGCATAAGGTCACCCTCACCTTCCCGGACGGCGCCAGGCGCGAGTATCCCAAAAGCACCACCGGAATGGAAATCGCCAAGGGCATCTCGCCTTCGCTCGCCAAACGCACGGTGGCGATGGCGCTGGACGGCGAACTGGCCGACCTCAACGATCCAATCGAGAATGACGCGAAGATCGAGCTGGTCAACCGCGACGATCCGCGCGCGCTCGAACTGATCCGCCACGATGCCGCCCACGTGCTCGCCGAAGCGGTGCAGTCGCTATGGCCGGGTACGCAGGTCACGATCGGACCGGTGATCGAGAACGGCTTCTATTACGACTTCTTCCGCAACGAGCCGTTTACGCCGGAAGATTTCGTGACAATCGAAAAGAAGATGCGCGAGATCATCACGCGCGACAAACCTTTCACGAAGGAAGTCTGGGATCGCGAAAAGACCAAACAGGTCTTCCGCGACAAGGGTGAGAACTTCAAGGTCGAACTGGTCGACGCCATTCCCGGTAACGAGCCGATCAAGATCTATTTCCAGGGCGACTGGTTCGATCTCTGCCGCGGCCCGCACATGACCTCCACGGGCAAGATCGGCAACGCCTTCAAGTTAATGAAGGTGGCGGGCGCCTACTGGCGTGGCGATTCCAACAATCCGATGCTGACGCGCATCTACGGTACGGCGTTCGCCAAACAGGAAGACCTCGATGCCTATCTGAAGCAGATCGAGGAGGCCGAAAAGCGCGACCACCGCAAACTGGGCCGCGAACTCGACCTGTTCCACTTCCAGGAGGAAGGCCCGGGTGTCGTGTTCTGGCACGCGAAGGGCTGGACCATCTTCCAAGCGCTGATCGCCTATATGCGCCGTCGCCTGACCGGCGACTACAGCGAGGTCAACGCACCGCAGATCCTCGACAAGGTGCTATGGGAGACCTCCGGCCACTGGGACTGGTACCGTGAAAACATGTTCGCCGCACAGTCCGCCGGCGATGAGGCCGAGGACAAACGCTGGTTTGCGCTCAAGCCGATGAACTGTCCCGGCCATGTGCAGATCTTCAAGCATGGTCTGAAGAGCTATCGCGACCTGCCGCTACGTTTGGCGGAATTCGGCGTCGTGCATCGCTACGAAGCCTCAGGCGCCATGCACGGCTTGATGCGGGTGCGCGGCTTCACGCAAGACGACGCGCATGTGTTCTGCACCGAAGCGCAGCTTGCGGAAGAGTGCCTCAAGATCAACGAACTGATCCTTTCGACCTACGCCGATTTCGGCTTCGAGGGTGAACTGACGGTGAAACTCTCGACACGGCCCGATAAGCGCGTCGGCACCGACGAGATGTGGGACCATGCCGAACGCGTGATGGCGACGGTGCTGCAGGAAATCAAGGCCCAGAGCAACCACATCAGGACCGAGATCAATCCCGGCGAAGGCGCTTTCTACGGGCCGAAGTTCGAATATGTGCTGCGCGATGCGATCGGCCGCGACTGGCAATGCGGCACCACGCAGGTAGACTTCAATCTTCCCGAACGTTTCGGCGCGTTCTACATCGATGCCGACGGTTCGAAGAAGGCGCCTGTGATGGTGCACCGGGCAATCTGCGGCTCGATGGAGCGTTTCATCGGCATCCTGATCGAGCACTATGCCGGCAACTTCCCGCTCTGGCTGGTGCCGATCCAGGCGGTCGTCACCACCATCACCTCCGAAGGCGACGAATACGCCAAGGTGGTCGCAGCAGCCGCGCGGCGCGCGGGCCTGCGCGTCGAGATCGACCTGCGCAACGAGAAGATCAACTACAAGGTCCGCGAGCATTCGCTGGCGAAAATTCCAGCGCTGCTCGTGGTCGGCAAGAAGGAGGCCGAGACGCATTCGGTCTCGGTGCGACGGTTAGGCAGCGACGGGCAGAAGGTGATGACCACCGACGAGGCGATCGCAGCACTTGTGGAAGAAGCCACGCCGCCGGACGTGAAGCGTGCGCGGCTGGTGGAGTAGATTTGACATTCGCTATCTCGTAGCCCGGGATTCGCAATGCGAATGTCAAATCTGAAACTCCACTAGAGACCTGTATTTTTAGTGGTCCTTTGATTCTAGCATTGCTCTAAAGGCGCTTCCGCCGCCGTGGCAACGCGCCTATCTCTCCCGGTGTGACCGCCACCCTTTGAGGACACCTCGTGCCAGATGCCCTGCAACTTCTGAAAACCCGCCGCTCCGTCAAGCCGCGCGAGATGACCGGACCCGGCCCCTCGCCCGCCGAGCTTGAAACTATCCTTACCATCGGCGCGCGGGTGCCCGATCACGGCAAGCTTGCGCCATGGCGCTTCATCATTTTCGAAGGCGATGCGCGCGCCCGCGCCGGCGACGTCATCGCCGGCGTCTTTGCGCAGAAAAATCCGAATGCGTCGCCGGCCGATATCGAGGTGGAGAAGCGGCGCCTGACCGATGCCCCGCTGGTGATCGGCGTCGTCAGCTTTACAAAACCGCATCCCAAGGTGCCGCCGTGGGAGCAGGAGATGTCCGCAGGTGCGAGCGCCATGAACATCGTCACCGCCGCGACCGCGCTTGGCTATGGCGCGTGCTGGCTTTCGGGGTGGTTTTCCTTCGACCGTGACGTGCTCACCGGGCTCGGATTGAAGGCGGATGAGAAGCTCGCCGGCTTCATCCATATCGGCACGGTTTCCAAGCCGAGCGAGGACCGGCCGCGGCCGGTGCTGTCGAATATCGTGACGCGGTTCTAGCGCACACCCCGCCGTCCAGAGCGAGCGGTCGTTTTCGGACATGGTCAACGGCAAGCGGGTGGTCCAACCACTCTGTCGCTTGTATAGCGTCGGCTATGCTCGACTTTGCCGCCCAATACGAAGCGTTTCAGCGTCGTGACCCCAGCTTTGACGGCGTCGTTTTCGTCGCGGTCAAGACCACCGGCGTCTACTGCCGGCCGGTTTGCCCGGCGCGAACGCCATTTGCCTGCAATGTCCGCTTTTATCCGAGCGCCGCGGCCGCCGAGCGCGGCGGCTTTCGCCCCTGTCTGCGTTGCCGGCCCGAGACCGCGCCGTTCTGTCCAGCCTGGAAAGGCACGCAGACAACAGTTGAGCGCGCGCTGAACCTGATCGAGAGAGGCGCGCTCGACCACGATAACGTGGCTCGGCTCGCTTCAAGGCTCGGAATTGGTTCGCGTCATCTCTCGCGGCTGTTTGCGGACCACCTCGATGCCTCGCCTTCGGAAGTCGCACTCTCGCTCCGCATCCAGCGCGCCAAACGGCTCCTCGATGACACCAGGCTATCCATCGGAGACGTCGCACGACGCGCGGGATTTTCCCACCCAAGACGCATGCGCGCGGCATTCCTGCAACTCTACGGACGGCCACCTTCGGCTTTGCGACAAACGCAGACGTCGAGATGCCAAGCAAACGAAGAACGGAGGCACATATGCGAAGTCGGATCGTAGCCAGAACCTATGGAACGGTCGGCGCGGAAGCGCGAAAGGAGATGACGGGGCTGGAGTTCGTACAAGGCCTTGCCAACCGAACGTTGCCTCTGAACACGATCGCCAAAACGCTTGGCTATGACGTCATCGAGGCCGAGGCGGGACGCGTCGTCGTTACGATCGTGCCGACCGCCGATCACCTCAATCCGGCAGGCACGGTGCACGGCGGCCTCACCGCGACGCTGCTCGATAGCTGCATGGGGCTCGCCGTCCAATCGACGCTGGAGAAGGACATGAGTCAGACGACGCTTGAATTCAAGATTTCGTTGCTGCGGCCGATTACGCCCGAAACCGGACAGATCAGGGCCGAAGGCCTGGTCTTGAGCCGGGGCCGCCGCATCGGCACCGCGGAGGGACGCCTCACCGACAGCGAGGGACGTTTGCTCGCCCACGGCACCACGACTTGTCTGATTTTTCCGAGCTGACACTCCGAAGCGGAAGCATCTACGCGGGCGAAGGAGCGCTCCTTACGCCGCCTGCGAGGCGCGCCGGCCGAATCGCGACAACAGCGCGGCGACCTCGCCCGCCGGCTTTGCCGCGCTGAACAGGAATCCCTGCACCTCGTTGCAGCCTTCGTTGCGCAACCAGTCGAGCTGGTCGACCGTCTCCACACCTTCGGCCGTCGTGGTGATGTTGAGGCTGCGGCCAAGGCCGGAGATCGCCCGCACGATCGCCACGCAATCCGGCCGCTCGGCGAGATCCTTGACGAAGGAACGGTCGATCTTGATCTTGTCGAATGGGAAGCTTCGCAAGTAGCTGAGGCTCGAATAGCCGGTGCCGAAATCGTCCATCGAGATCCGCACGCCGAGTTCACGTAACTGGTGCAGGATGGCGAGATTGGCCTCGGTCTCGGCCAGAAAAACCGATTCGGTGATCTCGAGCTCGAGCCGCCGCGGCGACAGGCCCGAATGCGCCAGCGCCGAGATCACGGCCTGGACCAGGTTGCGGCTGCGGAATTGTACCGGCGACAGGTTGACCGCAACCTTGACCTCATCAGGCCACTTGGCCGCCTCGGCGCAGGCCTCGCGCAACACCCACTCCCCAAGCGATACGATCAATCCGATGTCTTCGGCGATCGGGATGAACTCCGCCGGCGAGATCATGCCCTTGTCGGGATGCTGCCAGCGCAGCAGTGATTCAAAACCGCTGATGCGGTCAGTGCCGATATCGACCAGCGGCTGGTAGTGAAGTTCGAACTCGCCGTTGGCAAACGCACGGCGCAGGTCGACCTCCATGTCGCGGCGTTTCTGGGCAATGCGATCCATCTCGCGTTCGAAGAAGCGATGCACGCCGCCGCCGTCGGATTTTGCCCGGTAGAGCGCCATGTCGGCGTTACGCATCAACTCCTCGCTGGTCGTGCCGTCGCTCGGCGACAACGCGATGCCGACGCTGGCGCCGATCACGACCTCGACGCCGTCGATGTCGTAGCTGGCGCTCAACACCTCGATCAGTCGGGTGGAGAAATCGCTGGCCTCGTTCGGCGAAATGTCGGACGTCAGGATCAGCGCAAATTCGTCACCGCCAAGCCGGGCGGCGAGATGATTGCCGCGAACCTGCGACCGCAGCCGGTCGGCGACCAGCCTAAGCAGGCGATCTCCCATCGGATGACCGAAGGAATCATTGACGTTCTTGAACAGGTCGAGATCGACGTACAATATCGCGACACGTTTGTTGCCGGTTTGCGCTTCCGTCAGCGCTTCGCGCAGCCGTTCCTGATAGAATTCGCGGTTGGGCAGGTCGGTCAGCCCGTCGTGATGGGCCATGTAGGCAATGCGGGCCTCGGCCTGGCGCCGCTCGGTGATATCGACGATGGCGACGAGGTAGCCGTCATGCCCGTCGAACGTCACCCGCCGCCCGAAGGTCAGCACGTGGATTTCGCTGCCGTCGGCCTTGATGTGCCGCCAGTTACGGCTGGACTGATAGGCCTCCCCGATATGCAGCAGCGATTCCTTGTGGCTGGTCCGCTCGTCTTCCGGCCAGATTTCATCGAGCTTCATGGCGAGAAATTTCTCGCGGGCGTAGCCGTAATGCTGGATCGCCGCGTCGTTGACGCCGAGAAACCGGGTCGTCTCGGCGCTGAACACCCACATCGGCATCGGATTGTTGTCGAACAGCAGACGGAACGAAGCTTCACGCCGCTTCAAGGCAGTGACGTCGGAAATCGTCAGCGCGAGAATGTCGCCGAAGGCCGTCACGCCCAGCTTCAGGTTTCGATCGTCGCTGTCGATTTCAAACTGGTCCCCCTCGCCGCTTCGCACCACCGCGAGCAAGCGCTCGATGACGTGACCGGTGCTGAGAAGATTCCGCCCGCCACCGAGCCGCTGCCACAGCAATTCGGCCGTCGGCAGCTTGAGCAGCCGCGCGGCGCCGTCATTGTGGTGAACGATCTGGAAATCGAACGGCCGGCCTTCTGCATCGCGAATCGCGGCAAGCGACAGCACGCCCTCATCGGTCGTGGAGAAGATCGCCTCGAGCAGATTGTATTGAGCATCGCGCTCGTTGACATAGACGCCGATCAGCGTGTGACCCCAGCGCGAGGAGGTCGGAAGCGCCAACAGATCGTAGGTCCGGACCAGGCCGTCCCGCACGCAATGGGCGGTCGCATGACAAGGGCGGCACTTGGCCAGCGCATTGGAGGCGGCTTCCGCGAGCGCGGTCGCGCAATCCGGTGACAACGTATCGAGCGCGACATCCCAGCGATCATGTTCCAGCCAGATCTGGGCATAGCGTCCGGTGCGCGATACTTCGAGGCCTTGCGGACCGTCCTTGAGCAGCACGATGTGATCGGCGAGCCGGCCAAGGCTTCCCAGCATCACGTCTTCGTAAGCCGGCAATTTTTCGCCCGGGCGCATCGCGGCCTGCCACTTGCGTTGCAGGACCGGGACATCATCGAACATCTCGGGTGCGGATTTTTCCGACGGCTTCCTGGCAGCAAGCATGGCATTCCCCAAACGCGCAATTCTCAGTGGAGTGGATTTGACATTCGCTGCCCATCTGGCCGCGAGTTCGTCGAGCGAATGTCAAATCCGAAACTCCACTAGAAACCTATGTTTGCTAGTGGTCCTTTGATTCTAGCATTCGCAAAGTGCTCGTTGAGAAGGGATGCGAATGTTAGAATCGGACCACTAGCGCGCGCCATCAATGCGAGCCGCGCTTAAAGGGATGTAAAAATTCCACGTGGAGGAAGGCGATGCAGCGATTATGATAGTTTTAAATCGCGCGATGGTTAGTCCGCGTTAGAAACTATGACAGGGCACGCGACGGGAAAAAATCAGCGCGCGACGACTTCGACCTCGCCGTCGACACCGTTAACGACGTTGAAAGGACGCTCGTAAACCTTGCCTTCGTTCTTGGCGATCGCCCGGTATTCGCCTTCCGACAATATCACCTTGGGAAAGGCGCCGATCGATTCCTTGATGACGTCGCCGCCCGGCGTGATCACTGACCATGCGGTGTTGGCCAGCGCCTCGCCGCCGCGGTCGCTGACCAGCTTGAGCGTGATCACGGCGGCGCGATGGGTGACAATTACGTCCGTCAGCTTGCCGGCCTGCACGCGAATGTCCGAACGCACCACCGAGTTGGCATCGCCATAATTGGAAATGATGTAATAGGTGCCTTCCGGCAGCAACGCGACGTCGCCGGGCGCCACGTTCGGCACGAGCGAGGCGCGCTCGCCCGCCTCGAACTGGCTGCCCTTGTAGATCGAAAATGAAATCTGGTTCTGCGGAATCTTCGAGGCGCCGACGCGGCCCTCGATGCGCAGGCCGCCGGCCGGAAGGATGAAGGATTCGCGGTAGGTCTCCGCCTTCAGCGTCACCGGCCGCACCGCGCTGACGAGACCGAGCGCGACATGGACGACGTAATTGCCGGGCGGCAACACGATGTTCGGCGTTGCGCCGCGGTCCTCACGAACCAATTTCATGGTACCGGTCTCATCCGGCCGGTCGGAAAAGACGCGCCATACCAGCCCGCTGGTGACCGCGGGCAGGTCCTTGCCGAAGCGCGCCGTCAGGGCCAGCACGGCCTGGGTCGGCGTGGCCGCGCCGGGTGGCGGGGCTGGAACGACCGGCGGCACGGCGGCAACGGCGGGAGGCGCGGTCAACGATGGCGGCAGATTCGGCACGGATGCCGGACCGGAAGACGGCGCCAGGTTCATCGCGGGCCCGGCGGGAGGCTCGGGGACAGCCGCCGGCGGCACCGGTGGCGGCCGATCACTGAACATCTGCGCCGAAACGGGGGCAAAAACCGCAAATCCCAACAGCAAGGCAAACGCCGGCGCCAAGCGCCAACCTCCGCCCCGCCACCCGCGGTTACCCTGCCTTCCCCTGATCATGATGGATGCTTTTCACTGAAAACGCGGCAAATTCAAGCCTGCATTGGTCGAACAGGAAGGGTTGGAACCGGCGCCGGCCACTCTCGTTACTCATACCGATTCGCCGCGGTCCCGTCACAATCTCACCCCGAACCCCGGCATAAACCATGCTTGTCAGCCATTCTGGCGGGAGCGGCCTTCTCGCGATAGCCTTTGTGCGCCCTTTAGGAGATTGCTTTTAGCGTGCTGAATAACTGGATCGGACGAGGCCAGAACAACGGAGACGTCCGCGACAAGACCGCCGGCCGGCGGCCGGTGATCGGACTTGCGCTCGGTGGTGGAGCGGCGCGCGGCTTTGCCCATATCGGCATCGTCAAGACGCTGATTGCCCACGGCATCGTCCCCAATGTCGTCGTCGGCACCTCGATCGGGGCCGTGGTCGGCGGGGCCTTTGCGGCCGGACATCTTGATACGCTGGAAGAATGGGCGCGCGGCCTGCAGCCGCGCAGTGTCCTTTCCTATCTCGACCTCAAGCTCAACGGCTCGGGCCTGATCGGCGGCGACAAGCTTGCCGCGGAGCTGGAGGCCGCGATGGGCCAGACCCTGATCGAGGACCTGCCGTTGAAATTTGCGACGGTCGCGACCGAAGTTCGCACCGGCCACGAAACCTGGGTCACGCACGGCCGGATGGTGGATGCGATGCGGGCCTCGTATGCGCTGCCGGGCATCTTTGCGCCGGTTCTGATCGGCGACCGATGGCTGGTCGACGGCGCGCTGGTCAATCCGGTGCCGGTGTCGGCCGCGCGGGCGTTGGGGGCCGAAATCGTGATCGCCGCCAACCTCTCCAGCGACATCTTTGCGCACTCCACCACGATCTATTCGCATGGCGCGTCCGCCGTGGTGCGCGAAGAGACCGTCGAAGTTGCCCCGCCGAAACGCGGTATCGGCAAGTTCTTCTCGGCGGAACGCGCCGTGAAGCGCGAATTTTTCGGCAGCGCCGGCCGGCCCGGCATTTCTTCCGTGATGGTCGACGCCTTCAACATCATGCAGGATCGCATCACCCGTGCGCGGCTCGCCGGAGACCCGCCGGATCTTTTGATTACCCCACGGGTCGGCCAGATCGGCTGGTTCGATTTTCACCGCGCCGACGAATTGATCGCCTATGGCACGCGCGCCACCGAACGCGCGATCGCCTCGATCCAGGAAGTGATCGAGGTTCTGGCGCCGACGCCGGCCATCCCGCCGGCAACGATCGACGAAGAACCTTAAGAATCGATGGCGCGAGCGATACCGCTCAGGCGGTCTTGATATATTCGCGCAGCGCTTCCTGCTCGTGTTCGTATTCCTGCACGCGCCATTTGACGATGTCGCCGATCGAAATCAGGCCGACTACCCGTTCTCCGTCGAGGACCGGCAGGTGGCGGAATTTTCCGACCGTCATCATCTCCATGATCGCACTGACGGTATCGGACTGCTTGCAGCTCACGACCTTGCGCGTCATCACCGCGCTGACGGGCTCCTCGAGGACCGCAGCGCCCCGCTCGCCCAGCACGCGCACGATGTCGCGCTCCGACAGGATGCCCTCAATCCGGCCCGCGCTCATGACAAGCACGGCGCCGATCTTGCGCTCACCCAGGATTTTGATCGCGGCCGAAAGTTTCTCCTCCGGCGGAACGCTCTGGATTTGGTGACCTTTGGTATCGAGAATCGCACGTACCGTCATTGTCGTCTCCCTGAAGCAAATCGCGCCCTTGAACGAGCGCCTTCTTGGTTCACGTTAGAGTCTTCAAACAACAGTGTGGCGCCGATTTAGTTGCGGGCGCCTGGATTGCGGATACGGCTTGAAAAGCACATCACGGTCCATGCCGTGCCGCTATTTTACAAATGATGGATGAAATCGTCCGGTCCCGCAAGCGGCGATAATGGGATTCAGATTTGATCTTGCGATGACGCACTTGCAGCATCGCCAGCCGTGCGCGGAACCGGATCGAACAGGGAAAACAACAAAAGTCCGGCCAAAAAGCCACCGATATGGGCCTGCCAGGCGACATTGACGCCCTCGGTGCCGATCCCAATCGATCCCAGGCCGAACACGATATTGACGCCAAACCAGATCGCGAGAAAGGAAAGCACGCGGCGATCGCGCAAGGCCCGCCACAATGGCTGCGCGGGCACCTTGGCGGCGGCGTTCGCATTGCTGCGGTCGAAGGAGAGAAAACTGCCCCGCACGAAGGCAAAGCGAATCGCAGCCGCCATGGCGCCGGAGACCGAGGCGGAGGCGCCGATCATCGCGTCCAGCCCGTGCTCATTGGTCAACAGGTACGCCAGCGCGCCAGCGGCCGCCGTCACCGCCATGAAGACGAAAAACCGCAGGCTTCCGAAACGGCGCGCCAACGCGCTGCCGAACGGCAACAGCCACAAGACGTTGAAACCGATATGGGTGAGATTGGCGTGCAGCAGCGAATAGGTCACGAAAGTCCAGACCTTGGCGCCCTCGCCGCCCGGGATGCCGCCAACCAAGAGCGTCGAATCGTAACGCTTGGGGATGAATCCGAAGACGTCGATGACCCAGTTCTCGAGGTCGCGTGGCAACAGCACGTGTAAATGAATGACAGCCAGCAGCACGATATAGGCGGTGAGCGCCCCCGGCAGTGTCAGGAGCGGCTCGCGCGCGGCCGGTGCCGGCTCCGGCAAGGTTTCCGGCGGAAATTCTTCGGGTGGAGATTCCAAGGGGTTGGCGACCTCGGCGTTTGAGAGCAATGCGCCCCATTAGAGGGTTTTGCGACCAAGTGGAAGCTGGATCGGACCAAGCAGTTACGATAGATCAATCGAACGAAACAAAAGCCGGAACGCCTAGGAAATAGGCCGTTGGGAGAGAAGCGCCATGGATTTTCACCGCAGAACCATCTTGCGCGGTCTTGCCTCGCTTGCTGTTCCGTTTCCCGCTCTCCTCACGCCCGCCGCGGCGGCTGACAAAGTCAAAATTGGGTTCCTCCTGAAGACCATGCAGGAAGAGCGCTATCAGCGCGACAAGGCCGCCTTCCTCGCCAAGGCCAAGGCGCTTGGCGCCGAGGTGATCTTCGACTCCGCCAACAACGACGAACAGACGCAACTGGCGGCATTCGAAAACATGCTGTCGCGCGGGGCGCAAGCGATCGTGCTGCAGCCTGTCAACACCGGCACCGCCGGCAGCATGGTCACCTCAGCCCACAAAGGCGGCGTGAAGGTGATCGGCTACGACGCCATGCTGGTCAACGGCCCGCTCGACGCCATGGTGATGCAGGACAGCTGGGCGGTCGGCAAGCTTCAGGCGGAAGCCATGGTGGCGTGGCTGAAGGCGAAATATGGCGCGGCGAAAGGCAATGTCGTGCTGATCCGCGGACAGCCGGGCGATTCCAACGCCAATACGATGAGCAGCGGCGTGCTCGAAGTGCTCAAGGCCAACCCCGAGCTCAAGCTCGTCGCCGACCAGTCGCACGAGGGATGGTCGCCCGACAAGGCGATGGCGACCACGGAAAATCTCTTGACCAAATCCGGCAACAAGATCGATGCCGTGATCTGCAACAACTCCGGCATGGCGCGAGGCGTCATCGCGGCGCTCGACGGACAGGGGCTCGCCAGCGCGGAGAAGATTTTCGTCGCCGGTTCCGACGCCGACCTCGTCAACATTCAGTATGTCGCGCAAGGCAAGCAGGCCGTGGACATCTGGAAAAAAATCGATCCGCTGGCCGAGAGCGCGGCGGAAATCGCGGTGAAGCTGGCAACCAACCCCGACAAGGAGGCGAAGTCCCTCTTCAAGGTCGACCGGATGATCAACAATGGTGCCGTCGACGTGCCGACGCTGGTGACGGAGGTCGTGCTGGTCGACAAGAGCAATCTCGACCAGACGATCATTGCGGAGGGGTTTTACACCCACAAGCAGGTCTACGGAAAATAGCCTGCGCTAAGCGATCAGCTGCTTTTCTGCGGCGACGTCGGTGCGGCCGGTGAGTTCGGAATATTCAAGGATCGGGTACGGCCGCCCCATCAGGTAACCCTGCACTTCGTTGCACGATTCGGCGGCGAGAAAATCAAGCTGGGCCTTGGTCTCCACCCCTTCGGCGAGCACCGGCAGATCAAGCCCGTGCGCCAGACCGATGACGGCGCGCACAATGGCCGCCGACTGCGGGTTGCTTTTGACATTCGATATGAATGACTGGTCGATCTTGATCTTGTCGAACGGAAACGATTGCAGATAGGACAGCGAGGAATATCCGGTGCCGAAGTCGTCCATGGCAATGCGAACGCCGAGCGACTTCAGGCGGCGCAGGATCGAAAGCCCGCGATCGAAATCCTCGACCAGCACGCCCTCGGTGATTTCAAGCTCCAGCCTCGTCGGCGAAAGGCCGGTTTCCAGAAGCACCGAATGCACCAGACCGGGGAGATCGCCGTGGCGGAACTGGATCGGCGAGAGATTGACTGCGATCTGCAGCGGTCGTTGCCAGCCTGCCGCTTCGCGGCAGGCCTCGCGGAGAACCCATTCGCCGATCTGGATGATCAGCCCGCTTTCCTCCGCAACCGGAATGAAGGTTGCGGGTGAAACCATGCCGCGCTGCGGATGGTGCCAACGGACCAACGCCTCGAACCCGATCACCTCGCCGTCGATCTTGGCCAGCGGCTGGTAGTGCAGACGGAACTCGTTTCGATCCACCGCCGTGCGCAATTCGCGCTGGATGGCGCGCCGCTCGCGCAGCCGGTTGTCCATTTCGATTTCGAAGAAACGGGTCTTGCCACGGCCGGCGGCCTTGGCGCGGTAAAGCGCGGCATCGGCATTGTTGAGCAGCGTCGTGGCGTCGGTCCCGTCCGCCGGGAAAATCGCAACGCCGATGCTGAGACCGACGCGCAGATTCTGGCCGTTCAGATTCAAATCCCCGGCGACGGCGGCGTGAAGCTGCCCGGCAAGCATTTCGGCAAGCGCAGGCTGATCTCCCATCGGCGTGATGAGGATAAATTCGTCGCCGCCGAGCCGCGCCAAATAAGATTCTCCGGCGAGCGCCCGCAGTTGTTGCGCCAGCGCACGCAGCAGATCGTCGCCGACCGCGTGCCCAAACGTATCGTTGACTTCCTTGAAGCGGTCGAGGTCGATACTCAGGACGGCGAACGACTCGTTGCTCGCCGCAGCAGTGTCGATCGAGCGGCCGAGATGCTCGACAAAGGCCAGGCGATTGGGCAGGTCCGTCAAGACATCATGGTGGGCCATGTGCTCGATGCGGGCTTCCGCTTCTTTGCGCTCGGTAATGTCTTCCGAAAGGCTGAGCAGGTAGCGCTGTTCTCCGGTCTCGTCCGGAATCGAAAGATTCCTGGTGGTCAGGACGCGCGGGCCGTTATGCGGGGTGCGGACCGTGTGCTCACCGACCGTTTGGAGGTCGAGCGTTGCCAACGCTTCGTCGGCGAGAGGAAACAGGTTTTGCTCTGTTTCCTCGCAACGGTCCTGCACGCCTTCTCCGATCAAATTGCCGCGCTCGATGCCAAAAATGGCTTCGGCGGTGCGGTTGATGAGGACAAAGCAACGATCGCGTACATCCCTGACGGCGACGGACAAAGGCATGTTCTCGATGATGGTATCGAGAAATTTCTGGGTGCGGCCAAGCTTTGCGGCCGACGCGTCGAGGGCCTCGAGTTGCCGGAAATGAATGAGAGAGATCGTCAGGCCGGCAAGCGACAAAGCGAGGAACAGGCCGAGCCCGATGCCGGCGCTTTGCCACGTGACGCTACGCAGGAAAGCGGACATCGGCACGTCGATCACGAACGCACCGATCACGTCGTTCAAATGCCACTGCGGCTTATCCGGCTGCAGCGCGTTGTGGCAGCTGACGCAACTCTGCTCTTGCGCAATCGTCGGGTAGACGGTGCGGAATACGCGTTGGCCGTCGACATCGAGGAATTCGGACACCGGCTTCGGCGTTGACATCGCGGCAAAGGCCTCGACGGCTTCGGCCATTTTTTCATCCGACGGCGCCGTCAGGATCTCTCGGCCGGGACGACCGACCGATACCAGACGAAACTCGGAATTTTGACCGTTTTGCCTGTTGAAAGCCTCGATGGCGTGGGCCCGGAACGAGGCAGGAACCGGGGCGCCGTTTCCGAGCTGCGACCGGAGGGCTGAATAGTTGGTGACAAAGGCATCCACGAGCTGGAGCGCGGTGATTTTTTCGCTGCTCTTGTGCTCCTTGAACCAGTTAAGGCTAAAATAATAGAAGCCGCAACCGACGGCGACAGACAACGTCGCACAGATGGCCAAGTGCAACAGAAAGCCACGACCGGATCGCGACCCCATGAAGCGCCAAAACCGCGGAAGCTCTTTCATTTTCGCCCCTCAGCTACAACGCTGTCTCAACCGGCGGAGCACTGCCCACTCGCTCCGGCCGCCGGAGAACCCTGCGGTCTTCCAGATTTGCAGGAGACCTCCTAACATTCGATAAAAGTTCAGGTATTTCGGCCGTCTTTCACTAAATGTTTATGAGCATGAAGGTCGCAGGTTATTGCAAAAGCCACCTTTGGTTGCGGTAAGTATCGGGAATAGCTGGCGAAAATGATTACCGACCCACAGGCTCCTCTCGCGCGGCACATTTCCGCGGTCGCCTTGAAGATGGAGCACATCGTCAAGGATTTCTCAGGCATCAGGGCGCTCGACGATGCCACCTTCGAGGCTCGCGCCGGCGAGGTTCTGGCGCTGATGGGCGAAAACGGCGCCGGCAAATCGACGCTGATGAAAGTGCTCGGCGGCGTATGGCCCTATCCCTCTTACCAGGGCGATATTTTCATCAAGGGAGAGAGGCGGCGGTTTCGCGGCCCACGCGAGGCCATGGATGCGGGCATCGCCGTCATCCATCAGGAGCTCAATCTCATTACTGAGCTCACCGTCGCCGAGAACATCTTTCTCGACCGCCAGCCGACCAACGCCTTTCGCGCCATCGATTGGCGCCGTTTGAACCTCGATGCCCAGGCGTTGCTCGCTGAGTTGGGAATTGTCGACATCAAACCCACCGACCGGGTGAAACACATCGCGGTCGGCAAGCAGCAGATGGTCGAAATCGCCAAAGCCCTGTCGAAACAGGCGAGCATTCTCATCCTCGATGAGCCGACCTCGGCCCTGTCAGACAAGGAGGTTGCGGAACTTTTCCGGGTGATCCGAGGCTTGCGGCAAGCCGGCGTCTGCATGTGCTACATCTCGCACAAGATGGAAGAGATCGCGGAGATTGCCGATCGCGTCGTGGTGCTGCGTGACGGCCGCACGATCGGCGAAGCCGCGGCGATATCCGATATCACGCTCGACCAGATCATCGCCCGGATGGTCGGCCGCGAGCTCAAGGAGATGTATCCGCAGAGCGCGCGCCGGCGCGGCGAAAAGGTTTTCGAGATCCGAAATTTTTCGGTCGATCACCCGTCCCTGCCCGGCGAACGCAAGGTCAGGGACGTATCGCTCGCCGCCCATCGCGGTGAAATCCTCGGGCTTTGCGGCTTGATGGGCTCGGGCCGGACCACCCTCGTATCCGCGATCTTCGGCGCCTTTCCCGAGGCTACCCATGGCGAGATGCTGATCGACGACAAAAAGGTCGACATCCGCTCGCCGGCCGATGCTATCAGTCACGGCATCGCGCTTCTGACCGAGGACCGCAAGGCACTCGGCCTGTTCCTAGGCCAACCGGTCACCTTCAACACCACCATCGCCTCGTTGCAGACGGTGAGCTCGCCGCCGGTGGGGGTCATCGACAGCGCCCAAGAGCGTGCGCTGACCGAACAATACGTCGCACAACTCGACATCAGGGCGGCGAGCGTCGACGCGCCCGTCGGAACGCTCAGCGGTGGCAACCAGCAAAAGGTGCTGCTGGCGCGATGGCTCAATGCAAAGCCCAAGATCCTTATCTTGGACGAACCGACCCGCGGCATCGACATCGGCGCCAAGGTCGAAATCCACAAACTCCTGGATCGACTCGCCGGGCAAGGCGTGGCGATCATCGTCATTTCTTCCGAACTCGAAGAGGTCCTTGGCATGAGCGATCGGATTCTGGTGATGAACGAGGGCCGCATCGTCTCGGAATTCACGCGCGAGAATGCGAACCGGGAAACGATTATGGAATGGGCGACCGGCGCGCGGCTGCTGGAGAAGTAACTAGTGTGGCGGTTCAGAAGTCCGCATCATTGCTGCCGGAGGTTCGTCATGCGGACTTCTGAACCAAAGCCACACTAGATCAAAAGGTTTGCTAGTGTCCTTTCGATTCCGAAGTTCGAAATGTGGCTCCGCAAAACGCGACGAACTTCGGAATCGGGGACACTAGCCATGCACCGCAACGGGGCGATTCAATTCATCAAAACCAATGCGACGCTGATCGCGCTCGTGGTGCTGACGGTGGCGCTCGCACTGATCGATCCCACCTTCCCCACCGCACGCAATCTCTCAAACGTCGCGCGACAAGTGACGATCGTCGGCATCATCGGCGTCGGGATGACGATGGTGATCCTGATCGCCGGGATCGATCTGTCGGTGGGTTCTGTCGTGGGCGTCGCGGCCGTGGTCGTGACGCTGTTGATGCAATATGGGCTTTCGACGTGGCTCGCCGTTCCCGTCACATTGTTGATCGTCGGCGGCCTGATCGGACTTTGGAACGGCTTCTGGATCGCGCATTACCGTATCCCGCCGTTCATCATCACGCTCGGCATGTTGACGATCGGGCGCGGCGTCGCCTTGTCGCTGTCCGGCGGCAGCTCCGTTCCGGTGGCCGATCCCTCCTTTGCCGCGCTCGGCAGCGCCTATATTCCGCCCGGGCCGACGCTGGTTCTGCTGGCGATCGCGGCGCTGGCCGGCGTCACCGCGCTCGTCAGGGCAGCGCGTGACAAGAGCCAGGCCAACACCACCTCGCAGTTCGAGAAAGGCCTGCCCGGCGCGGTCGTCACCGCGGCCGGATTGTTGCTCGCGGCCTACGTGTTCGGCTCAAGCGACGGCCTGCCGGTGCCGGTCGCGATCTTCGTCGCGATTGCAGGCGTTGCCATCTTCGTTCTCGGCCATACCCGGTTCGGCCGAAGGCTGTACGCGCTCGGCGGCAACGAGGAGGCGGCACGCCTCTCCGGCATCAATGTCTATCAAACGAAAATGATCGTCTACGTGGTGGTGTCCGTGCTCTCGGCGTTGTCGGGCATTCTGTTGGCATCACGGTTGAACGGCGCCTCCCCCAACCTCGGCACGATGTTCGAACTTGACGCGATCGCCGCTGTGGTGATCGGCGGCACCAGCCTCTCCGGCGGCTCGGGCACGATCGGCGGCACGATCATCGGCGCGCTGATCATCGGCGTTTTGAACAACGGCATGAGCCTGCTCGGAGTCTCGTCATTCTACCAGCTGATCATCAAGGGGCTGATCATCAGCCTCGCCGTCTGGTTCGACGTTCTGCAAAAGAAGAATTGGGTGGGCTGAGCAGCAACCTGCGCGGAAATCTCGCCCGATCCAGATCCTCGAACGCACGGCAAACCGAGACAATCTCAGCCCGCGAGGAACCGCCTCAAACCAAGATCACTCGGCTGGCAGGGATGTGTCGCTCCGCTTGGCGATGACTTGCCGGAATTTCGCCGCAAGGTCGTCGGTGTAGCGCGCCAGCCCCTGATAAAATGCACGGTTCGCTTCACCGGTCGCCTCTTCGGCCGACTTCTTGTACTGCGCTGCCTTACGCTCGTACTTTTCCAATTTGGCTTGAAGATCACTCGACACGGGCACTACTCCACTCGATACGCTGCACGACGCCAACGAATGGTTGCCTCCCGCTCCGACCGAAACGATGACTGGCTTAAGGCAATTTTGCAGCAGCGCTGCGGTTCGCTTTTGGCAGTGGCTTACGGGCACCTAGGTCGTCGGGTAGGGTCCGCGCATTGGGTAACTATTTAACGAAATGAGACAGGATTCTGGGGGGTTACATTGCGAGAAAAGGTCCCGGCTGGGGTTTAATTCAGCCTCCGGTATCCCCATCTATTGGCCATGACACAATGGCAACCTCCCAAGCGGGAACCGAAGAGAACCAAGGCTGAGCTGTACGAGATGCTGGCTGAGGCCGTGCGCAATACGCAGGATGAGAACGAGCGTATGCAACGGCCGAAGAAAGTGAAAGCAGCCTAGCGTTTGTCTGGGGCGCCAGAGCTTTGGCTGGTGCGCCCCAGTTAGCCAATCTGGCAAGAGTCCTGACGCGATTGGCTTCCACGCCGTCGCCGCCGGCCGTGCGCGTTTGTGCCACGCGTAAACGCCGTCAAGGTTTTACCCTGGCGACCGCCGCTTCAAGAACACTTTTAACCCCTGTCTGTACTGCAGGGGCCTCCCGGATGTGGCCGCTGGACCCTGCGGGCGGAGATGCCGCACGGCAGTTCGTCAAGTTTCGTCGTTCATCCGCTAGGTCGTGTAACTTAGCAAATGCGGCACGCTCCCCAGCGTGCGCAGCAGCCCCCGACACGGCATCCCCCGCAGCCCCCGACACGGCAACCTCCAACACGGCAGCCACGGCAGCCACGAACCCAGGCTAGCTGTATGTCGCTGCCAGCGTTTTCCTTATCGAAGAGATGGAACGTGGCGAGACTGACGTCGGCCATTTCCTCTTCGCTAAGAACCAAGCGCTGATTGGGAGAGATGTTGTCAGATTTCGGGATATGAGCGGTGGGTATCGTGGATGCGGATGCGCTCCCCGCCAGCGAAAGACCCAGCCCGGCCGCACCGAGTGCCGTTACGGCGGCGGCTTTGGTTGCGTGCGCGTGCTTCGCAGCTTGCTTCACCCGTGGCATGGTCGCATCCTTCCGTAGGTTGTTGTGAAAGGGTTGAAAGGGTCAACTTGACGTAGCAAGTGTGCCTGTACGTCTACAAATGCGACCTAGCGCATCCGGTTCCCTTCGCGCGAGGGTTTTTTGAGTTGCAACTGGTAGGGGAGAGCGGATGGCGGGCAAGGTGCCCGTGGCGCGCTGGTCGGCGATGGGGTCAATCACGTCGAGGGCGTGAGTGGGGAGTAGCTGTTGAGAGACCAAGACGCTGCCGCAAGATCGGAAGGATTGGTATGACTGATGTTCAATGTGCTAATTTCCCACCGATGTGCTCGCGGAGTCGATAGTCGTGGCAACCAAGATCGTTGACTATTCGATGAAAGCTATCCTTGCATGGACTGGTCTTCTTTTAGTTGGCGCGTCGAGCGACATTGCGCTCGCCGAACCAACTCAATATCTTTGTACGGTCGAGCATGCTGGGGGATTGCACTACGACAAACACAAACGGGCGCTTGGCGTCCACGGGAGTTTGGTTCAAGAAAATACGTCTTGCGTCGCTTGACTGCCGATGACCGCGACGAAAAGAAAAGCAAATGGTGGCCGCTCTTCAAAGATAATGCCGACGCGAACTGGGCATTTTTTAATTATGGTGAGGCGGACCCTATGCCAGTAGCGTCTTGCGTCCAAACTCCGGATGCTACCTTGTCGGAATTTTTTCAGTGTCGGCCAGGTGTGGGCAGCGCAAAACTCGATAGCGACATGCGCCGGTTCGAGATGATCTGCGGTGGGGGCTACATTGATCAGGGGTTTGGGAGCAGCGACGCCGCGAAAACCCTACCGCAAAATTAACTGGAAATCCTTACAAGCCAGATGATCTCTTTATTGAGATAGGCAATTGTAGTCCTTCATGACTGACCACATGCAGAAGCCGCCAAGGTGTTGTCCCTCGACGGCTCGTGCCGTTGCATTTGCGTAGAGGTACTGCGTCGAGCGGCGGTCGAACGCAGCCCGTGCTCGCTGTTATTTGGACGCAGGCGACCTTCAATGAGGCCGTTGGGTGCGTTGCCAGTCTCGGGCCAACGATCCCCGATCCTTGTGAGATGTGACTGGCGGCGATGCTCTTCAAGCCAGCACTGCTGCCCCATTCGATGAAATGGAAAAGGGCGGCCCTCGCGAGCCGCCCCTGTCATGGAGAACGGCTCTGACATGCAGCCAAGACGTTGCCGCATGATCGCAAGGGTTGGTATGATTGATGGTGGATTAGGTCAGTACTTCTGACAGGAGCATCAAATGGCTCACTTAAGACGAGAACTGTATCGTCAGGTAAAAGGCCCTGAGATCACCCATGCGGATTGTTGCACGCTAGTTTTCGATACCGACGCGAAGAATTTATACGTCGAGCGCGAAGTGGCACATTTAGACACGACCGTTGCGGGCGCGATTGAGATGCAAACGGCGACGATGGATATTGCGGATTACCTAAAGCAAGGCGGTCAGACCGCTGGGCACCGCGAGTTATGGCGGTTGTTGAGGACGCTTTTCAAAGAGACCGTCGATAACGATGAGCTGATCCACTAGCGGCAGTAGCCCGATCAGACAAAGACGGTCTCCGCCGACATTAAACCTAATCAGCAAGCTTAATCAGCGGTTTTTCTCGCGGCACACTAGTGCTGCGCTATCGTCATCTCGCCGGTCACTAACTGTTGGAGGTGATCCATGAGAGACAAAAAGGACTCCGCGCAACAAGACGCGGGACGGAATTTTCAGCGCGCCGCAAAACCGATCTTAACTGAATACGAGAAGGTGCAGGAAGCCTTCCGGAAAAATTTCGAGCGGTTGAAGGCGGAGCGTTTGGCTAGGGAAGCGACGAAGCCCGACGACAAATAACAGCGAGGGACTAATCAAATTGGCAAAAGACAGTTACGCGAGACCGCAAAAAAATACCAAGGCTGAGCTGTACCTGATGCTCGCCGAGGCGGTTCGCAACACGCAACCCCAACCGGTCAACACGCAACCTGAGCCGGTCCGCGACTCGCAGCGCGAGCCGAAGCACAAGATGCGACCTGCGCCGAAACGGCCTACTAAAAATAAAAGCGTTCGGGCGTCTGCTAGCCGCAAGTCGCGTCCTAGATCAAAATCTCGCCGCTAGGCGTGTCGTTTCGTCAACCTTTTAGGATGCCTAAGCATCATACGCTTGGCCTTCGCCTCCGCACGCTTCTTGATCTCGGCCTTGATCTTTTCGATCAGGGTTAGCTCTGACGTCTGAATTTTAAGGGTGGAGTTCACGTCCGCGCCCTCCGACAAACTCTGCTTATCAGGCTAATCTAATTTGGTCACCCACGCAAAAGCCGCCAAGGCTTCCCTCGACGGCTTATGTCGTTGCGTTGCAGTTGCGTAGAGTTAGCCGCGCCGAGCGGTGCTCGGACCGTAGCCTGAGCCTACTAGCCACCGGGGCGCAGACCTCCATTGAATGAGGCGTTCGATGCGTTGCCGGCGTGTCGGGTCCAACGTAGCCCGATGCGGAACAAGTTGTCACTGGTGACGGCCCTTATCAAGCCAGCGTTGCTGTCGTAACGATGAATGAAAAAGGGCGACCCTTGCGAGCCGCCCCTCTTCAGCCAAGGGCCAGTTTCGATCAGCGCGAAAGTTGAATTCGCAGCAAAGCCTCCTGCAACGCATCCAGCGGTGCTGCTTGTGCCGACTCATTGCGCGTCGCCCAGGCCCGAGATCTTGGTACGATCGGGGTGGAAACCGACCGACTACGGGCGCATATTCGGGCGATGAGCGGACCTCGATACCTGATCCATGAAGCCGATGATGGGACCTTTACCGTCGAAATCTATGACGGCATTGGCGCTGATGCTGTGATACCGAAGTTCGACAGCAGGAAGCAGGCTGAGGACTGGATTGCGGAAGAGCGCCGGAAACTCGGAATCAACGGACGCTGGCGGGCAATCGATGACTAGCATCCTCCCAACCGCCCTCCCATGACTCTAGGAAGGCCGCTGGTGAGTCCGCGGTTCGCGGGCGTGCTGGGCAGTAAATCGATTTTGCGAGTTGTTTGGAATCCCTAGGGGCGTTTGGGGTAGTTGTCATTCGGACCCGTAGCTGGACAGGCGATGAACCGATATCGAGGCACCCAAGCGGAGTTCCAATTCTCGATGGTCATGCCACACACGTCGCATTCAAAGCTGCTGATCTCGCGCGACTCTACGATGTGCTCGCTGCGGTCATAAACCGCGCCGCATCTACAGGATCGATGACCCGATTCGGACATCTTCCCAACATGCGCTTCGGCCTATCCGCTTTCCAGTGAACAATCCTGCCATAATCAAGGTTCCCACGAAACAGTCGCGAAACCATTTTCTTTCCCTGCGAAAAACTCTTGAAACGGCGATCGGGCAACGTGGTGTTGATCTCAATGAGGAGGTTGCCATGAATGCTATCGTTGCCGGCGTGCTGACGCGCGAAGCTGCAAAGACTCAGGCCATTCCCCACCCGCTTACGTTGATCGCTCTGTTTTGCGGTGTCGGATTGGTAGCTTCCCTAGCCATGGCTTCCATGGGGTTCGATCTGGGCACCGCCTTCTTCTGAGCGCGGAAGCGTGTCGCCGACTATCACATTGCCTTTGCATCAATTGTTGAGGATAGGCCTATGTTTGAGTTAGCAATTGCGGTCATTGCAGCCATAAGTCTCAGCATCTTTCTGGTGCATGCGATCGAGGCTTACCTGACCCATTAGTCACTCGCCGCCGAGAGCTTAAGAGCGCCGGGCCGAAGCCCTGCGGCGCCCTCTGCCTCTTCTTGAATGACTGCCGGCGAGCACGGCGCGGTGCTCGTTCCCGGAACTATTTCGGAGAACACTGCTGCCGGTCTACCTCCCGCGTTCGCTGCTCGATCTGATCAGCAAGGGCGTAAAGCATCACTGACACTTTGCGGTCGAATTGCTCTGCAGCCAATCGGCGCAATTTGATAATCTGGCCCTGAACCAGGGTAAGCCGCTCGACGTCGCCGATCCTGAAAGGCCGCCCTTTAGCCAACTCTCAGATTCTCCGCCGACGTCTTGCCGCGGCTTTCCTTCTCTTCGTAGCTCACCTTGGCACCCTCGTTGAGGGTGCTCAGGCCGGCTCGCTCTACGCCGAAATGTGCACAAACACATCCTTGCCACCGTTGTCGGGCTGAATAAATCCGAAGCCCTTAGTCGCGTTGAACCACTTCACCGTTCCTCTCGCCACGTCCGTACCTCCATTTAGAAATACAGTCGTTGTATCAGAGTGGCTATTGCGGCACTCGGCAAGCAAATCCCGCCGCTTTGGTGGGCAATTAACGATAGCGATTGTGAGCCAGATCACACTTGCTCGGCGTGGTGCCTGTTAGGGTCTTGGCGCTGAGGATTAGAGGGCTCAGTAACAGGCGCCGCCGGGACAAGATATTTCGAGCCCGACGGCGTAGCTTTTTGTGGCGATTTCCGCCCCTCACCTGTCCGCGAAACCATTCGATCGGACTGACAAAGCGATCTTGAAACTAGCACGGCTAGCCAAACGTAGCTGTAGTGTAAAAACAGGGTGCGTTCAGATGGTTGAAACTCTCACGTTAGTCCTGGGTCTGTTTTCCGCTTTCATCTTTTTGGCTCATGCAGTGGACGCCTATTTCACGACCTAAGGGCCAGTCAACGCCGGCTTCGCATGGCGCGTGCATCGTGTTTCAGCGGCCGGAAAGTCCAAAAGTGCACAGACCGGCCCGGCCGCTTTGATCATCTGGTAGCTGGGTATTCACAAGGTCGTCGTCACCGAGTTGTTGAACCAATTTGCAACTCTGGACGCCTGCAACCTACGTAACTCGATCGAAGGAGCGTTGCCATGAACAACGTCACCGAGTTGATGCGAGCCGGCTCAGCGGTAAGCAGAGGGACAATATTGAAGCGGCTTTTCGTTATCGGGTATGTGACGGCAATCGCCGTCGCGATGGTCGGCTGGATTTCAGCCTTCGGTTGGCTCACCCTCAGGGCAGCCACGTGGTTGTTGACTTAGCTCAATGTCCGAGGAGCTGTGCGGCCTCTGCTATTCCACAGCCGATCATAATCCAGAGTGCAACGTTCACTTCGATCGCAATCTTCATCGCGCGTCTCCGTGTAGTTTTCGATGATTTGAATACGCCTCACCGAGAACAAGAGTTCCGGGTTGTGCGATGCACACCGTGCGTTCATGGCAGGCATGATAAAAAGCCGCCGCTGGGGTTAGATCAGGCGACGGCTCAGCCGCGTCTCGGTCAAGCCACCTTGGTCGCAATGAATAGAAGATATTCAGGGGCGGTGCTGCGCAAATAATTTGGGTTGTTTGGCTGAGATGCAAGGTATCATGCCAGCACCCCGATATTCTTGAGGGACGCAGTGAAGCTGTTGATCAGGTGACGTCGGCGCCCTCGCGATCCTCGAGCATCCAGGCTTCCTCACCCTCGGCGATCGTGCGAAGGTATGCCAGCTTGGCGACCATGTGCGGCAATGAGCGTGTCGAACGCGTCGTTCTCGTCATGACAGGGCTGTTCCGTGATGGACGACCAATCCATGAGCCCCTCGGACGATTTGATAGCGGCCCAGTGGGCTATGTTCGCCTTTCGATGGGCGTCGATCGCCGAATAGACCGGATCGATCGTAGCCGCCGCGGTGGTGGCAGGCAGAACAACTGGCAGGATGGCAAGGCCGCCTAACATGAGCCGGCGTGACAGGCCCTTAGCGGGCTTCCCGGACTCGCTGGTGAGGTTTTGGCTTTCGGGCTGTCCGATACGGGTTGAGGGGAAAACGAATCAGCGGACTCGGGAGTGGCTTCTGGCAGGGAATTGGTGTTCTGAATTGAGGACGAGTTTAGGGGTGGCGTGCAAAGCACGCTGTCAGCTTCGATCATGGATTTTAACCCTTTCGATGATTGAGGTCAGAGCCGGCTTGGAAGTTACAGCTTCCATCCGGCTCGATTTTCTGGTACCATATTTTGTATGAAAAGCGCAAGAAAAAATGGTACCAAAAAACGCCGTGGCCGGCCAGCTACGGGTCGAGGCCTACAAATCGGCACGCGTTGGTCGGATGAGACCGTTGCCATGCTCGACGCTTGGGCCGCCGCTCAAGATGACGAGCCTGGGCGTTCCGTCGCCATCCGCCGCCTGGTCGAGCTCGGGCTAAAGGCGAAGAAGTGAGCGACCCTCATGCCGACAGTGAGTGGCTTGCGCCGGAGAAGGATGAAGAACTTCCAGCGTTGCAGCTTACACCGAATAGCCTCTTCCGGCCTAGCCGGGCAATTGTCGCGACCACCACGCTCGTTATTGTATTTGGTGTTGTCGCTTCGCTGGCCGTGATTGGAATTAGCAGACTTGAGCAACGCGAACCGACGCCAGTCGTGCAGAGGGAGGCCTCACCATCCGTAAGTCAGCCGGACAGTTCTCCCGTGGAGCACGCCGATCCTCCCAAGCCCCTTGACTCATTAATGCTGGATTCGACTCGATCGTACCTTGCTTCAAATGCCCAAGCGCCGACGGACATTGAGAGATCGAAACTTTGCCTCTCCATTGAAGACGGATACAAAGAGCGGCTCGATTGTTACGATGGTATCTTCGCCCCTGATCCGAAGCCAAAACCGCCAGTTGCGAAGCTCGTCGCCGACTGCAGATTTCTAAAGGAAGAGGACGAGCGATTAGCTTGTTTCAATCGCTTTTTGGCACGGCCAAAGCCTTCAAAAGTTGGTCCAAAAGCAACGCCGAAGACCAATCCCCCAAAGTGATTAGCGGTTCGCAGTGCGGAAGCGGAACGGCGCGCTTTGGCCGCCCCTGTGTTAGTTCGGGCACATCGCCAGCAAGCGAATCGGCTACCGTTGTGATGCCGTCTCACGAGCGGCAACCTCCCTAGACTTGCGCCCGTCGCGAATGGCGGGCCCCTTTTACAGGACGCCTTGAGGCAGTCCTGGACTCCGCTTGGGCGGTGTTGTGTTTCTAGAAAAGCCAGCCCTTCCGTAGTTCTACGGTATGATCAGTGTGCACAAGTGCACCGACCCTTAAGGGGCATCCAGTTAGTTGTCTGCATTACATTTGAAATTTATATTGGCGATCAGCCCGGCCTTGCGCCGGGTTTTTCCGTTCGGACGTCTTGTGTGCCAGTTCGGGTTAAGCTCAACATCCAGCGGCTTCCCTCTCCGGCCGATCCGCGGAATCTTGCGCTCTCTCCGGAACATGTAAGGCCTGTGTAAGCGCGCAATTGTAACCTCGCGCTTCGAGGGTACGCCGATGTCCGATTGGCTTGTCCGGGACGCTACAGTTTTCGGCTTCTCATCCAGCCAGCTCTGGATACTGGTTGCGGTTGCCGTTATCGCCATCGGGATTTTCGTGACGCGGAAGCTGGACCGATAGCCGGCCATGAGCTTTTCCCGCACTGTTGCAGTTGTCGCTTCCACAATCGTAGCGCTATTGGCGATCGAATATCTTGGCCGCAAGCTTCGGAACAAAAAATGAGCCATTCGCGTTGCGTCGTCACGCTAATCGCCGGTCCGTTGATGTTGGTTGCTCAACTCGTTCCGACCGACTTCCCAATCGTAAATTAGCTCGTGATTGTGGGTGAGGATGCAATAACCCGTCGGAGCAGCTTCCGCATCGGCAATGGAAAGCAGACGCTGACCAATTCGCTTCGCTTCATCAAGATACACGGTCCCGCCGATCACTCGCTCGATGACGACAGACGCGCCATCTTTCAATCCTAAGATTTCAATGGTGAGCGGGAGTTGCACTCGCATGAGCGCTCCGTTCGAGCAACTCATGCACCCGGCCACGTAGCCTGCCGATCTCCTTCAAAGCGTCTTGTCGTTGCTGGCCTGGCGGCAATTGCCGAACGGCAGCCATAAGCCGGGCAAGCGCTTTTTCCAAATCGTCCACTGTGAGCCCCAAAGAAATATTAAGCTACAGATTCAAGGCCCCCGATGTAGCCTTCATGCCACACTACCACTTATTCCCTATTTTATTTCCCCTTTGTTCCATTGTAGGACGCCAGAGCGCAGGGACGTCGCGCATCGCTACGCGACCGATCCGGAGTATCGCTTGAGCCTGATCCCTATAAAGCTACATGATCGATGAGAATAGCCCAGTCTGGATTCGTCAGCCAACGGAAGTAAAACAGAAGATGAAGTTCGCGACTGAGCGTCCCTATGCCGACCAAGAAGCGGCGATGCAAAAAGTCCTAGAGATTGCCAGCACCGTCGAGCCGGTCCAGGACGGTCGCATCCATATCGAGAAGATCAACGGCCCATTTCTATTCGAGCACGGCGGCAAGCCGGCCGAATACACGGCGGGCATGACGCTTGCGATCGCGCGCGGCCTGCTCTGGAAACATGAGAGCGGGACCTACGTGAAATTCACTCAAGCCGGCGCCGAGATGTTCGCGTAACGAGGGACAAAACGGGCCAGCGCGGCGGAGTCTGTTGTGCGAGGAGGCCGTGAGCTTTTCCCTGTCAACATTCACCCTCGATATCAACGAGAAACCAACATTGGTTTTGCGGGCGAAGTGGCAGGCTGACGCTGACGAAATCTGCCGCGCTTGGGTACAGGCTCATTGGGACGAACTAACCAGCGAAGGGCCTTATGGGGCAGAATTGCCGCCCGCAATCAGGCTGCGCATGGCACGCGCCACGGAAAAAGCTGCATATGAAACGAATGCGCATAGTGCCCTGCTTTTTCACGATGTGAGTATCGTCATGCTGACCGGCGCCGAGCGTTTGGACGAACCTCAAGACAGTGGCGAGCCGACCAATGATCCTGAGCAGTGGCCAGGCAATGATGATCCGCAAGCCTCTTGATCCCGCCGTCGCCTGCGCCTTCATCAAACCACCCAGCGCATTGCCTTATCGCGAAGGAAGATAGCGCTGATCTCGCCGCATCTGATCAAGATGGCCGTCGATTTCGTTTAGGTTTTCCTCGAAAGCTCTTTCTGCTGTGCTTCGTCTTCCCGGCAACAAGAACACCAGTCCGCTACAAACGAACGCGGTACCGCAGACGATTAGTGCCCGACCTAAGATGTTGGGCTCGACACCGAGGGATTGGATGACATCAATAATATCGTTCATGACGCCACTGAAATAAATATCAAGGCGGATGCGGGATCAGTCGCTTCACTCCGTAAAACAACGCTCGGGCCGTCTTTTCGCATCCACCCAATATCAGCGGCGGCTCATTGCTACGGTCTGATGATGCGAAAGGTGTCTAACAGTCGTCACGACAGCGACGAATGCCACAGCCAGGAAAATACCGGCCAACGCCGAAAGGACGTATCGGCTGTTCATTTCCAGCTCCTCAACCTAAAGGGCTCGCACTCGTCGGCCCGTGAGTGTCCTCTTTATCTTGGACACCAGCCGCATGGCCAAGCTGAGTAGAACCGGCGTGGTCCTCCGGCAGAACGCAAGCTTTCGGACTTGAACCTCGACATACCATTTGGCGTGTGCGCCTTCCTTGAAGAAAATGACTTCACCGGGGCCGTACCGGGTCGGGGGCATCCCGTCGGCCTCAATGACAATCGTGCCTTCGAGGATCAGTATCGTCTCATCGATAGAATAGTGCCAATGGAATTTCCCCGCGCTGCATTGCCAGACCACGGTCCACGCCTGCCCGTCAACGCTCTTCGAAAGAATAGACGATTGCGCAACCGGATTCCCTTCGATGATCCAAGAGTTCTCAATCGGGCTCGGCGTCATATTCGAGGCAGTTTTCGCTACCTCGATAAGGGCGCGGGAACTCGCTGGCATTCTCTCTCCTAACTTCGAAAAACTTATCGGTCGTAGACTCAGGCTAGCTCAAATGCGATGAGCATGTTTTATCGGAAGGCCAACCCGGCGTTGATGCGTCAGGACATCGCAGCGGTGGTCGGTCGCAGCGCGGCAAACTGCGATCGCAGACGATACCAACGGTGAATGATCAGAACTAATTTTCCGGTTATGTAGCACTAAGGAGAGTGTGCTTAACAAGAGATTTGGATTGGCGCCGACTGCTCAGTGCCTAGCGCAAATAATCGGTGTTCAGTCGAAGTCGTCGTTGGGAGGGCACCAAGGCTCACGCGGTCGGCTTTCAGTAAAGACGGGCGCTCAATGCCTACAGCGCATTTCTGATTTCCTGACCGGTCCGCCTCGGACTCACGCCCTTCCCTGCGGGAGTGATTTCAATCAGCCTGGCGTGTGTGTACGCAAGCGCATAATACGCCTCGTTGACCCACCAAGGACGATTGTACGGGCGCTCCCGGGTCGCGTCACTTTGGCCGAGATGCCAACTTATTGCCTTATGCCAACGCAGTAAAATCGCAATCATGGCGTAAAACCGCATAATGGAATTAAATGAAGAGATTAAAAAACGCTTGCAGTAGACCTATTTTCGGCAATCATTAAACGGCTTCATTAGTGAAATTTTAACATTAAATCGGGGAGGTGTCTTGCCTAAAATCGCCGAAAATCAGGTCTGAGTGAGGGCGCTCCTGGAATGCCGTGCCCGATCTGCAATGCCAGCGATGGAGTTAGTGCGCCGAAGATGCCGCTCGGCTTTGTCGAAGACGAGAGCGCATGATCCGTAAGCCGCTCGAACTTCCTCCCGCTGTTGCCCGCGCCTTCGTCAAGGACATGAAGGCGTACTTCGCCGAAGAAAACCCGTACAAGCAGGACGAAATCGCCGCGCGGCAACTGTCTGCGCTGAACGAATACCGAGGGCGACAGGACAATCCGCTCCGGCTATCCGATGTGAAAGAGATGTTCCTTCAGTTGAAGGATCAGGCCTAATCGGCCGCAGACACGTCACAGGCGTCACACCCGTAACGGGGGGCCCAATCAACATCCCACGCCCATAAGCAACCTCGATTGGCAATGCGCCGCACCACCGCCGGCCTGTGTCTGGATAGAGGTGACGTTGACCGCGAAGTTAGTGTTCGGCGTGCCGCAGAAGCTAGCGACATTGGCGACGTTCCAGCTCACCCCGGCGAGCGTGCTACAAGCGGCGGCGACCGCTGACCATCCGGTGGCTGTGGTCGACAGCTTTTGACCCGACGAGTTGCTGTCGCAGACCACGACCAGGCTTTGCCCCGTCGTGTATGCGGCAAAAAGAAATCTGCCCTCTCGTTTGGCCGCTGACGAATTTGAGGGCTTCCTGTCTCACCACAAGGCGAGAGGGAACCTGTTCGCCGATTGGGCGGCCGCTGGTCAGGGCTGGATACGCAACTCGATCAAGTTTTCCTCTCAGCGGGTTGGCCATCAGCCCGGCTATAGGCCGGACCTGTGATGCTGAGTTCTAAACAAATCCTCGACTCGTTCCGGATCGTTGTTCGCGCCGAAAGGCAGGGCAACCAGAAAACAATCTGTCCGAATTGCTCGCATCTGCGGCGACATCGGCGCGACCCGTGCCTGTCGGTCCTGATCGACAATATCGGCGTGTTCTTCAATTGCAAAAATTGCGGCTGGAAAGGTGGCAAGTCCTATGACGCTCAGTCAAAAGGCAGAAGCATGGTTCGACAGCAGGGCGATATGCCCCGAGGTGGTCGCACGTATGGGGATTTACAGCGGCAAGCTCGTTCAAGTTGGCGACGCGAAGGAGGTTAAGTCCGACCCCCAGGGCGACATCATCGTTTTCCCTTATGTCGAGAACCAAGTCGAGGTGGCGGCCAAGTATCGCGGCAAGCCCAACGCCGATGGTTCAAAGCGCATGTGGCAAAAAGCTGGCGCAAAGAGAACGTTCTTCAATGCCGACGTTCTCAATGATCCGGCGCTGGTGGATGGCACAGCGGCTCTTGTCATCACCGAAGGCGAACCCGATTGCTTGGCGGTTCTTTCGGCCGGATACCCGTTCGCCGTATCAGTGCCAGACGGTGCGCCGCCCGACAAGGACGCCCAGGGAAATATTCTTCCCGCCGTTTCGCGCAACGATGACATTGATCCTGAGCAGGATAATGGATTCAAATTTGTCTTCAACAATTGGGACAAGCTGAAGCGGATAAAGCGCTTCGTGCTTTGCACCGATGATGACGGCCCGGGACACCGTCTGCGCGACGAACTATCGAGGCGGCTTGGGGCGGCCCGCTGCTCATTCGTGGCTTATCCTGGCTGCAATGGCAAGAAGGCCGATGCCAACGAGGTCCTGCTCCAATACGGAGCCGAAGCTCTCTTGGCCATGATTACGAACGCGGTAGCGATGCCCGTGCGCGGCCTTTATCGGATGAACGATTTTCCCCAAGAGCCCGAACTTAATCCGATCACCACCGGGTTTGGTCGCCTGGATCTGCCCGTCCAACACGGGATGGCCGGGCTGATGTTGGAGCGCGGCCTGTTCATGACGGTGTTGGGCAAGCCGGAGTCCGGTAAATCAACCTGGACGACGCAGCTGGCCGCAAATCTGGCACGCATTCATGGTTGGAATATCGCCATCGCTACGTTCGAGATGCGACGCAGACAGATGTATCGGCTTCTGCAGTCGTCCTTTTTTGAAAAGGCCCCAGAGAGACTGACCGAACGCGAATGGTCGGAAGCGGACGGTTTCATCAATCGGCGCTTTACCTTCATCCACAATGACTCGATGAAGGAGGATGATGACCCGACACTTGACTGGATTCTTGATTGCGGCGCCGATGCGGTCATTCGCGACAGCATCAACGTTCTGATTATTGATCCCTGGAACGAGGCGGATCACCACCGCAAACCCGGCGAGAGCCTGACTGAATACACAGGCCGAGCAATCAAGAAGCTGAAGCGGTTCGCTCAGGTCTATAACGTACTGGTCATCGTCGTTATCCATCCGACCAAGGAAGGCGGACTGAAGCCGTCCGGCGACCTGTCGCTTTACGATGCAGCCGACAGCGCACACTGGGTCAACAAGGCCGACCTAGCCATCCTGATTGACCGTGATTACCAGAGCGAAATGATGACGGTGAAAGTAGGCAAGGTTCGATACCGTGCCACCGGCAGACGGGGAGAAACGCAGTTTACCTACATTCCCGAGCTCGAGATTTTCAGCCAATGAGCAGGATGTCAGAACTGATCTATCCAGAGTCGCCTGGCTTCAAGGTTTCCGGCCCCTCCGAACAAGCCGCGGAAGCCATAGGCAGCACAGCCAAAAAATTGCGGGCTGCGGTGCTTGCGCAATTCGCTCAATACCCCGGCGGCGCGACTGCCGACGAAATTGCAAAGGATCTGAACCTCTCGATTCTGAGTGTCCGCCCGCGCGTCAGCGAGTTGCACCGAAGCGGTGAGATCGAACAGACCGGCGGCAGACGCAAGAATGAAAGCGGGATGACGGCAACGGTGTGGCGGATCGTGTCGGGGGCTACGCTATGACTCGGGTTCTGACGGTGTGGCCCGCAGCACTCCGGCTCGATCAGGCGGCCGATTATACTGGTCTATGTGTCGAAACTTTCAAATCAGTTTGTCCCGTCAAACCGATTCAATTCACGCAATCCACAAGGGGCGACCGATATCTGAAGGAATCGCTGGATGCGTGGCTGGCATCTCTTGACCCAAACAAGCAAGCATCCCCGACGCGGCCGGTGTCATGGGGAGATCGTTTAGGTGGCAAACGTGAAACTGCCGGGGCTTAAAGTCTACCGCGTCAAGGGCAAGTGGTACGTCTACGTCCGCGCGACCGGCGAGGCGATCGTCAAGAAATTCGACGGCAGCAAGGCCGACGTCCTGAAGCTGTTGGCCTCTCCCGACATTCTTGGCCTCTATAATGTCAAGAGGCCGAAGCCGGCGCGCATCTATCCGGACAAGACGCTGGGCTGGCTGGTCGCGTGGTTCACGGATCCGGAGAAATGTTCGCACTTCAAAAACCTGGCCGCGGCGACCAAGGAAAAATATCTGGAATGCCTTGAATGTCTCGAAGAGGTCTATGACGCCCCGCTGGCAGAACTGCGAACCCACGATGTCGTGCTCTGGCGCGACAAGATCGAAAAGCAGAAATGGCCGGCGTTCTCCGACCGCATGATCACGGCCTTGTCGACCGCCTTCGGGCTCGCCACGGAGCGCGGATGGATGGACGCCAACATCGCCCAGGGAATCCGCCGCACCTACAAGAGCAACAAGCACGCGAACCGCGAATGGCTGCCAGCCGAATGGGTGACGGTGATGGAGCGGGCGCCGATGCACCTCAAGATCGCCTATATGATCGCGCGGCATCTCGGCTATCGCAGCCAGAGCATTGTCACCGTCGAATGGTCGAACTACCAGCCGGACGCCCGTTTCGGCATGTGCTTTCGGATGCACCATCGCAAGAACGATGAAGAGGGCCACTGGCTGCCGGCGTCGCCGCAGTTGCAAGCCTTCCTGGCTGACATCAAGGTGCGGACCGCCAAGGGGAAGATCGCGGTTCGGTTCAATGGCAAGCCGTGGGAAGATGCCGAGCAACTTCAGAAGCAATCAAGCAACTTCCTGACGAAGCTGGCGCGCGATGGGGTAGTCGGCATTGGCCTCACTGAACATGGCCTGCGCGCCACCTTCGCGTCAGAGATCAAGCGCGTCACCGGCGCTAATGATGACCAGATCGCGGCCGCGCTTGGCGATCGAGATGCCAGGATGGGCGCGCACTACACGCGGCACGTCGAGCAGGAGGCGCGCATTATCGAGGTGTTTTTTGCCAAGCAGCTTCGAACGGGAACAGAACAAATTGTCTAAGAAGGAGGGCTGGTTTAGACAATTTTCTCAGAAACGTGAGTTTTTTCAACGCCATAACGACGATGGGAGGGCTCTGAGAAAGCCCTCCCTCGATGGACGCTGGCCTTATGTCACGTAGGGCACGCCGGGGGTTTGATCCCCACCCCTCCCCGCGCAAACGGCCAATCTGTTCGACGCCTAGTGTCTTTGCCGGGCCTGGAGAAACCCGGCGAAGTAATCTGGTGAGCCGACACTAGCAGGCTGACCGGCCGCGCCAAGCCCATCGTTAATTTAACGTTAATGGCGCAAACCCGTGGCCCGAGGCGGCTTCGGCATGGACGCTGCAATGCTGTTTCTGCACAACGAAGCCGGGAGTGCTTTTGCGCAGAAACGGGACAGAGATGTCTCACCTGCGCTCAGGCAGAGGGGCGACAGTCAGTATGAAGCATCCATCAAACCAGCAATTCTTTGCCTATTGGAACAAGAAACGCGGCGAGGCGCGCGCGCCGGACCGCAGCGACATCGATCCCGATGCGGTGCGCCAGTTGCTTGGCGACATCTTCGTGCTGGCCTGCGATGAGCCCGGCCGGTATCCGTTTCGCGTCGCCGGCACACGGCTCTGCGCGCTGGCCGGCCGCGATCTGAAGGATCGGAGCTTTTCCGAGCTGTTCGCAGCCGAGGCCCGGCGCGAGATCGAAGACATCGTTGCAGCGGTGACCGAGGACATGTTGCCGGCCATCGTCGGCATCAGCGCGGCCTCGGCCGAAGGCGCGGTGCCTCTGGAATTGCTGCTATTGCCGTTCAACTACCACGCCCACGCACCGCTGAGCCTGACCGGACTGCTCGCCCCGTTTGACGGCGGACACAGCTCGTTGCGGGATTTCAAACTGACGTCGTGGCGCTATCTGCACCCGCCTGCCGAACGCCTCGTTCCGCGTGCGCTGCGCAAGCTGAAACTGGCGCGCGGGCTGATGGTCTATGAGGGCCTGCGCTAGCCGCAGCGGTCCGGGTTCGCCCGCGCCTTACAACTTGTGTCCCTTCTGACGCAGCGCCTCGGTGAGACGCTGGCGCAGGTCCTCGGCGGCCTTACGGCCGATCTCCTGCCCCACCGCGAGCGCCTGCTGGCTGACGACCGGCATCTTCTCCAACATCTTCTGTCCGGTCGGCTGGCGATAGAACGCCTCGATGTCGCGCAGTTCGGCCGTCGTGAAGTTGGCGGCGTAGACGGCTGCGATGCCGTCGACCATCGACGTGTAATACGGTGTGAAGGCATCGGCGATCATCGGCATCATCGCCTCGTAATCGCGTTCGATCTCCGGCCGGTCCTGCGTCAGCGCGGGCTTGAGGTTGAGCAAGATCGCCGGCAGCAGCGCCTTGTACTGGTCGGCGAGCTTCATGGTGTTGACGAGGCTGCGCGCCGCCGCCATGGCGTCAGCCGTGGGCGTCTGCGCCCGGGTGGCCGGCGCCGACAACAGCAGCAGGCAAGCGACAATTAAAAGACGTCGGACCATGATTTCCTCCGGTCAACCATCGCGCACGGGTCAGTCTGGCAAAAACTTCACGCCTTGCCGGGCTCGAGCGCAGTCTTGCGGCGCTCCATTTCGGCGACATCGACGAACAGGTCGGGCACCTTGTCGGCACCATCGAGCACCCATGCGATACCGATCATGGTGAGGATGCCAGCCGCGCTGACGACAAGCTGCTCCCACACGCCCCTCGTGTACTGCATCAGGACCCAGTGGGCCGCAAAGGACAGGAACACCCCGAAGCAGAAGATCGGCAGCGAATGGCGGCCGCACATGATGGCCGGGCGCAGCCACTTGAATTTGAGCGGCGCCCAGTCGTGCGGCACGTAGCGCGACACGATCAGCGCCAGCGCCAGGAAGTGGGTGAAGCGGAACATGTCCAGATCGGTCTTGTCGATCGGGTAGATGATCTTGATCATCCATTTCGGCACCAGCGCATCGAGAGCGGCGATGTGCCAGGTCATGACGATCAGGAAGGCAAAGGCGATCCAGATCAACGCCGCGATCAGCGCCAGGCGGGACTGCACGATCGGCCAGATCCGGCTCGCGCCCCCGGTACCGCACCAAGCGGCAAAAATGAACAGCATTTGCCAGGCAAAGGGGTTGAAATACCAGGTCGAGCCGGGCGGATAGGATGCAAAGTTCCAGTCGAAGATGCGCGCGAAGATGTAGAGCACGACCGAGGCGAGAAGCGTCAGGTTGGGCCGGCGCACCATCGCCCACAGCATGAAGGGCGCGGTCGCAATCAGGGTGATGTACAGCGGCAGGACGTCGAGATTGACCGGCTTGTAGCGCAGCGTCAGCGCCTGCCCGATCAGGATATCCGGGTGCTCGAGGAAATTGTGGACGTTGAATTCGTCCTCATACAGCGGATTGTCGAATCTCCTCACCGTGCGGGCGATCTGCGCGGTGAAGATCAGAAACAGCATGATGTGGGCGACGTACATCTCCATCGCCCGTTTCCACAGCCGCTTGAGCGCCGACA
>Ga0210383_10000226_pt1 | contig 55474 bp, 84 predicted proteins | sample IncBWC14OmetaG_FD_160072 | JGI IMG/M metagenome (GOLD analysis project Ga0210383, IMG submission 160072) | Forest soil microbial communities from Barre Woods Harvard Forest LTER site, Petersham, Massachusetts, United States - Inc-BW-C-14-O ...
GCCGCCCGGCCTCCTCGATCATGCCGGTGAACTGGCGGAAGCTGGCCACGATGGCGGCGACGTCCGCGGGCCGGTCCAGGCGGAACCGGAGCACCCCGAACATGCCGGTGGCCACCACGTCCGGACGGTACTGGGTCAGCGCGGCGACCGCCGTGACATGGTTCCAGCGTTCCTGCCAGTCCAGGTCCGCGTAGCGACGGCTGGTCTCGGTGGCGACTGCCTTGGCGATCAGCAGCACGTGCCTGTCATCCAGGGCGGGCTTGCCGGTGATCAGCCACGCCTCCCCGGCCAGGAACCGGGCGGTCCGGTCGCAGAGCTCCGGGTCGAGCAGCCCGATGTACAGCTGCAGCACCCGGTCTACCCGGGCCCGCCAGTCTTCCTCCGTCACGGGTGCCGCGGGCGCTTCCGCCCCGGTAACCGTGATGCTGTAACCGGCGTTGCCGAGATCGTCCAGAAGTTCACTGACGCTGGCAGTTATCTCGTTGTACTGGGCGTCGTCCCGGAACCAGCCACGCCCGTCGCTGGCAGGCCCGTTGAGCTGCGCAGCTATCCGCTCGGCCAGGATCCGCCCGGCTGCCCGGGTTTCCGGTACGTCCGCCCCGGCGGGCGCGTACCTGGCGCGGGCTGCCTCCCAGCCCTCCAGCATCGCCCTGAGCTCGCCGGAGCTGAACTGATTCTGGCTGCGCCCGGTGCTGGCCAGCCAGGCGATCAACTCCGCGTCGCGATGCGGGCCGCCGGGCCTGGGGTCCTGGTACCCGTCGGTCATAGCACGGTCACTCTCCCTCCGTCATCGAGCTTGCGGCGGTCCGTCAGCGCGAGGATGAACCACCAGGGCCGCGGGAACCGGACCGTCGTCTCGTAACCCGGCGCGACCTTGTATTCGACGCTGACCTGGTACGCCCAGCGCAGCTTCCTCATGACGTGCCTCCCGCGATGTCCCGCGCTATCCGGTCCTGTGCCCGCTCATCGGCGACTTCCCGCGCGTGCAGGACGAAGCAGCCCGGGCAGACCCGCACCGGGTTGCAGGTCGTGCAGATCTCGCTCGTGCTGCGCGACGCCGGCTTCTCCCGGCACCGGTCGCAGGCGTCCAGCCAGCGCAGGTTGTCCGCGCTGACCTCATACTCCCCGTCGTTGAGGACAGCCTGCACGCGCCCGCTCTCCAGCCAGGGCACGCCATCCCCGCCCAGGTCGATCAGCTCTGTCACGGTGAGCGGGCCGTCCAGGCCGCCGGTCCGGTAGCTGCCGTCGGGCTGGAGCCAGGCCGGGTTCTCGTAAGCCACCCGGAAGCCGGGCCGGAGCAGGCCGTGGCGGGGGCCGCGGTATTCGGTCAGTTCCCGCGGGCCGTCCGGGTCAGCTGGGCTGGTGCCGTAGAACCTGCTCATATCTCGCCCGCTTCCCGGCAGCCGCGTTCCCGGCAGCTCTGCCAGCGCGCGGTGCCGTCCGGGTGGGCCTGCTCGTGCAGGACCTGCAGCACCTCACCGTCAGCGTCAGACAGGGAGAGCACCGGGCCGAACCGCTGCACGATCAGCTCGATGTCGCTGTCGCTGACCTGGACGCTCATCAGGTGGGCGCAGCCGTCGCAGCATTTCTTGCCTGGGGCGTGCCGCAGGCCCTGCTCGCGCAAGCTGACTTCGACATCCGCTTCGAAGGGCGCCTGGTTAGCCATGACTTCACGTCTCCAGGGGTTCGGCCGTGCACGTGTCATCCGCACCCGGGTAGCACTGGGTGTCTCCCGATTCCACGTGGGTAAAGATGGTCGTGCGACCGGACAGCTCGATCAGGTCAGCGGGCAGCCGAACCTCGCGCAGCTCACTGCCGCACGCGCACTCCGGACCGGGCTCGGCCGTCATGGCGACGTAATCCAGCCTGCTCATCCTGGCTCCCCGGGGAAGGTTACGTCGTCGTCAGGGATAAGGAACGCCCGGTCTCCGGGCCACCGGTCCCGGATCGTGTCTTCCAGGACCCGGAGCGGATCGGCCCCGTCCGGGATCTCGATGACGATGGCCTCGGCGGCCTGCTGCGCCTCGTCCTCGTCTTCGGTGAGCACCGGCATGGCCACGATCAGGCCGCCAGCGATCTGCTGTTCCAGCCACGCCTTCGAGCATGCTTGCGCCTCAGCGCGCTGCGCGTCAGTCAGGTCCTGGCAGCTGCGGACGCCGGTGGCGTGGTCGTGGCCGCAGCTCCACAGCTCCATGCCGCCGCCGGGGACGATCTCCCTGGCGACGCCGCGGACTTTCCCGCGCCGGGTCGGCGGCCGGATGCCGAGCCCGGCAGTGTAGTGCGGGGTTACTTCTCTCATGGCGCAGTCCCTCCCAGCAGATTGCGCTCGAACACGTCGTCAGCGGCCTGCTCGGCAAACTCGATACGGCGCCAGCGCAAGTAGGCGAACACCAGCTCGCGCAGGTCCGCGAACGGCACCGGCACTTCCCACAGGACGCTGCCGTCCGCGCCGGGCACTGACCTGGGCATAGCCCGGACGATCACCGAGATGTCCCCGCCGAAGTCGCCGTCGTGGAAGAACCGGGTGCCGCCCGCGGCGTTATAGGTGTGGCTCATGCCCTGTCTCCTGTGCTCACTGTTTCCTGGCGCAGTACTGCCAGGCCGTGCTGGGTGCGGCTTCCTCGTCCATGCTGTGCAGCTGGACCTGCAGGTGCGGCCAGCAGTAGATGCCGTCACGCGGCCAGGCGGAAGCTCGCGTGCGCAGCGCCCGGAACTGCCACCGGGCCCGGTTCTTGCACCTGTACTTCGCGAACAAGGCCGGGTCCCGCAGTGCCTTACCCGGCATGTGATTCCACCGGTAGCCGTCGCACGGCTTCGTCTCGTCCAGCCGGGTCACCCAGGGCAGCCGGGCGTACAGGTCAGTCACCGTGTTCATGGCCTGACTCCCGTTCCCAGTAGATGATGACGGCGTAGCCCCGGTACCCGGTCGCCTTGATCAGGACCGGCCCGGGCGGCGGCTCAAAGGACTCAGCCCCGGGATCGGGAATGCCGAACTCCTGGTACGGCGCCCAGCGCACCTCGGCCGCGATCGATCGGTAGACGGCCGTCCTGGTTTCCAGGCCCTCCAGGCCAGGCTCGTCCAGCCGCAGGCCGCCGCGCAGCCTGGCGTACGGGCCGGCGTACAGGTTGCGCAGGCCAGCCCACCAGAGCGTCCCGGTCTTGCCCTGGCTCATCCCGGCCAGCTCATGCAGCCCGTCGGTCAGCGCGGCCACGTCGGGGACCGGGTCGTATCCGCTGTCGTCCGGGGTGGCGTCACTCATGGCCGTGGCTCCCTGACCGCGTTTTCGGGCAGCAGGCCGGCGATCGCGAAGGTTGCCTCCTGAAGCTGCCGCCAGTACTCACCGAACTCGAACCCGGGCCGGAAGTCGATCTTTCGCATCCCGTCGAGCAGCCCGGCCAGGGCAACGACGTGGACCCGGAGATCGCCGGCCAGGACCGTCCCGCCGGCCTGGTCCTGTGCCGGGCGGACGACAGCAGTGAGCCACCCCCGGACCTGCGCCGTCTCGTACTCGGCGCCGTTGTGCCGTGACCGCAGCATCCAGCGGATCGCGATGTCCGGTTCCGGGTCCGGGGACCCGGGGGCGATCACCTCGGCCAGCCCGGACGAGGACAGGACCACGTCGTCCACGTTCACCTGGTCCCACGTCCTGAACTCGGCACAGTAGCTGCCCAGCCCGCGGACGGCTTCCGTCAGGTCCGCCCGGTCGGACTCCAGGTCCGCTATCAGCTGCGCACGGGTCTCATCGGGGCCCGCCATCTCAGCCCGTCCCGCCCTGGGCCGGCGCGGCAGGCGGTGCCCCGGGAGCCGGGCTGCCGTGGGGTGCCGGAACCATCCCGCCGTAGGGCGGCAGGTCGCCATCCGGGAACGCGAAGCTGACCAGGTGGCCGAGCGGCGAGTCCGGGTCGGCCGTCTCCGGGACCAGCGCGTAGGCCCTCATTACCCCGATCAGCAGGCCGACATCCTCAGCGCCCGGGGCGTGGCCGTTCGCGGTCGCGTCCGGCTCCGGCTCGGGGTCCGGCTCGGTGCCCAGGCCGTCCAGGAGAACCAGCGCTCCCCGGGCCTGCTCGTACTTTGCCGTGAGGGCGGCGAGGTCGTTCCCGGGTGCCGTGCTCTCCCCGAGGGCGGCGGTGTGCGCGGCGGCGGCTTCCGCGATCTGGGCGATCAGTTTCTTCGCGGCGGTCATGTTCCGGGTCCGGGCGGACTTGATCCTCTTTGCTTCCGGTGCCGTTGCTGCGGTCATCGGCCTGTCTCCTGTTCTTGCTCTGCCAGTGTCTTCAGTCAGGTCACGCGTTAGTGCGAAGCCAGAAATCCGCCTCGCGGGCGAACACGTCGTACGCGTCCGAAATCCTGTCATGCGCGGCATTGACCGCGACGGTCGCGTCCGTGTATGCCTGCTCCGCGGCGGGCGTGACATGCTCCCCGGCTTCGCTGGCGGCGTTGGCGATCACCCTGGCCAGGGACTGGAAGATGTAGCCCATGCTGGACAGGACATCTGCCATCTCCTGCCCGTCGCGAGCCTTCCAGGTCGCGGCCCGGTTGAGCGCGTCCACGACGTCACCGATCACCGCGGGGTGGTCCATGGTCGTACTCCTGTCTCCTGCTGTCTATCTGTTGTCTACAGCGTACCGGAAGGCTGTCCTGTTCCCGGCGTGCCTTCAGGCAGAGCCAGGGTCACGGCTTCCTCCTGCTCTTGAGCCAGAGCCAGGGCCAGATGAACCCCTTGAAGACCCCCGGCCAGGTGAAGTAATCGGCCCGGAGGAACGAGCAGAACAGCCACCAGGCCACTCCGGCAAGGTAGAAGACGAGCACGCCGTACAGCAGGTCAAGGGGATGACGGAGGATCATGACGGGCTCCCCTGAGCCTCGCGCAGGTAAGCCGCGTGCAGCCGGAGCGTTTTCGCGGCTTCCTGCCCGTCGCGCCCGGTATCCGCGATGACCGCGGCGGCTTGCTCAAGCAGGGCCGGGCCGGTAACCGGGGGGCCGCTGAGGTCGTGCAGCTGGCGGACCGCGGTCACGAATTCGGCGTGCAGCGGGCGCAGGGGAGGGTTCTTGACTGCCCAGGCTCTCAGGTCGCGCATCAGGAAGTCCAGCTTGACCAGCGGCGGGGTGGTGTTCATCAGCTCGGCGGCGTGATCGTAGCGGCCCATGTCAGTCTCCTGTTCCTTGTTCCCCGCTGCTGCGGAGGTTCCAGCTCGCCCGGGCCCGGATCAGCACCTTGCGCCAGCGCGGCTGGTTGAACGGCCATTTCTCCCGGGACCGCCAGGTCACCCGGCGGCACCGGACGCACCGCTCGTAAGACACCGGGCGGCCGTCTGGATGATGCCTGAGCCGGGAGTACTCCAGGGTGAACCCGGGATGGCGGCACGTGCGCCGTCCCAGCCGGTACGGCACGGCGATCTGCCAGCGGCGCAGGCGGCGCCTCAGTCCTGTGATTATGGCCTGTCTCCTGTTCTTTTCCACAGGGTTTTCCGCAGCTGTGGATGCGCTCGCGGCGTTCACCGGGATAGCCGCAGCAGTGTGCGTTCCCGGGACGGCTTCAGGAACGCCTTGTCCGTGGGGCCCTTAGCGAATGTGTGGACCAGCGAGATCCGGATCGCCTGCCCGTTCGCCAGGCATACCGCGCAGATGTCGTGGTCGTCGTCGTTGACGTAGCCGGTGCGCCCGGCCGGGGTGGCCTTGTGCGTGCGGCGGCGGCCTTTCTCGTCGGTCCCGTCGTCGTAATGGTCGATGTGCCGGTAGAACTCGTCCACCCACCACCGGCCGCGCCAGTCGACCTTGCCGGGGAAACGCGGCTCAGTCTCGCCGGTGTACTCGTACTGGCGCATCGTGATGATGTGCAGCTCGTCGTACTTCAGCGACCTGGCCGCGCGCTTAGCGACGGCGGGCGACGCCGCCCGGACCGGCCGGGACTTCGGCAGGATTTCCCCGAGATATCTCCACAGGGTGTGGATAAGCCCGAACGCCCCGGCCAGGCTGGAATGACCCTCGCTGACCCGGGCCCCCATGCCGAACGGCATCGTCACGACGTGGAACGGGACGAGCCGCCCGATCCGGGTGGCTACCCGGGCAGCCCGGGACGGGACCGGCTCCCACCGGCCGAAAGCCACGTCGTCGTCGGTCAGCAGCCACAGCACGATCCGGGCCGAGTCCAGCGCGACGGTCCGGCCGCCGGTGAACCCGCCCTGGGTGATGACGGTCATCTTCTCCCACGACACGGCCCGGATAGGAAGCCAGTAGCCGGCGGTCTCCCGGATCAGCCAGGGCCGGTCCAGCCACGCGAATCCTTCCGGGCGCGGCAGCTCACCCTCGCCCAGCGGCAGCGCGTCGCCCGGGTCCTGCTCCCACTCCGCCCGCATCTTCGCGCACATCTCCGCGGTGACCTGGCAGCCCGTCGACTCGGCCACGCCGCGGGAGATGAGCTGCGCCAGCTGCATGCCCTCGGGCCGGCCGGCGGGGCCGCGCTCCAGGTTGACCGGCCAGTACATCTGCCCGGCCCGGTAGTCCTCCCGGACCGCGTCCCGCATCAGGCGGGCCAGGTAGTCAGCCAGATCCTGATTGGGGTGCGCGTAGTGGCGGGCAATCCAGGAACGCATGTCCATCACGTACTCGCCGGCCCAGCTGGTCCGCAGGCTGACCAGCTTAGCGGCTGCCTCGTTCACGACCAGGGCATGATCCGACGGGCCGGCGATCAGCGGCTGGCTCCGGCGGTCCAGCTCCGCGACCACCTCCTGGTAGCGGCGGATCTCCTCCCGGCTGCCGGTCAGCAGCCGCCCGGCATCGGGGTCATCCGGGTCGAGGTCTTCGATGACCAGCGTGGGCTCGCCATCATCCGGGAGGGAGTCCAGGTCATCGGTGACGATGAGCTGCGGGCCGGACCCGCCCGGGGCAGGCCGCCAGACCTTCTCCCCGGGCTTGCCCTCCGGCAGGTCGATGCCGGCCAGCTCGTACCCGGCCGGCTGCTCCGACGCGATCATGTCGCCCGGCTGCAGCCCGTGCGGCAGGCCCTTACCGCCGTCATCTCGCGTGCCGCCGACGATGACCTTTGAGCCGGCGGATCCGGGCGGTCCGCTGAACGTGTACGTGCCCGGCCCGGCGCCCGCCTGCTGCAGGGCCCGGGCGATCCCCCCGGCCGACGCTCCGAGCTCGTCCGGGGACAGCCCGCGCCTTAGTCTCGCGGCCAGGCCCGGGTTAGCTGCTTCGAGTCTGGCCTGGATCTCAGGCGGCAGGCCCTCTTGCGGGAGCCCGGTCTGGCTCCCCAGGCCGCGGGTGTCGCGCCCGGCCTGGACGATCGCCTGATTCGCCGCGCTGGCATACCCCGGCGGGACAACCGGGCCGCTGTGCCGGAGCCCGGGCGGGACCTTGCCCGGGTCGGGCCAGCCCAGTTCCTCCGCGATCCGGCGTCCGCCCTGCTGGTCGCGGTACTCCGCGAAGTCCGGGGCGGGGCCGCCCGGGACAGCGGTCCGGGACTCCCCGAGCGGGGCGGGCTTGCCGATATCGATCGTGCCGCGGACCTGCCCGAGCTCAGGCGTGCCCGGGACGTCGACAGCACCCGGCCGCGCATCGCCGGACACCACGTCCTCAACGCGGCTGATGCGCTCAGCGTCAGTAATTTCCAGCTCACCGATATCACCGAAAGTTATGGTGGTAGCCCGCGGGTCCGCGGTCATCTCCTCGCGGGTAATCTCCCGCAGCGCACGGTAGACCCGCGATCCAGGCGGCAGGACCGTACCGTCGCCAGTCCGCATCGGCTGGCGGAGCTTCCCGATAAGTTCCCCGGCCCCGGCCGGCGGTTCAGCATCGCCGCTGGCGACGATAACCGAGATGTCATCTTTCAGGCCGAGCCCGGCCAGCTGTTCCGGCAGCTGCGGATCCAGGTCTGCCTGCCCGGCGGCCTTGCTGCCCCGGGGCTTGAGTCCCTGGCGGCCTTTCCTGCGTTTCTTCCCTGATGCCATCGCTGTCTCCTGCTGCTGTCTCCTGTTATGACCCGGCGGGGCAGGGGGTGGGAGCCTGCCCCGCCGGGAGCTTTGCTATCGGTCAGGGCCCCCAGAACTGCCGGCAGTCCGGGCCGTGAGCCTGCTCGCAGGCCTGCCAGAACAGCTGGCCGGTGTTGTTGAAGTAGCTTTCGTAGGCGTGACCGAGCTGGGCGGGGGCTCGTGCCAGCGCGGTGACCAGCACGATGATGACCAGGAAAGCTGCCGTGGCGCCCGCGACGGAGATCACGCCGACCGCGATCAGGGGGTGCCGGGCCGGGCTGAGGTTCCGCGTGACGCGGGCCAGCCGCCAGAGAAATCCGCGCACGCCGCCAGCCAGCCGCCAGATAAGACGCCATGCAGTCCGGAGCCTGTTCATGTTTGCTCTTTCTGACCGGGACGGCACGCCCGGACCATCGCTTCCAGGTCCTCCAGCTGCCCGGCCGGGAACCGGACCTGGACCAGGTCAGGCCGGAGAGTCCCGGTCGGCAGCTGGACCAGCGGGGAGGACATCTCCCACGCGCCGGCCTCCGCCCAGTGCAGCGGGAACCGGCCGGAAGCGACCGCCAGCTCCGAGAGCAGGCAGGCGTCACGCTCAGGCATCTCCAGCAGGACCCAGCCTTTCCAGTAGGCGGCCTTGCGGGGGTTCGCGCTGCCGATGGACTCGCCGAGGTCCTGGCAGCAGCCGATCGTGGTGAACCCGGCTTCCCACAGCGCTCTGATCAGCGGGACCAGAACGCTGTCGATCGGGACCTCGCGGCCCCCAGGGGTTGTCAGCTTTTCAGCCTCGTGCGCGGTCATACGTACTCCAGGCTGCTCGCGGTGCCCTGCCGGTGCATGCACTGGCGGCATGCCCACCCGGACGGGGTCAGGCGCATGGGCCCGGCGCAGTGGTACGGCAGCGGACCGCGGTTACCGGGGCCGCGTGAGGCATGTACCTGGTGCTGGTGGAAGGTCCCGCCGGTCTCCAGCCGGACTTTGAGCGCCGAGTACTCACGGGCTGCGGCCCAGTACAGCGGGGTCAGGCTGGCCCGGGTCCCGCGCGGGCCGCCTCGCGCCGTCATGGCCGCGCCCATCCGCTCAGCCAGGAGGCTCAGGTGCGCGTACGGGTCACTGCCGCCGGCGTAGAGCGGGCGCAGGTCGGCATCAATCCCGGTGGTCTTGCCGTCCGGCCCGGCCCAGGCCCACTCGTCACCGCGCGGCACCTGGTGTACCGGGTCGCCGCACAGCCAGCAGCAGCCCTGCTGCGCGGTGACGGCTGCGATGGCCGCGCGGGTCGCATCGTCCAGGACCAGGTGCCCGGAGCTGCGGGCGGCCGTCGCGGTGCTCATAGCGGCCTGCCTTCCTGCGAGTGCCGGTACTCACGCCTGACCGCAGCGGGGATCCGCGTGTCGTCCGGCCGGTGGTCGTGGGGAGTGTCCCCGCCGGGGTGCTTGTGGGCGAAGAACGGGCCGCATGTGTGCGCGTGCTCGTGCTTGCCCGGGGCATCGGCCAGGACCTGCTCCCAGGTGGCCCAGCCGTCGCGCAGCCGCTGGTCGTGCGCGTCCGGGTCGCCAGTGACCGGGGCCGGCAGTCCAGCTTGCCCGGGGCTGCGGATAGTCACCCAGCGCCGGGCGACAACCAGTGTCTTCGGGTACCAGGTGAAGCTGCCCGCTTCATTCCGGAACTGCCGCACTTGCTCATGGCTTACCCTGATGTCCTCGTGCAGGGCGCCGCTGACAAGCCGGATCAGCTGCTCACGCTGCCCTGCCGGGGTTGTGGCGGCCGGCTCGTCCACGATGATGTCCGGGTAAGCCGCAGCGCTGGCTGCGGTGCCGGCAGAGCAGCCTCCGAGGCCGTCGTGTGCCCCCTGCCAGATCAGCTGACCGCATCCGCGGGGGCAGGTCACCTTGATGTTGCCCCTGGTGTCGTGCAGACGCCCGGCCGGGATGCCCTCCTCCAGCTCAGCGCGCCCGGCCCCCGGCCGTTCTCCGTCACCGGCGTCATCCGCGAACCCGGCAGGCGGAGGGATCCGGGCCAGCACCGCGGTCAGCGCGGCCATCATCCGGTCCCGGGTACTGCTGCCCGCGGGGACCCCGTCACGGAAGTACTCCAGGGCCGCTTCCAGCAGTCTCCAGTCGAGTGCGTCATCCCAGAGACCCGCGGCGGTCAGCGCGGCGATCATTCCTTTCCGCGACGACCGGACGGACGGCGGGAGGTCCCGGGCCTGAGCCTCGTACACGGTCATCGCGTCCTCCAGCATCTGCTCGCTGACCGGGCCCGGATCGGGCTGGTATTCCGGGTCCGGGGCGAACTCCGCCGGCATGGCGGCAGCCGGGGGCAGGCCGAAGTGCTCGCGGGTGCTGATCTCGCCCTGGGCTGCTGACCGCTGCAGGACCCTGGCCGTCAGCTCGGCGTAGTCGCCGTCGAGCCAGACACCGGCGCGGTCACCGCCAGGCGCGGCTTCAGCGGGGACGCCCAGGCGGGTCAGCTCGCCGGCCAGCTGCCTGCTGCGGGCGCGTGCATCTTCCCGGGCGGTGGCGTGCGCCCGGGCCGGGGCCAGGTGCTTCTCAGTCATGTGCTGTCTCCGGTTCTCCGCCTGGCGCGGTACACATCAAGCTGGCCCGGGTCCCATGCCAGGCCCTCCTCGGCCAGGCCCTTGGCGGCCATCCAGTCGCGGGCGCGCTGCTCGCTGACCCCGCCGTCCAGCAGCATCCGGGCCGCCTCCCGCTCCGGGGTGGAGAACCCGCCCTGGACGTAGCAGGCGTGGAAGGCGGCTTCCTCCGGGCCGTAGAACCGGCCGTCGTCGTCGGTGAGGGGAAGTTTCACGGTCTGTCTCCTGTATCTGCGATGCCTACGCCGGCGGCGCGGGATTATCCGGCCGGCCGGAAGTTCCCGGCTGGCGGCGACGGCGCGGGCGAGCCTGGCGGGCCGGCTTAGCATTCCGGGCCCGCCGGGCGTCCCGCTCCAGCCGGAACTGGGACTGGGCCGCGGCCAGGGACGGGAACGCCACCCTGGCATACAGCAGCGTCGGCTCGCCATCGTCAAGCGGCTCGCCGTCGAAGCCCAGGTTCCAGTAAGCATCCAGGTCGAGCACCTGTTCAACGTGTTCAGGGACAGTGACGGGCTTCGTGATGTACGGGCCGGTGATCATCACTGCGGCCACCCCGCCTCGCGCAGCGTGACGGTGACCTGGCGCTCGCCCCAGACGGCAGTCACGAGGCCCTTGGCGACCAATCTCTCAACGACCTTCCGGGCACCGGGGCTCAGGGCAGTCGCCAGCTCGCCGTTGTTGCCGTAGACCCGGCCCACGACGCGCTTTTCCGCGTCGGTCAGGCCGTTCCACTGGGGCGTGTCCAGCAGCCTCATGACCTGCCTCTGTCCAGGTACTGGTGGTACCGGCTGACGACCTGGGCGCTGGCGGGCTTCCAGCGGGCCGCCTGCTCGCGGGTCAGCCCGCGGACGGTCGTGCGGCCCGGCAGGTCGCCGCTGTGATCGAAGCACACCGTGGCGGTGAAGCGGTTCTCGGCGGGGTAGACGGTGCTGACCTTATACAGCGCGCAGGTCTTCTGGATATACAGCTGCGGCTTCACCTCGGTCCCGTCGCTGAGGAGGACCGGAGCGGGCCTGGCCTGCTCGTTCTCATCCATCGTTGCTTTCTCCTGTCTCCTGTCGTGACGCGAGACGCCGGCTTGCCTCAGCGCGGTTCCAGTCCGGGACGTGCCCGTCGTCCGCGCGAAGATCCGCCAGCGGGTCGCCGGGGTGGCGCTCGCGTTCCTGCCTGCCTGCCTCCTGCGGCGAAGCGAGCGACCTGGCCCGGGCGATCTCTGCGCATGTCTGGCCTGCGTCGTCCTGGATGAGCCAGATCAGCTCCGTCAGCGCCTTCTCCGCCGCCCGCCAGGTTTGCGGGTAGTCCCGCGCGGCGTCCTCGCGGCTGATTTTCTTAACCAGGGTGTGCGCGCCGGGATTGCCGTCCTGGCGGATATTCGGGCCGGCCAGCCGGAACTCAGCCGGCCCGTCGATCAGCCATGCGAACACGCTAAGCCGGGCGGTCTCGAAAATCCCGGTCACCGAGCGCCCCGACCTCCTGTCAGCGGACAGGTGCCGGTGCTCGGCTTCCGGGACCGGAACGCTGACGGCCCAGCGCCTCTGTGAACCCTGCCAGTGGAGCTGGGCTCCGGCGTCGGTGGTGATCATGTGCTGTCTCCTGCTTCCTGTCTCCTGCTGTCTGCCGCTACCGGTGAGCGTAACGCCAGGTGCTGACATTCCGGGCACTACGCTCACCGGTGTCCCTCACTTGCTATCCCGCTGCTGCTGCCCCCGGGAAGCTGATTTCAGCTCAGCGCGGTCATCAGTGCACCGCCGCCGGGCCGGCCAGGGTCAGCCAGGCCCCTGCTGCCGCAAAGGCCATGGCGAAGAACCCGGCCGCGAGCAGCCCGCGGACCAGCCACGGGTTGCGCTCAGGCAGCACTAGATGCGGCTGGTCGAGCAGCCAGCGCACGCGTTTGCGGTGCGCCGGGGTGCCGATGACGTGCGTGCGCAACGCGTTCAAACCGCTGGTGTCGCGGATCTTGGCCGCTGAGCGCTCCGCGAAGAACCACTGGATGTCATCGGCCACGCGCCGCAGGAACGGCTTGGCCGCCAGGCCGCCGGCGATGCCCATGACTACCGTGATCCAGGTCCCGGCCGCGATGAACCCGTTGACCTCGCTGGCCAGGAGGCCGAAGTGCGCGGGAATCATCCAGCCGTGCTCGTGCAGCCAGGTGACGCGCCACGCGAGCACACCGGTGATGGCGATCGGGATGGCGGCGGCGGCGAGCGCCTTCGGGACGGAGGTGAGGTAGACCCGCACCGGGACCACGTCATCGGCCGGGTGCCGGGGCTTGGAGAACAGGAGCACGACCGCCAGGGTGCCGAACAGGGCGATGCCGACATCGCGGATGGCGTGCCGGTCGGTGACCCACCACTCAGGCGCGTCCTGGCCGGCGAGCCAGTGCACGTGGTAGCCGCGCAGCTCCGCCGCGATCAGCAGCCCGAAGCCGGCTCCGGTCAGGAGAGCGATGACGGTCGTCCAGGGCCAGCTGACCCGCAGCACAGGGCCGCGCAGGATCACGCACGCCAGCGCGAAGACAGCCAGGCCGCTCAGGACCGCGATCTCGCCGGGCAGCCCGTTCTGGAGGTGCACCGGGAGGCGGTCCCAGAAGTCCTTGCCATACCAGACGGTCCACAGGCCCTTGCCGTAGCCAACCGCGTAGCGGACCTGCCAGGTGATGAAGTACTGCCAGTTGCCGGCCCACTTGGTCAGGTGGCCGATGACGATGGACCAGATGACCGACTCCAGGCCCAGCCAGGACAGCAGCTTGATCCGGGGGATGTCCGTGCTGGACTTCGGCGAGCGGCGCTGTGCTGTGCGGGTGACCGGGCTGGCGCTTGTCACGGACTGCCCGGCGGTAGCGTCGTAGGGGGAAGTCATGCCCCGGCTCCCGTCGTGCTCGTGTCCGGGCTGGCAGTGCCGGGCAGCGTCGGGCCAGGCGAGGCGGTGACCCCGGGCGAGGCGGTGGCTGTGCTGCCGGAGGCGAGCGCCTTGGTGACGACCTTCTGCGCCCAGGCGCTGCGGGCGTCCTTGGCTGCCTGCGTCCCGCCGATCATGGACGTGCTGAGCTGCTGCACCGCGTAGGAGGCGGTCGCGTCGGTGTCACCGTGCGGGAACACATGCCCGACAGCGGTCTCGCTGGACCTGACCGGGTGCACCGGGGTGAAGTAGGTCTTCCAGCTGGCCAGCAGCTCGGTTTCCAGCTGGGTGGTGTCGGCGCTGACCGCGGGGTTGGCCGTGAAGCTGGTGACCGCACTCGCGTCGCTGCTGCGGCTCGCGGCGCAGCCAGCCAGCGCGGCCACGGCGATAAGGGCGAGGACCAGTCCGCCCAGGCGCCGGAAGGTGGTTCGTGTCATCTCTGGTGTTCTCCTGTTCAGGTTCGGTTGATGCTCCGGTACTAGGGATGCAGGCGGACCCGGTCCGGGCTGATCGTGTAGACCCGCCCGCCGTTCTCAGCCTGCACGTGCGCCTGGCCGTTCTCGGTCCAGCCCAGCCAGAAGCCAGGCTCCCACTCCGCGCCGCGGTTACGGAACTCGACCGGCTGGCCTTCGCTGAAGGCGGGGCGCACCTGGTCCAGGCTGATGACACCCCACATCGCCAGCCTGCCCGACTGCACGACTGCACGGCCGTCTTCCGTCCAGCCCTCCCACGTGCCGGGCTCCCACGCCGCGTCCGGCGCCGTGCTGGCCCGGAACTCTACAGCCTGGCCCGGGGTGAATCCCGGCCGGCCCGCGGGGATCTCGTCGCCGGCCGCCAGCTGGTGCAGCATGACGCGTACGGCCCGGTCGGCCACATCAGGCAGCTCGTACCGGCTTCCGTCAGTCTGCTCCAGGACTGCCGCCAGGGTCTCGATCCGGGCCAGCTGGCCTGGCTGCAGGCTCAGCCGGAGCGGCTGGGCCTGCTCCTCGGCCCGGCGGAGCATGGCGATCAGCGGGTCAGCGACGAAGCTGATGACCGCACCCCACTCCTCCCGGTCCATGGCGTCGATCAGCTTCCAGATGACGACGCTCTCGGGGGTGTCAGTGCTCTTGCGCCAGGCGGTGGCGAAGCCCTCGGCGAGCATGGACCTGATGTCGTCGTCGGTGACGCCGAAGGGACCGCCCATGGCGCGCAGCTCCTCGCGGAGGCGGCGCAGCTCGGCGATTAGCTGCAGGGTGACCGCGGGGGAGGCCATCCCGTTCTCGGCGTGGCGGAGAGCCCTGGCGATGTGCTGGTCGTCCATGCCGCCGCAGGGCAGCGGGGAGCCAGCCGGGACATCGGGGACGTGCGAGCCGAGCACGTACAGCGTGGCGTACGCGGCCCGGACCAGGTCGCGGGCGGGCAGGGCCATTTCCGCCGAGCACGCGTCGAACGCCTCCCTGATGTCAGCCGCCGCCTGAAGGAACTGCTGGCGCTGGGTGAGCCCGGGCCCGGGGTCCGGAGTGATCATGTGCTGTCTCCTGTACCGTCGTGATGGTGGCGGGTCCCGCCCGGCCCCTGTCCACCGACCAGGTGCCGGGCGGTTCCCCCAGCAGCGCGCCGCCCTGGCGAGAGGTCAGGGCGGCGCGGCTGCCGGCTAGCGGGCTGCGGCGTCCGCAGGCGCGATCCGCTGGAAGTGCTGCATGACCGGGACGGCCGCGCGGTCCATCTCGGCGGCCCGGTCGGGGGAGGCCACGGTCTGGCTGTAGGCGGTGATCGCGTTGGCGACCTGGCCCGCGCTCCCGCCGACCGGGGTGCCGCCGCTCATCAGGAACATGTCCCAGATGCCTGCCGCCTCGGCCTTGGTGAAGCCGTTGGCGCGGGTGACGTCGGAGATCGTCTGCTCGGGCTGGGTCACCGTGACCCCGGCCAGGGCCTCGATGTCGCGGACCTGGCCCAGGAACCACTCCTCGTTGGTGAAGGTCCGCACCGCGTCCTTGGTCTGCTGGGTGATCAGGGCCAGCTCTGCCAGGTCGGTCTCAGCCGAGACCTGGATGACGCCGGCCTGCTTCTCCGCGCCGAGGTGGGTGCGCTTGTCGGCCTCGGCCACCAGGGTCAGGCCGTTCTTGCACGCCTGCACGCGGAGCTCGGGGAAGATGTTCCGGCCGCCTTCGCCGACGTCGGAACAGGTGACGCGGATGCCGCCGAACACGACTGGCTCCTCGCCCGGCTTGTAGCCCTTGCCTTCGAGGTGCGCAGCGCGGAACGCGTCGGAGACGGTCCAGTTGCGCCACCGGGAGTCGACCCGCAGCCGCATGCCGTGCGCGGCCCGGGGCAGGTCGCCCTGGCCGTCATTGTCCTCGCCCAGCTCGCCGGCCCGCTTGACACCGCGGCCGTTGCCGTCGTCCAGCGGGGACCGGTAGCCGTCCAGCAGTTTCGGTGCGAGCGCGGCCATCTGAGGCACGACGAACCGGACGTCCATCTTGCGGTCGGACAGGTTGCAGATGTCCGGCACCGGGACCACGCCCGCCTCGGCGAAGCCGGCCATGACGGCGAGCAGCACGTCGAGGTTGTCCATGTCGACCCGGAACTTGGGGGACAGCACCGCGCGGAGCACGCCGTCGGAGTCCTCATCGCCCTTGAGCAGGCGCAGCAGCAGGTTCTTGGCGTACGGCTTGTACTCGGGCTCGATGCCGTCGAACCAGCCGCCGGTGCTGCCGTGCAGCATGCCGTTGATGTTCGCGTCGATCAGGTCGGTGCGCGGGACCTCCCGGTAGCGCAGTTTCTTGAGGAAGCCGCCTTCGATGCCGAGCATCTGGCCCAGGCCCTCGTCGGCCACGGCGGTCGGCAGGTAGAACCCGGCCGCGTCGGTGATGCCCTGATCGCTGACGAACTGGGCGTGCTCGCCGGGGAGCACGAGGATCCGGCCGCCTTCGGAGCGGACCGACGCCGGGCTGACCACGAGGTCGATGCGCCGGGCGCGCTGCTCCTCCAGCAGGGCCTTGATCGTGGTGATGTCCGCGTTCCTCGCGGATGTGATGTCGATGACTGCCATTCCTGTCTCCTGACTGACGGCTGCTGTCTCTTGCTGTCTCACCTACTCTATGCGTTCCGGAGCTCATAAGTCAAAACTGAGCTCCGGAGCTCATTTTCCGTAACCCCGGGCATGCGGGAACCCGGCCGCAGGGCAAGGACTGGTGCCCTGTTACCTGGGTTTACTCAGGATTTCTGCGCAGGGCCCTGGCTAGGGTACTGCCGCGACAGCTACAGGCCGGGCACTGGCCCTGCCCGGGAAGCCGGGTGCGCTGAACCGGGCTGCGCACGCGGTTCTATGCGGAGCCTGGCCGGGCATTACTGGCGACGGCTGCTAACCAGCTCCGCCGCGGTCAGCGAGCCTGGCCCGGATGCCAGCAGCGCGCTGCGCGTCCGCTGAGGTCATGTGCCAGTACCGCGAGCCCGGGCAGGGGTAGACACGCATCGTGTCGCCCGGGAACAGCCTGCGGGCGTCTTGCTTGGCCAGCTTTTTCGACGTGTAGGAGTCTTTGCCGCAGGCCGGGCACTTCCCCGCGGCCCGCTGCTCCCGGCGCGGTACGGCCCCCGGGGCGTAACGGCTATGACGGCTGCGGCTGCGGCCCATCCGCTATCCCCCGGAAGCGCACGGGCCTGCCTGCCAGAACCGGGCCGAGCAGGCCGGCAGGTGGGCGCTGATGCTTCCCGTGCCCTGCGCGCCGCAGGACGGGCACGCGAACCCGGGGTACTCCGGGTCAGGCGGGAACACGGCGCGCATCGCGTTCACCGACTCGAAGACGCGCACGCCGGGGTACATCTGCTCGATCCGGTCGCCGATCACCGCGGTCCAGGCCTCGGCATGGGACAGGGCCGCCCGGATCTCCGGGCCGTTCAGGTCGTATCCGGCCTTGCCGCCGGTCACGATGACCTTGCCGCCGTCGCCGGCCTCGCGGACGTCCGGCATCGCGGGGTACCACCTCGATCCGGCCCGCTCGCCGATGACGGGCACCACCGGGCTGGGCAGCGTCACGGCCAGGATCCGGGCCTTCGCGCAGCGGAAGCCGAGCGGCCCGCGCCGGGTCCGCCCCCAGCCCTTGATCACGCCGCACACCGGGATCCGGCCGCTTTCACCGCCGAGCGAGTGATGCTGAAGCTGCCAGTATGCCCAGTGCCCGCAACCACAGGTTGCATCCGGGATTGTCTCCGGGTCGTGCGGCAGCCCGGTGCGGTACGGGGCGGCGCTGAGGCAGACCGCGGTGCTGACGCCCGGAGGCCACGGTGCCCGCGCGCCGTGCAGCAGGTTCTTGTAGTCGGGATCCCACCATTCGTCCGCGTCCGCGGGGGAGCGGGACAGGTCCGGGGCGGGCAGGTACCACCACCGGTACCCGGTATGGAACCCGGCGACCAGCGGCGGGCCCTCCTCCTCACTGAACCCGTCCCGGCTGGCCAGCCCGGCTGACGGCGGCAGGCCCAGGTAGCCGCCCCCGCCACCGCCGCCGCCAGCCGGGGCGGAATTCGAGGACCCCGATCCGCCCGCGCCGCCGGTCACGCTGTAGCCCGCCCCGCTGTAGTGCACGATGTTCGTGCTGCCGGCGTACCGGGCCTGCATGTAACGCTGCGCTGCGGCAATGTTCGCCGTGGCCTGGCTCCCGTCCGCGTGATGGCCTATGACCAGGTCATGAGAGTGGCTGTTGACCAGGTCATGAGAGTGGCTGTGCGCATGGAAAAAACCGTGTGCCTGTCCGCGGGTGAAGGTCAGGCCGGCGCCGTCTCCCGCTGCGGGGCCGCCGGCGACGGGGCGCGCTCCGGCGCCGGGGCGCTTTCCGGCTCGTCCGCCGGCCACAGGATGATCTCGTCCTGGTCCTGCTCCTCGCCGATGTATCCCATCAGGGTTCCTCCGTCCGGTTACCGCCGCTGCCAGGATGAGCGCGAGGGCACTGGCACCGTTGAGGACCGCCGGCCAGCCGCGCGGCACGATACCGGCCAGGACCAGGATCCCGAGCGCGATCCCGGCGCCCAGCAGCATCGCAGACAGGGCCGTCCGGGCCATTACGAGGCAAGGCGCTGGCTGTCAGGCTCTCCGGCTGCGGCCTCGCGCGCCTCGGCCTGCCGGCGGCGGATCCCGGAGACGGCTTTCGCGGACAGCCCGAGCCGGGTGAGATCCTTGTCGCTGCGCGCGTCCAGCTGCGCGGTTGTCAGGATGCCGGCGCCGATCAGCACGTCGTGAGTCACGGCGGGCAGTTTCAGCGAGTACACGCTTCGCGAGCCGGCCGGAGGCTCAGCGGGGAACAGGGCCCGGGCCTTCGCGACGGCCGCCGCGACTTCCTTATCGCTGGCCCCGCCGACGGCGAGCGCGTACGCGTCCCGCAGCGGGCGGTTGTAGCTCATCCCGCCGGACGGCTTGGTGTACCGGATGCCGTTCGCGATGGCGAAATCGCGCATCCCGCGCAGGTGACCGCCGCGGCGGCGGCGGCCGGCGGCGTCAGTTCCCGTCGGCGGCCCGCCCGGCATCAGGTCCTCGGGGCTGCAGTCCAGGCCCGCGCACAGGGCGCGCACCGACCGGGGTTTCGGGTTCCGGCCGCGGACCGGGTCCGGGTTTTCTATCTTCGCGATCGCGTCCTTGGTCAGCGTCAGCTTCCGGCCGGCCTCGTCAGTCAGTCCCAGGGAGGCGATGCGGAGGGACAGGTCCTCGCGGGACAGCGCCCGCTGGTGCTCCCGGTACCACCTCACCTTGACCGGGTCGATGACGATGCCGATCCCGGGGCGCTTGGTAACCGGGGCGGCAGGACCAGCCTGCCTCTCTGGTGCCGTGGCGGTCATGATGTCGCTCCAGTGCGGGAATCGTTAGCCTTGCTCACGATACGAATACGAGTATGGTACAGCAAACGACGCCGCTGGCCAGCTTTGTTCCCTGCCGCTCACCTGGCTGCGGTCAGCGGCAGCTGGCCGTTCTCGCCCGCAGGCAGCCCTTTGTCCTGCGGGACCGGGACATCCAGCCCCAGCTGGCGGGCGATCTCCAGCAGGCTGGCCGCTCTCTGGTCACCCGCGCCGGCCGGCCGGGCCAGGTGCGCGATGAAGGCCGCGTACTGATCCGGGCGCGGCCGGTAGTTGGTCTTGCCGGACTTGCCCGTGGCCGACGGGACGGGGTCCCCGCCAGCCTCGGCGAACATCCGCAGCTCCTGCAGGAACAGCCGGGTGCCCGGGAGCTCGCGGCGCTTGCCCTGCCCGGGATGCGGTGGCAGCGGAGCGCGAGACGGCAGCAGCTCAGGCTCCCCGTCCGGGACGTGCCCGGCCCGCAGGTACGGCTCCAGGAACTCGCGCAGCGCGTCGGCGTTCGCCGTGATCAGGTCCACCTCGCGGACCTTGAGGTGGGCCAGGTCCGGGCCGATCGCGATGACCAGGGTCTCGTCGGCATCGACGTGCTCTTTGCCCTTGGACGCGAACGCGACCAGGTCGTCGCCGATGATCAGCTGGTAGCGCCGGGTCATGAGCGGACTCCCCGGATCTCCGGCCGGTTCCGGTCCACCGGGCTCAGCGGTCCGTGGCTGCGGCGGTGATTGTCCGGGGCGACGGCCAGCCGCCTGGCGAACAGGCTGTGGTTCCCGGTGTACTGCTCAGTGTCGAGCACGTACAGCAGGCTGTTCCGGCACTGCTGGCATGACTCCAGGCACCGCCGGGCTTCCGGTCCGGCCCCGGCCACCGCCCTTGTCATCGCGTTGATCGCGCTGATCAGGTCCGGGAGGTCACGGACGGCTCCGGCGGTCATCGAGGCCTCCGCCTGCGGATGACGAGGGCCAGGACACCGCACATGGCGGTGAACAGGAGGATCAGGAACAGGGTTACGTCCTGTTCCGCGAAGACGGCCAGCAGGACGCAGGCAGCGAGCAGGACCCGGATGCCGGCGCGGATCGTCCGGGAAAAACCGTCCATGCCCTCAGTCCTCCCGCACGATATCCGGGCACCCGTCCTCATCCGGCGGCGTCAGCCCGGTGACGTCCCAGCCGAACCCGGCCCGTCGTTCCGCGGCGTCAGCCCGGACCTCGCTGTCATCGTCGGACAACGGCAGCGGGGGCCCGCCAGCGGGCGCGAGGTGAAGCACTGTGTCAAACGACGTTGCCTCCTCGCAGGCGTGGTCCGGGTACCCGACCGGCGGGACCGCATGCTGGCGGGCGAACTCAGCCATCTCCGGGTACCTCTCGCCGAACGCCGCGAGCAGCCGGGCTGCTTCGACCGGGTTTATCTCCCGGACCCCGGTGATCTTGCCCGGGGGTGACTGCAAGCCGTTGCGGGCGTGACGGCCCGCGGGCAGGGGTGGCGGGCCGGTTTCCTCCAGCGCCGCATCGAAGGCCTCGCGGGCCTGCGGGAGGATATCCGGGACTTCCGGGCTGGTCACGATGAATGAGACGGCCTCGCTCCGTGCATGCTGCACACCGGGATCCGGGGCCGGGATCAGCGGGCCGAGCGCGTTCAGGACCGCCGACGGGGAAGGCAGCAGCCCGGCATCGATCAGGCCGCGCAGGACCCCGGCCAGCTCGGTACCGAGATCACGGCGGCCGAGCTCGTACAGCTCATCAGCAGTCATGGCAGCAGCTACCGCATCACTCTCGGTCAGGTCCGGGCCGTTGCGGGCCAGCCCGGTGAGCAGGGCGGTCAGCTGTTCCCGGGTCCGGGTCGTCATGATGCTGTCTCCTGCACGGAAGCCTCAGCTGGTGCCCTGGTGTTCCAGGCCAGATCCGCTAGCTTGCCCAGGAACGGGCCGAGGCTGATCAGGTCGTCGCGGTAGTCAGACAGCAGGTCATTCACCTCGCCGGCGATCCCGCTGGCCCCGGCTGCATGAGCCCGGGCGATCAGCGCGCGGGTCTCCGCGATGACAGGCTCCTGGCTCAGGCGCCCGTCCTCGCCCGGTGTCCAGGAACCGGCTTCGCGGACCAGGTCCCCGGCAGCGTCCTGAAGCTGGCCCAGGACAGTGCTGTCCGGGCGGGCGGGCGGTCTCGCCACAGCAGCCACAGCATCAAGCCAATGTTCCTGGCCGTCCTCGGGCACGCCGAACGCCCAGCCAGCCTGCACCTCTCGCAGGCCTCGCAGGCGATCGCGCAGGTTCCCGGTCCCGGCCAGCGGCAGGTTCAGCTTCCCGGTCTCGGTGAACCGGGACCGCCCGCTGGCTTCGCGGACGGCACGCATGTCAGCCTCAGAGTCGTAGAGCTCGGTTCCCCGCGGCTCGGTCAGCCAGTGCAGGACCGCACGGCCGTCGGAGTACACCACTGCCTCAGCGACGCCGCCGGTCTCGCGGGTCTGCTCAGTCGGCCCGGGAACGTCACGGACCAGGCGCAGGGTTTTCATGCCAGGATCTCCGGTTCCAGGCTGCGGAATAGCACCGCGGCGTGCGGCTGGCCTGTCTCGGCCAGGCATTTGCTGAACAGTTCCTCGCAGACCTCGCTGCGCGGATGCCCGCGGACTTCCACCGTGCCGGACCAGGACCTCGTCCGCCAGGTCTCCCCGGCCGGCCATGCCAGCGTGAGTTCCCAGTAGTACGTCCGGGCCGGGTGGCGGCCGGGCGGGCGGCGCACCAGCTGGATGACCTTTCCCTCCATCCCGGTGGTCACGACGCCGCCTTCGCTGCCGCTCTGGCTTCCGCTGCCTGATCGCGGGCGGCCTGCCTCGCCGCGGCGGTCGCGGCCTTGACCGCCTTTTCCAGCAGTTTCTTGTTCGCGCCGTAGACGTCCTCGCGCATCTCGGTCTTGGTCATCGACTCGTCACGGTGAACGACGGTGTGCCTGTGCCCTGGCCGGGTGCCGTACCGGCGGGAGATCACGATGAATCCCCGTTCGGTCAGTTCCTCCCGGTAGCGCCCGCAGCCGTGCAGGCAGTCCGCCTCGAACAGGACGTTGCCGGCCCCGGCGGCGCTGACCCGCATGCCCGGGGGCAGCTCCGTGGCTCCCGGCACCAGCTGCGGCCAGTAATGCTCCGAAGCGCGGCAGGCCCATTCCTGCGGGTCCATCTCGTTATAGATCTGCGCCCTGGTCCGGGGGGCCCGGCCGTCCCGGGCCGCGCGCTCGGCAGGCGGGGTCAGGTCCTCGCCGGGCGCGTTCACCCCTGGCGGGGGGATGCTCAGCCGGTGCCGCAGGTCTTCCCGGTCCTCACGGTCGATCCGCCCGGCGTTCCGCATGCCCTCGATGCGCTCGGCTTGCTCGCGGTCCTCCGGACTGGCCTCGCTGTCCGGGACCAGGTCCTTCCCGGCGGGCTCGGTCACCCCGGCTACCGCGCCCCGGAATTTCGCCGCCGGGATAGAAACTGCTTTCCCGGGTGCCGCCGTCGTCTTCGCTGCCATCCTGTCTCCTGACCCTGCGTCTGGTTCCTGTCTCCTGCTGTCTATCACTACAACCGCACTGCCCGCTGGTATTCCTGCTACGAGGGGTCACAGCAAGGCTGAAGATACCCGCATTCCGGGAGCGGGCAGCGCCATTTCGCTCCGAAAGGCTCCAGATCGGCCTGGCCGCACTGCGGGCACGGGTCACCAGGCCGCGGGCCGCACGCGCTCATTACATGACCACGACCGGGCGCGCAGTAGCGAACGCCGGGATCCTCTCCCCCGCTTCGACCAGCAGCTCGCGCATGGGCTCGGACATGGCCACGCTGACCGACCCGTCAGCGTAACTGGCCGTCGCCACCTTGCGGATCACCGCTGCCTCGTCGGGGAACGAGAACGCCTTGTGCTGCGGCAGTTCCACGATCACCCGGCCCGGCATGGGCTGCCCCCGGCGGCGGGGCGGGCACTGCTCGCGGCCCCGGTCCGGAAGGTCCCCGCAGTACACTGCGTGCCGGTCCAGCTCAGAGGCCGGCCATTCTTCCGGCTTGCGGACATGATCAACCCCGCCATCGACGTGCCAGACCAGGGACTCGTTCACCTGATGCAGCACGTACGTCCCGTCACTCTTGAGGTACAAGGTCGCTTTCATGCACCGGGCACGGCGCCGGCCCCGGGAATCGTACTCAGTCGAGACCGGGCCGGCGACAACCTCACCGTCGATCTCGAAATCCATGAACTCGTCCGGGATCGTGATCCTGGCCATGCAGACTCCCTGCTCTCCTGATCGTGATCTTGCTGCTGAAACAATATCCCAGGGGCCTGATTTTCTTCCGGCCGCGTGGCTCGCGGGGAAATGTCCCTGCCCTGAGCTATGCTGGCCGGCAGGACCAGGAGACAGACAGCAGAAGACAGGAGAATCCGTCATGGACGCTCAGCCTGCGCAGGCAGCGCTATCCGACCAGCCGTTCCTCGTGACCGCGCAGCCCGGCAGCCCGCTGGCCGCCCTGCTTGACCGCCGGGACATGGCCCAGGCCCGGGAAGCCGAGGCCAAGGCCGAAGCCGCCGGCCTGACCGCGGAGATCAAGAACGAGCTGACCCTGGCCTGCCAGGGCCGGACGAAGGTCGACATCGACTCCCCCGGCCGGGAACGGCTCCGGCTGGCCTGGCGCACCCCGAAGCGGTTCAGCACCGATGACTTCAAGACCGCCTACCCGGCCCTGTACGAGTCGTTCCGCAGGTGGGGCACGCCCTACTGGGAGCTGGGCCCGCTCAAGCGGGGCGGCCGGCGGTGACACCGGTGGCTGATGAGAGGGACGCACCGCATTTCCTGCAGCAGGAACGCCGGGAAACACTGCGCCGGGAGCAGCAGGCCGTTCCGCTGGCCGTGACCTGGCGGTGGCAGGACCACTGGCACCCGGCACCGCCCCCGGGCTGGGACGGCCGTCATGAGCTGGCCGCCCGCGGGCTCTGGCAGAACTGCGACGCCGCGGGCGTCGTGCTGACCTGCTCCTGCGGCCGGGAAGCCACCGTGGCGATGCCGCCTGCGTACGGCAAGGACGGCACGATCGGCCTGGCGGACCTGAACGAGATCGCCCGGGCCCATCAGGAGGACACCGCGCCGACAGCCGGGCAGGGCTGCGCCCGGTGACCACGCGATCACTGGTTGAGCACGATGACGCCAGGCTGTGGCTGCCCGCCCAGGGCCGCAAGGTCGCCAAGGCCTGCATCTTCGACCCCCCGTACGCCGTAGGATCGCCGGTCCGGGGCCGGGAGGACGGCGCGGCCGGCTCGGTGTACGGCCCGTTCGAGAACCTGCACCGCTGGCTGACGCTGACCGCGGACGTGCTCGCCCCCGGCGGGATCGCGGTAATCTACGCCGACTGGCGGCGGATGTCCGACATGGGCTACCTGTGCTCGGTATCCGGGCTGCGCCCCGCCACCTGCGTGGCCTGGGTCCGCCGCCGTCCGGGTACCGGGGGGCTGATGCGAGCGGCCTGGGACCCGATCCTCATCGCGGCCCGCGGCGTCCCGGACGCGGTCGACCGGGCGGCGATCCGGAACGTCGTGGAAACCTTCGAGGAGGACGGCGACGGGGTTGTCCGGGCCGATTACCCGGGCAAGCGGCAGCACCCGTACCAGAAGCCTCCCGAGACGTACCGGCACATCCTGGCCCGGGTCTGCCGTCCGGGTGACCTGGTGCTGGACCCGTTCGCCGGGGCAGGCGGGTCCGGCGACGTCGCCGCGGAGCTGGGCCTGGCCTGGTACGGGTGCGACATCGACCCGGACTTCGCGGAAGTCTGCCGCCAGGACGACTGCACCTGCACGCTGGGGAGAGCCGCGTCATGAGCGAACTGCACGAGCCGCTGGAACTGCCTGACCTTCCCGCGGTGACCGGGGAGCTGCTGGACTGGCTGGCGAGGCGGTACGCCGTGCCGCGGTGCTGCCGGGTCTGCGGCGCCCCGCTGAAGGTGGTCAATTCCGGCGGCATGAAAATGGCCTGCACCAGCGACGCGGCCAGCCCGCTGGCGAACCCGCTGCGGTCCGGCACCTGGCGGGACGCGCTCGATCATTACCAGGCATCGGTCCTGTTCAGCCCGCCGCGCGGGGACCCGGCCGTGCTCGCGCTGGTCGCCGAGGTCCGGCGGCTCCGGGAGGTGCAGGTGCCGTGACGGTGCACCACCTCAAGACGCTCCCTGAGTACTTCGACGCGGTCCGGCGCGGGGACAAGACCTTCGAGGTCCGCCGGAACGACAGGCATTTCACCGAAGGCGACCGTGTCGTGCTTCAGCGGTTCTCGCCCGTGACCGGCGACCTCGGCGATGAGCTGAAGTTCGAGATCTCTTACGTGCTGCACGGCGGCCAGTTCGGCATCATGCCGGGCTGGGCGGTCCTCGGGCTCCGGGAGGTGCCTGCATCATGAGCAGGGGCATCGCGACCACCGAGATCTGCGGGGTGCCGCTCAAGTTCTACAACCTGGACCGGCCCCGGACCGACTACGCGCCCGTCTGCCACCGGCCGCCGCACGAGGGACCCAGGCACATGTCCGCGGCAGCCGTCGAGCACGCCCGGCAGTACCTCCGGGAACGCCGTCACCAGGTCCTGATCCTGGAAAAGGTGCTCGCGGCATGAGCACCCCGGCCCCCTCCGTCGCCGATCTGCGGGCTGCTTTCGAGCCCGTCTCAGCGTGGTGCGAGCACCGTCACCCGAACGAGCCGCCATCCTGCGGGGCACCGGGCATCTTCCTGGTGTCCATGGGCACCCGCCGCCATGACGCCGGGGTAGCTTGCCGGCGGCACCTCGCCCAGGCCGTTGAGGCTCTGGAATGCGGCACAGGACGGCCAGTGACCGTCACCCGGATCATCGACGGCCGCATCGCAGAGCCCTTGCAGGTGACAAGGTCATGAAGCAGCAGCTGGCGCGCATAGCCGGGCGCGCGGGAGAACGGTGGCGGGACGGACGGCACCCGCTGGAAGCCTGGATCCTGGTATCCGCCGCGCTGCTGGCCGTGATCGCCGTCCTGGCCCTGGCAGCCGCGTCCTTCACCGCCAGCATCATCGCGGTGGCCGCCTGCCTGTTCGCTGCCGGGTGCGCCACGGGAGTCCTGACCGCGCTCGCGGTAGCCCGGTACCGGCTCCGGGACAAGACACGAGGAGGCCGCGGTGAGCCGTGACCCGGACGCTCATCTCCACGACGCGGTGATGGCCGCCGCCGCCAGGGACCAGACTCATGCGCAGACAGGCCGCCGACGCGCCGTGCCCGCCCGGTGACGGTCATGACCGCTGACAGGAAAACGAGGAGACCGCGATGAACACGGCACCCGAAGTCGCTGAGCTGCTGTTCCCCCGGCAGCCGTGGGGCACGCTGATCGAGCTCGGCTACACCGGCTCCCGGGACGGCATGACCGCGCCGCAGATGCGGGCTGTATTCACCCACGTCGCCCGGCTGTTCGCCGCGGCCCTGGCCAGCGACCCCCGGCCCCCGCGGGTCAACGCCCACCACGGCGACTGCACAGGCGGCGACTACGAGTTCCACGTGATCGCCACCGTCCTCGGCTGCCGGACGATCGCGCACCCGCCGTCCAACCCTTCCCGCCGGGCGCACTGCAAGGCTGACGAGATCCGGGCGCCGAAAGACTACCTGGTCCGCGACTGGGACATCGCGGCCGAGACCTGGGAGCTGCTGGCCGCCCCGGCGACCATGGAACCGTACCTGGGCTCAGGCACCTGGACCACAGCCGGGTACGGAGTGCAGATGAACCACCCGGTGACCGTGTTCCTGCCCGACGGGTCGGTGCACCCGGCCTATGAGTTCGGCCTGCGGCGGGCGTGAAACCGGTTTTGTCAGACCCTCCGGCTAGCGTGACATCACGGACATGATGAACAGGAGACAACGGTGACTGAGGCTCCTCCGTCGGTTGGCGAGTTCTTCGCGCGGGTGCCGACATTGCCCGGCGGAAATACGCCCTGGGCGGTGCAGTACGGCCGGGAACTCCGAGAGATCATCGTCCGCCAGGCGCACCGGTCCCCGCGGAACCTGCAGGTAACGCTCGGGCCCAGTGAGCTCGGGGAGCAGTGCCCGCGTCAGATCGTGTCCAAGTTTTCCGGGCAGCCTGAGACCTGGCACGGGGTGGATCCGTGGGCGTCCTTCGTCGGCACCGCTGTGCACGCGGCACTGGCGGACGTGTTCGCCAAGGAAAACAACCTGGACGGCTTGCTGTCCAACGGCCTGCCGCGCTGGATCACCGAAGCCCGGGTCGCGCCGCACCCGTCCTACCCGGGCAGCGCCGACCTCTATGACGTCGCCAACCACACAGTCTGCGACTGGAAAATCCTCGGTCCCACGTCAATCGCTAAAGTCAAAAGCGTGAACGGACCGCCGAGGCGTTACAAGGTCCAGCTGCTCCTGTACGCGAAAGGCTACGCCAACCTGGGGTTCCCGGTGCAGAGGGTTGTGCTGGCCGCGCTGCCCCGCACCTCGCCGTCACTGGCTGAGATGTACATCTGGGAGCACTGGCTGACCCCGGATGACGACATCCTCGTCAGCCAGGTTCTCGCCGAGACCCAGCTGCGGTACCAGGTCGCTCAGGCCGTCATGCGCCGGGAGATCCCGATCGAGGCCGTCCCGCGGGTTCCCGGGGATTCCTGCAGTTGGTGTCGTTTCTACAGGCCAGATGCCGCCAGGGAAATCCGCGAGACCGGCTACCAGCAGAGCCCCGGCTGCCCCGGCCACTCGCCTACCTGACGAAGACAACGAGATGACACGAAACCTGTACCCGGCGCGTACCACACCTGTACAGATCGGGTAGTACACTCAGAAGCCCCGGCACCCATCACTGCCCGGTCACCGCCACATCGCCAAGCCAGAAGCCGCACCAGCCGAATCACCGCAAGCGCACCACCGCACCATCCGCAGCACCGAACCGATCCGGAAGGAACACCACCCATGGGTTACCCGCAGCAGGGCTACGGCCCTCCGCAAGGCCAGCCGCCCTACCCGCCCGCCGCACCGCAGCCCCCGTACGCGCCCGCACCGCCCCAGCCGGGCTACGGCCAGCCCTACCCGCCCGCCGCTCCCGCTCAGGGTTACGGCCAGCCGCCGTATGCCCCCGCCGCGCCCCAGGGCGGCTACGGACCCCCGCAGGGTTACGGGCCGCCCCAGGGCTACGGGCAGCCGGCGCCAGCGCCCGCGCCGCGCGGTTCGCTGGACGAGTTCTACAGCCAGCCTTCCGCGGTCAGCGAGGGCAAGGCACTCAACTCGATCTTCCGGAACACCGGCCAGGCAGCCACCGGCATCGTCTCCCGCACCATCACCGGCGCCGACGTCCAGGCGGACACCGACTTCAACACCAAGGAAGTCAAGCGGTACAAGGACGGCCACGTCCGGTGGATCCTGGTCATCCCGCTGATCGTCCAGGCGTCCATCGAGTACCCCGAGGGCAAGGCCCGGCTGTTCGTCCGCGGCCAGATCCGCGACGAGCTCACCCGCGCGATGAGCGCAGCCGGGGTCCCGCCGGACGCCGAAGGCCACATCGTGCCCGAGGTGGGCGCCCAGATCACCATCACGCTCATGGGCTACCGGCAGATCCCCAACATGACGGCGCAGAAGATCTTCCAGATCGTCTACTACCGGCCGCAGGGCGCCAACGGGACCCAGGCCAACGGCTCGCAGCCCCAGGCCCAGCCCGCGCCGCAGCAGCCCGCTTACGCGCAGGCCCCGCAGTACGCGCCGGAACCCCAGCCGCAGTACGCGCAGCCGGCCAGCGCGCAGCAGGGCGGGTACATGATGCCCCCCGAGCAGTTCCAGAACGCGCAGCAGCCGCAGTACGCCCAGCAGGCTCCGGCACCCCAGCCGCAGCCCAGCGCGTACGGCCAGCTGACCACCGAGCCGATCCCGATGGCTCCGGGAGTCCCTGGCGCCGGCGGGTACGGCGAGTTCACCCCGCCCGGCCAGTCCTACCAGCCGTCACCCGACGGGCAGCAGGGTCAGCAGCTGCCGGGCCAGCCCCCGGCCCCGCAGCCGTACGGCCAGCCGGCCCCGTTCCAGTACCAGCAGGACGCCCAGGTCGCCAGCCAGGCGCCCCCGGCCCCGCAGTACCCGCAGCAGCCTCCGCAAGGCCAGCCGCCGGCGCCGCAGCCGTACGGGCAGATGAGCCCGGGTGCCCAGGTCGCTAACGCGACGCAGGCGGGAACGGCCGCTGCCCGGCAGGCACAGGGCCAGGCTCCGCAGCAGCCGCAGTACCAGGCACCGCAGGGCCCGCCGCCGATGGCTGCGCCGCCGAACATGTCCGCGGAGAACGCGAACATGCTGGCCCGTCTCACCGGCCAGCCTGTCCAGGGCGTGCCAGCCCAGCAGGGTGCCCCGGCACCGCAGTAACCACCGCCGGAATGCCGGCCGGGGCGCGCGGAATCTGAGTTCCCGCGTCCCGGCCGGAGCCATCAGCGCTCCAGCCAGGGGAGACGACCATGACGGCCACGCCAGGATGCGGACCGCACTGCGGCACCGTCAACAGCGACGAGCGCCACTGCGGTTGCGGCGACCCCTGCCGCGCCGGGCACGCCCCGCCCGCTGCCGCCAGGCCGGACGGGCGGGCCGCCGGGCCCCGGGGACTATCCGGCGAGCCGCTGACCGGGACCCCGATGTGCGCCCGCTGGTACGACCGCGCCGGGGACCACCGGCCGTGGACCGCCCGCCTGGACGGCTGCGTCTGCGGCGTCTCCGCCCAGGCACTGTACGAGCAGCACGGCGCGCACTGCCCGGTCCGGGTGCACTGGGCCCGCAAGCAGCCCGGTCAGGACCCCGCGGAAGCTGCTGACGTCATCAACGCCACCGGAGCCTGAGCCGTGAAGATAGCCGGCATCACCGAGGGGATGCGGGTCCGGCTGAAGGGCCCGGAAGGTCATCCCCTGCACGGCGCGACGGGTCTCGTCGGGCGCGTCACCGATGACGCCTGGATGTGGGAGCACGACCCGATGACCATGATGTCCGACCCGTTCGCCTGGCCGGACGGGCAGGTCCTGGTCACCCTGGACGAGCGCCCGCGCGCCGCCCGGGGCCGGAACCTGCCCTGGACGCCGGTCGTCGCGGTCCGGCCCGGCGACGTCGAGCCGGCCTGAGCCATGTACCCCGCGCCCGCGCCGCCGCAGCCGTACTGGGGTCCCCCGCCCGGCAGCCCGTACCAGCCCGCGCTGCCGTACGCGCCTGGCCAGTACGAAGGGGTGCTCTACGGCGAGCTGACCGCCGACGGGCAGCAGATCGTGCTGATCGCCGAGGGCTCAGATTGGGGGCTCAAGGAAATCGGGAAGCGGCTGGGCCGGATGACCCCGCTGCTGGAGTCCCCGCTGGACGAGCACGGGAACAAGATCCGCGGGCCGCTGCTCTGCCCCTGCACCTGGCCGGCCGTGGTCCAGCTCGGGTTCAGCTTCAACAGCCTGACCGGCTACGCGTGGGTACCCAGCCAGCGGCTGACGGACTGGATCGCCGCCGAGGCCGCCCGCCGCCTGGTCCCGCCGCCGCAGCTGAACCCGGAGGTGTACCCGCCGTGGCTGAAGCCCCGGGACTATCAGGTCGAGAACGCCCGTGCGATCGCCGCGGCGGGCAAGTTCATCCTGATGGACGAACCGGGCACCGGGAAAACAGTGTCCGCGATCATGGGCATCGAGCAGCGCCGCCTCCTCGGCATCGAGGTGTTCCCGCTGGTGATCGTCGTCCCGTCCTGGGAAGTCGGCCAGAGCTGGCGGGAGCACATCGCCGAGTGGGCGCCCGGCTGGGGCACGCCGAGGATGCACAAGGGCGACAACCGGGTCAAGGTGATCACCGCGAAGACCCGCCACCTGTACCAGCGGGACGTGTTCATCACCACCTATGCCACCGCGCGGCGGGACGCCCTGCCTGATGACAAGGGCCCGCTATGCAAGCTGCGAGCGGCCACAGTCGTCGCGGACGAGTGCGTCCCTCACGACACCCTGATCGAAACTCCCGGCGGGGCCCGGCCTATCCGCACTATCCAGTCAGGCGACTTGGTGCTCGGTGTCGACCATGAGACCGGGAACCGGGCCTGGACTGAAGTACGCCAGGTGATGCGTTCCCCGCTACGCCCGACTGTCGAAGTCGCCGGGGTGCGCCTTACCCCAGAGCACCCGATCTGGATTTCGGATCAGGGTTGCTTTTGTTATGCTGGCATCTCCCGCGTTCCGCGAGTACATCGATTCGGACCGGAATCCGTTCAAGAACATGGCTCCAGAGATACGGGCGAGAAGTCACGCGGTTATGGCGAGCCGGGGCTGGCCCCAGTTGCGGGGCGGCAACGGCACGGGGCCTACTATCCCGCAGGCGATGTTGCACGATCTGCTGGGCAATCCCTGGGAGCTGGAGCTGGTAATCCGGACCGGGATGCCGAGAGGTTCTGGCTACCCGCCAGCGTACAAGGCGGACCTGGGGCACCCGGACCTGAGAATAGCGGTCGAGGTGCACGGGAAGGGTCACGGCAGGACCGGGAACCCGCGGGACCGGAAGAAACGGGCGCTGCTGGAGTCCCTGGGCTGGACAGTGCTGTGGATCTGGAACGAGCAGATCCTGACCGATCCCTCTGGAACCTTGAGACAGGTACAGGCAATTACTTCGCCTACGGCGTCCTGGTCCACAACTGCCACCTGATCACGAACCAGCACGCGCACCAGACCGCCGCGGTACAGCGGATCGCCCAGCACGCCGCCACGTTCCTCGCCGCCTCCGGCACGTTCGTCACCAGGAACGCCAAGGATGCTTACCCCGTGCTGGAGGCGATGGACCGCCGGTCATTCCCGGCCGGGGAGCGGTACACCGCGCGGTACTGCAAGACTTCCGGTGCCGACTACGAGAACGAGACCATCGACGGCCTGGACCCGCTGGCTGAGCCGGAGCTGCGCGCGGTCCTGGCCGGGCAGATGCACCGGTTCGCCAAGGCCGACGTGCTGGACCAGCTCCCGCCCAAGATCTACTCGGTGCGGCGGCCGGAGATCCCGGCGGAATGGCGGAGCGCCTACGATCAGATGGAGCAGCTGTGGCTGGCTGAACTGCCCGACGGCGACGTCGAGCTGAGCGCGATGGACACCCTGACCCGGCTGACCCGGCTCTCCCAGCTGGCTTCCTCGGCAGCCGACGTCCGCATCGAGTACGTGTGGGACGAGCGGGCCGGCGCGGAGGTGCCGAAGCAGATCGTGACGCTGCGGGCCCCGTCATGGAAAGCCGAGTCGCTGACCGGGATCCTGGCCGAGCGGCCGGACCAGCCGACCGCCGTGTTCACCGAGTCCCGGCCGCTGGCCCTGATCACCGGCCAGTACTGCGAGAAGGCCGGGCTGCGCACCGGGTACATCGTGGGCAAGAGCAGCGGCCCGGAAGACGACGCTTACGGCCCCGGCTACCGGATCACCGACGCGACCAGGCAGGCCGCCCGGGACGGATTCCAGGCCGGCAAGCTAGACGTCATCATCTGCACCGCGGGCGCCGGCGGCACCGGGATCACGCTGACCGCCGCCAACTGCGCCGTCATGCTGCAGCGGTCCTGGCAGTACGACCTCGGCATCCAGGTGGAGGACCGGATCCACCGGATCGGCGCAGAGATCCACGCCCACGTGGAGATCATCGACATCGTAGCCCAGGGCACCGTGGACGAACGCCGCCGGGAAATCCTGCGGGAAAAAGCCGGCCACGCCGCCGAATGGGCGCAGGATCCCCGCCTGGTCCGGCAGATACTAGGAGGACTGAAGTGACGCAGGAGACGTACATTTCGATCGACGGGGTGCCAGCATAATGCCGACAGGGTTCAGAACGGTAGTTAACGAAGGTGATATGTTCGGCAAGCTGACGGTCCTGCACGAAGCACCGAGTCGTCATTGCCGTCCGACCATCGACCGCCCTAATGGCGGTGGACGCCGGCGGATGATCCGGTGCAGATGCGAGTGCGGCCGAGAATCCAACTACTATCTGGGCAACCTGATCAGCGGCGCATCTACAGCCTGCCGGTCATGCGGCTGGCGGCAACGATGGATCCAGCCATCACTGGAGGACCGTGCGATCCTGATGGGTCGCACAATACAAGAGCTGCAGCTTGAGATAGCCTGGGCGGCGGGACTTTTCGAGGGGGAAGGGACATTTACTGTCCACAAAAGTTCCCGGACAGGGCAGAATGGGCCAGGAAAAGTCTCGACTCGCCCCCGCGCAGCCCTTGCCACAACTGATGAAGATGTCGCAGTCAGGTTTTACCGCGCTGTTGAATTGGGCAAGCTTACTGGTCCATACACTAACGGCCCCGGACGTAAACCGTATTGGGTATGGGCCCTAGCCAACAACGGAGAGTTCCCAGTATTCCTGGCGCTGGTGGAACCGTGGCTGGGTCAACGAAGACGTGTGAGGGCACAAGAAGTTCTTCAGCATCTCAGGGAGTGGGCTAATGAAACCTGAAGTATTCGTTTCGATAGACATCGAATCCGACGGGCCCGCGCCCGGGCTGTACTCCATGCTCGCGCTCGGTGCCGTCGCGTTCGCCGAAGACGACAGCGAGCTGGGGTCGTGGTACGCATCCCTGGAACCGCTGCCCGGCGCGACGCGGCACCCGGACACCATGGACTGGTGGAAAACCCAGCCCGCGGCGTGGGAGGAGGTCTGCTCGAACCCCTGGCCCCCGGCAGAGGCCGCCTGTGATTTCGTCACATGGTGCGACCGCCTGCCCGGGAGGCTGACCGCCGTCGCACCTCCCGCCGCGTTCGACTTCGGGTTCGTCAACTGGTACTGCTGGGCTTTCGCCGGCCGGAACCCGCTCGGTTTCAGCTGCCTGGACATCAAGTCCTACGCCGCCGGGCTTGCCCGTCATCCCGGCTACCGCGGGCTGAGCGAGCAGGAGATCCGCGCGCTGGCCGGCCTGGACGACGGGGCCGGCCCGCTCTCGCACGTAGCCGTGGCCGACGCCCGGGAGCAGGGCCGGCTGTTCATGGCGCTGCGCCGGGCCGCGATCACCCGCCAGCTGGCCGGAGGGGGAACGCCGTGAGCGACCTGTACCCGGACCACGTGATCGTCCACCCGGTCCCGTGCGAGCTGGACACCTACAGCGGCCACCTCGCCGCGTGGCAGGCGCGCAATCCCGGGATGGCCGGGCCGCCGCCGGAATACCCCGGCAGCCCGTGCCTCATAGAAGACAAGATGTGCGTGACGTGCGGCGCCGTCGACCCCGCCGATTACGACCCGGCCGTGCACGGCCCGGACCAGTCGCTGGCGGCCCGCCGGGGACGCATCCAGGTCCGGGTCACCGAGCCCGGGCCACGCTGATGACCGCGTAGACCTGGCATGATCAGGAACACCAAGAACAGGAGACAGCAATGACCTCACCACCTGGTCAGCAGACCGCCCTCCCGGCCGCCCGGCTGGACGCCGACGAGGCCCTGGCCCTGCTGGCCGCCCTCGGCTACCGCACGGTCCTGTCCGCGGCCGTTGTCGCGGAGGCAGCGAACTACCCCGGCGGGGTGCCGCTGCCGGGCGGCCACGTCGTGCACCAGGCTCGCGGCACCGGCACGTACACCGTCTGCGCGCAGGCCGGGACGCCGGACCTGCTTGCCGTCACCTGCTACGGCGACAGCATCGAGACGATCAGGGCCATCGCGCTGGCCCGGGCCCGGAAACTGTACGGCGAGGCCGCGCCGCTGTCTGTCGAGGCGATCGGCACCGTGCACGCCACCCTGATAGGTGCCCGGGCAGGCCGGGAGTTCTACGCCGAAGTCCGGGTCCGGTGCCTGGACCTCCCGGAAGGGTTCCGGCCGTGAGCCACGAGCAGCATGCGCACGGGGGCACGGGTACGACCGAAGCCCGCCTAGATGGCATCGAGGCCCGCCTGAACACGATCGGGCAGCGGATCGGCAGCGACAGCACCCTGGGGATACTAGGCTTGCTGGGCCGTCACGAGGTGCTGCTGGCCGTCATCGCCCGTCAGGTCGAAGCGGTGCACCGCGCGCTCGGCCTGGAGACCGGCGCAGACGGCGAGCCGCTTACCCCGTTCCCGGGCACCGGGGAGGCAATGACCGCGCCGGGCCGCCCGGAGGAATACCTGAATGTCCCGCTGACCGCAGAGCAGGCCGTAACGGGGCTAGCCCGGCTCGGCTACAACACCGATCAGGCGACCTGCGCGGTGGCCTGCGCGATCCGGGATGGCCAGTACGCGCTGCCGGACCACGTGGTCATCGCGAGCGCGGACCGGAAGACCTTCGACATCCGCGTACCGGTCATAACCAGGGAAATCCCGGTCCGGCGCCGCGATCCGGATGTCACCCGGGACCTGCTGCGCTCCGGCCCGCTGCCGCCTGACCTGGTCGCCAGGCTGCGGGCCGCGGGCACGCCCCCGCTGACCCAGGACCAGGCGCTGGATTACCTGACCCGGGCACTGGTACCTCCGTACCCGCAGCGCGAGGCCGTCAGCGCGGTCAGCGGCGCCCCGGCTTGCGAGGACGGCATATACCGGTTCCTGGCCCGGCACGACGTCGCGTACGTCGTCTCCGGCGGCGTGCACCAGGGCTATGTCGTCACCCCGAAGGCCAGCGACCCGGCCGTGCGCACCGCGGACGACGAGGAAGCCGCGATCGCGATGGTGCGGGCCGCCGGGTACGCCGGGAGCTCAGCCCAGCACGCCGTCAGCCAGGCCCGGCAGGACGGTTCCTGCACCCTGCGGTCCCGGCGGCTGGGTCACGCTGAAGTCACCGGGCACGTGCTGTGCAAGACCCCGGACGGCTTCATGCTGCGGCCCGCCGCCCCCGGGGATGACGACGGTGACCGCTCCGGGTCCGGGCGTGCCGGGCTGGAGGAACTGGCCGGGAGCAGGCCCGCGTCGTGGCCGGACCTGAGCCGCGATTATGACGTCGGCGAGATCCTGGCTGCCGTCGAGATCGCGGACCGCTGGCTGGACGAAGCCGCACCGGAGATCTACCGCGGCGATCACCCGGCCAGCAAGCTGGCCAACCACTGGCGGCGGATCGCGGCGGGGCCCGCCTCTGAGGGCATCGAGGCCGTGGACGCTCTCAACCTTGCTACCGGCGGTAACCCGCGCAAGGGCGTGGCAGGCGACGAGAGCACCATCCTGGGTGAGCTCGGCGACGGGGCCGTGGCGAACCTGCTGGCCATCCAGTCTTTCACCAAGGACACCGGGGACACCTGGGACGTGTTCATCACCGCGCTGGCCAAGATCCTGGGCCGGGTCCCGCGAAAGACAGGGGAGCCGTCATGAGGATTTACCTGGCCGCCCGGTACCCCCGCCGGGAGGAGCTGTGCGGGTACCGGGACCAGCTCGCGGTCCGCGGCCATCAGGTGACGTCGCGGTGGCTGGCCGGGGAAAACCAGCTCACCGCAGACGGGGGCGTTCTCGGCGCGCAAGGCGAAGCCTGGTTTGAGTCCGGCGCCCCGCAGGCCGCGAGAACCAGGGTGCTGTACGCCCGGCGCAACCTGGCCGACATCGGTGCCGCTCAGCTGTTTCTCGCGTTCACCGAGGACCTGGCCGCAGGGATACCGCCGGGAGCCGCGCGGGGCGGCCGTCACGCCGAGCTCGGCTACGCGATCGGGCGGCCGATGCCGGTCGCGGTCGCCGGCCCGCGGGAGAACCTGTTCTGCCACCTGCCGGAGGTCACGTGGTTCCCGGGCTGGGCGGGGTTCCTGGCGGCCTGCGACGACGGCTCGCTGCCCGCGCTGCTGCTCGCCGCGAACACCGCCAGGCTGGAGGCCGCGAGATGAGCTACCACGACTTCAAGGACTGGGACTGGCTGCTCCGCCGGGCCCGGCAGGATGCCGCCCGCTACGGGTCAGTGCTGGACAAGCCGGTGGCTGCGCTGCCGTGCGAGCTGGTGCTTACCTTCTGCACCCGGGCCGGGAGCGACGGGCGCAACGGGAAAGTCCTCAATGTCCGGTGCCGGTGCATGGCCGGGACCCGGAATGTCCCGTCGGCCCGGTACTACGCTTACGACACCCTGGGCGAGGCCTCATCGCTGCCCGGGGCGCGGCGGCTGTGGGACGAGCACCTGGCCGGCAAGCAGGCAGCCCGCGGGACCGGAACGCTGCCTGCGGGAAACCTCCGGGGAACAAGCGCGGCGTGAGGTACGCTGACCGGACTACAGGAGACAGGCAGGTGGCAGGTTATGACCAACGCTTTCTGGACCCCGGGCATGTCCCCGGCGCTGGCCCGGGCTCAGGTCGAGGAGGCCGCTGACCGAGCGGCCCGGGTACTGGCGGCTGAGATGCTGATCACGCAGGCCACCGCCCGGAGGCTGCTCGATGAGGCCGGCGAGGACGGCCTGGCCGGGGGCTGCGGAACGTACCACTGCCCGGTCCACTGCGAGACAGGCAGCCCGGCTCAGCTGCCTGCGCCCCGGCCTCCCGGGCAGCAGGAGGCCCGGAAAGCAGCAGCCAGCGGCACTGGCGACGACCTGTTCCGGGAGGAGCCGGGCCTGACCGCGTTCGGGCCTGACGGCCTGATCAGCGCCGCGGACGGCAGCCGGGTCCCGGTCACGATGGCCGCCCCCGGCGTCTGGGTCCCGGCCGGGGGACCGTGCCGGTGCGAGGTCCCGTTCGCCGCGGACCCCGCAGCGCACGCTCCCGGCTGCCCGCGCCGGGCCGGGCCCGCGTCCGTCTTCCCCGGCCCGCCCCCGGCCTGCGCCTGCGGGCCTGCCCGGGCCGCGGAAACCGGGCCCGCGCCGGACGGGCTGGCTGAGTTCTGGGCGGTGATGGGCGAGCCGCTGGGCCTGCCCGACGACCAGCTGCCGCGGTACGGCGTGCACCCGCCCGGGACCTGCCGCCAGTGCTTCCGCGGCCCGGTGTACAAGGACGGCCGGTGCCTGTACTGCCTGACGCTGAGCGAGCTGGGCAAGACCGCCACGGAACCGGACTGGCGGGACGCGGCCGACGGCGGGACCCCGGACTTCCCCCGCGTCGGCGTAACCGGCGACGGCGGGGTACAGGAGCCCGCCGGGATGGCCGGGCGGTTCTGCCGGTGCGGCGGCCCGGGCTGCAGGGGGCTGCACTGCGTCTGGTGCGGGGCCCGCCCGGGACAGGGCCACGTGACGACCTGCGACCGGGACGCCGGGTACCGCGACGACAGCGAGCCCTGCTCCCACGGCGGGCGCCGGCAGCAGTTCGTCCGGGACGGGGCCTGCCGGCGGTGCGGGACTACCCGGCTCACGGGCCGGATTCCCGCAGCCCGCCCGCCCGGGCACCTGCGCGGGCCGTCCCGCTGGCGGGAATGCGAGCCGGCCGGCCGGCGGTTCCTGGGCCTGCGGCTGATCATGATGATGACCGGATGGCTGCTGCTGATCATGGCCGCGAGCCAGCCCGGGGCCATCTGGCTGCTCGTCCCCGGGACTGTGATGGCAGTCCTGGCTTACCGGGGCCCCCGGCGGCACAGGGGGCAGAGATGAGCAGGGTCGTCAGCCCGGTCACCCTGGCGCCGGTGCCCGCCCTGGTCACCGTGCTCGGCATCGACATCGGCGACACCACCGGCATGCTGCTGGGCACCTGGGACCGGGAGACCCGCAAGGCCCTGGAGGCGCGGGCCTTCCAGTGCGACCGGGAGGCCTCGCCGCTGCTGCTGGGGTGGATCCTGGCCGAGTACGGGTTCGCGATCTGCGGCGGCGGCATCGAGGCGTTCGTGTCCGGGCCGCGGTCGCTGAAGCTGAAGGGGACGAAGGCTGAGCCGATCCGGGCCCAGCACGCGGACCTGACCGCGATCGCGGCGGCGGCCGGGGTGCGGCTGGTGTCCCGCCCGGCGGTCACGGTGAAGGCCTGGTCGACCGATGACCGGCTCCGGGCGGCGGGGCTCCTGGACATCACCGCCGGTCAGGGTCATGCCCGTGACGGGGGCCGCCACGCGATATACGCTGCTTGTCACGACCGCGGCCTGCCCGACCCGCTCAGCCGGCGTCACCGCACGCTGAGCAGCCAGGGGACGCGGACCGGGGCGACAACTGAAGACAGCGAGATGACAACATGACGGAGACCGCCGATGGCCACTTCAAGGGCTAGGCGGCTGACCGGGACCTGCAACCACTGCCAGGTGGTGAGCGCCGTGAGGGCGTTCTTCGGTGTAGCAGGTCCCGGCCTCCAGCCCGCAGCCGAGCCGTTCTATGCCGCCCCGCCCGCCGGGGGTACCTGCGTGATACCCGGCCTCGGCCGGTCTCACTCCCGGCGCGGATCATGAACGCCGGGCCGCAGGCCCCGCTGCTGTCGGGGACACACCGAGCCTACCTGAACGCCCATGCCGTCAGCGATGGAGTGATCGAGGCCGCGGAGATCTTCTCCCTGGGCGACGAGATCATCTTCCCCTGGAATGACGACGGCCTGCGGACCGCGCAGCGGCGGACCTGGCCCGAGCCGGAAGGCGGGCTGCCCGAGGGCGCCCCGAAGTACCGGTGGGAGACCGGTCGGCCGCTGCACCTGTGGGCGATCCGGCCGATGGACGCCGCGCGCCCGGACGGCCCGGTGATCATCGCCGAGGGAACCAAGCAGTCCCTCGCGGTCGCCTCGCACGCCCCGCCGGAGTACGCGGTGTACGGCATGGCCGGCTGCTGGGGCTGGACGCATGACGGCCGCCCGGTCACCGACCTGTCCCGGTTCGCGGGAAGGGAGGTGTTCATCCTGCTGGACGCCGACGCCGCGGCCAACGCGAGCGTGTACGAGGCCGGGGAGAACTTCGCCGTCCAGCTGGAGCTGCTGGGTGCCGTCCCGGGGTTCGTGCCGAGCCCGGCCTGGGGCAAGGACGGGATCGATGACTTCCTGGCGTCGGTCCCGGAGAGCCGCCGGGCCGAGGTGACGGCCAAGCTGCTCTCGAAGCACCAGCAGAAGCCAGCGGACCGCAAGCCCGTCCAGCGCAAGATGAACGAGAACACCCCGGACACCGGGGACCGGCCGCTGGTCGTGGTCAACCGGGACCGGCTGGCCGTGATCACCGACATCCTGGGCTACATGATGGCCCGGTGGAACGGCCGGGACCTGTTCTGCTTCGGCGACGTGCTGACCCGGGTGCGGGCCGGCTACGACCCGGACGGGCAGGTCACCTCGGCCCGGACCGAGCCGGTCGACCGGGACGCGCTGCTGGCCTGGCTGAGCGCGTGCGTGGCCACGTACAAGTACCGGCCGCCCGGCCAGGCCAGCCCGGGGGTCTTCGAGCCGGCCTGGCCCGACCAGCAGACGATGAGCGCGGTGCTGGCCCGCGGGGACGAGTTCGCGCCGCTGAAGCGGGTCAGCCGGGCCCCGTTCGCCCGGCCGGACGGCACGATCTGCGCTAAGCAGGGCTACGACGCGGGCACCGCCACCATGCTGATCACCGGCAACTCCGGGATGGACCGGCTGGACATCCCCGACGCCCCGACCCGGGAGCAGGCCGCCGCCGCCGCGCGGTTCCTGCTGGACGGGTGGCTGGGCGACTTCTGCTGGCGGGACGAGTCCAGCCGGGCCGGCGCGCTGGCCCTGATCCTGACCCCGGTCATCCGCGGCCTGGTCCCGCTGGTGCCGCTGGCCGTGATCTCCGGGCTGCAGCCCGGCGTCGGCAAGGGCCTGCTCGCCGACTGCATCCAGCTGATGATCACCGGGGAGGCGTCGCCGCCGCTGCCGTGGCTGCCCGACGATGACGACGAGACCCGCAAGCAGATCACCTCGGCGTTCCGGTCCGGCGCGAACCTGATGTGGTTCGATGAGGCGCACAGCATCGAGAGCCACGCGCTGAGCCGGGCGGTCACCTCGCTCACCTACGCCGACCGGATCCTGGGCGTGTCGAAGATGGCCAGCTTCCCGAACCAGGTGACCTGGCTGTCCACCGGCAACCAGGTGGCGGTCAGCGCGGACATGGCCCGGCGGGTGCACTGGATCGAGCTCTACCCGGAGATGCCGGACCCGGAGAACCGGCCGGAGGAGGACTTCAGCCACCCCGAGCTGCGCAGCTGGACCCGGGAGAACCGGCCCGAGCTGATCACCGCGGCGCTGATCCTGACCCGGGCCTGGTTCGCGGCCGGGAAACCCGCCTTCCCCCGCGGCAACCTGATGGGCAGCTTCGAGGCCTGGGACAAGATGATGTCCGGCATCCTCGGCTACGCCGGGGTAGGGGGGTTCCTGGGCAGGCTGGCCGAGCGCCGCGCCGAGCGGGACACCTCCGGCGGGTACTGGGCTGAGCACATGACCTGGCTGGCCCGCCAGTTCGGGCAGAACCTGTTCACCGCGCTGGACGTGAAGAACCGGGCGACCGCGTCCGGCGGGGCCTGGGACGCGCCGCCCGGGCTGGACGAGCCGGACGTCCGGGGCTGGACCCGGAACCTGGGCCAGGCGTACGGGCGCAGCCGCGACCGGTGGTTCGGGGGGCTGCGGATCGTCAAGGCCGGGACCGGGCACGGGACCCTCGTCAAGTGGCAGGTTCAGCAGCGAGGCGACGAGGTGATCCATCCGGTCCATCCGATCCATCCTTCCGGGGCACCCTACCCTGCAGAGGGCACACCCCCCCTGCAGGGAGGGCAAACGGTACCGGACCTGGGCGGGATGGATCGGATGGATCGATTTTCCGACCAGTCGGAGCCTTCCGGGGCACCCTACCCTGCAGAGAGGGCACCCTACCCTGCAGAAAACGACACCCTCCCTGACCTGGGGCGGAGTAATTCGTCCGTTTCGCCGTTTTCCGGGCAAACGCTACCTGACCTGGGGAAAGAGCCCAGAGCGGATGGATTGGATGGATTGGATAGATCTCTCCACTCTGGACTAGACGTGCGCGCAGGCGCACGCGCACCCGCGCGCACATACGAGGGGGGAGCGTGGAATGATCAATCCAACCCATCCGATCCATCCGCGGTCCGGCCCCGGGTCATCCTCGGTTTCGACCTGGAGACCCCGAGCGCGGCGGCCCTTTTCACCCGCCAGCGCGGTTACGCGGCGGCTGACGGGACCGGGTTTGCCCGCCTGTGCGGGATCACCGGGCCTTCTGGCGAGAACGCGATCGTGCCCGTCGGTCAGCTGCTTGCCCTGCTCGGCGCGGCCGATGAGGTGTACGGGCATAACATCCTGGGCTTCGACGGGCAGGTCCTCGCCTGGCACCACGGCCTTGACTGGGCCGGGTTCTGCGCGAAGGCCCGTGACACTGAGATCATCGCCCGCCAGGCTTTCCCGCCCCGGTCCCGCGAGTCCGGGTCCAGCCAGGACAGGCTGGGCCTGGATGCGGTCGCCGCGCTGCTCGGCCTGCCCGGCAAGACCGATGACCTGAAGGCGCTGGCCCGCAAGCACGGCGGTTATGAGTGCATCCCCGTGGACGACCCGGAGTTCCGGGCTTACCTGGCGGGCGACCTGGACGCCACCCGGGGGGTCGCGGGGCAGCTGCTCCGTCACTACTACGAGGACCCGTACCTGCCGCGCGAGCACAGGCTGGCCGGGCTCGCCGGGCAGATGAGCCTGAACGGGTTCACCATCGACCAGCCTCTGCTGCGGCAGCGGATGGCCGATGGTGAGCAGCGCAAGGCCCAGGCCCTGCAGCTGCTGCACGAGGGCTGGGGCCTGCCGCTGACCAAGACCGTTACCCGCGGGCGGGGGACGGCCAAGGTCAGCGCCGAGGTGACCGTGGAGTCCCCGCTGGCCACCGACGCCGGGCGGGAGTGGCTGGCCGGCCAGTGGGCCAGGTACCAGGTCCCGGACCCGCCGCGGACGGAGAAAGCCGGGAAGCTCGCCCTCGGCGACGACGCCCTGAAACCGGTCGCCGCCGATCCGCACTGCCCGGCCGACCTGCGGGCCATGATCGCGCTGATGTCAATCGTCACCGGCACCCGCACCGTGTACCAGAATGCCGCCACGCACCTGGCCCCGGACGGCCGGGTGCACCCGAAGATCTCCATGCGGCAGGCGTCGGGGCGCTGGTCGACCACCGACCCGGGGCTGACGGTGTTCGGCAAGCACGAGGGCCGTCACGTGGAGCGGGACATCTTCACCGCCGACCCGGGCCACGTGCTGTTCAGCGCTGACCTGTCCCAGGTGGACATGCGGGGGATCGCCGCGCTGTGCCAGGACCCGGCCTACATGGCGATCTTCGCCGACGCCAGCCGGGACGCGCACGCCGAGATCGCCGCGCAGGTCTTCGGCGACCCGCACGGCGGGCACTGCCCGAAAGACTGCCAGCTGCGCCAGGACGCGAAAGCCCGGGGCCATGGCTGGAACTACGGGCTCGGCCCGAAGCGGATGATCGAGGAGGGCGCCGACCCGGGCATGGTGTACTCGTTCGTCAACGGGATGGCCGAGCGGTTCCCGGTGCTGTGCAGCTGGCGCGAGGAGATCCGGGCCGCGGCCCGGGCCGGGCAGATCCTGGACAACGGGTTCGGCCGCCGGATGCGCGCCGAGCCGGCCCGCGCGTACACCGTCGCCCCCGCCCTCATGGGCCAGGGCAGTGCCGGGGACATCATGAAGCAGGTTCTCCTGCGCCTGGACGAGCGCGCCCCGGAACTGCGCCCGTACTACCGGGTCATGGTGCACGACGAGCAGGTGTTCTCGGTCCCCGAACGCGACGCGGAGGAGATCATTCACACGGTGCGGGAGGCCTTCACCTGGGAATTTAGAGGCGTTCCGATTACCTGCGACGTCAACGGGCCTGGCCGGACCTGGGGGGAGATCTCCGCGAAATGACCACTCAGCCCGGCAGCCCCCGGCAGGCCGCGCACCGGTTCAGCAACGCGCTGCGCTACCGCCCGGAGGATCACGAGAACCAGTGCCAGCTCACCCCGGCGTACGTGCTCGACCCGGTGCGCAAGGCCCTGGGCGGCGGGATCGGGCTCGACCCGTGCGCAGCCGAGGGCAACCCGGTGGGCGCGGACGTGTTCTGGTACCCGCCGGCGGACGGGGCCGCGCAGCCGTGGCTGGCGGAGACGATCTTCGTCAACCCCCCGTATTCCAAAGCCCGGGAGCGGTGGGTCCGGCGGTGCATCGAAGCGGGGGCGGCCGGAGCCCAGGTGATCCTGCTCATCCCGGCTGCCACCGACACGCGGGTCTTCCAGCAGGCGGCGATGTCGTCGTCCGGGGTGGTGCTCATCCGCGGCCGGGTCAAGTTCGGGGTGCTGCGGCCCAACCGCCGCCAGGCTGCCGCCAGCCACCCGTCCGCCCTGATCGGGTGGAATACCGACATGACCCCCTGCGCGGGCCTGGGCATGCTGCTGGAGGCCCGGTGAACGACGAGGAGATCATCCGCCGGTGGTGGCGCGCCGAGGCCCGGGAGCGGATCATTGCCGGGACCGCCTGCGAGCCGGACGGCTGCGGCGCGGCGCCGGGCCAGCCGTGCACCGGCTACACCGGGCACAAACCCGGATCGCTCGGACGGGTTCAAAGAGACGTGCACGCGGTACGGGTACTGGCTTACGGGCTCGCGCAGCGGCCGGCGTGAGCCCGGGGGGAACGACGACGATCAGGAGATGGCATGAGACGAGCGATCACCACGGTGATCCGGCGCGGGAGCGCGGCCTGGCAGGCCCGGTACTGCCGGATCCGCTGGCCGGCCTCCGGGCCCGCGGGCTGCCTGGCTCGCGGGCTGCCTGCCGCGGGCAGCGTGCGGCTGGCCCCGGTTCAGCTGGTCCACCCGAGCTGGGCGCAGGTCCCGCTGGGGTGCAACTGCCGGTACCTGGCCGGGGCGGCGGGCTGGGTCATGGAGACCTGCCTGCTGAACTGCCCGGAGCTGCCGGCCCACCGGGTGCGGTCATGAGCAATGACAGCCCGCCGGCTTGGCGTTACCAATCCGTTATGCCACTGCCTGAGCCCGGGTGGCGGTGCAGCGCGTTCTACTATGCAGCGCACCGTGGCCTGCCGGTTACATTCGGTAGCGTGCTGGAGCTAGGCCTGCAGGCTGCCGGGATGACCCGATTGCGCGGCGTTCGGCAGGTCACGGTGTCGCCGGGGTGACCGCAGCGCACTCGCCCCGGCGCCGTGAGCCTCCCGGTTACTCTTATCTCGATACTTCAGGTAGGCTAAGGCTCGTGAGCGATGATCCAGCGGGCGGTATCCGGCCCCTCTCCCGGCTGACCCTTCCGGTACTGGCCGTGCTGGCTGTGCTGGCGGACGGGCAGGACTGGTACGGCCTGCGGGTTGCCGGGCTCGCCGGCCTGGGGATCGGGACTGCGTACCCCATTCTGGCCCGCCTGGAGCAGGCCGGCTGGGTGGTCAGCACCTGGGAGGACGGGGCCGGCGTGGTCAGGCCTGGCGCGCGGCGGAAGTACTACCACCTGACGCCCGGCGGGCTGGAGCAGGCCCGTGCGGTGCTCGCAGCACGAAAGGGCCGGCAGGCAGAGGCTTGCCTGACTCGCGATTCCGGGATGCAGGACCCGTGACCGCAGCCCTGACACAAGCGCCCTTGCTGCCCCCTGGCTGGAGGTGCACGGCCTACTACTACACGCAGCACCGCGGCATGCCCGTTACGCTGTCGTATCTCCAGGAATTGGGTTTGCGTGCGGCCAGGATCGCCTGGTGGCACGGGATTCCGGAGGCGAAAGCCTGGGAGGGATTCTGGTGGTGTCATACGTGGCCGGAATGGGTGTGGCAGCAGGCCGCGGTGCGCCTGGCCGCGGATTTCGCGGTAGCGGCAGCGGAGTACTGGCGCTGCCCGGAGCCGCAGGGAGATGCCGCCTGGGGTGCGGTGCACGGGAACGGCGGCGACGGTTACACCTGGGAGGACTACGCGGAGACCCGGCAGGATGAGCGCGACGCCGGCTGGGGCCCGGGCGCGGTGCCCCGGGACGGCGACGACATCAGGCCGGGGCCGTACGGGTGACGGCACGCTGGCCAGGGAACTTCCTGAGCGCCCGGGCTTTCATCCGCCGTCGCGTGCGATCGCTCCGGACCTTCTGCACGAGGCATTCCCACGCCGGGCTGTGGCTGGCCTGGTACCGGCTGAGTACCCGGTGCCGGGTTCCGGCGGACCGGGTGCGGGCCATGCCCCGGTCCCCGCTGGCCCTGGCCCTGGCGTTCATCGCCGGGCTGCTCACCGTGCTCATCGTGCTCGTGCCGCCGGGGCACGGCGGCTGCCGCCAGGTCCGCGTGCTCACCCCGGCCGGGCCGCGGCTGGCTTGCGCCCCGGCGGTGCCGGGTTACCCCGGGGGCCGGGGCGGGCGGCCCTGAACCCGGCTAGCTCAGCTGGCGGGCTCGGCGGTACCCCAGTCGGCGTTAGCCGCGCGGGCGCTGGCTAGCCGGCGTTCCTCCGCGGCGTCGCGCTGGCGGTCTTCGGTCAGTATCGCGGTCTTGTCGGCGGGCTCGTCGTCTCCGAGAACCCAGCCGGGCACCGCGTCGTTCCCGGTCATGCTGCCCATTCTAGCGGGGAGCAGGCCCGGCGCCTGGCCTGCGCAGCTCCGCGGGGCTACGCTGGGACTTTCCGACCAGTCGGAAGATCCCGCGGCCATCGCTGAGCCCGGAGCCGGGATTCCCCCCTGAAGCGAGGGAGCCCGGATCATGCCCGCTGCCAGGCCGTCCCCGTTCCGCGCCGGCCGCCCGCCCGGGGCTGCCGCGGTATCGTCCGCCGCGGGCGTCTCGTTCAGCGGGAATCACGTCCTGCTGGCCGACTGCTCAGAATTCCAGCCGGATATTGCTGACGCGGCGTACCTGAAGTGGTCGCAGGCGATCGTCATCCGGGCGATGTACGGCGACCAGCACGACGACGGCGCCTGGTACGGCGGCGCCCGCCGCGCGGCCCTGCACGCGGGCGGCGCGAAGTTCCTGGGGATCTACCAGTACGTCGTCGCCAGCCAGGACCCGGGCGATCAGGCCGCGGCGCTGGTCCGCCTGCTCGGCAAGCTGCAGCCCGGCGAGAAGGTCATCGCCGACATCGAGGAGGGCTCCGGTGACCTGGCGGATTCCTGGCGGATCTGGGCCGACACGATCGCGAGCTCCCTCGGCGACGCCCCGTGGGACTACTCCGGCCTCGACTTCGCCGCCGCGCATAACCTGGCGCCGGTGAGCTGGCTGGCCGACTACACCGGGACCGAGCCGTCGCCCGCCCACACGCTGTGGCAGTTCACCGACTCCTACGCCGTCCCGGGGGTGGGCACCGCTGACTGCTCGGTCTACCACGGCACGATCGCCCAGCTGGCCGCCCTGGCCCACGGCGGCGCGAAGCCGGCGCCGGGCCCGGCCGCCGAGCCGCAGATCGCCAGCGGCGCGAAAGGGGCGGCCGTGGTGCTGGCCCAGCAGCGGCTCAACGCCTGGGGCACCAGCCCGCGGCTGGTCACGGACGGGAGCTTCGGCCCGGCCACCCTGGCCGCGGTGAAGGCGTTCCAGCACGCGCACGGGCTGACGGCGGACGGCGTTATCGGGCCGTCCACGTGGGCGAAGCTGGCGGCCAGTCCCTGATCTCTGCCGCTGAGCCGCCTCCGCCGGCCGCACGGTGGCAAAGGTCAGGTGGGCCGTGCGGCCGGGGAGGGCCTTCCGGAGCGGGAACGGGGGGACGTGCTCTCCGGTGAGCGATGCCGGATAGGGTCGCAGCCGGGGACCGGAACTGCGGCGGTCCGGCGGTGAACTGATCAGCTACCTGGGGTGATACCCGTCCCGGGCCGGCCGGAAACGCGGCACGGCCGTTACCTGCTGTCTCCTGCGGTACCATCGGAGCCATGAGCGGATGCGTACGGCACGACGGCAGGTGCGCGTTTGACGGTACCGAGCCTGGCCAGTGCCCGGCCTGCCACCGTCCCTGGGCTGCCATCCTAGGCTGCGGCTGCGATGGCTGCGGGCGCAGCCGGGAGCATCACGAGGCTGTCCACGCGCGCCGCGAGGTGCACCGTCAGCGCGGCATTGCCCGCAAGGCCGCTGAGCGGCGCGAAGCCCCCGGGAAGCTGGCCGGGGCCGTCGCAGGGACGTGTTCAGGACGTGGCCGGGGTGATCCCCTGGGTCCGGGGGTCCGGGCGCCCTGAGCGCCGCGGGCGCGGCCCGGAGGACCTGCTATACGCAGGGTGACTATTTAGCTACCGGAAACTACCCTCCGTGTATCGACAAAATTGTGACGGTCTGCTTACTTTGTGTTATGCAGAAAACCGCGCACTCTGCAGGAGTCAGCTTTCCCAAGGACCTGACCTTGCTCGGCACGTTCTGGGACGTCGTCCTGGGAATCCAGACCACTCTCGCCGGGCCTGAGCCGGCCACCCTGGCCGCGGCCCGGGAGCGGCTGATGGTCATCCGGAATCTCCTGGACAGCCAGCTTCCCGGGCCGCAGGGCGGCATGCCGTCCTTGCTGCCGGACTCCGCCAGTGACGACCCGGTAGCCGTCATCATGAACCGGCTGCGGGCCGGGGAGCTGTTCACCGTGATCGCCGCGGATTACGCAGGCGAGCCGGTGACCGCCCGGGTGGTCCGCTATCCCGAAACGTCGCTGAACCGGGCCGAGGCTGAGTGGCTGGCCGCCGGGCAGGACGGCAGCACCCGGTGCATGCGGCGCCGCGGGGAGCTGCGCACCGCCCGCGGCGACAAGCTGGCCGCCCGGGTCACCGCCGCGATCCTGCCGGCCCGGGTCCGCGACGAGACCGCCCTGAAGGAACTGGCCGAGACCGACATCCCCCTGGGCGCGGTGGTCGACCGCCTCGGGGGCCGCCGCGAGCCGCTGTGGATCTGGCCGTACTGCGGCACCGACACGATCCTGAACGCGTGCGGCCGGATCTGGCTGCCCGGTGACGACGGCCGTGAGGTGCCCGCCGCGCTGGCCACCGAGCAGGTCATGCCGCTGGACTGGTGGGCCGCGCCGTGAGCGCCGGGGAGTTTACCGGGGACATCGCCGGGCGCCCGGTGGCGGTGGCGATCTGCGTCACCGGGCCGCCCGGGCTCGCGTCCTGGATCGAGGGGTGCGCCGGGCAGGTCGCGGCCACGCTGCCCGGCTCGCCTGGTTTCCTGGGGTTCCGGCTGCTGAAGTACCGGCACGCCGGCCGCCGGTGCGTGTTCGCCGCGGTGATGCTGTGGGAGGACCTGGCCTGGTTCCGCGCCTGGCACGCCAGCCGGGCTTTCGCCGCGGCGTACGCCGCCTGGTCAGGTAACCCGGGCGGCGACCTCACCCAGCAGGATGCTGCTGCCCGGCACGCCGGGACCGTGACTGCCCGGGCCGACTTCCCGTTCCGCCGCGCCCCGGCCCCGGTCGTGTTCGGGCGCGTGGAGCACGTGCTGGCCGCCCGGCTCGGGGCCCAGTTCGGCGCCGCCGGTGACGAGGACCCGTTCCGGGTGACGCTGAAGCTGCCCGAGCCCGCCGGGAGCCTGGCATGAGACGGCCCGGCTCGACCTGGGGGTAACCGGCCCGGAGCTGTGGCAGCCTGGGGTACGTGATCTCACCCCGCGGGCGCCGATGGGAGGCTTACGCACGGGCGGTAGTCGCGCAGCATGGCGGGATATGCCACCTGTGCGGTTTAAGCCACGGGGGAGCCCGCCAGGCCGACCACCTCATCGCGGCGGCGGACCGGCCTGACCTGGCCTGGGTCGCCGCCAACCTGCGGCCCGCGCACGGCGCGCCCGGTAACCCCTGCCCGGTCTGCTCAGCCGCAGCTGCCGCCCTGGCCCGCAAGACAGGGGCCAGCCCGCGCCGGATCTACTGCAACCAGCTGCGTTCCGCGATGACGGTAGGCCGGGCCCGGCGGATTCTCGCTGAGCTGACCGGGCTGGAGATGCCGGGCGAACGGCGCCAGGACCCGGGCGGCCCGGCATTCCCGGACCCGGACGCCGGGCGGCCGTGGTGAGATTCCCGCTGGCCGGGAAGGTTTACCAGGGTCGGGTAAGGCGGAAAGTCCAGCGTTGTTACAGGCCGACCTTGGCGACGGCATATTCTGCCTGCGTCATCGTGAATCCGTCTCCGTATACTGATGTCAGCTGCTGGATAAGGCTGTCATGGCTGAATCCGCCAAGGGCAAGATAGCCCTTCGCAGCCTCTACGGCCTGCGTGTCCCAGTCGGGATTAAGGTAGCTGATGGCGAAGTTGGCGTCCGCGGCGGTAAAGCCGCTGCCATCACTGGATGTCAGCTGCCGGAACAGGCTGTACTTACTGAAACCCGACCCCAGTGCCAGGTACTGCTGTGCGGATTCGACGGCCTGCTGCTCGGCGACCGGCATGGCAGGTGCACTCGTCTCATCCGCAGGTGCACTCGTCTTAACCGCGGGTGCTGAAGTCTTGACGACTGCTGGCACACTTGTCCTGGCTACGGGCAAACTGGCCGGCGCACCCTGGTGAGTGACCGGAGTCGCTGAGTCGCAAGCAACGCAAGCCAGTGCGAGGGCAAGGATGGCGCTGGCAGCAAGTGCGGAACGTTTCATAATGCTCTTTTCGGTTGGGAACGGACGCGCCCTGCTGGAACGAACGTTCCCTACGGCCGTCCCGCAGGACGACCATAGCCAGCGTTCGGCTGGGTGAGCAGAGATCCCGGATACCGGCCTGCTGGTAACCACCTAGGCCGATTTACCGGTCTTATCATGGCCCGGTCGCAAAGCCGGACCCGGACGCCGGGCGGCAGTGGTTCAGCCGGGCAGCCGGGTTGCACGAGCCCGGGCTACCCAGTCTTCCCCGCCGGTGACGATGACCCGGGCGAAACCCTCGGCCCGGGACGGCATCTCCGCGGTCAGCTGGATGTACTGGGCCCGGATCACGCCTTCCGGCACCTGGCGCGCCCGGCCGGCGTTGCGCTGCAGGCAGGTTTCCAGCGGCGGCCACACGATCACGGCCACCGCGGGCACCATCCACTCGCTGGCGCACCGGATCAGCGGAGCCCGGGGCGCGCGGGCCACGTTCGTGGCGTCCACGCAGGTGGTCAGGCGCCGGCGCATCCGGGCGAGCACCACCTGGTGCAGGATCCCGAAGGCGTCCAGGGTGGCGTCCATGTCGGCTTCTCCGGTCCCGGTCAGGGCTCGCAGGGCGTCGGAGGACACCACCTTCCCCGGCCAGTTCTCGTGCGCCAGCAGCGACTTGCCGGACCCGGGCACGCCGGCGAGCACGATGAGGGCCGGGTCGCAGTCGCCGAGCTCAGCCAGGACGTCCAGGACCATGTCAGCCCTCCTCCGCTTGCTTCATGACGGCCGGGAACTCATCCGCCCTGGCGGACGGGCGCGCCTGGCCGCCCGGGGTCCTGCGCGCGGCCTCGCCGATGATCGTGGCCCGGAACCCGGCGAGCTGGATGTCCGGGCGCGGGCCGGCCAGCAGCTGCCGCCGGATGTCCTCGGCGGTGACGCCGTTGTCCTCGTGGACCTCGACAAGCAGGATCATGACGGCAGCTCGTCCGTGCCACGCGCCGGGCTGCCCTCGTCCTGGCCGGCAGCCAGCTGGTAGGTGACCAGGTATACCGGGCTGGCGGCGCCGGCGGTAATGCGCCCCGCGTACTTCGCGTTCAGGACGGGGCCGGCCCCGGGAACGTTATCGCGTACCCAGTGGAATGCTGCCGTCTCGGCGGCTGCCCCGGCGGCCAGGCCGGTGACGGCGACGAGCCGCATGTCCGTGTCGCCCCACGGTCCGGCGGTCAGCTGCCGGACGATATCCGGGTGGAGGCCGTCCAGGGCGGTGACGTTGCCGAGCCGCCCGGCCTCCTGCGCCCTGAGCAGCTGCGCTCGCCGGTCATCGCTGTCCTGGCCGCCTATGTACAGCTGTACCGCGTTTCCGGGGGTCTCCGCGGGTTCCCGGGGCGGCTCCCGGAAGGACTCCTCCGCGAGCTCTCCCCGGCTGCGCGGCTCGTGCGGCGGGCGGGGACCGCCGGAGGGTGCTGGCCACCTGGCCATGGCTGCCTCGTAAGTGACGATCGCGGGCATCGCGGAGGCCACCCACTCGTACGCGGCGCCGTCCCCGATGCCAAGGGCGGTCAGCTGGTTCTTCAGCCGGACGGCTGTGTCGGCGATCCGGCCGATGGTGTCCTGGTCCATGGGTTAAGTCTCCTGTCTCGGTGTTCTGCGATGCGATGACCCCGGCTTCGTCCAGGGTGCCTTGCGTCCATGCAACCCGGTTGCGCGGGCGCGGCAGCCACGGCCGCGCGGAGGCCGCCCGGTACCGGGCCAGCAGTGCCGCGATCTCGGCGGCGAATCGCCGTCGCTCCGCCCGGACCGCCCGCTGGTGCCTGGTGTACGCGGCCAGCCACGCCGTCAGGTACTCGTCCCGGGCCGGGTCCGGGGCCGGAGACGCGGTACCGGCTCCCGGGATGCGCGGCGGCGGGCGGCGGGTCACGTCAGCCGGGGGTTCCGCTGAGCGCGTCCAGCGCGGCCTTCGCCGAGGCCAGCTGCTCGACCGCGCCGTCACCGGTGACCCGGAAGAACCCGTTCTGGTGCTTCAGGCTGTGGCGCCCCTCCCGGCGCTCGTAAACTCCGGGGCCCGCTACGTAGGTCAGGGTCCCGGTGCGCCCGGACCGCGATGTGTTCCGCTCCGCGGCCCGGAGGAACTGGCGGGCGACCCCGAACTGCGGGTCCGGCCCGGTGATCCTGGCAAGCCATGTTTTCCCTTCCGGGGTGCAGACGTCCAGGACGATCTCGGCGGTGATCATTGCCATCGTCATCCTGAGCCGAGGAGGACCACGATGCCCGTCGCGACCCAGAAATGCACGGGATTGGTGATCCCGCCGGTTCCCGTGGACCGCTCCAGGACCTGTGACAGCCACAGCATCAGGTACTGGATCGCCGGCAGGAAGACGAGCAGGAAGGTCAGGCAGCCGGCGCAGCCTCTCAGGTCAAGCCGCTTCCGCCGGCCGATCAGGACAAAGGCCATGGCCAGGACCCAGATCACGACGGAGGCCCAGAAGAACACCTCCTGGATGCTCACGACGTCGCGGAGGTAGATGTGCAGCCCCTCCCCGCCGCTCATCGTGCTGGTATTCGTGAACAGCATCATGAATGCTGCGATCACGTACGCGAGGTAGGTCATCGGGGACTCCTCCGGGTAGCCGTGCGGTCCGGGTGCTCTGTGCGGGTGGTGTCGTTCATGCCGTGTCTCCTGTTCGGGTGGTCGTGTCCGGTGGTCCTGCCGGCGTGTATGTCGCTGACGGGGATGGCGGGACGTCGGTCATGTGGCTGCCGGCCCTGGCCGCGATGACGTACGTGACGGCCAGGATGCCCGCGATGAGGAGGGCCATCAGGACCCATCGGGGCCAGCGCAGCGGCGGCTGGCGGCCGGGCGGCCATGGCGGCGGCCCCTCGTCCTGGCCGGGCCGGCTCCTCCGGTGGTGACCGGGCCGCCTGGTGGCGCCGGCTGTCTTGCGGGTCACGGTGTTTCTTCCCGGAAGTCGCAGCTGTCGTCGGGGGTGTACCCGAGGCGGGCGGCTGTCTCCGGGGCCAGCTGGCGCTGGCGCAGGCACAAGATCTCGGCGGCGGTGATCGCGTTGGTCATGGCGCGCGGCCCGGCGGTCCGGCCGGCGACGATGCCGTTCTCGGCCGGGTCGGAGGACACGCGGACGACGATGGCCCGGCCGGGTGCTTCCGGGTCCGGCTCGGCGGCGTAGCTGCGGGACGGCGGCATCATGTCACAGCTCCGATGGCCCGGTGATTGCTTCCATGCCGGCCACGAACACCCGCCCGAACAGCATCAGCAGCTCTCCGGTCTGCTCGTCGCCGGCACCCGCTTCCCGGAGCAGCCGGGCTGCCAGCTGCTGGCTGTTGATCAGCTCCCGGCCGGGCGGCATTCCTGTCCTGGTGACGTCGCGGGTGTCCTGGTCGGACTGCAGGATCCCGGCGATCGCCGCTGCCGCGGCCTCGGTCCGGGTGAACAGCATCGCGCCGGTCACGCCGTCCGGGGTCGTGATCGTGACCGTGAACTGGCCGGCGTCGCCGGCATCCTGCTTCTGGTAGCCGTACGTGGTCATGCTCGCTCCCTGACCGGCTGGTACCGGATGGAATTGGCGAATCCTGACAGGGCGGGCCACAGCCTGTCATTGCGGCCGGGCTCAGGGTCCTCGGCGTACACCCACAAGGCGTCCGCGAGCTGATCCGCGGCGAGCGGGCAGGCCTGCGTCCAGAACCATGCCACTTCATCCCGCGGGCAGTCCTGGTCCCGGCAGCTCGCCTGGTGGCAGGTCTCTGCTTCCAGGCCGAACGTCTGCAGGGCCCGGTCCAGCCGGGTCAGGGCGGGGCCGGGGGAGATGAATCCGCACACCCACGCGTTCCAGGACCGGCCGCGGCGGTGCCCTGCCCGCTGGGAGTTGTCGGTAAGGAACCCGGCCCGGTTGGCCGCGGTCAGGACCGGGATCAGCGGGATCGTCTCGGCGCACGGCGGCCAGCAGTGGCCCGGGTTCTGGGCGATGCCCCCGGCCAGCCACACGGTGACCAGCTCGCGGATGTCATCCAGGTTCCGGCAGGCGGCCCAGCGGGCGGCGTCGCGGGCGCTCATCTCGTCCCGGCCGGCGCGTTCCCGGGCCCAGGTGAGAGCTTTCTGCCGGGCGATCGCGAGCGTGCTCATGGCGCGGTGGCTGCCGGGGTCGTGCTTCATGGCCGCGGCCTGGCGATGTAGTGCGCGGCGAGGAGGATCGCGAGCGCCCTGGCCCAGCTCACGTGTGTGCCTTCAGCTGCGCGGCCGAGCGTTCCAGCCGCTCAGCCTGGGCGCCCAGGTAGGCGATGACCCGCGCCCGCTCGTCGCTGCCGATGACGATCTCCCCGGTCAGCACCGCGGCGGCCAGGCGCAGTGCCGCGGCCTCCTCACCCGGCACGGTGCCTTTGAGCCAGCCGAACGTGCCGTCGCCGGTCTCGATGGCCAGGATGGTGATGTGGGCGAACCCGCCCCAGCCGGGAGGCTCGATGGCCAGCATCCCGTTGCTGTCCTGGTCGGCCTCGGCCTGCATGCTGGCGTAGAACGAGCCGGCCAGGCCGTCGCGGTCCTCCACGATCATCCTCATGGCGTTGCTCCCGCGTCTGTCTTGGCGAGTACCTGGCGGCCCTTATCCGTCAGCTGGCAGGCACCGCGCGACGGCGGGCTGCCGTCGTCCGCGGGCGGGGCGGGCTCGGTCAGGCCCAGGTCCTGGAGCCTCAAGACCGCGGGCATCAGCTCGGCGGCGTCCCAGGTCCGGGGGCCGTCCGCGTAGCTGCGCAGCAGCCTCAGCTCGTCCTCGGTGATCTCGGGCAGTTTCATGATGTGGTGTCCTTCCTTGCGGTGGCGGCTAGTTTCTCTGCGTAGGCGCCCCTGGTCCGCCAGGTCCGGCCGCAGCCGGGGGCGGTGCAGGTGACCTGCGCGGAGGTTCCGGGGGAGCGGCGGGCGATGGTCAGGACCCAGTGGTCCTGGTGCCCGCGCCAGCACGCCCGTACCTGCT